>Ga0196963_10000920_pt1 | contig 22247 bp, 17 predicted proteins | sample S1_5metaG_FD_148600 | JGI IMG/M metagenome (GOLD analysis project Ga0196963, IMG submission 148600) | Soil microbial communities from Anza Borrego desert, Southern California, United States - S1_5 | ecosystem: Environmental > Terrestrial > Soil > Desert | place: USA: California | collected... | reverse complement strand
ATCACTCGCGGATGACCAGCTACCGTGCGCGGTCCACGTCGCGCCATCGTGGGTCAGCCACTTGTACTCGACCGAGGTTGCGGCGCTCGCATTGGCTCGAAATCGAATGGTCGTTCCGGCCGTCTGAGGTGCCGGCAGGTCCGCGGTCAAATTGACGGACGTGACTGGTGAAAGGATGGAGAGATCGGCGGCGTTGATCCGGAGCGCGTGAATCACCGGCCGGAATGAATACCCATCTTGATCGCCGTGCAGCTGCGAGAGATACAAGGTCTGCGTCGACGCGTCATAACCGACGCCGCCGAGACGGATGGTGGTCGCCTTGGTGGGCAGGTCGAACGGCCACACCCCGTACGGGACGACTTCCCACGGCTGCTTGGTGCCTGCCTTGACCTGTGCGAACTCCGCCAGGTCATAAGCCCACATTTGATAGCGATAGGGGTAGGCGTGCGATCCCTTGTCGCTGTTGGCGGGGTCGTAGCAGTATTTCTCGCCGTCCGGCCCGATCTTGCCATCCATCGTCGGGTCTGCGGTGCCGTTGCCGTAGCAGTTGGTGCCGGTCCCGATCGTGCCGAAATACAACGCGGTCCGTGTGCCGGGCACTAGAACCATCCCGCCCATCGCAATGGTGGCGCCATATGTCGGATTAGCGGCGTCCCAGTGGCCAAGCGTCGGATGCTCCCCCGTGTAGTACAGCAACGGAGAGCCCGGGACGGCCGATTGGCCGACTTTCGACGGGTCGAACGCGAATGCCGCGGGCCCCCACGAGGTGCGCGTCACGATCGGAATACAGCACTGGCCCGTGACGGCGGGTCCTCCGAGCAGCGGTTGCCACTCCGGCGGCACCGGAGCCATCGCGCCGGAGACGAATCCGGTCTTGTCCGCCTGCCAGATGGATGACCATCCCTGGAAGCTTGGCTGATTCAGCTGTAACGACCGGGAAAAGTGCGATGCGCGTTGCGTGTTGTTAGCGTCGTAATAGATGAAGGCAGTGCCATAGAGGCGATTGCCGTACACCATCAGGCTGTCGAGGGCGACGCCTTCGGTGCCGATTTGCGACATGCGACCTTCGGTTGGATCGTAGAAGCCCTGGAGGAACGACGCGAACGGCATGGCGGCGGCGTTGGTGGTGTTGACGACGCCTGGAATAGACACTTCGGCAATCAAGCCTGAGCGTGCGCCGACGAACAAGGTGTTCGAAACGGGGTTGAACGCCAGCTGCCGCCCGCCGAACGAAAAACTCTCACCGTTGGACATCGTGCTGGGTAAGCGAAAGCCGCCGACGTACTGAATGTCGGTGAACGCCAGACGCGGCAGCGAGGTGGGATCGTTCGGAAACGAGGGCGCGATGGACTGCGCGTTGGGTCTGGCAACCAACGTGATGGCTACGGCGGCAAGCGCGACCGCGACCGTCCGTACAGACTTCGTCCAATGTACACACTTCTGCCTCATTGCCTCTGGTCCTTTGGTGAACGGTGTTGGGAAAGAACGAACGCGATCAGGCTCGCGGGCGTTCGGGCTCCACTAAGGCAAGCGTCAGACCAAAATCAGCGGCAGGCGCCGAGCACCGGGAAAGAAGAAAAGCAGGCCGGAATTCGTGAATTCGCTGACAAGCGTTTTGTGCACACCGCCGCGCACACCGCAAGGGCGATCACGAGTTTGGATAGGGCCTTACAAATTTCGCCGAGCGGACGCGACTAGTGGGAACTAGCGGGAGTGTGGATTACCGGGTTGGGATCCGGAGACAGAAGTGTACGAGCCGCAGACACTCTGTAGGACTCAGATGCGGCCTGTTTCAGAAGAGGATAGAGGGATTCGAGGGTCTGGTGCCACGCGAACTGGCTCAAGTCCGCGCCGGCTGCGATCGCCCGTCGCTCGCCGGGCGAACGATCGAGGAGATGCAGGACGTGATCGGCAAAGCGCCGCGGCGTGTTCGCCACCAGTGAGGCGGACGCCGCTGCTTCCGGCAATCCGCCGGCGACCGCTTCGGTGATCACGATCGGCAGCCCCGCGGCGATCGCCTCGAGCGCCTTATTCTGGACGCCGCGTGCGACGTGCAGCGGGGCGACGGCCAAGGCCGCATCCCACAACCACTCGCGAACGTCCGGGACCCGGCCAGTGAGCGTGATCGATGGATCACCGCCGCACAGTGCGGTCATCGACGACAGCGGGTGGGAGCCGACGATAGCGAGCGTGGCCTCGGGGCGCTGCGCCCGCACCAGCGGCCAGACCTGCCGAATGAACCAGGTCATGCCCTCATGATTCGGCGCGTAATTCATCACGCCGCAAAAGACGACCAGCGGCCGCCCGCTCGGCGGACCGACCGGGCGCAGGCGATCGACCTCGACGCCGTTCATCACCACCTTGACGTTGGCCGACGGCGCCAGCGCGCGTGCGATGTCCGCTTCGCGGGCGTTGACGACCAGCGCCGCTGACGCGCGCATCGCGGCGCGCGCTTCGAAGGCGCCGAGCGTGTCCGCTTCGCGGCGATAGACCCATGACAATGGCCACCTGGCGGTCGCCGCCAACTCCTGCCACTTCCGCGAATCGACGTCGACGAAATCGAGCACGAAGGGGACATCCTCGAGCGGTGATTCCATCGCGAAGCGTGCCATCCCCGAGCAATACGCCAGCACCACATCCGGTCGTCTCGCGTCGTAGATCTCGCGCAGCGTTCGCGACATGCCCGGCGCGTCGAGCAGCGCATGCGTCAGCGGCCGCCGCGTGACCAGCGCCGCCGCGGCATTCACCCGCGCCCGCCACGGCGCCACCGGCAGCGCGGTGACGCGCGGAACCAGCGTACGCATCTCGTCTACATGCGCGGCCTCGTCTGCGTCATGTACCAGCGAGACCAGCTCGACGTCGGCGCGTTCCGACAGATGCCGCAGCATGTGATAGACACGGAGGCGGTCGCCGCGATTGGGCGCGTAGGGAAGACGGTGGGTCAGGACGAGGATGCGCATCGATTACGCGCTCAGCGACATCGCCGGCTGATCGCTGCGGTGGCGCAGCACGCGTGCTGGCACGCCCCCGGCGATCGCGCGATCCGGTACCGGCCTGGTCACGACCGCGCCGGCGGCGATCACGGCATCACGCCCGACGTCGGCCATCACGACCGCGGCGCTCCCAACCCAGCTGCCGGCGCCGATGCGGACGGCGGTCTTGATCACCGGCTGATCGCGTATTGGGACGGCCGGGTCGTCGATGCCGTGCGTGCGCGCGCCGCTCGGTACGTGGACGCCGGCGGCCAGCAGCACGTTCTCTTCGATGACCGCCCAGCCAATGTGACAGCGCGGGCCGACGTAGGCGCGCGGACCGATTGACGCCGACGCTGACGAGAACAAGGTGCCGAACTCGATGGTGGCCGTGCGCGCGCATGACGTCAGTACGCACGACAGAAAGGCGCGCCGCAGATATTGACCGAGCAGTCCGGGGACCACCGCCCATGCCTGACTCGATCCTTCGAGCGCGCGATCGGGCCCCATCACGCGCGCGCGAATCCACCACGAGGCGACCGACGGCGCGACCGCGATCAACGCCGCAGCGTGCGCGGCCATCTTGATCGCTTCACGCATACGCCGTCTCGAGAGACGCTTCCGGTCTCACCATGTCCAGATAAATGCTTTCGACGCGCCGGACGCGTGACGCAAACGACAATTCGAGCTCGACCCGCCGCCGCGCGCGATCGGCCATCCATCGCGTCGTGACCGGATCGAACAGCGCCGCTTCGATGGCGTCGACCAGGTGATCGATGCTGCCAATAGGGATGATCCGCCCGTGTTCGCCATCGTGGACGAGCTCCGCCGTGCCGCCGGCTTCGGTCGCGACGATTGGCGTCTCCATGGCCATGGCCTCGAGGACCGCATTGGGCGTGCCCTCGTAATCCGACGACTGCACGAACAGGTCGAACGCGTGATGCAGTCCCTGCACATCGTCGACGTGGCCGGTCAGGATGACGCGATCGCGCAGGCCGAGCGCGATGCGCAGATTTTCGAGCGAGGTACGCAGGCTGCCATCGCCGGCGATGACCAATCGCAGCTGTGAGTTGTGATTGCGCTGCAGCACGGCGAACGCTTCCATCAGCAGATCGAAGCGCTTTTGTGGCTCGAGACGTCCGACCGCGCCGATCGCGAAATGTTCCGGCGCCAGGCCGATCGCCGCCCGCGCCGCGGCGACGCGATTCGGATCGCGCGTGTATTGATGATGATCGATCGCGTTCAGGATGGTGGTGATCTTCGAGCGGTCCGCGCCGTGCGCGATCAGCTCCCGCTTGATGTCGCTCGACACCGCGATCAGACGGCCGAGACGCGCCAGCACGCGCTTGTCCGCAGGGTAATACAGCAGACGCTCGCGCCGGGAATGGCCGGTCCAGCCATGCACGGTGGCCAGCGCCTTCACGCCGGTCGCGCGTGACAGCAGCAACGCGAGCAGATCCGTCTTGTAGTCGTGGGCGTGCACGATGTCGATGTGCCGTTCGGCAATCAACCCGCGCAGCCGCGACCAGACGTGTGGATCGAAGGAGTGGCGCTCGCGCACTTCCAGGTAATCGACGCCGCCGAGCGCGGCGGCGCGCTCGTCGATGCGAAAGACGCCGTCACGCTGATCGCGCAGGTAACACACCGTAACCTGCACGCGCTCGCGGTCGGCCATGGCCGCACTGAGCAGGATGGTTTTCTCCGGCCCGCCGCCGGTTCCACGGACGCTGCGCAGCTCGAGGACGTGAACCGGTCGTGATGGCATGGCTAGGCAGTCCGACGCGCGCGATGGCTGCCGCGTGCCAGCAACGCCAGGGCGCGCGCGACATCGAAGACGACCGCGACGGCAAGCGCCTGTGCGGCGGCCGTCACGCTGCGCCGCAACTGTCGCTTGACGATGAAGGCGGCCTTGATGGCGGCGGGAATCATCGGCAACAGCAGGAAGGTCAGCCCCAGCCACGGATAACCCATCGCCAGGCACGCCACGCCTGCCGCGAGCGACAGCAAATCGACGATCGGGATCAACGCGCTGCGCAGGTGCTGGAAGGTGCGCGGACCGGCAAACGTGACGCGCAGGTTGTCGCGGCCGCGCCACAATTCGCCGAAGAACAGTGCCTTGAGCGTTTTGGGATCGCCGAAGTGGATGCTGCGCAAATCAGGGTCGGCGACGATCCGATAGCCCGCCTGACGCAGACGGTTGCACAGATCGACGTCCTCGCACGCGGTCAGCGATTCGTTGAATCCGCCGACGCGCTCGAAGGCCGCGCGCTTCACCGCGAAATTGCCGCTGCCGAGCCAGCTCACTTCTTCGCGCCGCAGCGGACGCGACCGCAGCCCGTCGTACTGCTGCTGCACCCAGTTCGGACTGGGCTGCGTCAAATACGGCGCGCCGGTGGCGGCGACGTCCGACGCGGACAGCACGTCGACAGCGGAGGCGATCCAGTTGCGATCGATTTCGTGATCGGAATCCGCGAAGGCGATGATGCTGCCGAGCGCCGCGCGAGCGCCGCGGTTGCGATGTGCCGCCACGGAGTCGCCGGTCGACCGAATGATGACCGCGCCATGCGTCCGCGCCGCTACGGCTGAGCCGTCGGTCGATTCGTTGTCGACAACGATGATCTCAACCAGCCTGCGCGGATAATCATTCCGGGCAATGCTGGCCAGACACCGCTGCAGCCGCAGCACATCATTTCTGACCGGAATGACGAACGAGACGAGCGGTCGCACGCCGCTGGCATGAGCAAAGAGCTTGCCCGTCCATAGGCGCGTTGATTCGGCCCGATATGCATAAATTATGTAGCGCTGAGGATGAATTGAGTCCGGTCACGGCGCGGCAAAATTCTGCCGCATCGATGACTCCGTTTCAGTTGGGGACGTCCGGGCACGAGTTTCGCTTTTGCACGCCGCGTGTTGCGATTTCTTGCCGTCGCTCTTGCCTCGATATGGTTCGCGTCCCCTCAAGGACGTATCTCGCCAATCACGGATCCCACACAGCTTCCCCGTTTGACCATTGATGAGCTTGGCTACGTCGGCGCCTTCCGCCTGCCCGCCGGCGAAGCGAACGGCGAAGGCTTTTCCTTCGCCGGCGGACCGCTGGCGTTCAACCCGCATGGCAACACGCTGTTTGCCGCCGCCCGATCAGGCAAAATTGCCGAGATCTCGGTGCCCGACCCGGTCAACAGCGCCGACATCAGCGCGCTGCCGTTCGCGAAATTCGTGCAGCCCTTTGCCGATCCCACCGACGGCCAAATGCCTGCCGTCGGTGAGGGCGCCAACCTTGCCGGTCTGCTCGTCCTAAAGCAGCGACTGCTCGGCACCGGGTTGATCTACTACGACGCGAACAACACTCAGGACGTCTCCCACTTTTCCCGCGCGCTGACGTTGTCGTCGAAGAGCGCGACGCGATTCCGGCGAATCGGCGAAAAAGGCCGCGCCGGTTTCGTCGCCGGCTACCTGGCGGAAGTGCCAGCCGAATGGCAGACGGCCCTCGGCGGACCCGCGATCACGGGGCAGTGCTGCATCCCGATCATCACCCGCACCTCCTGGGGACCGGCCGCGTTCGCGTGGGATCCCGATCGCCTGTTGAGCGACGGCGACGTCGACGCGACACCGTTGGTGTACTACGACGCCGATCATCGGACGCTGGGGCAATTCGAGGGCTCGAATCCTGTCTTCGGAGGCACCACGCTGGTCGGTGGCCTCGCGCTGGTCGGCGGCACCCGCACGGCTCTCTTCTTCGGCAGCAACGGCACCGGCGAGTTCTGTTATGGCAACGGCACCGCCGACAAAGCCTTGGTCGGCAAGCGCGGCGACGACGGCTCGACGTATTGTTACGACCCGTCATCGTCCGACAAGGGACAACACGCCTATCCCTATCGCTATCAGATGTGGGCCTACGATCTGGCGGAGTGGGCGCAGGTGCGCGCGAAGAAGCGCAAGCCGTGGGATGTCAAACCGTACGCGGTGTGGGCGTTCGAGCTGCCGATCAAGGAAGCCGGCACCCGAATCACCGGCGTCGCCTACGACCCGGCGCGCCGCCGCATCTTCATTGCGCAGCGAAATGCGGACCAGGACGGCTTTGCGTTTCGTTCCCTGATCCACGTGTATCAGGTGTCGTGACCGAGTCACGCCATGCGATGAAGTCCTCCTGCAGGTAGCCGATCAGCAAGTCGACGTTGCCGCGCGCATAGGCGCGTTCCGCCGGGGACGCACCGCTCACGGCCGCGTATAGCCAACGTCCGGTGGCTGTCGCCAACTGCCGGACTACGTACAACGTCAGACCACAAACGCGTCGCGGACGCTCGCCACGCACCCGCCGCAGGCGGCTCGTCGCGCGGCCAATGCCGCGGAGCCGTTGGCTGAAGTACGCGCGTGTCATCTGGGACGCCCGCAGCGGGTGATTGACGGCGGCGTCGGGCACGTAGACGAATCGCATCCCGGCGCGAGCCAGGCGGTCGAAAAACTCGGACTCGGCACCCGGCACCAGCGATCCGGGGCGCAAGCCAAAGCGCGTGTCGAAGGTGCCGAACTCCTTGAAGATGTCGCGCCGAAATCCCATGTTCGGCCCCACCGGGCCATGCGCATCGTCGATCGGCAACTCCCGCACGTCGTCGCCGTATTCGCAGCGGACGACGATCGAGGTGCGCACGAGCGGCCCATCGATCGGCAGCCATGCTGGTGGCGGCGCTTCGAGCTTGCCGACCCTGACGCGGCCCGCGAACACGCGCGCGGAGGGGTGGGATCGAGATGCGGCCACGAATGCGCGGAGCCAGCCGTGATCGAATTCGAGATCGCTGTCGACGAACAGCAGCAGATCGCCGGTCGAGCCGGCGATGCCGGCGTTGCGTGACGAGTTGACGCCCAGCCTTGACTCAGGCACGACCCGCCAGTCGAACGGCGCGCCGGCGAGCTCACGCTCGATCACCGGCAGAGGGTTGTCGGTGGAGCCGTTGTCGACGATCACGAATTCGATGCGAGGTTCGAGCGGTAATGCATGCTCGATCGCGACGCGGCAGGTGGCCAGCGCCGGCGCGAGATAGGAGCCGCCGTTGCGGTTGATCATGATGACGGAGACGGCGGCGCGCGGTCGCATCAATGCAGCCACCCGTGCACGTGTTGGGCGAATCGATCCCACGTGAGATGCGTGACCGACCGCCGGATGTCCGCCGTCGAGTCAAAGGCCGACCGTACGAGGGTCGCGATCGTTTCGGCGGACGCGTCGACATCGAAGAGAAACCCGTTGTCGCCATGCCGAATCAGGTCGGGAGCGAACCCGGTCCTGCTGGCCACCGGCACCGCATTCGACATCATCGCTTCGATCAACGGAATCGGCCCGCCTTCGACCTGCGCCAGCGACACGAACACGTCCATCCGCGCGTAGTGGCGCGGATAGTCAGAATAGGGTGCCTCGACGTATTCAAAATTCGGTTGTGAGCGGAGCCGGTCGAAGGCCGGATATTCGGACCAGTTGCGGCCAATCAGCAACACCGGCAGCGGCGCCAGCAACGCCACCAGCTCGATTAACCGTTCGGGATTCTTGCGCGGATAGTAGGCCATCGACAGTCCGACGACGCCGCCGCCGCGGCGATGCGGCGTAAATCGAGCGGGATCAGCGCCCGCGAACACGACGTCGGTCTTCGATCGTTCGAGTCCCTCCGCCACGAGGCGATCGCGGAATTCGTGACACATGAACAACATGCCATGCAGCTGGTTCAGCGCATAGATGAACTGTCCCTGGCTGATGAGAATCTCGCTCGGATGCGTGAAGAAGCCGACGCGACGTCCTCGCCAGACGCACGGATTGTTCGACAACACCGGCGCGACCAGGCTTTGATGCGCGATGAAATAACTCCGGGCCGCCGGCACATCGCTGGTCGAGTAATGGAAATGATGACGGCCGGGTGATCGTTCGGCGATTTCGCGGCAGATGCCCTCGAGAATCCAGCCGCGCCAGGCCGGATCGAGGATGAAGACGTGATCGATCGCGGGTGGACGCCGGTGCAACGGCGCCTGCACGCGCGGCATGACGTAATGCAGCCGGTAGGCCCGCGTCAGGCGTTTCGCCCGCGCCAGATACGCCCCGAGAGCGGTCATGGCGTCACGCAGACCTCAGGGCGGTTGGTTCCTCGACCGGTGTCTCGGCGGCCCGCGTCGACGAGCGCAGCCGGTACGTCGGGTTCAATTCGGCACAGCCGCCCCAACGATGATTGTCGGTGACGATGAACGACGCGACCGACGGCAACAGCAGGTTCTTCCAGCCGCGGTCGACATCGACGAGGCTCAAGCCAATCGTGTACATCCCCTTGAGCAGGTTCGGCGTGAAGCTGACCGATGCCTCGATCGCCTGGCCGGCCCGCACCGCCACGGGCGCAAGGCCGTCGGTGAACGACACGCCGTCGAAGATCGACAACCCGTCCGATCGATGCACCCAGAGCTGCAGACAGCAGCGCGGCAGATCGACGTGGGCGGTCGCCCGCACCGTCAGTGTCAGCGGAGTACCCGGCGTGATGTCCTGTTCGATCTTCGCGCCGGTCGGCGTGTGCGTCAGCTGCGCCTCTTCAAGAGTGATGCGCGGATCGTCCGCAGCCGCGGCGCCCGACGCGTACTGCGCGACCACCTCACTGACGGCGCCGAGTATCGGCGTCGACCCGGGGCGCAGCAGCAACGCGCGGTCGCACAGCGATGCAATCGCCTGCATGTTGTGAGAGACGAACGCGATCGACACGCCCTCGTTGCGGAATTCGCGGAGCTTGTCGTAGCAGCGCTGCTGGAACTTGAGGTCGCCGACCGCCAGTACTTCGTCGATCAACAGCACGTCGGGCTGCAGATGCGCCGCGATCGAGAAGCCGAGCCGCGCGTTCATCCCGCTCGAATAGCGCTTGACCGGCGTATCCATGAACTCGCCGAGCTCGGCGAAGTCGACGATGCGATCGAGATTGCGATCGATGTCGTGGCGCTTCATGCCGAGGATCGCGCCCTGCAGATAGACGTTTTCCCTGCCGGTCAGGTCGGGGTGGAAGCCGGCCGCGATTTCGATCAGCGCGCCGACGCGGCCCGTAATCCTCGTGGTACCCCGGGTCGGCCGCAGGATGCGCGTCAGCAGCTTGAGCGTCGTCGACTTGCCGGCGCCGTTCCGGCCGATGATGCCGAGCGCCTGTCCGGGCTCGACTTGGAACGTGACGTCGCGCAGGATCCAGAACTCATTGCGATCGAGCTGCATCGCATCGCGGCGGCGGAACAGATTGCGCGCGATGCTGGGCAGCAGATCCCGCAACGAATCGTGACGCTCGCCGCGTTGGAATTTCTTCCAGACACCGTCGAACGTGATGCTGCCGTTCATCACAGGGTCCGATCCGCCGATGGGTTCGGCGAGTTGATGCCGGCCGCGATCGACTGATCGCCGGCGGCGACCTTGGTATACACGTCGAGCGTGCGCCGGGTGTAGGCGTCCCATGAATACTGGCTTGCCCACGCGCGCGCGATGCGATCGGGTCCGAACCGCGACGACCGCGACTGCAGCAGCAGCTCGATGCTGCGCACCCAGGCCGGCATGTCGTCGACCGGCAGCACGACCGCACCTGGGCCCTTCAATTCCGTCAGGCTGCCGACGTCGCTGAACAGCACCGGCGTGCCGACCGCCTGCGCTTCGATCACCGGCATGCCGAACCCTTCGTAGAGCGACGGATACAACACCGCGGTCGCGCGCATGTAGAGTCGCGGCATCTCGGCTTCATCGATAAACGGCGCCAGGATCAGACGTTCCCGCGATTCGCGTGGCACGCTGCGCCGAATCGCCTCGTGCGCGCTCGATTCCAGGCCGCACACCACCATCGTCGATTTGCTCGGCGTGCTCCACCACGCCTGCAGCGCCCACATCAAACGTTTGCGTGGATCGCCACCGCCGAGATACAGCAGATACGGCTCGCTGACGGTGTGCTCGGCGACAACGATCGGCCGCGCATCGGGCTCGGCTTCGAGATAGCGCTCGTCGACGCCCGGTGAGATGACGTGCAACTTCGGCTTGAGGCCCGGCCAGCGCGCGAGGATGTCCCGTCTCGAGGTGTTGCTGACCGTAATGATCGCGCTGGCGCGATGGTAGGCGGACGGCAGCAGCCGATCGCGGTAGAAACCGGTCGGCCAGGCTGGATCCTCGGATTGCCACGGGATGGTGTCGTGGATGGTGACGACGGTCGGCACCGGCTGCCACCACGGGGCCGTCGTCGCCGGCGCGTGCAGCACGTCGGCGCCCAGACGCGACGCCGCCGAAGGCAGCGAGTACTGCTCCCACGCGGCGAAGCGATAGCCGCGTGTCTCGAATACCGAGGCGCGGCAGTCCTGGTTCGGGACGTGCATCGGCAGATCGGGACGGTCCGCAAAAAGGTGCCACTCGACGGCGCCGCTGTTCGACGTCCTGGTGATGAACTCGTACAGCGACTTGCCCATACCGCGCAGGTGTTCGACATTCAGGCACCGCGCGTCGACGGCGACTTTCAGCGCGCGATCAGGCATTGATGCACACCTTGACGGCTTCCTTGTACGGCTGCATCTCGAGCGGCCACGCCGACACCGCGCGCGCATACCCGGCAAGCGCCCTGCCCCTGGCGCCCGCGCGCACCGCTTCATACGCATTGGTGCGGAACGTTTCAGCCCAGATCTGCCGCCGGGTCATCCAGTCGAGCGCGCGCCCGCGCTCGAGCATCAGTCCGCGCGTGATGACCTCGATACGTTCGCGGCCCATGCGCTCGTAATTGCGGCTGATGCCGCTCTCGTGAAACCGGTACTTGACGAGCGGCTCCGCGACAAAGCCAATCTCGTGACGCTCGGCGACGCGAATCCACAAGTCCCAGTCTTCGGTACCGTTCAAGCCGGTATAAAAGCCGCCCATCTGCTCGAACAGATCGCGGCGGATCATCACGCTGGTGTTGGTGATGAAATTCCCTTCGCGCATCAGCGCGACGAAGATGTCGCCGCCCTGCATGGGCGTCACCAGACTCTGCAGCTCTGGCAGATCGCCCCGCGCACCGATGTTGAGCCGATCGGTGAACGTCATCGGTGCGCCGATGCACGCCAGTTGCCGCTCCAGTTTCATGGGCAGCCACACGTCGTCGGCGTCGAGGAACGCGATCCACGTCCCCTTCGCGAGCGCCACTCCCGTGTTCCGCGCCCTGGCGACACCGCCGTTGGGCTGTTGATGCAGGCGCACGCTCGACCCGAACGGTTCCAGCGCCGCGACCGTGCCATCCTGCGAGCCATCGTCAACGACGATGATTTCGAAGTCCTCGTAGGTCTGGTCGAGGACCGAGCGGATAGTCTCCGCAATGTAGTGTTCGGCGTTGTAGGCCGGGATGATGACGGAAACGTGTGGCATGGGCATCGGTGGCTCCAGGCTACGCCCAGACAAAGTCGGGCGCCGGGTCCGCCTGCGGACCAATGGGTTGCTGTGGTTGCGGCGGCTGCGCGTGCTGTTCGGCGCGAACACGATTGGTCGCGGCCTCGGCGACCGCGACGCGCTCGAGGGCGATCGTCAACGCGAAGAAATGCCACAACATTTCGTTGTAGTGGAACGAGACGAAGCTGCCGCCGACGACGAACGCGATCAGGGACGCTTCGAGCCCAATCGCGTACGGTCCGAGCGGTCCTGGGATCTCACCGCGTCTGGCGGACTGGCGAACTCTGCGGCAGGCCCGCCACGATGTAAACACCATGGCGGCGAACAACAGGAAGCCGACGTACCCGAGTTCCGCGAGCACGCCGAACCAGGCGCTGTGAACCGCGCGATTGGTCAGGAACCGACCCTCGGTCCAGTCGTAACTGTTATAAGCCCGCGGGTACGCCGCGTGCCCGACGCCGATCAGAGGCCGATCGTTGGCCATTACCACGGCGACCTGCCAGAAATGCAACCGGCCCGCTGCCGACTCGTCACGCTCGTCGTCGCTGGACACGATAGTGCCCATGCGATCCCAAAACGCGTCCGGCAGCACCGGCATGACCAGCGCGGCAGCCAGGACGACGGCGGCGACCGTCTTCAGCTTGTGCGGTGAACGCCAGAACCATAAGGCACCGACCGCGCCCATCGACAGAAAGCCGCCGCGGGAATACGTGCTCAGACCGCGGTACAGCACGCCGATCGACAGAAATTGAAACGCGCGCTTCTGCCATCCAGTGGACGTCGCGGCGAGCGCGCTCAGGATCGGCAGCAGCATCGCCATGCCCACCGCGACCAGATTGTTGTCGCCGAGGAACGGCACGCCATTGAGGTTCGGCGCACCAGGGTTCAGCACCAACTGCGCCCACCCCTGCTTGGCGCCTTCAAAGCTCAGCGACAGCGCAATCACCATGAGAATCAGGCGCAGGTCGGCCGTCGTTTGTATCACCGACGTCAGGATCAGACTGACGATGATCGTCTTGGCGAACTCGTACCAATACCCGAACGAGTACGCCGGGTACAGACCCATCGATGCCGAGAGCAGCGAGTGCGCCAGGAAGATGATCAGTAATATCGATCGCGCGCTCAGCCGGAACGCCGCACCCGACATCACCGTGCGGATCACCAAGTATGCGCCGGCAAAGTACGACAGGTTCAGCGACGTGAACAGGTCGCTCCACGCCCATGACTCGGGCCGGAAGTACGCGATCCACAAGTACAACGCCGCCGCGTAGAGCGGACTCTGCAGCGCGAAGCCCCAGCCGGCGGCGAGCAGGATGACGATGAAGATCGTGCGGAACACGCTTAGGCCACCGCCACCTGAGCCGGCTGCGGCCGTGCCACGGATTCCTGGCGCGCCCAGCGTTCGAGCATCCAAATTGCCCACAAGGCGAACGAGTGATCGGCGCGTCCCCTGCGGTGTTCCTCGAACAATCGGGAGACCCTCGCTCGATCGACGATGTCTCGCGATCGTGCGTCCGTGGAGAGGACGTCGTCACGGAACTGGTTCGCGTACGCCCCAGCCAGCCAGGCACTCACCGGCGCGGTGAAACCGCGCTTCGGCATTTGCACGACGCGGCGCGGCAAGCGACGTTCCGCAAGTCCGCGCAGCAGCGCTTTCGGTTGCCCCTTCGGCATCTTGATGTGCGTCGGGATGCTGAAGGCGAGCTCGATGAGGCGGTGGTCGAGCAATGGGCAGCGAATCTCGAGACTGTTGGCCATGCTCATGCGATCGACCTTCACCAGCGGATCGTTGGGCAGGTAGATCTTGAGATCGGCATATTGCGCGCGTTGCACGGCGCTGTCCGATCGGCACTCGCGGTACGGACGTGTCACCTGTTCGTAGACCGGGCTGTCCGATGGCTCGCGCGAGGGTGCCTTGCCGAGCAGGGCGCGCGCATCCTGCGGCTTGAGAAAGCACAGGTCCGCGTAATACGCGCCTGCGGGATCCCGACCGAGATTCTCCAGCACGTTGCCCAGCCGCAGCGGCCGTGGAAATCCGCGGGCTCGCGGCCAGCGGGCGCCCAGCCACGCCGCCGCCTTGCGGCCCGGCTCGCCCGGGATGAACTGCCGGACTTTTGATTCCCAGGCATGCGGCACATATCGCCACGAGTAACCGCCAAATGCCTCGTCGCCGCCATCGCCCGACAGCGCGACGGTGACATGCTGGCGCGCGATCTTGCTGACGTAGTACGTCGGAATCGCCGACGGATCGGCAAAGGGCTCATCGAACGAGCGGACGATGGGATCCAGGACATCCTCGAGCCTCGGCTCGACCGTCGCCGGATGGTGCTTCGTCGAAAAGTGCGCCGCCGTGAGAGCGGCCGGTTCAAGCTCGTTGTGCGCGCGATGATCGAAGCCGACCGACGCCGTGACCGGAGAGCTGCCCATCGCCTCGGCCATGTACGACACGATCAGTCCGGAGTCGATGCCGCCGGAAAGGAAGGCGCCAATCGGCACTTCGCTTTCGAGCCGTCGCGCCACCGCCGCGGCCAGGCGTGCGTCGACGTCGGCGACGAGCTCCCGCGTGCCGCGGGCGTCGGTATCGAACGACACGACGTCCCAGTACTTGCGATCGATGATGCGCGCGCCTTCAATCGACATGGTGTGCGCCGGTTCGAGCTTGCGCACATGCCGGTAGGCGGTCGCTGGCGCGATGAAATAGCCGAGCGACAGGTAGCCCTCGACCGAATCGAGATCGAGCTGCCCATCCCATAGCGGGCTCGCTTTGATGGCTTTGATCTCGCTCGCGAAATGCAGCACGCCGCCAAGGGTCGCGTGGAACAGCGGTTTCTTGCCGAGCCGATCGCGCGCCAGCAGCACGCGGCGGCGGCGCACGTCGGCAATCGCAAAGGCAAACATGCCGTCGAGCCGTTCGACGCAGTCGTCGCCCCACTCGTCGTAGGCGTGGATGATTGCTTCGGTATCGGAGTGCGTGCGGAACTGGTGGCCGCGCGCTTCCAGATCCCGCCGCAGCTCGCGGTGGTTGTAGACCTCGCCGTTGAAGACGATCCACGCCGACCGATCTTCGTTCGCCATCGGCTGCTCGCCGCCCGCGCGGTCGATGATCGCGAGCCGCCGATGACCGAGCGCCACCCACGGCGCATGGAAATAGCCGCCACCATCCGGTCCGCGATGGTAGAGCCGGTCCGTCATCGCCGTGATGGCGCGGGACACTTCCGAGGGCAGCTCCCCATCGATGCTGACGACGCCGCAAATGCCGCACACGCTGCCCCGTAAAGCAAACCGTTCGCCAAGAAATGTCGGGCTTTGCTCGGTGCAGGTGGACAATGCGCTCACGAAAATGGTGCGTGGAATGGAGCGAAAGGGAGACTTTCTTCACGCCATTCGCAGACACGCTCTGCGAATGCCCCCGATACGGTCGCGCCCGATGGCACACGGTTGGCTTAGGCGACTGCGTGCGGAAGCAGTGCGTCATGCAGCTCGTGCTGAGCTTGTCACCCGGCGGCACGGAGCGGCTGGTGATTGAAATCGTCAAGGCCCTGCACGGCCGCGTCGACTCGATCGTGTGCTGCCTGGACGATGCCGGCGCGTGGGCTGATGAGCTTCGCGCCCTCGATGTTCCGGTGATTTCGCTGGCGCGAACCCCGGGCTTCCATCCCGGCTTGGCGATGCAGGTCGCGCGCCTGATGAAGCAACACCAGGTCGACGTTCTCCATTGCCACCACTATTCGCCGTACGTCTACGGCCTGCTCGCCGCGGTGCTCAGACCGAACGTTCGACTCGTCTTCACTGAACATGGCCGCTTGTCCGACGCCCCGCCGTCGCGGAAGCGCCGGTTGATCAATCCGATTTTGTCGTTGTGGCCAGGTCGTTTGTGCGCGGTCTCGGCGGATCTCCGCCAGCACCTGCTGGCCGAGGGTTTTCCGGCGCGCCGCTTGTCGGTGACCTACAACGGCATCGAGCCTGGTCGTCGGCCGACCGGCGAACACCGCTCGGCGGCGCGGCGCCTCCTCGGCATTCCCGAGTCGGCATTCGTCGTCGGTACCGTCGGACGTCTCGATCCGGTCAAGAACCTGTCGCTGCTCCTGCAGGCGCACGCGCTCCTCCTGCCAAGGCAGCCGGGCGCCCGCGCGGTGATCATCGGCGACGGGCCGGAACGTGCCGCCCTCGAATCGGCCGCTGCGGAGTTAGGCATCCGGGATTCGGTCGTGTTCGCCGGCTATCGACAGGACGTGCGCGCCTTGATGGCGGCGTTCGACGTGTACGTCAACTGTTCGACCTACGAGGGCGTCTCGTTGACAATCCTCGAAGCCATGGCGGCGGCCTTACCGGTGATCGCCACGCCGGTGGGCGGCAACCCCGAGGTGGTCATCGATCGCGAAACCGGCCTGCTGGTGCCGGCCCGCCCCAGGTCGTTGGCCGATGCCATCGCGTTACTGGCGGGCGATCCGCGTCAGCGCACGGTGATGGGCGATGCCGGCCGCTGGCGCGTCAAGCGTCACTTCTCGATCGCGCGAATGGTGGAGCAGTACGCCGAGGCCTATTTCGGTACGCGCCAAGCCGCGATGGCGCCGCCGGCGAAGGCGCCGATCGCCGCCGAGACGATGTCGGTCAGCGACGCGACGCGATCGATCGTGTAGAGCTGCAGCGCTTCGTTCGTGGCGCTGAACAACACCGCAATCAGGCTGACCTTCAACGCGCGGCGCACCCAGTGTCGCGGCCGGGTGTCGGACGCCGACAGGGTCGCGAGCCCGCCGAAGATGATGTACACGAAGGTGTTGCCGGCGACATCCGCCGGCACGACCAGCGTCGGCGCCCAGATGCCCGGCCGGTAAAACTGCCATTCACCAAGGCTCTTGTAGACGATCAACGCGCAGGTCAGCAGCCACCCGAGGCGCGCCAGCGTCCGTGAGCTCACCGCGCCGAACAGCCGGGTCGTCTCGTCGACGCCTAGACGTTCTCGGCGAATTGGTATTCGGCCCTGTGGAAGATCACCCATGCCACCGCGAGAAACAGGATCGACACGATGGTCGTCGCGACGAATGCCTCCCCCGGCACACGTCCGCGCAACAGCACGTCGCGGTAGCCTTCGAGGATCGGCGTCATCGGATTGATGGCCATCAAGCGCCCCATCCACCCGCCAACCTGGGTGACGGGATACAGCACCGCACTCAGGAACATCCAGACCGTGATGACCAGCTCGAACAGGTATTTGACGTCGCGGTAGAACAGATTGCCCATCGCCAGCAGCAGGCTGATCGCGACGGTAAAGATGACGTGGACCGAGAGCACCCACGGCAGCGCCGCGATCGCCGCGGTTGGCACGACGCCGTAATACACCATCAACGCCACCAGCACGCTCGCGCCGACGAGAAAGTCAACCATCGAGACCAGCACCGCGGAGATTGGAAAGATTTCGCGCGGAAAATAGACCTTGGTGACCAGGCTCGCATTCGACGTCAGCGAGTTCACGGCGAAGCGCAGCGACGATGCGGAGAAGTTCCAGGCGAGCAGCCCGCAATATGCAAAGAGCGGGTAGGGCATGTCGAGCTCGAGCGGCGCGACGCGCGTGAAGATCACCGAGAACACGGCGGTGTTGACCAGCGGCATGAAGATCGCCCAGCCGAAACCCATCACCGACTGCTTGTAACGCAGTAGCAGATCGCGGCGGGTCATCTGGTACATCAGCTCGCGATAATCGTATTGTTCGCGAACGATCTCCCGCAGATCCGCCGCGAGGCTGCCCGGTGCGCTCATCCGTCAGTTCGCTCCCTTGAGCGACGCGAGCAGCTTCTTGGCTTCTTCGACGCCTTCGAAGTTCTTGTTGCTCTGCACCGCCTTCTCGAGCAGTTTGCGGGCCTCCGCCGTCTCGCCGTTCTTGTGCAGCGCGAGGGCGAGATGGTAGTTGTAGCTTGGATTGTCGGGCTGTCGCGTGGTGCTGTTGCGCAGCGCGTCGATCGCCATGCCGTAGAGGCCCTTCTTGTAATAGATCACGCCAAGCGTGTCGTCGACCTCATGACGATTCGGCAATTGCGCTTTCGCGGTCTGCGCGAGCTGGAGCGCCATGTCGAGGTTGGCGTCGGCGTTGGCGTCGATCCAGGCCAGGTTGTTGGCCGCGACGGCCGCCCGCGGGTCGATCTGCAGCGCCTTGTTGTATCGCTGCTTGGCCTCGTCCTTCCGGCCTTGCAGCTCGAGGATCGTCCCCAGCATGGTGTTCGCCGGCACCGAGTTCGGTGCGCGATTCGCGTAGGTTTCGAGCTCGCGCCGCGCCAGATCCAGGCGGCCCTGCTGGTAGTACATCTTGCCCAGCATCGCGTAGGCCTGCAGGCTGGCAGGGTCGACCTCGACCGTCTTCTTCAGCGCCTTTTCCATCTCGAAGGCATCGCCGAGCGCGTTGTAGGTCTGCGCCGCCATCAACAGCGTGTTCGGATCATTTGGCGACTTGGCGAGCTGTTTTTCGATCAAGGCGCGGGCGCCGCCAAAGTTCTTGCTCTGCATCTCGGCGGTCAGCAGACCCGCGAGCGCCTGATAGGACGTGGGATCCGCGAGCAGCGCGCGATTGTAGGCGGCCTTCGCCGCTTCGTTGTCGCGTTTGAGCGACGCCAGCATGCCCGCCGCGGTTTGCACCGTCGCGGAGCCCGGCGCCTGTTCGAGCAGGATGTTCAGGTGCCGTGTCGCCTGCACCGCGTCGTTGGCGGCGATCAAGCCGTGCACCAGCAGCAGCCGCGCTTCGAGATGCTGCGGCCGTTCTTCGACGACCTTGACGATCAACGGCAGGGCCTCGGCGGCGCTGCCGTTGTTGATCTGCAGCCGGGCGAGACCAAGCCGCGCATCGAGGTCGTTGCCGTTCAGTTTCAGTGCGTCGTTGTAGGCGGTCGTCGCTTCACGGATGGCACCGCGCGCGGCGTAGGTCTGCGCGAGAGCCAGCTGCGCCTCGATTGACCGGGGATTCGCCTCGGTCGCCGTCTTCAGCGTCGACAGCGCGTTGACCGTATTGCCCTCGGACAGATACAGCTTGCCGCGCGTGATCAGGGCTTCCGCGTTCTTCGGCTCGCGCGCCAGCACGCCCTCGATCAACCGGTGCGCCTCATCGTTCTTGCCCGCGAAGACTTCGACGCGGGCCAGCCGCACCGAACCGCCGATGAACGAATCATCCACCTTCAACAACGGCTGCAGGACCGCTCGCGCCTCGTCAACCCGTCCCTGGCGAAGGTAATACTCGGACAGGAAATATTTCGCATTCGGCCCGGGAGTCAGCTCAGCGACCACTTTGAGGTGTGGCTCGGCGGCGGCCGGCCGCTTGGTCACCATGTAGTACATCGCCATCGCGCGGTTGCCGGTGATGTTCTTGGGATCGAGCTCGAGACCGCGACGCATCTCTTTCTCTGCCTCGTCGAGTTTGCCGTTGGCCCACAGGAAGTTGGCAAGCGACAGGTGAGCCGACGCGGAGTTGGGGTTGATCTGGATCGCCTTGCGGAAGGCCGCCTCAGCCTTGTCCTTGTCGCCCTTGACCGCCTGCGCGGAGCCAAGGTCGGAATACGACGAGGCGCGCTGCGGATCCATCTCGACGGCTTTTTCGAATGCCTCGACCGCACCATCCATATCCTTCAGGCCCGCAAGTGCATTGGCGTGCAGAATCTGCGCGTCGACGTCGTTGGGATTACGCTGCAACATCCTCTGCGCCAGGCCGTCTGCGTCCTGGAAGCGGCCGGCGAGCAGCAGGAAGGTGCCGGCTTTCGTCTGAGCCTCGCGATCTTCAGGCATCAGGTCGGCGGCGCGAACGTATTCGCGCAGCGCGTTCATGCCGTCGCCGGTCGATGCGTACGCGAATGCGAGCTGCAGGCGTGCCTTGCCGAGTCGCGGATCGGCCTGGACCGCTCCGCGATACTCGATAATCGCCTCGGGAAATTTATTGGCGGCCACGTACTGATCGCCGCGGCTGAGGTGCTCGAGGGCAGCGGCCTTCGGATCGCTCTTGCACGCGCTGAGCGTGCCGATCGTCATAACGGCCACAAAGACAGTGGTGAATCGAGATTTCATGCGGGCCGGAGTTACAAGAACCACGCCAAGTCACTTCACTGGTAGAAGTCTCCGTTTTCTACCAAAGCAGCGCACTCGCAGGGGAGAAAGTCTCTCAATTTAAGGAATGTTGTCGCCCTGGACGCGATTGCCGCGCGGCTGACCGCGCGACGGCGTACATGACTTGATGAGGAGTGCGGATTACGCACTCCTCATCAAGGGAAGGACACGCTGCCTCACGCTTGACGGCGGCGGGCCCGGAATGCGGCCAGCAGACCCGTGCCGAGCAACATCATCGTGGCCGGTTCAGGAACGGCCGTGTCACGGATGTCAGTGCTGATCACCGCGCCGGGTGTGCCGTCGGGCGTCAGCTGTGTGGTCGTCATCGCGAAGCCGAAGAATTCCCACGGCAGATCCGCCGGCCAGTTAATCGCCGCGAGCAGCTCGGCTGCCTTCATATCCTGACCGACCGCGCCGATCAGGCCGTTTGCTGCATTGCTGGTATCCCAGCTCGTGAAGGTGCCGTACATCAGCTCGACGGGCGAGCAGACGCCATTCACCATGCCCACGCCGAGCCGCGCGATGCAACCCGTGATGCTGATGAAATTGTTGTCGGGCGAGGTGTCGAAATCGAGCGAGCCCCACATGAAGTCGCCGCCCTGGCCGCTCGCCGTTCCCTGCACCTCATACACGCCGTTGTTCTGCGGCGCGCCCGTGATTTTGACTGCGCCGATCGGAATGTTCGTGCCGATCAGGTTCATACCGTCCCAGCTGATGCTGCCGCCTTCGCCGGCGAGACCATCGCTGAAATCGATGACGGTAGCCGCACTGGCCGGCGCCGCCATCAGGACTGCCGCGACTGCGGCCGCCCCTAACATTTTCAAACGCGTAAACATCCGTGTCCTCCCTCTCAACATTCGGTCCTTGCCTCAGTGCGCCGGGCGTAGCCGCGCGGCTCACGCCCTTCCATTGAGCAAGGCCACTGCCAAAAGGGCGACGTCAGACGTTTGACAGAGTCTGCAAATCGTTGCGGCATAACTACTTGCAGATCGTGCACTTAGCGACAAGGTCGCCGGGAGGGTGACAAATGTCTTTCGCAAAGCATCAGTCAAGAGACATCTGTCGCGCAGACAAAAGGCGACAACTGGTGTCGAAGCCTGCGGCGCACGCAGACTTCTCTGCGAATGCATGTGAACACGATCGAACGTCGCGACGTCCATCGAGCATCGTCGCGACCCGAGGCGCATGACGTCGCGTATCAGTTGGGAAGGTAAGCAGGAAGCGACGGAAAGAGCACGCGTACGAAATCGACGGCCAGCTTCTCCGCTGCGGCGCCGTTGTCGGTTGCCCCGTGATGGATCGGCGCGATCACCCGCACCATCGATCCGTCCGTACGATTCAGGCGAATGGCATCGTGAATCAGAAACAGCTTGCTCCAGTACTCGCTGGCGATCACGCGGCCGTGACTTTGATACCAGTACAGCACCAGCTGCCGATCGAGCCCCTTCTGGACGATGTAGCGGTTGACCAGCAAATCGCGGCCGGCGACATCGGGGATGGTGAGTCGTCCTTCGAGCACCGGTTCCCAACCCGCGCCAGGCAGGCAATTGAGCGGTGAATGAATCGTGTCGCCCTGCCGCTGGCTGGCGTAATAGCCCATGTAGAGACCGACCGCAGCGCCGTCTGCACGGTAGTACACGCGAGACAGGTAGTCGTCGACGCCCAGCACTTTCAGGATGTCGTCGTCCATCGGCGGGTTGACCTGGCCTCGCCACGCCTGCAGTTCCATCGGGAACCCCGCGAACGACTCGCGCGCGACCGCGATTTCGGTGCGCCGGGCGTTGGCCAGAAAGACCGTCGTCGCCGCC
>Ga0196963_10000919_pt1 | contig 22251 bp, 16 predicted proteins | sample S1_5metaG_FD_148600 | JGI IMG/M metagenome (GOLD analysis project Ga0196963, IMG submission 148600) | Soil microbial communities from Anza Borrego desert, Southern California, United States - S1_5 | ecosystem: Environmental > Terrestrial > Soil > Desert | place: USA: California | collected... | reverse complement strand
CGAGCGCGCGCACGTAGGCGGCCCGCCCGTCGGCCAGCGCCTGGATGGTGCGGCCAAGATACTCGCGATCGTCGTTCGCGGTTTCACCCATCGGCGGCAGCATCGCGGTGACTTCGTTGGCGTTCAACTGCGGCAGGTGGATCACTTCGAAGCGGGCGTGGCCGTCGCGCAGCAGCCGGTGGGCGCGCGCCACGTAGCGCGTGGTCAGAACGAAACGGTTACCGCTCTCGGCCATCGCGTGCAGCAGCTCGCGCAGCACGTGCCGCAACCCCGGGAAGCTTTCAAACGTGCGCAGTTCGAGCACCTCGTCGAACAGGAAGGTGGCCGGTGCGTCGCTGGCGGTGCGCGCGCGCGTGATCAGCGCCAGGGTGCGATCGAACGCCGAGCGCGCCGAGCTGGGGCCGTCTGCCGCGGCCACGCTCTGGCCGTTGATCGCAAAGGGCGACGCGGCCGCCACCGCGTGATGGAAACGCTCCGGCGTGCTCGCCGCGCGTTCGACGTCGACGTACTGGCACTGGCTGCGCCCCATCCGGTCGGCCAGCGCGTGCAGCAGCGTGGTGCGGCCGGTGCCGCACCCGCCGATCACGACCGGGATCCGAGCCGGCGCAGCGTCGAGCGCACCGAGGACACGACGTTCGAGGCCGGCGTGGGGAGCCATCATCGGCTCGTCTCCTGCATGGGGATACGTACTCCGTGTTGACGTGCGGTGCTGAGCGCTTCGGGATAACCCGCGTCGGCGTGCCGCACCACGCCGATGCCGGGATCGCAGGTGAGGACACGTGCCAGCCGCTCGTCGGCTTCGCGTGATCCGTCCGCCACGATCACCATGCCCGCATGAATCGAATACCCAATCCCGACGCCGCCGCCGTGGTGCAGCGACACCCAGGTCGCGCCCGCCGAGGCGTTGAGCAACGCGTTGAGGATCGGCCAGTCCGCAATGGCGTCGCTGCCGTCGCGCATGCCCTCGGTTTCGCGGTTGGGAGAGGCGACCGATCCGGTGTCGAGGTGATCGCGGCCGATCACGATCGGCGCCGTGATCTCGCCGTCCCGCACCAGTTGATTGATCCGCAAGCCGAACTTCGCGCGATCGCCGTAACCCAGCCAGCAGATGCGCGCCGGCAGTCCCTGGAACTGCACGCGTTCGCCGGCCATCGTGATCCAGCGCCTGAGCGCCGCGTCGTGCGGGAACAACTCGAGGACGGCGCGATCCGTGACGCGAATATCTTCGGGATCGCCCGACAAGGCGACCCACCGGAACGGCCCCTTGCCCTGACAGAACAACGGACGGATGTATTCGGGCACGAAGCCGGGAATGTCGAACGCGTCGCTGACGCCGGCCTTCACCGCCTGAGCGCGGATGTTGTTGCCGTAATCGAACGTCACCGCGCCGCGCTTCTGCAGCTCGCGCATCGCGGCGACATGGCGGCCCATCGCCGCAATCGAGCGGCGCTGGTACTCGTCCGCGTCCGCCGCGCGCAGGCGTGCCGCTTCCGCCAGCGTGATGCCGTCGGGAACATAGCCGACCAGCGGGTCGTGCGCCGACGTTTGATCGGTGAGCACGTCGGGCGTGAAACCGCGCTCGACGAGCGCCGGCATCATCTCGGCGGCATTGCCGAGCAGTCCGATCGAGCGGGCGACGCCGTCGAGCGCGTACTGACGGGCCCTGTCGATGGCATCGTCGATGTCGGCGGCGACCTCGTCGAGATACCGCGTCGAGAGACGCTTGTCGATGCGCGACGGATCGACTTCGACGACCACGGCCACGCCGCCGTTCATCGTGACGGCCAGCGGCTGGGCGCCGCCCATGCCACCGAGGCCTGCGGTGACGACGATCTTGCCGCTCAGCGTGCCGCCGAAATGCCGCCGTGCAACCTCGGCCAGCGTTTCGTAGGTGCCCTGCAGGATGCCTTGCGAACCGATATAGATCCAGCTGCCGGCGGTCATCTGGCCGTACATGGTCAGACCGCGGTCTTCGAGCTCGCGGAACGTCTCCCACGTCGCCCATTTCGGTACCAGGTTGGCATTGGCGATCAGCACGCGCGGCGCGCCGTCATGGGTCTTGAACACGCCGACCGGCTTGCCGGATTGCACGAGCAATGTTTCGTCGTGCGAGAGCGTCTTCAGCGCCGCGACGATGGCGTCGAACGCCTCCCAGGATCGCGCCGCCTTGCCGGTGCCGCCGTAGACAATCAAATCGTCGGGGCGCTCGGCCACGTCCGGATCGAGATTGTTCATCAGCATCCGCAGCGCGGCTTCCTGTTGCCAGCCCCGACACGACATCGTCGTGCCACGCGGCGCGCGGAGTGATCGAGCAATCATGGTCATCGGCAATACAACTGATCCGAGAGGGCGGAACGCGAGAGAAGAAATTAAGCAGTGGTGCTTCGGAAGTCAAACTGAATTTCGAAAAGAAAAAAACTTGAATTCAGTTGACAACAATCCCCGTCGCGTACTCAAGTTCGCCGCTACGAATCAACTCGCAGATTGCATCGAGATCCGGCGCCGGCGGACGGTCATCGGCCAGCATCGGCACGCGCTGCCGCACAATTTTGTGCGCCGCCATCAACGGCGGCGAGCTGGTGAGCGGCGCGCGCAGGTCGATCGCCTGACAGGCGCACAGAATTTCGACGGCAATCACGTGCGACGCCAGCTGCAAGGCGCGTTCCGCCTTCAGCGCCGCGTGCATGCTCATGCTCACGTGATCTTCTTTGTTCGCTGATGTCGGAATCGTGTCCACAGAGGCCGGATGTGACAGTGTCTTGATCTCGGACGTCAGCGCCGCGGCCGTGACCTGCGCGATCATCAGGCCCGACTGCAGCCCGCCATGCTGGGTTAGAAACGCCGGCAGGCCGCTGAGCACCGGATTGACCAGTCGGTCCGACCGCCGCTCGCTGATCGTGGCAAGCTGCGCGACCGCCATCACCAGCAAATCGGCCGCCAGGGCCAGCGGCGCGCCGTGAAAGTTTCCTCCCGACACAATCTCGCCGCGATCGGCGAACACCATCGGGTTGTCGGTCGCCGCGTTCATCTCGATCTCGACGATATGGCGGATCCAGGACAGCGCTTCACGCCCTGCGCCATGGACCTGTGGCGCGCACCGCATCGAGTAGGCATCCTGGACGCGGCCGCAGTTGGCGTGCGCCGCGTTGATGGGGCTGCCATCGAGCAGACGGTGCAGGTTTGTCGCCGCTGCGGCCTGTCCCGCGAACGGCCGCGGCTCGTGGATACGCGGTTCAAAGGGATGCAAGGAGCCCATCAACGCGTCGATCGACAGCGCCGCGGCGATGTCGGTCGCGCGGCTGAGCCGTTCGGCGCCGGCCAGCGCCAGCGCAAGGACCGCCGTCGACACCTGTGTGCCGTTGATCAGTGCCAGCCCCTCTTTCGGACCGAGCCTGATCGGCGACAGGCCCGCCCGCTGCAGCGCCTCGGCGCCACTCAATCGTTCTTCGAGCGTCTCGCCTTCGCCCACCAGGACCAGCGCGAGATGCGCAAGGGGCGCCAGATCGCCGCTCGCACCCACCGAGCCGCGGCTCGGCACGCGTGGGTGCACGCCGCGATTCAACATCGCCATCAACGCCTCGAGCGTGTCGACGCGGATCCCCGAGTAGCCTTTCGCGAGCACGTTGGCGCGCAGCGCCATCGACGCGCGCACCGTGCGTACCGGCAGCGGCTCGCCGACGCCGGCGGCGTGACTGCGGAGCAGGTTCAGCTGCAGTGCCGCGAGATCGGCCTTGTCGATGCGCGTTTCCGCGAAGTTGCCGAAGCCGGTGTTGATGCCGTAGACGGCGGCGTCGCCGTCGGCTTTCGCGTCGACGACCGCGCGCGAAGCGGCGACGCGCGTGCGTGCCTCCGGCGCGAGCGCGACCGCCGCGCGATCGTCGGCGATCGCCAGTAATTGCGCGAGCGTGAGCGTTGAACCGTCGAGAAGAATCATGGCCGTTGCAACAACATCACAGCGTGACGCTTTCCGTGTAAGGCATTTTCTGACTCGTAGGATACAGTAGAGATCGTATGAACATCGTCGTGCTCGGCGCGCAGTTTGGCGACGAAGGGAAGGGCAAAATCGTCGACCTGATGACGCCGAAATTCTCGTGGGTGGCCCGCTATCAGGGCGGCCACAACGCCGGTCACACTGTCTATGTCAGCGGCAAGAAATTCGTGCTGCACTTGATTCCGTCCGGGATCCTGCACGACGGCGTGATGTGCGTCATCGGCAACGGTGTCGTCGTCGATCCGCAGGCGCTGTTCAAGGAGATCGAGGAGCTGGCCGGGCTCGGCATCGACGTTGGCGATCGCCTGCTGATCAGCGACAAGGCGCATTTGATCCTGCCGTACCATCGCGAGCTCGACGTGCTGAGCGAAGCGCGCCGCGGCGAGCGCAAGATCGGCACGACGTCGCGCGGCATCGGCCCGGCCTACGAAGACAAGATCGGCCGCCGCGGCATCCGCGTGTGCGATCTCGTCGATACCAAGGCCCTGGCCGACGAAGTGCGCGAGAACGTCAACGCGCGCAATCAGATTATCAAGGACTCGACCCTCGACTGGAAGCAGGTCTACGACCAGCTGCTCGACTACGGTGCGCGGATGCGCCGCTGGACGGGCGACGTCTCGCTGGCGCTCGATCAGGCCATCGCGAAAGGGCAGCGCGTGCTGATTGAAGGCGCGCAAGGCGCGATGCTCGACATCGATCACGGCACCTATCCGTATGTGACCTCGTCGAATGCAACGATCGGCGGTGCGTGTACCGGCCTCGGCATCCCGCCGCGCGCGATCCATGGCGTACTGGGAGTGGCGAAAGCCTATCTGACGCGCGTTGGCGAAGGTCCCTTCCCGACGGAGCTCTTCGGCGCCATCGGCGACCGCCTCCGCGAGACCGGCATGGAATACGGCGCGTCGACCGGCCGGCCGCGGCGATGCGGGTGGTACGACGCCGTCGCGGTGCGCTACGCCGTCCGCGTCAACGGCATCGACAGCATCGCGCTCACCAAGCTCGATGTCCTCGACGGCCTCGACACCATCGAGATCTGCACGGGGTACAAGATCGGCGATCGCACGGTCACGGAATTCCCGTCGGATCTGAATTCCTGCGGGCCGATTACTCCGGTCTACGAGTCGTGGCCGGGTTGGACGACGGCGACCAAGGGCGCGACGTCGTACGCGCAGCTGCCGCCCGAGGCCCAGCGCTACATCACGCGGTTGGAAGAGGTCAGCGGTGTGCCCGTGGGCCTGATCTCGACCGGTTCGGATCGCCACGAAACCATCATTCGCAACGACCGCGTCGTCGCGAAATGGCTGATGTAGACGCACCGGCGAACTCGCCCGGCCCTTACTTCTTGTTTTTTTCCGCGAACGCGTCGATGCCGGCCGCATCGGCGGTGGTTCCGAAGTCGATGCCGGCGCGGTAACGCGTCGGCATGCCTTTGGGCATCTCGAAGGCGGCCCAGGCAATCGCTCCGGCGCACTTGACCCCGGTCCGCGGGTCGCCAATGACCACGCGGACGCGCTGATTGGGTTTGAGGATGGTCGGTGATACGACCTGCACGCCGACCCGGGAGATGTCTACGACGGACGCCGCATTCCCATCGACCGAGATTTCGACGCCGTCCTTGATGCGCACCCGAGGTGCGCGACGCGTGCCACGCTGATCGAGGGCCGGCTTGGGTTCGTCGATCGCGACCGCGGCGCCGCCGCCATGCGAGCCGCGTTTGACGGCAATGCGGTTGTTCGACGCGTTCTTGGCCATCACGCGCACTTCACAGGCGACCAGCGAGGCGTCGTCTTTGATGCGGTTGATCAGCGCGACGCCGCGCGAGCTGTCCGCGAACTCGTCGTGCATGGCGACCAGCGCCGGCTTGGTGCGGATGATGTGATCGAGCGCTTCGAGCGCCTCGCCGTCGCTGAACGTCTGGATCTCTGCGCTCGGGTCGAGCCGTTCCTGAAGGCCCGGCAACGCATCCTGAGGGGCAATTAAGACGATACGAGCCGACACAGCCCGGCGAGTGTACCACGACTAAAATATGGTGTGCCCTCACCGGCAATCGCGCTGCATTGCGCGGGCGTCATCAAGCGATACGGAACCGTCACGGCCGTCAACGGACTCGACTTGAGCGTGCGGCGCGGCGAGTGCTTTGGCCTGCTCGGTCCCAACGGCGCGGGCAAAACGACCACTATCGAGATCCTCGAAGGGCTGCTCGAGCCGGACGCGGGCGACGTGGAAGTCCTCGGACAGCGCTGGGCCGACGATCGTTCGCGGTTGCGCGCGCGCCTTGGCATCCAGCTGCAGGAAACCCAGTTGTCGGAGAAGCTCACCGTCGCCGAGACGCTGCGGCTGTTTCGATCGTTTTATCCATCCGGACCGGACGTCGACACGCTGCTGGACACCGTCGAGTTGTCGGCGAAACGCGATGCGTGGGTCGGCAAGTTGTCCGGCGGCCAGAAGCAACGCCTGTCGGTGGCGTGCGCGCTGGCCGGCAGGCCAGAGCTGTTGTTTCTCGATGAGCCGACCACCGGCCTCGATCCGCAGTCACGCCGGCAACTGTGGGAAGTGCTCGAGCGGTTTCGCGCGGATGGCGGCACGATCCTGATTACGACCCACTACATGGACGAGGCGCACGAGCTGTGCGATCGCGTCGGCATCATGGATCAGGGAAAGTTAATCGCGCTCGGCACGCCCCGCGAGCTGGTCGCGTCGCTCGGCGCCGAGCACGTCATCGAATTCGCGGTGCCGGACAGCGCCGCTCTCGAGCTCGCAGCGCTGGCCGCGCTGCCGGGTGTGCGGGACGTACGGCGCGATGACGCGCAGGTCCACTTGTCGACGTCGGAGCTGCATCTGACCGTCCCGGCGCTGCTGGATCATTTGCGACAACGCGACGTCGCGCTCAGCCAGCTGGGCACGCATTCCGCGACGCTCGAAGATGTATTCGTCACGCTCACCGGACGGCAACTGCGCGATGACTAGAGCAGCAACGACACGCCATTCAACGCCCGATTGACATGCCTGCTAGCTACAACCCGCTTCTCGAGCTGACCAAGTCGCGGCTGCGCGAGTTCCTTCGCGAGCCGGAAGCGATCTTCTGGGTCTTTGCGTTTCCGATCATCATGACGATCGCGCTGGGCATCGCCTTCCGATCGCGCGGCGCCGAGCCGATCATTGCGGGCGTCGTCGATCAGGCCGGCGCCGATGCGATCGTCTCCGCACTCGAGACTGCCGGCACGTTCACCGTAAGGCGCATTGCGCCGGACGATGCGGATCGCGCGCTCCGAGAGGGCCGCGCACCGGTCGTGGTCGTGCCGGGAACGCCACCGGCCTATCGCTACGACGAAGCGCGCGCCGAAAGCCAGGTCGCCCGGCTGGCCGTCGATGCGGCCTTACAGCGCGCCGCGGGCCGCGCCGACGCGTTTGCGCCGGTGCAGCAGCCGATGCAGACCGTCGGTTCGCGCTACATCGACTGGCTCGTGCCGGGTCTGCTCGGCATGAACATCATGGGCACGGGGATGTGGGGCGTCGGCTTCGCGATCGTCACCGCACGATCGAAACGTCTGCTCAAACGACTGGTGGCGACGCCGATGCAGAAGAGCCACTATCTGCTCTCGCTGATCTTCAGCCGGATGGCGACGCTGACGCTCGAGGTGATCGTCGTCATCGGGTTTGCGTGGATCGCGTTCGACGTGGCGGTGCACGGCCCGCTCTGGCTCCTTGCGCTGCTCGCCATCGGCGGCGCGTTGTCGTTCGGTGGCCTCGGACTGCTGGTCGCCAGCCGCGCCCGCACCATCGAAGCCGTCTCCGGGCTGATGAACGTGGTGATGCTGCCGATGTGGGTGCTGTCGGGCGTGTTTTTCGCGTCGACGAACTTTCCGGATGCGATGCAGCCCTTCATTCAGGTGTTGCCGCTGACCGCACTCAACGACGCGCTCCGCGCCGTCGTCAACGACGGCCAGTCGATCGCCGGCGTCGCGCGCGAGATGGCCATCCTCGCGGCCTGGGGCGTCGCGTCGTTCGCGCTGTCACTGAAGTTGTTCCGCTGGCAATGAAGTCTGCGAAACCGGAGATCTGCTGATCTCATGATCTTGTAAGCTCGTGATGAAGTCGCGAGCTTGGGACCTGGTGAATTGGTGATCTACCCGGTGATCTGGTGAACTATCTGCCTTGCAACGCCCCCGACACTGCTTTGAGCAATGCCTCCGGCGAGAACGGCTTCAGCAACACCGGCGCACCGGCTGCGGATTCACGCAGAGCGTCGGTCTGCTCGACGTAGCCGGTCACGAACAGGATCGGTAAGTTCGGGTGTGTCGTTCGCAGTCGTCCGGCCAGCTCGATGCCGCCCATGCGCGGCATGACCACGTCGGTGACGACCATGACGATGCTCCGCGAATGGTCGGTGAACATCTCGAAGGCCTGTTGGCCGTCGCCGGCTTCGAGCGTGCGATACCCCGCCTGCACCAGCACCGTCGCCGACAGCCGCCGCAACGCGCGCTCGTCCTCGGCGATCAGGACGGTGCCGCTGCCGCGTTTCTCCTGTGCCGCCGCCGCCGGCGCGTGTGCCTGGTCACTGGCGTCGTCGGTGCGCGGCAGCAATAACGAGAAGGTCGTGCCGCGGCCAGGCGTGCTGTCGACGTTGATGCTGCCGCCGCTTTGCTTGACGAACCCGTAGACCATTGACAGTCCGAGCCCGGTGCCGGCGCCCTTGGGCTTGGTGGTGAAGAACGGCTCGAAGATGCGGCCGAGGATGTCCTTGGGGATGCCGGCGCCGGTGTCGCGCACGCGCAGCTCGACGTACCGGCCGGGTGCCACGTCGAATGCTTTGGCCTGCGCGGCGGTGAGGTCTCGATTGGCGGTCTCGATTGCGAGCCGTCCGCCCTGCGGCATCGCATCTCGCGCGTTCAGTGCGAGGTTGACCAGCACCTGCTCGAGCTGCGCCGCGTCGGCGCGTACCGACCACAGATCCGACGCGAGATGCAGGTCGATGGCAATGTGCTCGCCGATCAGGCGGGTGAGCAGCCGGCTGATGTCCATCACGCGCTGGTTGAGCACCAGGATCTCCGGCGACAGCAGCTGCCGGCGGCTGAAGGCCAGCAGCTGACCGGTCAGCGTCGAGGCGCGATTGGCGGCGTTGAAAATCTCTTCGACGTCTGCGCGCAGCGGCGATCCGTGCAGCTCCTTCAGCAGCAGTTCTGAATAGCCGCGAATCGCCGTGAGCAGGTTGTTGAAGTCGTGCGCGATGCCGCCGGACAACCGGCCGATCGCTTCCATTTTCTGGGCGTGGCGCAGTTGCTCCTCGAGCTCGCTGCGCGCCGCTTCCGCGGCCTGCCGCTCGGCGTTCTCGCGCCTCAGGTCGTCGTTGGCGCGGTGCAGTTCGGCGGTGCGTTCCGCGACACGCCGCTCCAGATCGCGGTGCGCTTCGTGCAACGCCATCTGGCTGGCGCGCAATTGCTGCTCCGCGTAATGCCGCTCCGTGACATCGCGGAGGATCAACAGCACCTGCGATGCCTCGAGCGGCAGCAGGCGCGCCTCGTAAAACCGCGCCTGCGGCGCGGCGCCGGCCTCGAGCTCGAGACTCACCGTTCTTTGCCGCGACGCCACTTGCTGTAGCGCCTCGATCACCTGCGGCCGCACCTTGACGTCGACGGTGTCGAGGAAATTGCTCCCGGGCAGCCAGGTTCCCGATCGATCGGACGGCGCGCCCTTGATGTCGAGAATGACGCCATCAGGCTGCACGCGCAGGATGTGGTCGGGAAACGCCCCGACCAGCGCGCGCAGCTCGCTGTTGGCCTGCAGCAGCTCCTGCGAGCTGAGGTCCAGCGAGCGCTCGAGCATCGATCGATCGTTGTCGAACTGATGGTAGGCCGCGTTGACCGCATCGAGCAGCGCCTGCACGTCGGCAGGCACCTCGCGATCGGGGAAAAACCGTTTCAGCTGGCGGCGCAGCAGACTGTGCACGTTGCTCACCGCTCCGACAACGTCGTCACCGTCATCGTCTGGTTGTGCAGCTCGCAGCGCGCGTTCGGCGTGAACGGCGAGATCTCGCCATACGAATAGAAGCCCGCGATTGCGGCGCCGGGACCGACGATGTCGCGCACGCCCTCTACTTCCTCTTCGACGCGCTGCCGCAGCACCATGCGGCGGCCGACGCAGCTGATCAGCAACGCGAGTTCGACGGGCCCGCCTAGCGCATCGGCGCTGACCCGGCCGGCGCCGACGGCACCGTCGATCAGGCGATCGAAATTCGCCTTCATCAACCGGACGTAGCCGCCGACCGGCACGTCGCCGGCGAAGGTCAGGCTTTGATCCGTCTCGTTGACCGACAGGATGGTTCGCACCACCGGCGCGCTGACCTCGCGCGTGCGCAGCAACAGCGGAAACAACAGCCCCGACGCCGGCAGGTCGGCGGCGTGATCGCCGAGATAGCGCTTGTACAACGCCAGCGCGGATTGACCGTCCAGCTCGTATAGGACGTTGCCATCCGAACGGGTGATTTGCCGCTCGGGACCGAACGGGTCCCATCCGCCAAGCGATCCACAGCCGACGCGCAATCGCGAGCCATACAAGCCGATCGCCGCCACAGTATTCGTCCGCGCCGCCTGGTCGCAGAACACCAGCGTCTCGCGAAACGCTTCGCCATCCGCGGACAGGCCTCCGGTGACCGACACCGTTGCAGGCAGCGTTTCGCCGAGACCGCGCACCAGCGCTTCGCCGTTGATGTCGAGGCCCTCGGAAATGATCAGCACGTGGACGAGATCCGGCTCGCTGAGCGCCTGCGCGAGAGTGGCGCCCGCCGCGGCGCTGTCCGCGGCGGTGACGCGGGCAGTCGCCGTGCGCACCCGGGTGTGCTCGAACGTGACAGCGGTTGCGATCAGCCCGTCGTCGAACACGTCCGTGCCGTTGATCTGTCCGGCTGTTGAACAGCCGACTCGTGCTGCCGCAGGCCAGCGTGTCGCCAACTCCTGCGCCAGCTGCGGGTTGCCGATCGCCTCGCGATCGCCGAACAGCAGCACGAGCTGCGCGTCCGCGAGCTGCGCCGCTTCGGACCAGCCCGCGACCTCAGACCATGTGGATTGTTCGACTCTCATGAGGCGCCTGTGGGGCGCGTTCACTATAACGCAGGCTACGATTCGTGCTGGGCTGCGTACCAGTCGAGCAGGAACCGCTGCGAGTTGAGAGGCGGCACGCCCTCGGGCGCCACGGCGCGAACGTAGGTGCCGTCGGTCTGCAGCGTCCAGGCGCGATCGGTGTCGCTGAGCAGAACTTCCAGGACCGCGTCGCGGAGTAGCTGCTGCATCGACGGATCGTGCACCGGGCACAGCACTTCGACGCGCCGATCGAGGTTCCGCTCCATCAGGTCGGCGCTGCCGATATAGACCTCTGGCGATCCGCCGTTCTCGAAGTAATACAGGCGCGAGTGCTCGAGGAACTGTCCGACGATCGATCGCACGTGGATGCGATCGCTGATGCCGGGAATGCCGGGCCGCAGGCAACAGACGCCGCGCACGATCATGTCGACGGTGACGCCGGCCTGTGAGGCGCGGTACAGGATCTTGATCACGCCGGAATCCGCCACCGCGTTGTTCTTGATGATCATCCGAGCCGGCCGGCCGCCCTTTGCATGCTCGATCTCCCGCTCGACGAGCGCGCGGAAGCCCTGACGCAAGCCGACCGGGGCCACCAGCAAGGCGTGGTAGGAGCGGCGATTCGAGTAGCCCGTCAACGAGTTGAAGATCTCGGTCACGTCGTCGAGGATCTGCTCGTCGGCGGTAAACAGCCCGAGGTCGGTATAAATCTGCGACGTGACGCGGTTGTAGTTGCCGGTGGCGATGTGCGCGTAGCGATGCACGCCGTCGGCTTCCTTGCGCACGACCAGGCACAGCTTGCAGTGCACCTTCAGGTTCATCAGGCCGTAGACGACGTGGATGCCGGCTTCTTCCAGTCGCGTCGCCCACGCGATGTTGTTGCGCTCGTCGAAACGCGCCTTCAGCTCGACCAGCACCGCGACCTGCTTGCCGCGCTCGGCGGCTTCGATCAGCAGATCGACCAGCGGCGAGTTCGGACCGATCCGATACAAGGTGATCTTGATCGTGACGACGTGCGGGTCTTCGACCGCGGCGCGCAGGAACGTTTCGATCGACGTGAAAGAGTCGAACGGATGATGAATCAGGAAATCCTGATCCGCAATCTGCTCGAACACTTTATCGGCATCTTCCGGGGGCCACAGGATGCGCGGCGTGAACGCCGGGTACTTCAGCGCGGGTCGATGCAGCTTGTAGAGGGCATGCCAGTCGCCGTAGCCCAGACGGTCCACCGTGCGGACGACGACGTCCTCGTCGACTTCGAAGTTTTCGATCAGAATGCTCAACACGCGTTTGGGCATGTCGGCTTCGACCTGCAGCAGCGACAGCGCGCCGTAGCGCAGCTGCTTCAACCCGCGATCGACGGTTTCGAGCAGGTCGTCCGCTTCATCTTCCTGGATCACCATGTCGGTGTCGCGGATGATCCGGAAGAGATGCGCGCCTTCGACCTGGGTACCCGGGAAGAGCTGCTGGATGTTGCGGCGGATGACGTCTTCGAGGAAGACGTGCGACATCCCCGGGTGCGGCGACAGGTTATCGGGCAGCGCGATGAACCGCGGCAGCATGCTCGGGACCTTGACGCGGGCGAACTTGGTGCGTCCCGAGTGCCGGACGCGCACGGCGAGGTTCATGCTCAGGTTCGAGATGTACGGGAATGGATGCCCCGGATCGAACGCGAGCGGTGTCAGCACCGGAAATATGTGGTCTTTGAAGTACTGCGCCAGCCAGGTGTCGATCGCCGGCGTGTAATCCGCGGGTTCCAGGAAATGCACGCCTTCGGCGGCCAACAGCGGACGCAGCGATTGCGACCAGCATGCGGTCTGATCGTCGATTTGCGCCAGCGCGCGGCTGCGGATCGTCGCCAGCTGTTGATCGGTGGTTTGCCCGTCGATCGATACTTCGTCGATGCCGGCGCGGAATTTCTTCAGGATGGTGGCGACGCGCACCATGAAGAACTCGTCGAGATTGGTGCCTGAGATGGCGAGGAATTTGACGCGCTCGAGAAGGGGATGCGAGGCATCCTGCGCCTGCGCCAGAACGCGTTCGTTAAACGCCAGCCAGCTCAACTCGCGGTTGATGAACAGCGCGGGGCTGGTCAGGTCGTTCGGGTCGAGATTCGACCAGTCCTGCTGGGCGGATGCCGGCGCCGCTGCGGCTTCGCTGGCTCGGCGCTTGCGTGCGCGTCGGCTCACGGCAGTCGGCGGCGTCATGCTGGATTCAGCATATCAGACGGGCTCGCGCGCATCGGGACTCGCGAGTAAGGGCGGTCCCCGTCAGGGCCCAGGAACAATCTTCAGGATTCGGCCGCGCGAGTAGCTGACGACGTATAACTCGCCATCGGCGTCGACGCCGAACGAGCTGATCAGTCCCGTTTCGCCGGTACCGCCCAGCATCTCGGTTAATTCGAGGCGATCGACAGCGCGCGCTTCTTCGCTCTCGTCCAGCGCGACGCCGATCGCAAACACGCGGCCGCTGACGTAATCGGCAAAGAAATAGCGTCCGTTCAGCGATGGCGGCAATGCCGATCCGCGATACACGTATCCGCCCGTAATCGACATTCCCTCGGTGCGCGGGTAGTCATGGATGGGGTCGGTGAGCGGCAAATAGGCGGGTGGGGTGCGGTTGTCGAATGCGGCGCGGCCTTCGCGGACGCGCCAGCCGTAGTTCCGGCCGCCCCTGCCGCGGGGCTCCCAGTTCACTTCCTCGCGCGCGTTCTGTCCGACGTCGGCAATCACCAGCGCTCCGGTGCCGCCGCGCGTCCAATCGTCGAAGCCGTACCGCCACGGGTTGCGCAGGCCAAACGCCCAGATCTCGGGCAGTGCCGCGATCGGGTGCCGATCGACGAACGGATTGTCGTTGGGGACGCGATAGCCGCGGCGGTCGCTGTCGGCAACGCCGACGTCAATCCGGAGCATCTTGCCCAGCAGGCTGTTCGGGTTCTGCGCGAAGTTCATCGGGTCGCCGCCGCTGCCGCCGTCGCCCATTCCCACGTAGAGGTAACCATCCGGTCCGAATGCAAGGTGGCCGCCGTTGTGATTCGAAAACGGATGCTCGACGAAAGCGCGGCCGTCAGGCCAGACCAGATCGAACCGCGAGCCCGGATCGACCGCGCCCTGCGCGTCGCGAGTGAAGCGGGCAATCACGAAGTGACCGCTCGGGTTCGTCAAGGTGACGAAGAAGCGTCGCGACACCGCCGCATCAGGTGGAAATGCCATGCCGAGCAGCCCGCGCTCGCCGCCCGCGGAAATCTGTCCTCGCAGATCCAGGAACATCGTCTGCGACACGGTGTTGTGCTGAACGATGCGGATCGTGCCGCGCTGTTCGACGACATAGAACAGCGACCGATCGACGGGATCCGCAACGAACGCGACCGGATTGGTCAGCCCGGCCACGACCAGCTGCGACCGCACCTGGGCGGCCCCACCGTCGGCACGATTGGTGCCTGACACCAACCGGGCCCCACCGCCGGCACGATTGGTGCCTGACACCAACCGGGCCCCGCCGTCGGCACGATTGGTGCCTGACACCAACCGGGCCCCGGCGACGCCGGGGAGGGCAGCGAGCATCATTACCGATACGATCGAGCGCCACGCGCAATTCATCCTGTCAGCTTAGCAAGACTGCAGGACCGCGCAGTTTGAGGCAGCGTCCCGCGGCATCCCGGGTAAGATGACCGCAATTCATGGCCACCTTGAAACGCGCGATCGGCCTTCCGGGTGCGACCGCCCTGGTCGTCGGCACCATCATCGGGTCGTCCGTCTTTGTCCAGGCCTCCGAACTGACGCTGCTCGTGCCGCACCCCATTCTGGTCGTGATGGCGTGGGCCGTCGCCGGCGTGCTGACGCTGATCGGCGCTCTGGTGTGCGCGGAGTTGTCGTCCGCCTTTCCGCGCACCGGCGGCGTTTACGTGTTCTTCAAGGAGATCTATTCGCCGACGCTCGGCTTTCTGTGGGGCTGGGCGATGTTCTGGACGATGCATAGCGGCATTCTTGCGGCCATTGCGACGGTGTTTGCGCGCTACGCGGCGTTTTTCACGCCGCTCGACGTGACCGGCCAGCGTCTCGTCGCGGTTTCGGCGATTCTGATCCTGTCGGCGATCAACTACCGTGGCGTCAAGTTCGGCAGCAACGTGCAGTCGGCTTTCACGCTCGTCAAAGTGCTGGCGGTGATGGCGATCATCATCCTCGGCTTCGCGCTGTTCAGAGGCGCCCCGCCGACCGAACCCGAAGTGCTGCCGCCGGTGACGTTCGCCAACTTCCTGCTCGCGGTCGGCGCCGGCCTGTTCGCCTACGGCGGATGGCACATGGTGACCTACACGGCGGAGGAAACCGTCGACCCGACGCGCACCATCCCGCGCTCGCTGCTGATTGGCATCGTCGTCGTAACTCTCTGTTACATCGGCCTGAACGTCGTCTACTTGATGGTGCTGCCGATCACCTCGGTGATGACGTCGACACGCGTCGCCGCGGATACGTTCGAGGTGCTGATTGGCCCCGGCGCGGCGGGAGCCATTTCCGCGCTGGTGATGTTCAGCTCGTTCGGCGCACTGAATGGCATCGTCCTGGTGGGGCCGCGTGTCTACTACCAGATGGCGCAGGACGGCTTGTGGTTCAAGTTTGCGGGCCACCTGCATCCAACGTTCCTGACGCCGGATCGCGCGATCATCGCGCAGGCGGTGTGGTCGTCGGTGCTGGTGATGACCGGCAGTTACCGCGCGCTGTTCACACGCGTGATTTACACCGAGTGGATCTTCTTCGCGATGCTGGCGCTTGGCGTGATCATCATGCGGCGGCGCCCCGGCTACGCCCCGGCGTGGCGGATGGCGCTGGTTCCGGCCGCGCCGATCCTGTTCATCGTCGTGTCGCTGATGATCGTCGTGAACCAGATTCGCGTGGATGTGGCGAGCGCCGCGATGGGCCTTGGCATTGTCGCCACCGGTTTCCCCGCATATTATCTGTGGGCCGGCCGCCAAAGATCAGCGTAGGCGCGGCGCACCCGGATACCGATACATGAAAATCGACTTCCACAACCATTACTATCCGCCCGAGTACCTCGAGTCGGTCAAACGCGGCCCGGCGAAGGTGCGCATGGACTTTGACGGCGAGGGCAACCCGCGCCTGCATTACCCGGGCGACTACAACATCCTCGTGCCCGGGCATCGCGATCTCGATTTCCGCGAAGACGTCCTGAAAAAGCACGGCGTCGACAAGCAGGTGATCACCTTCACCACGCCGGGCACGCATTACGAGGAGCCGGCGATCGCGGTGGCGATGGCCAGGGAGATCAACAATGCATTCGCGACGGCGGTCAGGCAGCGGCAGCATTTCCTGTCGCTGGCGACGCTGCCGCTGAACGATCCCGCGGCTTCGGTCGCCGAGCTGGAACGGGCGATGACGGAGCTCGGCCTGCCCGGCGCGATGGTGTTCAGCAACGTCAACGGCACGGCGCTCGCCGACGCGGTCTACGAACCGTTGTGGAAGAAGGCGAACGCGCTCGGCGCCGTCATCTACATTCACCCGGCGCACCCGCTCGGCGTCGAGGCGATGGAGAAGTACTGGCTGATGCCGCTGGTCGGCTTCCTGATGGACACGACGCTGGCGGCCGCGCACCTGGTGTTTGCCGGCGTGCCGGAACGGTATCCGAAAATCAAATGGGTGCTGACGCACATGGGTGGGGCAGTGCCGTACCTGGCCGAGCGCTTCGATCGCGGCTACGAAGCATTCTCCGAATGCCGCGCCAACATCAGCCGGGCGCCGAGCTCGTACCTGAAGCAGTTCTATTACGACACGGTGAATTTCGACGTCAACAACATCGAGCTGGCGATCAGGTTCGCCGGTGTCGATCACATCCTGGCCGGCAGCGACTACCCGCATCAGATCGGCAGCATTCCGAAAATGCTCGATGCAATCAGTCGTCTGCCGGTCTCGTCCGCTGAACGCGAAGGCATTTACGGCCGCAACGCCGCGGCCCTTTTGGGAGTGTCATAGATGAAGAGCCGAGTCGCCGGAGCCGCCGCGCTCCTCGTTGTCGTATTCGCCGCCGGTGTCGCGATCGGCCAGCAGACCGCCACCACGCGGCGCGAACCGCAGTTCGAGAACAGCGAAGTGCAGGTGTGGAAATCGATCATCTATCCGGGCAAGCCGCTCGGCCTGCATCGCCATGACCACGGCCGCGCGCTGGTCTCGCTCAATGGCGGCACCCTGAACGTGGTCGACGGTGACGGCAAAGTGCTGGATACCTACAAGCTGGAAGCCGGCAAAGCGATGTGGCTCGATGCCGACAAGCCGGGCACCCAGCACGCCGACGTCAATCCAGGCAAGGACCCCGTCGAAGTGATCGTCGTGCAGTTGAAGAACGACAAGCCGAAAATGTAGCGGCGGCCCGTCCGCCGATGTGAGGTGATGATGCGAACGCTGCTGTTGTTGACCGCCATGCTGCAGGCGCAGTCGGCCGCGCCTCCTCCGGCGACCGACATCTATCTGGTGCCGCTGAAGGCGGGACTGGCATCGTTGCAGGCGGCCAGGCCAACGCCGGTGTCCGCGGCGCCGGGCTACGACAATCAACCGTATTTCAGCCCCGACGGCAATCGCCTCCTGTTTGCCGCCAATCGCGACGGCAAGCAGACCGACGTCTACGCATTCGATCGCGCCACCGGTCGCGTCACACAACTGACGCGCACCGCCGAGAACGAGAATTCACCCACGTTCGTGCCCGAGGGGGCCGGGCCTGCGGGGAGCTTCACGGTCGTGCAGTCAGAGTTCGAAAAGGGTGGAGGTCGGCCCGCCACGCCCATCCAGCGGCTGTGGCGATTCAATGGTGACGGTACGGCGCCGCACCTGATGCTGGCCAACATCAGTCCGGTCGGCTATCACGCGTGGATCGACGCCGACCGGCTCGTGCTGTTCGTGCTCGGCCAGGCCGGCAAGCCGTCGACCTTGCAGATCGCGAGCGTGAAGAGCGGCACGGCGGAGATCGCCGCCGAAGGCATCGGCCGCTCCCTGCATCGCATTCCCGGCACCCGACTAGCGAGCTTCGTCCACCGCGAGACCGAGACGGAATATTGGGTCAAGCAGATTGACGTCGCCAGCAGGAAAATCGATCGGCTGGTCAAGGTGCCGGAGGGCAATAACGAACGTGACATGGCGTGGATGCCCGACGGCCAGACGATTCTGATGTCAACCGGCTCGAAGATCCTGTCGTGGACCAAAAGCGTGGACGGGTGGAAAGAAGTCTTCGACGCCGCCGCTCACCAGCTTGGCGCGGTGACGCGCATGGCCGTGGCGCCGAAAGGCGACGCCATCGCCATTGTCGTCGCCGAAGTCAAAAAATAGGGCGAACCCGGCGCCGCCACGCGAACGCCGTCGCGATCATTGCGAGCAGCAGCAGCAGGCTGCCGGCGAGCAGACGGGGCGGCGTGAACGAGAAGTGATGGCGCCCGGATCGACCGGGCGGCACCGTGACCGCCGACAACTCGGTTAACGGCCTCACCTCGATGTCGCCTGCCGTGGTGCGCCAACCGGGTGCCCAGTTCTGGTTGAGGATGATGCGCGCGTCCTGCGGGCCGTCTTCCACCGTGAAGGTCAATCGATTCGGTGTGAATTCGACGGCGCTGACGCGCGACGGAGCGTTGGCGTCCAGGACCGGCGGCCCCGGCCCCGCGCCTCGAGCGAGCTGCAGCGATTCGTAGCAGTTGTAGAACGACCTGTTCGCCATCAAGGCGCGCAGCATCGGCGAGCCTTTCGTATAGGGGCTGCTTTCGGTATCCGTCGTAATCTGGTGCGGACCGGCCATCCAGCGGAACGTGGTGTCGAAGGGCGGCTCGGTAAATACGCCTTTCAGATTCCACTGGTTCATCACAATCAGGTGCGCTGACGCACCGAGCGCAGCGGCGGTCATCACGATTTTCGGGATCGTCGCGAGGCCGTGGGTCGCGAGGGCCGAGCGCATCGCCCACGCCAGCGTCAGCGCCGCGAACTGCAGAAATGGAATCGTGTAACGGCTCGGGATGCGAAAACTCGAAAACAACGGCAGCGACTGGATGACGGTCGCCGGCGCCAACGCACCGAACTCGCCCAGTGAGAGCAGGAACAGTACGAGCGTGGTGACGGCCAGCGATATCCCGAACCATCGCGGCGCCGCCCCTTGCCCCGCGAAAACATAGACAAAGCCGGCGAGCAGTGCGATCGCCGAACCGAGACCGATGTAGTTGCCGTACTCGTGCCACCCGTGCCGCTGCGACGGCAGCCGCGCGCCGACGTCTTGCGTCGGTACCAGGTAGGTTTGCCACAGCAGGTCCGCGGTCAGCCGATCCGGCTTCTCGATCGGATTCCGCGTATCCCAGAAGTAATCGCCGTTGACGAATTCGACCACCGGCAGGAGCTTCGGCGCCGAATAGGCCACCGCGGCCACCCCGAACATCACGGCGAGTGCGAGCGGCCGCCAGTCCAGGCGTGCGACGGCGGCACAGATCGAAAACGTCGCGAGCGCCGCGATCGACATCGGCAGGATGTGCGTCCCGCCATTGAAAACCATCAACGCCAGCGTCGCCGCCGCGAGGCACACGTACTTCCACTCGCCGGTCTTATACGCCTTGAAGAACCAATACAGCTGCAACGGCAGGTAGAAGCCGGGCAGAAAGACACTGTGGCCCACGCGCAGATGAATCGCCGGTGCGCCCGACGCCGTGACCAGGGTTGCGAGATAAATCACGGCCGGCAGGAACGTCAGGCCGATGATCCGCGTCACGACGAGGTGCATGCCCACGAACCCGATCCAGTAGTGCAGCACGATGTTGATCTTCATCGCCAATTGCAGCGACATCACCATCGTCAGCGGATACACCGGGCTGAGGATCGCGACCTGCGGGTTCTGCCACATGACGTTGCCGCCGCAGTACCACGGGTTCCAGAACGGCATCTGGCCGTATTCGACCAGGTTCTTCAGGACGACGCCGTAGTAGAAGAGGTGTTGATCCCAATCGTTCGTGCCGAGGCCTTGAGGGACTTCGAACAGCGGCAGGCAGAAGGCGATCGAAAGCAGGCCGTACAACGAAACGAGCGCCGCGGCTCGCGGCTTCATAGTGGACGCAGCCGAACGCACGTACGCACAGTACGCGCAATGAAGCTCAGGCGCAACTACGCATGAGCATGATCAGGATCGCCGAACCTATCAACGAGATGACGATCGAGCCGAGGCAGCCAAACCTGTTCGAGAAGAAGACAAACACACTCCAGCGTAACAGGCGTGACGCTTGCAAGTCCCGGAATGCGTGAAGTTCGGATGTCACGTCGCGATTGCCGGCTGGTCCATTCGCCAGGAGCAGTCCGGGCTGTTCGCCGCCGAGGGGACGCACCTGCAACGCTACGCGTCGCGATTTGCGGCTGTGGAGATCAACTCGAGCTTTTACCGATCACACCAGCGCGAAACTTACGAGAAATGGGCGGCCAGCGTGCCTTCGCACTTTCGCTTTGCCGTGAAGATGCCAAAGTGGTTGACGCATGAACGTGGTCTTGAGGACACCGGCGCGGACCTGACCCGATTCGTCAAGGAGATCGCCGGCCTTGGCCGAAAGCTTGGCTGCGTCCTCGTCCAGCTGCCGCCAGGACTGGCCTACGATCCACGCATCGTCGAAACGTTTTTTGCGAGGCTGCGTGCCCGACACCGCGGCTCGATCGTCTGCGAACCGCGTCACCCGACATGGTTCACGGGCGCGCCGGATCGCCGCCTCGACGCGCACGGCGTCGGCCGTGTTGCCGCGGATCCATCGTGCGGCGAAGGCGGCGACGAGCCGTCGGGGTCGACGCGTGTGGCGTACTTCCGGCTGCACGGGTCGCCGACAATGTATTACTCGAGTTATACAGACGATGACTTGAGGGGGCTGGCCGACAGGATCCGGGCGCTGCGCCGGCGATCGAGGGTCTGGTGTGTATTCGACAACACGGCTCGCGGCGCGGCCACCGAGAACGCCTTGACGTTGATGGCGCTATTAGACCGCGGCTGAAGCGCCAGGATTCACGCCGTGAGCCGCCTGCCGTTCCAATCCGATCGGCACGGCGACACACATCGCACGGTCAACGTGAGTAGGCGACCTTGCCCCCGACAATCGTGTAGGTGACGCGCGTCGACAGGATCTCATCCTCCGGCACCGTCATGATGTCCTTCGACAAGACCGTAATATCGGCGAGCTTGCCGGCCGTCAACGAGGCTTTGAGCGTCTCTTCCTTCGCCGCAAATGCGCCGTTCCACGTGTACGACTTCAACGCTTCGGGCCGGCTCATTTTCTGGTTTCCGTAGAACACCGAGCCGCTCGCGGTTTTTCGGGTAATCGTGGCGTGAAAGTTGGCCATCGGATCGATGCGCTCGACAGGGACATCCGTGCCGTTGGCGATCACCGCCCCGGTGTTCATTAGTTTCTGCCACACGTAGGCGCCTTCTTCGGCGCGTGTCGCGCCGAGCCGGGCGAGCACATAGGGTGCGTCGGATGTGGCGTGGATGCCCTGCATCGCGGCGATCACGCCAAGCCGCCCGAACCGCGGGATATCGACGGTGCTGATGTGTTGCGCATGTTCGATACGCCAGCGCAGGTCGTTCAGGTCGGGGCGGGTCTTGAAGGCGCGCTCGTAGGCGTTGAGCACTTCACGATTGGCGCGGTCGCCAATCGCGTGGACGCACAACTGCACGTCGTTATCGATCGCTATGCGCGTGGTCTCGACAATGCTCTCGATCGGCGTCGTCGGCAGGCCGCTGCTCGACGGCGAATCGTCGTAGGGCGCCAGCATCCAGGCCCCTCGCGAACCGAGTGCGCCGTCAGCGGTGACCTTGATCGCCGCGATCGTCAGGTGATGGTTGTTGAGGCCGACGGCTTTGTACTGCGGCAGCTTGTTGCGAAGGTTGTCGTTGCTGTCGCGCACCATCACCCATAGCCGGACGCCGAGCTTGCCCTCACTGGCGACCTGCTTGAACAGATCGATGGTGTTGAAATTCGCGCCGGCATCATGAAACGACGTCACACCGGCTTCCAATGCCGCCCGTACGGCCAGTTCGATCTGGCGGCGCGCGTCGCGATCGCGCTCCTCGGCGGTTTTCTTCGCCCGCCACGCGTCGAGGGCGCGGGTTGCCAGGCCGGACGCGGTTTCACGCAGCAGTCCGATCGGCCGCCCCTGCACGTCCTTGAGGATCTCGCCGCCCGAC
>Ga0196963_10000918_pt1 | contig 22276 bp, 14 predicted proteins | sample S1_5metaG_FD_148600 | JGI IMG/M metagenome (GOLD analysis project Ga0196963, IMG submission 148600) | Soil microbial communities from Anza Borrego desert, Southern California, United States - S1_5 | ecosystem: Environmental > Terrestrial > Soil > Desert | place: USA: California | collected... | reverse complement strand
GAACCGCGGCCGAGGGGCGCGGAGCGGCCGGGGTCGTCGCGGCGCGCGTGCGCGAGGCGGACCCCGCGTTTAACGCCGACGCGTTCGTCGCCCGGGCCCGGGACGCGTTCATGAAGATCCAGCGGGCGTGGGGGTCGCAGGACCTGACGCCCGTCCGACCGTTCATCTCCGACGCCGTCTACGAGCGGTTCACCCTGCAATTCGCCGAGCAGAGGGCCCTGGGCTTCCGCAACGTGCTCGACAACGCCGAGGTGCGCGAGGCGGCGCTGGCGCACGGCGAGGCCGGCCGCGCGTTCGACGAGGTCTCCGTGCGGTTCGTCGGCTACGGCGTCGACCGAAAAGTCTCGCTAAAGGACGCCAGCGACATGGGCAACGACGGCGGCCGCGAGTTCGCCGAGGTCTGGACGTTCCTGCGCAAGCGCGGCGCCAAGACCAAGGCCGGCAAGCCCGGCCTGATCGAGGGCAACTGCCCGAACTGCGGCGGCGCGGTCGAGATGAACCAGTCCGCCAAGTGCGGGTACTGCGGGGCCGCCCTGCGCTCGGGCGAGTACGACTGGGTCCTGGCCGAGATCACGCAGGAGTGCGAGTGGTCCGCCGGCCGGCGGGCCGCTTTGCCGGGCGTCGGCCGACTGCTCGCGCGCGACCCCGGCTTCAACGTGCAGGAACTCGAAGACCGCGCCTCCGTCGTCTTCTGGCGCCGCGCCGAAGCCGAGCGCCTCAACTCCGCCGGCCCGCTGCGGAAGGTCGCGACGACGGCATATTGCGACACGCTGGACGCGAAGATCGCCACTCATAAGGGCCAGGAGCGGTGGTACGTCGGCGAGTGCGGCGTCGGGTCGGTCGACGTACAGGGCATCGTCCCGGCCGGCGACGCGTGGACGGCGGGCCCGGCCTGCGCCCAGCCGGCGGCCGAGTTCGACCGGGCCGTCGTCGAGGTGCGCTGGTCCGGCACCCGGTTCGACGCCGCGGCGTCCGGCAAGCTGACGCGCGGCGACGCCACCGCCGTCTCACACCTGCTGCTCGTGCTCGCACGCAAGGCCGGCGCCGTCAGCGATCCCGGCAAGGCCGTGTCGAGCGCCCACTGCCCCACGTGCGCCGGGCCGATGGGCGACGAGGCCGAGCCGGCCTGCACGTACTGCGGCACCGTGCTGAACGACGGCGCCAGCACGTGGGCGCTCGAAGAAGCCGTCGGCGCCAGCTCATCTCGCGGCCGGGCGATCGCGGCGGCGCTCCGCGACGTCGGCATCGGCGAAACGGCGACCGGCTCGGAAATGCCCGGCGGCGCGGACGGCGAATCAAACGGTTACGCCGGCGCTTACGACGACCGCGCGCTCGCCGACGCCGGGTCGCCCGCGGCCGCGCTGGCGTGGATGATCAAGGTGTCCTTCGCCGACGGCGAGATCGACGACCGCGAGCGCGCGCTACTCGCGGACGTCGCGGCCCGCCGCGGCGTGCCCGAGGCGCGCGTCGATCAGATGCTGGCCGCGGCGCGGGCGGGCGAGCTCGACGTGCCGACCCCCGAGGGCCGCGACCAGGCCCGCGCCCGCCTCAAGGCCATCGCCACCATGGCCCTGGCCGACGGCCGGATCGCCAAGCAGGAGGCCGCCATGCTCCGGCAGGCGGGGAACCAGCTCGGCCTGTCCGACCACGACCTCCGGCGGCTGATCAAGCAGACCAAGGGCGAGATGTACCGCCATGCCAAGGGCGTCCTGCGCGAGGCGAAGCGGAAGCGGTGAGCGGCGGAACTCAGGTGAGCTGCAGGTCAACGACCTGCTGACCCGTGGGATCGCTCGTGACACGCCCGTTACGCAGATCGCGTTGAGATTCCAATCCACCGCGGGGTAGCATGGCCCCCGTGAACACCAACACCCCCATCGCGGCGCGGCGGTCGATGGTCCTGCGCGTCATCGCCCTCCTGTTCTCGGTCGGCCTGTTCGGGACCTACGTCGTCTACGGGGCCGAGATGTTCGTCTGGCTCGGACTGGTGCCGAAGGCCGCGGCAACGGCACCGGCGACAACGTCGTCCCCCGCCGCGCCCACGGCCGACCGCCAGGTGATCATGGCCGGGTCGAAGTCGAAGTCGCACCTCATCGACGGCCAGCGCGTGACCTACACCGACGGCAAGGTCGACTGGTCCGGCCCCGTCATGGGCGGGAGCAAATCCGCGGCGGTCGTCGCGCCGCCGCAGTTGTCGGGCGCGAACCTCACGCCCACTCCGTCGATAGTCGACCGCTCGGTCCTCATGCTCGGCTCGAAGTCGGGCGCGGTCGTCGTGCAACCGCCGGGTGACAGTTGGGCGCAAACGGCCGCGACGCAACCGCTCGACCGGCGCGTCCTCATGCCGGACTCGAAGTACCTCGTGATCACCCCGGGATCCCAGCAGCAGCAGCCCGCGACGACGACCCCACCGTCAGCCATGCTGATGGGCGGCTCGAAGACGTACACGGGCGTGATCACCGTGCTCCAGGCCGCGGACGGCAAGCTGACGGTGGCCACGCCGACGGGGGCGCCCGCGGCGCCCACGACCCGGCCGGCGACGACCCCGCCCGCGACCGCCCCGGTCGAGCGGCGGATCCTCATGCCGAGCTCGAAAGACATCATCCTGACGCCGCAGAAGTAGGCTCGAAGCGCCCCCACGAGCACCCCTTTTAGCCGCCGGGTTGCCCGGCGCGTCCAACGGCGCCACTGAGGTGACATCGATGACGCTCCAAGCCATTTCGCTCGCCGCCATGTCCGCGGGCCTGAGCTTCTTCTTCCTGATCCTCCTCTTCCGCCCTCTCGAGTGGGCCTTCCCCGCCAAGCCCGGCCAGCGCTTCTTCCGCCCCTCGTTCCTCGTCGACCTGTGCTTCTTCGCCGGCCAATACCTGCTCTGGGGCGGGATCGTGTTCTGGCTGCTGATCCAGTTCGGCCGGTGGGTCGACGGGGTGATGCCGTGGGCATTCCGCGGGACGGTGGCCGCTCAGCCGTGGTGGCTGCAGGCCATCGAGGTCGTCCTGCTCAGCGATCTGTTCGTCTACTGGGGCCACCGCCTGCAGCACAACGTCGGCTTCCTCTGGCGCTTCCACTCGGTCCACCACAGCGCCCGCCACCTCGACTGGCTCGCCGCCCACCGCGAACACCCGATCGACACGGTCTACACGATGGGCCTGATCAACCTCCCGCCGCTCCTCCTCGGATTCCCGCTCGAGACGATCGCCGGCCTGATCGCGTTCCGCGGCGTGTGGGCGATCTACATCCACTCCAACGTCCGCCTGAACACGGGGCCGCTGCGGTGGATCTTCGGCGCCCCCGAACTGCACCACTGGCACCACGACCGCGACCGCCGGGCGGGGAATTACGCGAACATCTCCCCGCTGATGGACCTGATCTTCGGCACCTACAAGTGCCCCGACCACGAACCCGAGGCCGTCGGCATCGACAAGCCGCTTCGGGAGAACTACGTCCGCCAGATGATCCACCCGTTCTACGCGCAGGTCGATCCGAACCCGGACGGGGCCGAGCAGCGCGGGTTCGAGGTGGTGATTCCGGACGAGGCAGGTGCGAACGACACGGACGCACGCGCACTCCCTCTCCCGGCCGCGCCAATCAATGTCGTTCCCACACCCGCGTAATCGCGGCGGGGAGAGGGCGGGGGTGAGGGGCGAACGTCAAATTGCGCCGCCCGCGCGAACGCCGGCGCGATGGAGCGCCTTTCGACGTTCGCCCCTCACCCTATCCATCTCCCCACCGCGAAACTGACCCTTCGTGATCAACGTCAACAGCCGGGCCGGGAGAGCGGACCGACCTCGATTGACAATGGACAATTGACCATGGACAAACGCTCTCGATGCAAACGCGCAACGAGATGATCGTCGAGCCCATCGGCCTGACCGCCGAATCGCTCCCCAAGCCCATCGACTGGGCCGCCCTGTACGGCAACGCCAACCCGGTCGAAATGGAAATCGGCATGGGCAAGGGGACGTTCATCACCGAGGCCGCCAAGGCGCACCCGAACGTCAACTATTTCGGCATCGAGTGGGCCAACTGGTTCTGGCGCTACGCGTCCGACCGCCTCCGCCGCAACGGGTGCACCAACGCCCGGACGATCCGCGCCGAGGCCGGGTTCTTCGTCAAGGAGTACGTCGCCGACGCGTCGCTGGCCGTCCTGCACATCTATTTCCCCGACCCCTGGCCCAAGAAGCGCCACAACAAGCGCCGCCTGATCGCCGAGCCCTTCATGCGCGAGATCGAGCGGATCCTGACCCCCGGCGGGCGCCTCTCGGTCGTCACCGACCACCAGGACTACTTCGAGCAGATCGACGCGGTCGTGAAGGCGTCCAAGCTGACCGTGATCGAGTACAACCGCCCCGAGGCCGCCGGCGAGGGCGAGTTCGTCGGCACCAACTTCGAGCGCAAGTACAAGCGCGAGGGCCGCCCCTTCTACGCCGTGGCGGCGTTGAAGAACTAGAGCGCCACCAGATAACGCCTGCAGGTGCGCCCTCGCAAGGCCCGCGGCAGTGGCTTCGCCTCGTCGCGATAGTCGCCCCTCGGGTCCTGCAAGCTCGATGCGGAAGCGAGCGACCACGCCGGAGCGGAGCCCCAGGCGACGCCCCGGATCGAGCGACGCGGTATCTTCATCCGGCTCTCGATAGCCGCGGGCGAGCGCGATCCGCGAGCCCCGTACCGACCGCGTCGCTCAATTCACCGTGACGGTCGAGCTCTTGTCGTCGTCGTGGCTGCTGCAGGTAAAGCTGCCGCCGAACGAGAACGCCGCTAAGACGATGACGGTAAGAAGGGTACGGAATCGCATGACCTGGGGAGTGTACGCGGTGGACGCGCGACGCGTAAAGCCTGCCGGGCGCACGAGCGCCGTCCGAACTTCGTCCCGCGACAAGTCGCTGGGCTCCGTCAGACCGGGCTTACCGCGCCGCCGGCGTCACCGCCTGCGTCGCCGGCACCGTCGCCGCCGGCCTGGTCGCCCCCGAACGGAACTGCTCGATCTTCGTCAGCGGCATGACCGTCGCCAGCACCAGCGTCGTGATCAGCCCCGCGAACGAGACCACCGTCGACATCAGCGTCCAGCTCCGCAGCATCTGCCGCTCGGTCAGGCCGCCCAGGCGGCTGACGACCCAGAACCCCGAGTCGTTCATCCACGACACGCCGAACGCCCCGTACCCGATCGCCAGGAAGATGTAGACCGGGTGGTACGGGAGGTCGCCCAGCAGGGGGGCGAGCATGCCCGCCGTCGTGAGCATCGCGACCGTCGCCGAGCCCTGGGCGATCCGGATGATCAGCGCGACCCCGTACGACAGCAAAATGTAGCTGACGTTCACGCCCTCGACGCTCGACTTGATCGCGTCGCCCACGCCCGCCGCCCGGAGCATGAACCCGAACGCCCCGCCGGCGGCCGTGATCAGGATGATGATGCCGGCCGTTTCCAGCGGCGCCCCGATCCGCTCGCCGATCTCCTTTAAGCCCCACCCGCTCTGCCGCATCAACAGGTACAGCCCGAACGCCGCCCCGATCATCAACGAAATGTTCCGGTTCCCCACGAACGCGACGGTCTCGTACAGTCGCGGGTAGTCGGCCCGGAACACGTTTACCGTCGACGCGGCCGACATCAGCAGCACCGGCAAGATCACCGGGCAGAGCGACAGCCAGAGCGGCGGGAGCTCGGACAGCGGGCGGTGGGCCGCGCCGGCCTCGGCCGGGTCGTGCGGGACGACCACTTCATGATCGAGCTTGCGGTTGATCCACTTGCTCAAGAACCACCCCGCGATCAGCGGGAACACGCCCGAGCCCAGCCCCATCAGCACGCTCAGGCCGATGTCGATCTTGAGGCTGTCGGCCATCGCGAGCGGGCCCGGGTGCGGGATGACCATCGAGTGCGTGATGATCCCGGCCGTGCAGATCGCCATCACGTACAGGGTGTAATCCCGCCCGGTGCGCAGGTGCAGCGCCCGCGCGATCGGCACCAGCAGCATGAACAGCGTGTCGAAGAAGATCGGGATCGAGACGACGTACGTGCTGACCAGCAGCGCCAGGCCCGCGCGGGCCTCGCCGAACATGCCCAAGAACCACCGCACGATGCGGTCGGCCGCCCCGCTGTGGAGCATGCACATGCCGATGATCGAGGCCAGCGCGATGATGATCGAGATCCCGCCCGCCGTCTCGCCCAGGCCGATCGCGGTGCCCTCGATGGCCCGCTCGAAGTGGCCCCAGTGCGCCTTGAACTGCGAGCTCTTGAGGATGCCGCTGCCCGGCGCGCCGATCGTCGCCGGCGCCGCCATCAGGCCCGCCGCCAGCGCCGACAACACGAGCGCGACGAACGCGTGCAACCGGACGACCGTGATCAGCGTGATCACCAGCCCGACGCCGATCGCCAGGACGACGAACGGCCACTTGCGCAGCGCGTCGCCCGACACCATCTGCCCGCCGACCGTCCCGCCGACGACGGCCAGCGTGCAGAGGATCAGCGCGATCGTGGCGGCCCGGCCGCTGCTCGAAGCGGGCGCGGGTTGGGCGGGGGCGGCGGCAGGGTGCGCGGTCATGCGGTCTCCAGAGGGTCCCAGGTTCCGATCGGCCGCGAAAGCATACCGGCGAGCCGCGCGAACACGAATAGCGCGCGCACCCCGCGACGGGACCACTGCCGGGCAAGCGCGCAACGTGCCTGCCCGAGCAGCGCCGAGTCTCCCGCCCCGCCAACAAACGGCCGCCAGCGGTCGCTTCGCGTCGTCGCGGCAATCCCGTCATGTAACCGCCCCCCAAACGACCGCGGGCAGGCGAATTCGCCTGCCCGCGGTCATCACGTTTCTCTCGAACGACTCACTCCGCCTTCGCCACCGAGTCCGGCGCCACCGGCACCCACGCGGTCTCGCCCACGTCGCCCGGCTTGAGCACCGGGCGGATCGCCAGCACCACGCCCTCGCGCGTCGCCGCGTAGACCGTCCCGTCCTTGTCCCGCGGGTTGCTCGCGAACGCGACCAGATCGCGCCGGCGGTTCGTGAACCGCTGCTCGCCGCTCGCCTTGTCGACCGCCACGATCGTGTTGTCGTTCCGCTGGAAGTACGCGTGCTTCTCGTCCTCGGCCAGGAACTTGGTCATGTCGCGCACGACCCACTTGGGCTCGCGCACCGCCCCCCCCTGCGTCTTATCGATCGCCACCATCCCGAGCTGGCTGACCGGCAGGTACACCGTCGACAGCGTCGTCTCCGGGCTGGCCGTCAGCGGGGCCCCGGCGAAGTACTCCCACTTCTTCCGCCCGCTCCCGCGCTCCAGGCAATAGAACTTCGTGTCCGTCGACGGGACGTATACCCCGTACTCGTCCGACCGCAGGTCCGCGTTCACCGGGCCGAACGTCTTGAACGTCGTGCCGGTCGACGTCGCCCAGATCGTCGCGCGGTTCTCGGCGTTGATCGCGTACACCTCGCCGTCGTCGAACGCCACGTACACGACGCCCGCCCACACGGTCGGGGCCGAGTTGATCGCCGCGCCCCGCGTGCTCATCAGCTCCCACACGTCGCGCACCGGCTTGTACTCCCCCGGCGCGGTCTCGGTCGCGACCATCCGGCCCGTCCGCGGCGCGTCCACCCCGTAGAACACGCGCGACCCGCCCGGCCACCCGACCGCGTTGGTCCGCAGCGACGACTTGGTCTGGTAGCTCCGCTCCTTCCCCTGCCCGTCCCGCCGGTACACCTCCAGCGTCGCGCTCGTCGGGAACACGATCCGCTCCTTGAGCACCACCGGCGGGTGCGCCGGCAGCTTCGACGTCGTCACCTTGTCGAAGAACCGCACGCGCCCGCTCGCCCGGTTGACCACGTACGCCGTGTTCGACTTGGTGTACACGAACAGCAGGTCTTCGCTCACGAACATCCGGTCGACCGCGTCCTTGCCCAGCTTCAGGTCGGCCGCCCACTCGCGCTTAAAGCTCTGCGCGGCGAGCGGCTCGGGGTCGCCGGTCGCGACGTTGTTCCCGCCCGCCGTCGTGTGCGGGCCGCACCCCGCCGCCAGCACGCCCAGCACCCCCACCGTCAGCCACGCGCCGCACGCCCCGGCCAATCGCCGTCCCAGGTGTCTCATCTCGGGTGCTCCTCAAGTGGTGGGTGTCTTTCGCTCGCGGCACGCGTCCTCGTACCCGCGCGCCGGCGGCCCGCGACCGGACCGATCCCGAAAGATAGCACCCGCCCCGGTTTACCGTCAAACCACGCAAGAGATACGAACACCGCCCCCCGTAACCCGCCTGACCGTGAAAGCCACCGGTCCGCCCACCCGCATACCGGGTCGCTGAAGCGGCCCTGCCGTCGTGGAGTCGCGCGAACGCGTCGTTTCGACTCGCAATGGACAATGGACAATTGACCATGGACAATCGCCCCCGCCCATGTCCGTCACTGCCCCCACCCTCGAGGTCCGCGACGCCAACGGCGCCCTCCTCCGCTTCCCCCTCGACCGCCCGACCCTGATCCTCGGCCGCGGCGCCGACGCCGACGTCCGCCTCGACCACGGCATGGTCTCCCGCCAGCACTGCCAGTTCACCCGCGACGACGCCGGCCACTGGGCCGTCAAAGACATGGGCAGCCGCAACGGCACGACCGTCAACGGCGTCCCCGTCAACGGCGACCGCGCGATCGGCCCGGGCGACCGCATCGTCGTCGGGCCGTTCGCCTGCACCCTCCACCTGCCCGCCACCGAGCGGCCGGCCCACCAGACGACCCGGATCCCCGTCGCCGACCTCGGCGGGGGCGGGCGGATCTCGACCTTTAACGACCTCTCCCTCCCGCGCGTCTCGGCCGCCCACCTGACCACCCTGTCAGACCTCGGCCAGGACCTGCTCGCCATCCCGGAGCCCGGCCGGCGGATGGACGCCCTGTGCAAGCTCATGGTCGGCTCGCTCTTCCAGGGCGCCTGGGCCGCCGTCGTCCGCCTGCCCGAGCCCGCCAGCGGCGACGACCACGAGGTCCTCTGCCGCTCCGTCTCCCCCACCCGCGGGCCCGGGTCGGCCGAGCCGTACCTGTCCCGGTCGGTCCTCCGGGCCGTCCGGGACAAGCGCGAGCCGGTGCTGGCGGGGACGACGGGGATGCCGGCGGACGTGCAGATGAGCGTGGTGTCGTCGGCGATGCCGTCGACGACGATCGCCTGCCCACTGACGCGCGGGGCGGACCATTTCGACCTGATCTACGTCTCGCTCCCGCCGCAGTTCGGCACCGGGGAGTGGCTGGCGCTGGCGTCTCTGGCGGCCAAGCTGTACCAGCAGGCCGAGAGCACCTGGACCGCCCGCAAGCGCGCCGAGGAACACGCGGTGGTCGAGCGCGACCTGACCCGCGCCCGGCAAATCCAGATGCGGCTGGTCCCGAACGACCCGCGGATCCCCGGGCTCGACGTGGCGATCGGGTTCGTCCCGTGCCGGAGCGTCGGGGGCGATTACGTCGACGTCGTGCCGACGAGCGACGGGCGCGTCCTGCTGGTCGTCGCCGACGTGTGCGGCAAGGGGCTCGGGGCCGCGCTGGTCGCGCAGGGGCTGCACACGATGATGCACGCGAGCCTGCTGGCGCACCTGAGCCTCCGGCAGACGGTGACGAACCTGGACCGGTACCTCCGCCAAACGCTGCCGGTCGAGTCGTTCGTGACCCTGATCGGCGTCGTCCTGGACCCGGCGACGGGGGAGCTCGAGTGCGTGAACGCGGGGCACCCAAAGCCGCTCGTGCTCACGCCGTATGGCGGTGGCGAAGTGCCGATGCCGATGTCGGAGTTGTCCGGTTCCACCGTGCTCCCGCCCGCGACGGCGACCGAACTCCCGTGCGAGCCGGGCCTGCCGCTGGGGATCGAGTACGAGGAGGAGGTCGCGATTTCCCAGTCGACCCACCGCCTCGAGCCCGGCCAACTGCTGGCGCTCTACACGGACGGCCTGAGCGAGCTGACCCTGTCCGCCGGCGACCTGCTCGGCACCGCCGGGCTCCGCGGCGTGCTGTCCGCCTGCTTCCCGACCGCCCAGACCCCCGCGCGCGACTCCGCCGCCGCCCTGACGCACAAGCTCGACGAGCTCCAGTCCGGCCACGCCGCGACGGACGACCGGACGTTTTTGCTGGCCCGAAGAGTGTGAGCGGGGGGGAATGACGAGGCGAGATGGCTGTTCGCGGAAGGCCCGTCCCCGCTGTCATCCCGAGGTACTCCGAGGGATCTGGCCGGCACGTAAGGGCCCGCTCGACGTTGGCAAACTGTGTTCGAGAGTCGTCCGCCAACGTCGCACGGGCCTCACGGTTCGGTGCCAGATTCCCCGGAGTACCTCGGAATGACAGTTCCAACGCGCCCTCGCGAAATGGCGGTCTCGCCCTTCGTCACTCCCGCGTCATTACCCCTTCAGCTTCCCCGCGATCCGCGCGACGTGGGCGCCTTGGAACCGGGCGAGTTCGAGCTCGTTGGCCGTCGGCTGGCGGTCGCCCTTGGGGCCGGCGAGGGTGGTGGCGCCGTAGGGGGTGCCGCCGGTGACCTCGTCCATTTTCGAGAGCCCGGGGGCGGCGTAGGGGAGGCCGACGACGACCATGCCGTGGTGGAAGAAGAACGTGTGCGACGCGAGGAGGGTCGATTCCTGTCCGCCGTGCTGCGTGGCGGTGGAGGCGAACGAGCTGCCGACCTTGCCGACGAGCGCGCCCTTGGCCCAGAGCCCTCCAGTCTGGTCGAGGAACGTCTGCATCTGCGTCACGCACAGCCCGAACCGCGTCGGGATGCCGAGGATGACCGCGTCGGCCTCGGCAAGCTTGGCGGCCTCGGCGAACGGCACGTGCGCCCACGCCTTCTTGGCGTCGACCGCGCCCATCTTGGTCAGCACGTCGTCCGGCAGCGTCTCCTTCACCTGGTAGAGCTCGACCTCGGTGCCGGCGACGGACCGCGCGCCCTCGGCGACGGCCTCGGCCATGCGGTGGATGTGGCCGTACATGCTGTAGAAAATGATCTGGACTTTGGTGGGCATGGAAGGGTCTCCGTAGGGTGGGCACTGCGCGCCGCTCGCGCGGGGGACATGGGCGCGGGATTGTAGTCGGGCACCTCACAGAGCCGAAGCGCGGATTCCGCGCGGCGGGGTACATGGTCACCGGAGGTGACCATGCCGCTTCGGGCACGCGCGAGCTCGGGGGCGCGCGCGTGCCTCATTTCGTACGAGGCGCGCTCCACAGCTCTTCCAGCATTCCCACCGTCTGGTCGACCAACTCCTGTCCGCCTTCGGGGCCCACTTGATTCGAGGGGGGCGTGGCGCTGTAGCTGCCGTGGCGGATGGCCTGGGCGGTCGGCAGGTACCCGCTGTAGTTGCAGGCCAGCTGGATCACGAACGTCTGCGTCGCGGGGCTGCGGCCCTGGATCTGCAGGCCGTAGTCGAGGAACAACTCGAACGGGTTGGTCGCGATCGCGACGTCGCCGATGCGCAGCGCGTGCACCTCGACGGGAAACTTGCCGAGCTCGGCGGACTTCTCGTACCGCTCGACCACGTCCTGCTCCCGGAGCATGTGGACGCGGTCGGTCCCGACGAGCTGCCCCTTGGCCTTGAACTTCGCCAGCGCCGCGCCGGCCGCCTTGTACTCGGTTTCGCTGATGACCCGGCGGGTCAGGGCGAGGTCGGCGACGCGGTGGGTCATCGGCACGCGGTCCCGCGCGTCCTTCCGCGCGATCTCCAGCGTCTCCAAGACCGATCCGCTGATCCGCCGGCCGATCTCCTGCGTGCTGGTGAGCCCGCGGAGCGTCCGCATGCGGTCCTCGGCCTTCTTGCCGATCATCGGCCGGGGCGATTGGTCGCCCGCCGCCGCGATCCACCCGACGACGCACAGTTCGTCCCCCAGTTCCTTGCGCAGGCGCGTGCGGACCTCGTGCCAGTAGTCGGCGTTGATCGTCGACCTGCTCTCGACGTCCTGGGCCGGGCAGGCGAGGTTGATGGCGACCGCGCGGAGCTTGCGGTCGCGGTCCCAGAAGTAGAGGGCGTGCAGGCTGTGGTCTTCGAATCCTTCGAGCCCGCGGAAGTCGGGCGTCGAACTGGGTCCGTACATGCGGGCGGCGCCGTTGGCGTAAACGGGCCGGCGGTTGTGCCCGACGACGGCGTGGCCGAGGGTCCAGCTGACCATGCCCGGCGCCCGCGACTCCCACGCCTTGACGGCCGCGTCGGCCAGGCGGTTGACGAGGAACTCGACGTAGTCGGGCGGCTGGACGACGCCCTGTTTGGGGACGTCGTACCGCGGGGCGTCGGTGGTCGTCAGCGGGGCGGTGTGGGTGTGGGTCGCGCTCAGGACCGCCTTGCGGACGTCGAAGCCCTTGAGCCGCGGCCCGGCGACTTTGCGGAACCGCTCCTGGACGCCGTCGCGGATGCCGACGAGGTCGACCGAGATGAGGATGGCCTGGTCGATGACGCGGTCGCCGTCGCGGGTCTCGATCGCGACGGCCGACGCGACGAGCGGGGTTTCGACCTTCTTCGAGATGCGCAAATTGAATTGGCCCGCGAGCGCCGCGGGGCCGTCGGGGGTGATGTCGACGGTGGCGCAGCCGACGAAGACCTCGCCGGCTTGCGGGGACGCGGGGATGGGCGCGATCAATTCCTGGGCCGTAGCGCTCCACCCGACCAATAGCAGCACGAGGAGGATTCGCATGTCACTGGTACCGGGGGCGCGGTCGGTCGTTTCGGTCCGCCCGCGCGCGCGGGCGTCGTACCGCACACCGTCATCCTGAGGTACTCCGAAGGATCTTGCCGGTCGGCCCAGACCGTTCGGACTCGCGAACGGTCCCCGACGTTCGACGCAAGGTCCTTCGCTGCGCTCAGGATGACGGGAAGGGCACCTACTGGATTCTGCCCACTGCCCACTGCCCACTGCCCACGGCCCACTGCCCACTGCCTACTGCCTACTCCCCTCACTTCATCGCGACCGGGACCAGCTTCGCGTCCTTGATCCAGACCTTCCCCTTTTCCTGGCCGACCTGGATCGTGATGCGGTTCTTGCCCTTGACGACGTTCTCGGCCTTGAACGTGAACGTGTACGGCTTGAACTCCTTGGTGATGTCGACCTGCTCGGCCAAGCCGATCGCGTGCCAGTCGTCCTGGTCGATCATGGCCTGGATCATGATCGGGCGGTCCTTGTCGGCCTTGGCCTGGAAGCTGAGCGTGTACTCCTTGCCCTCGGCCAGGTCCAGGCCCGTCATGTTCGCCTGGACGTGCCAGGCCTCGGTGGTCGTCTCGGTGGCTTCGAGGACGATCGCGTCGCCGTCGACGCTCAACTTGCCCTTGCCGCCCTCGTGCTGCTCCATCCGCCAGTTGTCGGCGACGTTGGCGGGCTTGAGGAGGTTGGTCTCCTTGGCCTTCTCGGCCGCGTAGCCGACGACACCGAACGCGAGCAGGGCGACCGCCATGTAAGAAAGTTTGCGCATCGATTCCTCGGGGTATGAGTTGCGCGGAGTATAAGCGGCGCGGGGGCCGGGTGTTAAGGGGCGTTTGTGAGGGGACACGCCTTTTCAGGCCAATTGAGAGCCCGTTCGCAGCGCACGATGATTCCGCCATCGCGAAAGGAGCGATGCGAATCATGAACTCGAATCAAACGAACTGTTGTGGCGGCGCGAGTCGGTGGGTGACGGTGCTGGCGGTCGCGGCGTGCGTGCTGGGCGGCGGGTATTACGCGTGGCGGGCCGTGTCGGTGGCGAATGCCGCGCCCCCGCAGGCGGGCACATCGAGCGACTCGTCGCGCGTCGAGCGCGGGAAGTATTTGGTGACGATCGTCGGGTGCAACGACTGCCACACGCCGTTCAAGATGACCGACAAGGGCCCCGCGCCGGACATGGACCGGATGCTGTCGGGCCACCCCGAGCAGATGAAGCTTCCGCCCGTGCCCAAGCCGCAGGGCCCGTGGATCTGGGGCGGGGCCGCGACCAACACGGCGTTCTACGGGCCGTGGGGCGTCTCGTACTCGGCCAATCTCACGCCGGACAAGAACACGGGCCTGGGCATCTGGACGGAAGAAATGTTCGTCGGCGCCATCCGCACCGGCAAGCACTGGGGACAACCAGGCGCCCGGCCGATCCAGCCGCCGATGCCGTGGCCGTTTTATTCGAAGATGTCGGACGAGGATTTGAAGTCGATCTGGGCGTACTTGCGGACGATCCCGCCGGTGCGGAACGCGGTGCCGGATTACGTGACGCCGGAGTGAAGCCGGATCGGTCGCGGGACGTCTCGTAATCCTTTTCCGACTGGAGCCCGTTGGACGCGCCCCGCAAGCGGGGCGGCTACAAGGGGCTGGCGAGAATCATTGAGGCCCGGAGGCACGTCGTGGGTATGCCTTCGGGCCTTCTCTTTTTGAATCACAGTGGTCGATAGGAGCAGGGGTTACCGTCGGAGCGATGCATCCATCCGCCGTCCACAATGATTGCGTCCATTTGTTGATGAAAATCGGGGCATTTTGTTGGCACCGATAGGGGGAGGGAGGTAAACTCCCGCGCTCCCCTTTCGTTAGCACTGCGACACCATGAATCAGACCGCTTCGATTCTCGACTCGTCGGTGACTGCGGACTCGTGCGAAATCGTTCGCACGGACGAGGCCGGTTTGCGCGAAATCGGAGGGTACGGGGTCACGCGGACCATCACGGAGGGGCAGTGCTGGCTGGCCACGGCGCCGGCCGGGCGGACGGTCGTCCTCAAGACGCTGGACGACGACTGTCTGTGGAAGGGGCAGCTCCACCCGAACATTAAGGACCGTCTGGGCCGGGTGCGCGAACTGGCGCACACGGGGGTGGCGAACTTGTACGGCGTGGAGCGCGACGCCGGGCTGGTTTACATGGTCTGGGAGTATGTGGACGGTCGGCCGATCGGGGAGTGGGCGGCGCGGGAGTCCGTCGGGCAGCGGGACGTGCTGTTGGCCGCCCGCGAGTTAGTGCTGGCGCTGGAGACGCTGCACGGGCGGGGGATCGTGCACGGGGCGATCAAGTCGTCGAACGTGATCACGGTGGACGAGGGTCGGGGAATCGTGCTGACCCATGTGAGCCCGTGGTTGTACAGCGAGCCGGACGCGGACGTGCGCGATTTGCTGGACCTGTTCGACCAGATCATCGACGCGCGCGACGGCGTGGACCGCACGCTGGCGCAGCTGGTCGACGAGGCGCGGGACCGCGGCCTGACGCTTCGGCAGATCGCCGGCAAGTTGGGCGGGATGATCGAGGCCAAGGCGCCGGCGGGGTCGCCCGTAGTCGAGGCCGATCCGGAACTGAAGGTGGCCCGGCGCGTGCGCCGGCGGTCGCTGATCGGCGCGGTCGGGGTGGGGGCGCTGGGGATCGCCGCGGGGGCGGCGGTGTGGATCTGGGCAGGCGCCAAGTCGCCCAAGCCGGGGGCGCCCGTCGCGGCGCCGGCGGCGGCGTTCCAGCCGATCAGCCGGGCGACGCCGTCGCCGCGGTTGCCCGGCCCGGCGGTCCTGCCGACGCCGATGCCGTCGCAACGGGACCCGGTGTCGCTGCGGTAATCGCGGGGCGGTCGCCGTCGAGCTTTCACGACACTACGGATACAATTGGCGCGTCGGTTCTCGTGCGCCGTCGCCCGTCCGTACTGATTCTTTTCTGACACCGATTACACCGATTACACCGATTACACCGATGACCACCGATGCTCACCGATTCTTATCATCGGTGCCGATCGGTGGAAATCTGTGTAATCGGTGTCGAAATTGATGTGGGGTCGTCGCGCCGCCGGACGGTTTTCCAATGAGCACCCTCAGTCGCTATCTCGAACCCGCCCTCGTCGAGCGGCTCAATCACCTTCAACTGTCGGCGCGCTCCGTCGTCGAGGGGACGACGATCGGGTCGCACAAGTCGCCGGTGAAGGGGGCGAGCATCGAGTTCCGGCAGCACCGGACCTACGTGCCGGGCGACGAGCCGAGGCGGATGGACTGGCGCGTGCTGGGCCGCACCGACCGCCACTACGTGAAGGAGTACGACGAGGAGACCAACCTCAAGTGCGTGCTGTTGCTCGACGGGTCGGGGTCGATGGCGTACGGCGAATCCGCCAAGCGCGGGAGCAAGTTCGACTACGGGGCGCGGCTGGCCGTGTCGCTGGCGTACCTGATGCTCGGGCAGACCGAGAGCGTCGGGCTGGGCGTGTTCGAAAAGAAGGTCGCGACGTGGATCGCCCCGCACACGGGGACGGCGCAGCTGTCGCGGATCGTCGAGGCCGTCGAGAAGGTCGCCCCGCGCGGGCCGAGCGGGTTGGCGGAGGCGATTCATGATGCGGCGGGCCGGTTGCAGCGGCGGTCGCTGGTGGTGATCGTCAGCGACCTGATGGTCCCGGTCGCACAGTTCCGCGAAGGCCTGGCCCACCTGCGCCACGACCGGCACGAGGTGATCGTGCTGCGGGTGCTCGACCGCGACGAACTCGAATTCCCGTTCAGCGGGTGGACGCGCCTTCGCGGGCTGGAGGGGGAGAAGGGGAGTTTGTGTGACCCGTCACTGTTGCGCAAGACGTACAAGGAAAACCAGCGGCGGCACGCGCGCGAGCTCGAGGAGACGTGCCGCGGGATGAAGGCGGAGGTGCGGACGTTCGTGACGGACAAGGACGTGGGGGATAGTCTCGTGGCGTTTTTGCACCACCGATCGATCTAGCCCTCCGCGTCTCTGCGGTGAAGTCTTCGGACGATGTTCCTCAACGCCACCATGCTCGCAGGCCTCGCCGGGGCGGTCATTCCGCTCGTCCTGCACTTGCTGTCGCGGTCTCGCTACAAGACAGTCGAGTGGGGGGCGATGATGTTTCTCGAGGGGGCCGAGGCGCGGGTGATGCAGGCGGCGCGGGTGAAGCAGGTCATCATCCTGCTGCTGCGGATGGCGATCGTGGCATTGCTGGCGATGGCGCTGGCGCAGCCGGTGATCCGCGGGCGGTGGGGGGGGCTGGCGGGGGAGTCGCGGGCGAGCGCGGTGATCGTCTTAGATTGCTCGGCGAGCATGGGGTTTGACGAGAGCGGGAAGTCGCGGCTGGATCTGGCGCGCGGGGCGGTGCTGACGATCCTCGAATCGCTCCGCGAGAACCGCGTCGCCGTCGTCATCCTGGGCGGCGGGAGGGGGGCCGAAGACCTGGCGACGCCGACGACGGACTTGCAGCAGCTCGCGCAGCGGGTGATGGCGATCCCCGAGCCGGCCGGGCGGGCGGACATCGCGGCCGGGCTGACGCGGGCGATGGACATCCTGGACCGCACGGCCGAGCCGACGCGCGAGTTGTACGTGGTGACGGACCGCCAGGCATCGGGCTGGCGCGAGGCGTCGGCCGACCCGTTTCGCGACGCGTGGCGGAGTCGGCTGGCAAAACCCGGCACGCGGACGCGGTTCTTCGTCGTGCCGGTGGGGTCGGAGAAGGCGGAGAATCTGTCGATCGAGTCGGTCGAGCTCGTGAACGGCCCGGCCATCAAAGAGCAACCGGCCGAGGTCGAGGTGCGCGTGCGGAACTACGGGCGCACGTACCGCGGCGGGGTCGAGCTGAAGGTCGACGGCGTGTCGACGACGGTGTCGGTCGGGCCGGACGCGACGGCAACGGCGCGGGTGAACCTACGCCCGCACCAGGCCGGGTCGCGGATCGTGACGGCGACGCTCCCGGAGGCCGGGCTGAGCTTCGACGACCGCATGCAGGCGGCGATCGAGGTGGTCGAGCCGATCTCGGTGCTCGTCGTCAGCGGGGACGAGCGCGGCGACAAGGCCGGCGGGCTGCAGAGCGAGTCGGACTTCCTGCGGATCGCGCTGGCGCCGTCGGCCGAGGCGAAACGGCGCGGGCTGAACTCGGGGGCGTTGCGGGCCGACCCGTGCGCGGTGACGGTCGAGCCGTACGAGTCGTGGCGGGCCGAGGAGCTCAAGAAACACCAGGTGGTGGTGCTCGCCAACGTCCCGCAGCTCACGCAGGGGCAGGCGGTGGCGCTCGAGCAGTACGCGTACGAGGGGGGCGGGGTGTGGGTCGCGCCCGGGAACCTGACGCGCGTCGACAACCTCAACGCGATGCTCTACCGCGACGGGACGGGCATCCTGCCGGCCAAGCTCCTTCCGCCGACCGCCGAGGACGGCAGCGAGGCGACGACGATCCAGGGGATCAGCGATTTCGACCACCCGGCGTTCAGGTTCCTCAAGGGCAGGCCGGACCCGGTGCCGGCGGTCGCCGTCGGGCGGTACTTCCCGGTCGAGGTCCGCAACCGCGACGCGCGCGTGCTCGGGCAGTACGCATCCGGCCGGCCGTTCGTGGTCGAGGGCGTGACGGGCCGTGCGCACGTACTGCTAATGACGGTGCCGCTGGACGCGGATTGGGGGACGCTGCCGCTGACGAGTTTTTATTTGCCGATGGCTCAGTCGGCCGTGCGGTACCTGGCGGCGGGGTCGTCGGCGGAGCGCAACCTGCGCCCGGGCGAGCCGATCGTCGCGCGGTTCGGCCCGGGCGTCGACGCGCGGCGCGTTCGGATCGACTCGCCGACGGGCGACGGCGGCGCGCCGCGGCCGGTCGTGCTGCCGGTGACCGGGGGCGAGGTGCGGTTCGCCGGGACGCTCCAGCCGGGCGTGTACCGGATGACGGTAATCGACGGGGCGGTGCCGGACTGGGCGCGGGTGAGCCACTTCGTGGTGCAGACGCCGCCGCGCGAGTCGGATTTGACGGCGCTGACGGCGGCGCAGTGGGGCGACCTCTCGCGTGGGCTGGAGTTCGAGTTGGTCGACCAGCGCGAGCGGGCGATCGGCCCGGTCGTGTCGGCGGCGCGGCGCGGGCGAGAGTTGTGGCTGAGCGTGATCGGGGCAGTGGTGATCTTGAGCTTGGTGGAGCTGGCCGTCGTGCGGCGTTGGGGGGGGGCGGCGTGATTTATACGATTGATGTTCTCGCCGCCGCGATCCGCTGGGAATCCCCGCAGTGGCTTGGCGTGGCACTGCTCGTGGCGCTGCTCGGCGTCGCGGGCGTGCTGTTGATGTACGCGCGGCAGGTGCGCGGCGTGCCGGGCGCGTGGCGGTGGGGGCTGCCGGCGCTGCGGTGTCTGGCGGTGGTCGCGCTCGCGGGCTCGATCGCCAGGCCGGTCGCGCTGCGCGAGTTGGGGGACGCCGAGCAGGGGGCCGTCGTAATCGTGGTCGACCGCTCGCGCAGCATGAGCGTGCGGGACACGCAGCGGAGCAACGCGATGTGGGTGGCGGTCGCGGACGGCATGGGGCGGTTGCCGCCGGGCGTGCGGGCGCGGGCCGAGGAGTTCGCGGCGGTCGCGCCGGACATCGAGCGCCTGCCGGCGCTCGTCGCCGAAATCGCCCAGGCGCAGGTCGAGCTGGAAGTCGCGGCGATCCAGGGGAAGGAGAACCCGCCCGCCCGCAAGCGGTTCGACGACGCGGCGGCCGAGTGGGCGCAGCGCACCAAGGCGCTGGTGACCGCCCAGCCGAAGCTCAAGGCCAAGGCCCCGCGCCTGGCCGCGGCGCTGGCGCAATTGGACCGCAAGGACCTCGCCAGGCCCGCCTCACGCCAGTGGCCGGCGCAGGCGGTCAAGGTGATCGACGAGGTCGCGCTGCGGGCGAACCAGTTCCAGACCGAGTCGGACGATGCGCTGTACCGGACTAACGAAGCGGTCCGCCGGGCGTGCGACGAGCTGTCGAAGCTGAACCGGATGGATCTGGTGGAAGAGGCGGTCGTGGGCCCGGGCACGGGCCTGCTCGCGCACGTCCCGGCGGGCGTCCCGGTGTACGGGTTCGCGATCGGGCCGGACGTGCGCGAGGTGCCGCTGCGCGGGGCGGCGGACGGGGCCAAGCCGGGGCCGAACGTGCGGCGGCTGCTGGTCGCTCCCGACGGCGCGCGGAGCGACCTGACCGGCGGGCTGCGCGAGGTGCTGGACCGCCTCCGCCACCAGGGCGTGCAGGCGGTCGTCGTGTTCACGGACGGGCAGCAGGTCGGGGCGGAGGCGGCGGTGTCGTCGGCCCTGGTCGGCGGGACGGGCGCGCCGGTGTTCGCGGTGTCGCCGGCGCCGGGCGGGCCGGGCGCGCCGGTGCGCGACTTGGCCGTGCAGCGCGTGAGCGTCCCGGCCAGCGTGTTCGTCGGCGAGACGCTGACGGTCACGGCCGACGTGCGGTGGACCGCCGCCGCGCTCCCGAAGGGCGCGAAGGCGCCCGAGGTGACGGTCACGATCGGCGAGCAGACGTACGAGGCCGCCGTGAGCCCGAACAAGGACAGGCCCGGTACCGGCACGGTTCGGTTTCAGATGATCATGCGCGACCCGGGCCCGCAGCGGGTGACCGTGAGCCTGACGCCGGTCGACGGCGAGGTCACGGCGGACAACAATTCGGCCACGCGGTACGTGAAGGTGCTGACGGACCGGTTCGAGGTGCTGCTGGTCGGCGGCGCGCCGACGTGGGACTACCGCTACTTGCGGGACGCGCTGGGGCGGACGAACTGGATCAACGCCAAGTCGGTGCTGCTCGACGCGCCCGGGGCGAAGCTGGGCGTTTCGGCAACGGATCTGGCGGCGCTGGACGTGGTCATCCTGTGCGACGCGCCCGCGGGCGGGCTTTCGCCCCAGCAGTGGGAGGCGTTGCGGCAGATGGTGGCGCAGCGCGGCGGGAGCGTGATCTTGATGGCCGGACGGGCGCACTTGCCGCGCGAGTACACGGGCGACTGGCTGGCGGAGTTTTTACCGTGGAAGCGGTCGGCGGTGCGCGCCGGGGCGGGGCCGGTGTGGCGCGTGTGGCCGGGCGAGGAGCCGGCGTTCCGCGTCATGCCGGGGACGGCGCTGCCCGGACCGGCCGGGCTGGCGTCGGGCGCGGGGCAGTCGCTAGCGGACCTGCTGACGATGGCCGAGGAGCCAACGGCGTCGGGGCCGGACGTCGCCCAGCGGTGGATGACGCTCCCGCCCGTGTTCCGCTACCTGTCGATGCCCGAGCGCAAGGAGATCGCCGAGCCGGTGTTGGTCGAGAGCAGTACCGGCACGCCAGTGCTGACGCGGCACCGGCTGGGCCGGGGGAGCGTGTTCTTCCTCGGCCTCGACGAGACCTGGAGGTGGCGGGCAAAGGGCGGCGAGCACGATCAGGAGCGGTTCTTCCGGCAACTCGTGCGCGCGGCGGCCGACGAGCCGTACGCGACGACTGAGGCGGGCGTGTCGCTCGACGCGGACCCGGTCGTGATCACGCCTGGCGATCAGGCGCGCGTCCGCGCGCGGCTGAACGAGTTGCCGGCCGACGGGGCGTACCCGGCGATGCTGGCGGTCGACGTGCTCCAGGGCGACGCGGTCGTCAAGACGCAGGCGCTCGGGCCGGTCGGCGGGGTGGCCGGGGGCGGGGGCGGGGCGGCCGCCGACAGCGGGCGGTACGAGGGCACGGTCGGCGGGCTGGAGCCGGGCGAGTACCGCCTGCGGGTCCGCTCGCCCGACGCGGTCGGGTCGGAGCCCGGCGGCGGGCAGGCCGAGTACCCGCTGCACGTCGCGGAGAACTTCGAGGCCGAGATGGCCAACCTCACGCCGGATGAAGAACTGCTCCGCCGCCTGACCGCCCCGACCGGCGGAGATTTCCGCACGCTCGACGGGCTCAAGGACTTGCCCGCCCGGCTGAACGCGGTTCGCCACCGGGCGCCGCGGACGGTCGAGGTGCGGCTGTGGAGCAGTTGGTATTTGTACGCGTTCGTGGTCGGCTGCCTGGGATTGGAATGGGCGGTGCGGAAGCGCGTAGGGTTGGCGTGAGGAAACGCGGATACGCGTCCCGACTACTAATGAATGGGCCGGGCTTTGCCCAACTATGGCCGAGGCAATCGTCGCCTCTAACAATTAACAATTAACTACTGATTACTGACTACTGACTACTGCCATGTCCGCCTTCGCCCCATTCCCGCCGGTCATCCGCCGATTCCTGAGCGACCACGTCGCCCGGTGCCGGCGGGTCGCGGTGCTGCGCGCTCTGATCCTTGCGGCGGCGTGGGTCGGGGCGGTCGCGCTAATCGGTTGTCTGCTCGACCGCATCGTCCACCTGCCGGCGTGGGTGCGGATCGGGTGGCTGGTTCTCCTGGCGGGCGGGGCGGTCTGGCTGGTGGCCGGGCCCGTCTCGGCGTGGCTGCGGCGCGACGTCGACTGGGTCCGGGCCGCCGAGGAGATCGAGGCGCGCGACCGCACGCTCGGCCAGCGGCTGGTGACGGTCGTCTCGCAACTGCTCGCGCCGGCCCGGTACCGCGGGTCCGAGCAGATGATCGGGCAACTGGTCGACGAGGTCTCGGGCGAGGTCTCGGCGCCGCAGTCGCGGCACCGTCCGCCCGCGTTGGGCGCCGGGATCGCCCGGCCCACAATCGTGCTCGTCCTCCTCGGTGGCGCCTGGGCGGCGCTCTGGCCCA
>Ga0196963_10000917_pt1 | contig 22288 bp, 20 predicted proteins | sample S1_5metaG_FD_148600 | JGI IMG/M metagenome (GOLD analysis project Ga0196963, IMG submission 148600) | Soil microbial communities from Anza Borrego desert, Southern California, United States - S1_5 | ecosystem: Environmental > Terrestrial > Soil > Desert | place: USA: California | collected... | reverse complement strand
AATATATAGGTTGTGCGAAACCTGATAATCAAAGTTCTTGAAACCGGTTAGACATTCCACAGATAATTTGAAACCGGTTCTAATATTATTGTTAACCGGTTCTAACTATATGCGTAACCGGTTCTATTTTGCTTGATGACCGGTTGAACCGCTTCTGTCCTAAAAGGCGATCGCATCCGCGAAGCTCCCGACGATTCACTTCAACATGGACAACCCGACCGCTGCGACCTGACCGCTGCGACCTGACCACTGCGACCTGACCGAGCGCTGGCAACTGACAGCAGTGACCTACCCCTGAAACCGCAAAAATTGCCTAAAATCACCTAACTGGCACACTACGACAGAATGCGGGTTACAGCCAATAAGTGACGTATTATAAGTTACAGCAGTAGCGTGTTTTTTGACCCCTACTGCTGTAAACCCATTTTTATAACCCGCTCACAGCAAGGATTCCACGATTCACAGCCGAAGCCGCCCTATAGAAATACCCCTTCCCACTAGGAACCCATCTGCTGTAACGTAAAACAGGTCACAACTGTCACACAGTATAAATACTTAGTAAAGCCGAAAGAGTAGGCGAATCCCACGAGGATGACCGAGAAGGGTTTGAGCGTGGAATCCTACCGAGCTATCCTCTAGCGCGTCTCACGGCTCAATAAGAGTGGCAGTAGGCTAGCATAGCCAGCAAGCCAGCATTATCGGAAACATTGGATGACAGTGCAGTGTGTAAAGAAGGGTAATACCAATAATCATGGTGCTTTGATTGGGGATTAGATTCCTTTCTTCGTACGATTTTTTACAAATTCTCGTGTGACCTCTAGTTGTACTCTCCAGGAAGATCAGTTTTTCTAACAGTAATGCTGCCAACTTTCTTACCTGACATTCTCAATAATTCATCACCTGAAAATTCAAAACCAAACTTTAGTGCTATTCGCGCAATATCATCTGCGGTTGATGCTGCGAGCACCTCGTTTTTAAGTTCAGGTTCAGACTGCATTTTCTTTAAAAATGCTTCGATTTGCTCAAAAGCCATATTTAAAATTTGCTCCTCGCTAGCTACTCGTAATATAAAGAAAAACAGCAGTATATTCTTTAAGACTAGCCGCACAAGGGTATCAAGATTCGGGGGAAAGATGATTATCGCGACGCGCTGCTCTTCATTCAGAATATAGAACCCATTTGATATCTAGCTAGGCGCTAGTAGGATATGGCTTTAGCCCTACCTTAAGTCAACGCAGTTAGAGATGTCAAATGGGTTCTATAGAAATACCCCTTCCCACTAGGAACCCATCTGCTGTAACGTAAAACAGGTCACAACTGTCACACAGTATAAATACTTAGTAAAGCCGAAAGAGTAGGCGAATCCCACGAGGATGAGCTAGAAGGAGTTAGCCAAGAGTAATGATATCAATGAGCAATAACAAGCCCTCTCACAACGCAGCAAGAGGGCTATCAGACGGTTTCAAGGTTGGTTACTGTCTACTGACCGGACGGGCGATCGCTTCTGCGTTCGCTCCCTCGAAATTGAGCTACAAGCGTTTGACCGTGGAATCCTACCGAGCTATCGTCTAGCGCGTCTCACGGCTTGATATTGAGGGAGTAGGTAAAGGCTGTGAGTTACCAGGGATTGACCGGAACGGGCGATCGCATCCGCGAAGCTCCAAGTAACCCTCTTCAACATGGACAACCCGACCGCTGCGACGCGATCGCAAAATCTTTATGTGTCCATTGTTCTCCTTTACGGCTTCCTTGTATTGCCTAAGTCAGAATCAAAGAGACAATTGAACGATTTTCTAGTTGCAGCGTACAGGTTTGCATCCACCAAAACCTTTACAACGCTAATCTAATGCAATCCCAGACAAGCAAAAAAGACACAAATTTATCTTTAGAATATAGTCAATTACTTATTCAATTAGGCATCCCTCAAATCTTAATTAAAAAAGAAATTAATCGTAGAATACCAGAAGTAAACAAGTTTTGTTCTACCCTGGATGATGCTAATATTCGGGATAAGCTTAAAAAGCTATACACTATAGAATTTACAGGAACAGTTTGTAATTCCAAATGGGAAATACGCCTATTACATCGATTTTTAAAAGGAATAGATTTACGGTTAATACCGTTTAAAAACAAGGAGAAGGGTTACGAAATTATCAGCAATGACACGGAAAGTATCGAAGATATCAGAGCAATTATTAACACAGGCGATCAGATCAAAATTCAAGAAAATTTCATAAAAAGATATAATCATGAAAAACTAGTTTTTCGCAAAAAAACCATTGAGCGGAAAGCCACAAATGAGCGGAAAGCCACAAAATCTGGAGTATATAAAATTCATTGTATTCCTACCGGAGATTCTTATATTGGTTCCTCTAGTCGTATTAATAGCAGATTGTATTCACACAAATACACTTTAAATAGTGATAAACACAATCATGTTAATCGCGAATTACAAGCGCTTTGGAATGAGCATGGAGAGAGCAACTTTGAATTTTCAGTACTAGAATATACAGCCGATTATAAAGAAAGAGAAAAATTTTTCATAAGGAGCCTACAACCATCTATAAACATTATGCTGGTAGATGCGAATTCTTTTCTAAGAATAAAAGTCACACCAGAAATTAAAGGGTGTTTGCAGGCTTTGAGTAATAAGTTTGGGAAAGGTATAAATAACTTCATTCTTCACTTGTTGGCTAAAACATTGAAGGAACCTGAACAAGTTTTTAATTTACCCCGTACAAGTGGGAATCCCTCAAAAAAATCCTACCAAGCCAATACTACGCAAACTTTTACAGAGGAAAAGCCGATAGATTTACCTTTGGAATATTGTCGATTACTTATTGAATTGGGAATGCCAAATATATTAACAAAGAAAGAGATTAATTGTAAAACTCCGGAGGTAAAATATTTTTTCTCGAAACTATGTCAACGTCACATCCGGGGGAGATTCAAAACACTTTTAAACGCAAAATTTCCAAAAAAGCCTTCCGTATCTAGAAGTGGAATAGGCAGATTAAATTTATTCCTAAAAAGTCTAGACTTACAAGCCAAATGCGTCAAAAAGCATAGAGATGCTAATAAGGATGGAGCTTTTACTGAATACCAAATTATTAGCCAATCGCCCGAAAGTCTAGAAAATATTATATCGATTATTAATAGTGGGGAAGAGGACAAAATAATGGCTTTATTTTTAAAAATATATAATCCTAAAAATATAGCTTTTGGTAATACTTCAGGAGTTTACAAAATTCACTGTATTCCTACCGGAGATTATTATATTGGTTCCTCTAGTCGTATTAATAGCAGATTATCTAAACACAAAAACACTTTAAATAGTGATAAACACAATCATGATAATCGCGAATTACAAGCACTTTGGAATGAACATGGAGAGAGCAACTTTGAATTTTCAGTACTAGAATATACAGCCGATTATAAAGAAAGAGAAAAATTTTTCATAAGGAGCCTACAACCATCTCTAAACACTATGCTGGTAGACACAACAGCTTATTTAAGAATAAAGTTTAAACCAGAAATACACGAGGGATTGCAGTCCTTGAGTAATAGATCAGGCATGAAACTGAGCGATCTAGTTAGCAAGCTATTGGTTAATGAGTTAAAAAGACTCGAATCTTGAAGCGGCTTTTTACCCTCTCTAGCTGCTGTGTCGGTTGCATAGCTCTAGAGGCGATTCTGGGTAGGGTTAACTGGCTTTGAGCTTGAGGAAGTACTCCTGTGTCAATTCCTCTATCGACATTCCAGCAAGCCTTTTATCAAGAGCGATTCCTTCAGGCGATTTACGGTACTCCTCTAAATCATTTTCATAAAGTGTCTTTAGCTCTTCATCACTCAGAGTCTTGAGGTAAGCCTCATACTGCTTATTTTCCTCAGACCGCCGTAATTTAGCCGATGGGGTCTTGCTTCTCAATCGGCTGATAAGTTTTAGCTTGGCTAGACTCATGCTACTTCTCTCCAATAACAGGGGCTAGCACCTCTCTAATATCATTCTCATAACGCTCATTGACTTCAAAAACGCGATCGGTTTGGCGCTCGTCTAGCATCCCTACCTTGATTAGCTCCATCGCAAAAATTGAACTCTCAACACTGGCATCCAGACCGCACCATTTTCCAAGTAGTTGAGCCGCTTTGAGTTTATCAGCGGTTCGACTTTCAGGGTTAGTCAGTATCGCTTCTACCTGCTCAACAACTGTAACGGCTAACCTATTAAGCTTCTGCCTAATAGAAACTGGAGACTCTTGTGGCTTCAAGACTTCAGGATTAACAACAAACTGATTTGTGCCTACGCCTTTGAGAGCTTCCTGAAACTCTTGATCAGCTAACCATCTAACAACAGTGCGACGGGTAACGCCTACCTCATCCGCGATCGACTGTTGCGATCGCTTGCCATCAGTGAGCAATTCTATAGCTTTCAACTGTTGTAGAGTAAGCAATGTCCCAGCCATGTCTCAACATGACTCTATTGTGACACTGGTGAGACAGCTAGTGTGTCAACCATGCCTGAATGCCCTCTGTTGTCCTAGAGTTTGGACACAAAAGGACAACGTGAGATTATTGCTCTAATTATCGAGCGGTAGCACTTGGCTTGTTTCCAAGGTCTTTAAGCAATCATATAAATCAAGCATTTCCTCATCAGTTAGCAAGTGTATCGACCTTTTTCCATACCTAGCAATAAGAAACTCGCGAGCTTGTTGGTGATTCCAACCAAGTCGCTTCTGCTCTTGTGAGATTAATTGAATTAACCAATGAAATCCTTTGGTCTTAACAATCTCTGAAGCTGTAAGAGTAACCTCTAGGCTATTGAGCGCTGCTGATGAGGGTTGAATGGCTTCTAGCCATCGTCTAGCCCTTGCCCGTTCGGGTGCTGAATCTTGCACGTCAGCAGCATCCTCTAAAACTTCTCGTGGGTATTGAGTGAATAGTTTCTGGAAGTCTCCCATTGATTTGACCCCCTTAAAAGCTTCCTTAGCAAGCTCTGTCAAAGTCAGGTTTTGCTCAGAAATTTTTTCGCAAATTTCTTGAGGCAAAACGGCTAGGCTAGGCTCACCGTGCGGGTTCTGGGCATCGAGCGAGGTAACGCCCCCCCCAACATTAGCATTAAAGCTATTACAGGGGGTGGCGTTACCAGAATCGGGGTGAATGGGGTTGTGAATGGGGTGGTGAATTGGTGGGCTGGGGGGGTGGATGGGTTGGGGTGATTGCCAGTTGATCTGGTCAACTTGTTGTAATTCCTCGTCGGTGGCATAGAGTTCATTTTGGTGTTTGGCGTAAAGCTCGAAGTATTTCCAGGACTGCGGGTCAATGGCTTGGAAGCGTCCCTTTTGCTCTTTGACTTGCTTGGATAGGACGTTAAGCCCTAACTGGTTTTCAAATAGCTCTCGGTAGATAGTACCGTCTGCTTTTTCCTTTGTGATTGTCCAGGTAAAGCACTCCTTAAGTCTCTCTGCATGGTTCCTAACTTTAGAGACAAGCTTTTGACGTTGGTCTGGGTGGATATATTCCCCTGGTTTGAGGTAGTCAGTTACCTTGAGAAATTGCAGCGCTTTACGTTTCCTTGAGTTCCATTTAATGTCACCAGCAAAGCGTTGTCCCTCAATACAGTGAGTGTTTAGTTGGTCTAATTGTTTTTCTTCAGGGTCTAAATCCATTTTTGCCGCGATTACATCCCCTTCAGCATGAGTGAGTAGGTAAAGCATTTTTAGCCTGCTTCCCCATCCTCTCTTGTCACGAAAGTAGAGAGCCTCATAGCCGCTCAACTCTACTTTCTCATCAGTATTGGGTCTGGGTAACACTATTTCGACTACAGAGACTAACTCTTCCCCATAGGTTCTATGGAGTCGGTATTTTGCCCTCTCTCTGAGAATTTCTGGGTCTTTCTCCTCACGAGTTGCTCTGTATTCCTCTTCGGTCATCAGCCGTTTAGCGGCGATCGCGGTAGCTTCTGCCAAGTGATTTTCAAAGTTTATTGTTGTGAGGTTAGCTACTGCGAGTTCTGCGTCTGCCTTGAGTTGGTCAGCATTGTATTCTTCAAGCGTGTAGCCTTCATTTTCTAGGTGCTGTTCTACACGTCTTCTTAGATGTTTCATACACCCATTGCGGTAAGCCTCTTGTTGGCATTTAAGCTCAAGGTGTGGGCTTTTCCATTCCTTAGTAAGCGGTTGATATTCTGCCTTGTAGCTAAGTAAATGTCTAACGTTTGCTCGGTAATTGTTGAAATACCATTCTCTAATTGCCTTGGGGTCATGGGAACGATTAGCTGCATAGGTGAAACCTTGTTCAGCCGCCCAAATCCTAATATCTTTACAGCCTCGATTTCTGACTAAACTTTGACTAAAATCCTTAGCCGTGTGGATGCCATTGCTTAAGCCGTAAGTCGTCTTAAAATGCTTGTTCTCAATGGAGAAGCCAGATGTGACTGATGGAGAGCAGCTAAGTAATAAAGTTTTTTTACTGGCTTCATTGATATTCTTCAAGTATTCAGTAACTTCGGAAGTTCCTGACGTATCACTGGTAATTTCCCAAATATAATTCAACCATTCAGGATACTTTCGCCTGATATAATCCGCGATAGTTTTCGCCCCAAATATTCCACCCTTTAAGTCATCATTAACGATGATGCCTCGTGTAGGGTTTCCCTGTTCATCCCATTCAATAGACTCTAATTCTCTGATTAGTTCTGCCACGAGTAAATCGGGTTCATCCCCCTTAAACTCTTTGATAGTAGGTAGCTGTGGCTTGAAGGTATTGTGAATGATGTTGATCGGAATGTTGTCGGGTGTGATAGCTCGGATGTAATCAATTTCCTTATCAGTAACATCGGCTGAGGCTAAGATTACTGTCCCACCTCCGTAGCTTGTCGATTTTAAATTAGTTTCTAATACCGACAATGTTGTTGGTCGTAATCCATCAGTATTTCCTAGCTTCGACATGATTTGCTCTAGGACAGCATCAATTTCATCAATAAAAAAGAAACTATCATTTCTATTTAATCGTTCCGGTGGTAACTTCCAAAGACTTTTAGCTGTAATGCCTATTTTTACATCGTGTGCCGTTTGGTCTTCATGCCAAGCCAAGTTTAGGTTGTTGCTGGCACTTTTCCCTAGTGCTACTAAGTGAAAAACTCCGTAACCTGTATTAGCTCTAGAGATTACGGGTTTAACTCCCTTGGTTTTGCCACAACCTTTATAAGCAATAACGATATTAATTGCCCCTGGTTTAAGCAAGCCTTCTAGTTTCCCTTCTAACCATTGTTCGCAGATTTTTACGGTAAAAATATTATCTTGACCGTCTACTCGCTCTCTTAGTGCTATTAACTGCTGAAAGATTGCGTCTTCTTCTTCTGTAGGGTTCGATGCTTTCTTCTGTTTTTTTGGCTGGCTCTCTTGAGTTTTCTTCTCAACTTTTGGCAATTCATAACCAAAGCTTTGAGCAACTGCCAGAGCGGATTGATAAACCTTTTTAGTGCTACAACCGCACCAAAGCTTAAATTGTCCGGTTGCCAGATTGACTCTGAAGCTAGTGTGACTATTGCCGTTATGGTTAGGGCATCTAGCAGAAGCCCAACCGTCCTTCATTTCGGCATAGCTTTCAAGATAGTGGACAAAGTTGCGAATATCCCAACAGTTGTCTTGAGGGCTGCTAGGAGTTCCGTAGGTAGGGTTATTAGCCTTACGCTTCTCCCTTTGCTGTTTGCGTTCTGTCTGCTCTACCTCATCTTTACTGGGGTAAATGCCGATCGCCTCTAAGGATTCAACCTCGATAGGATTACCCCAACCAATGCGACGATAAGGATTGCCGTTGGGGTGAATCGTGGGAGCTAGGACAGTGAAGCGACCATCAGATATTGCTTCACCGATATGCTTACCATCGAGACTAGTAGCAAAATTGGTGAAGTCTGGCTTTTGTTTGGGTTTGACGGCAATTCTCCAGCCACCGCTGCCAGTCCGTTCAATCCAGCTATCTTGTAAGCTGTAACGGCTGATGAGGCTCTCTACATCAGAATCACAAGATTCTTGAGAGTCGTAGTTCTTAGCATCAAAGTCTAGCCAGACGATACCGCCATGACCCCCTAGAGTTCCGATGCCAGTATTGGGGTTACAGAAAAATCTCTTAAGTTCGTAAGGAGTGGGTAGACGGTCTTGGAACTTACCATGCTTGCAAATCCAAGGCTTACCCTTTATGTCTAAATTACTGGGATTTTTCCCAGTGAATCGGGGTATGGGGTTAAAGTCCTTACCAACAACGCAAGATTTACTGCCATCTTTTGTTTTTATTACCCTATAACACCAGTCCTGTCTGGGGTCTTGCTTGGGTGCAACTGGTATCGGAGGACAACCGAGCGCTAGTAAAGCCTCGATTGTTTGCTGTACAGCCGAATTAGGGGCAGTAACCATCAGCCGTTACCCCCGTTCTGCTTATCGGTTATTTGAGATTGATAAGCATTCTCATATTCGCTACAATTATGGTGAAAAGTACCATAATCCTTTTTACCCTTCCGGTGCTTTGCCATTTGCTGTTTCGCATAAGCACCCCCTAGACATTATCAAATTGTCAATTTGTTAGTTACACTGGTCTTAGATTGAATTAGTGCCTTCGAGAGGTTGATTGTTGACAAATCGACTGTTTCGAGGGTGCTTTTTGTGCGCTCCGAATAAAATTACTTTTACTTTAACGTGGATTAATGCGTAATAGCTTTAATTCCTAATTTTTCATGCCTATCCTTGGCACTTGGTAGGGCGATCTCACTAGGTAGATGGTGGGTGCGATCGCCTTTACCATCCAGCCCCAACCCATTCTCTACCTGCTCTCTCAGCCGCCTCAACTGTGTAGTAGGTCTTGTTGTGTCCATATATAGAGCCATCGTTAAGGACTCGGAACTGCCAGCACCCGCCATCGGTGTAGAACACGATGAGGATGCCGAGCGGGGTGCTAGTGAGTGTGGAAATTTTAGCTTTTCCCATCATGATTCGATGGGTATATGTTCAGACGCTCACTGATGAAAAATACCAGTTTGTCCAAGTGTCACGACCCTCCCATCGTGGTAGATACCTGGTGTTTCACTCATTGGTTTATCTTTTAATTTGGCGGGTTAATCGTTAGATTGTCCGTTCGCTTCATCTGCTGCTATCCGTTCTGCTTTGCCTGTAAGTATCATTCCCCACATATCAGCTTCACTAACCCCTCTTTTCTTCGCTAGGTAACTAACCCGCTCTTTTATCCTTGATTCACGCTCTTGCAGCTTGGCACATAACAATGATTGTGCTTGAGCAACCTTTGTGCGGTTGTTGATCCAGCTATCTATATAAAGAAGGTCGTCATAGTACTCACCTAGTGCGGGTACTTGCAGCCTCTTGTTGTCAGCCATAGATTTATTCAAATATGAATCATTCTCCATTCATTTTCGCCTCATAAGTAAGGTTTTGCTTTAGTAGCAATCACAGTTCCATGATAATCAGTATTGATTCAATTATGAATCGTTTCGTTGTCAATTGTGATTCACAATGCTACTATAACAGCACAGACACAAAATTGCACAAGCCAAAAAGCGCTACAACCATTGATGCTCTGTAGGGTGCGTTAGCTGCAAGGAAGTCGAGATACAAGTACTTCACAACGTCAGCAAACCGCATCCGCAAAGTAAACATCACCGTTTAACACGCATCCGCAATTGAACTGTGCAACGGCATTGTGCAAGGGAAACCAATCAACACTTTGTATTGCAACTAGAGAAATGGACGCCAGAACCGCCTATGAAACATTCCTGAGAAAACGAGTCAGCGATACTCACTGGTCATCGGTGAAACGTACCCTAACTGATTCAGGAATGGAAATTAACTCAGATACAGTGGTTTTCTTCGCCAAACTTCGCAAGGAAATTCCTAGAGCATCTGTAGGAATCCTCCAAGTATTTGAGTGTTACCAGAAAGCTGAGAAGCTACTCGCAATCAACTCATCAAAGATTAATGGGTTGCAGATTTTAGAGATTCTCAACGGAGAAGGCATCAACCCACACCCCGCTACAATTTCACGTTGGTTCAAATCATTAGGAGGATTCCGCAAAACACGGTTTTATTTTCCTGAAAAACTTACCCGCGTTCTCACATCAGCTTTCATCTACAAAATTGCGAATTCAACCAAATTAGGAGCCTAGAAATCATGGATAAGTTTATCAAACGCTTACAGACTCGCGCTTCTCGCAAGGGTATCAGCCTTTCTAAATCCCAAGTGCGGGAAATTTACACCCAACTCGTAGTAGAGCCTGAGTCTCCCACAGATGAAGAAATGACCGTTGTTATCCAAGAACTTGAGAATCAATATCAAGCGCCTTCTTTTAAGCCGACGAATGAACTAGTAACCACAGAATCAGCACCTATCCAACAACAGGAAACCGAGGAAATGATCCCAGCACAACCTACAGCACAGCCCTCTAGCTCCACTCTGACTACATCTAGCCGTTCAGACATTACTCAAGCCTTTAGTGGCAATTTGAGCATCACTCAACAACAGATTCAACAGGCAGTAGAACAACAGTTTGGCAAGGAGAACATTGAAACAAAAACTGCGATTCTCAATTACGTTGCTCAGGACACTTTCAGCACAGCTCAGGAGCTACAGTCGGCACTCTCCAAGCTTCGTCAGATGCGGTTAGACATCTTGATGAAGCTGATCAGTGACCACAATCAAGCCAGTGGAAGTGATGAAGATTTACTCAAGAACGCTCTGTTGACGGCTACAGCAAATCGACAGCGTGAGACTGAAGATTTTTTCGGCTCCTTCGAGAATCAACTCTTGCAAATGAGGGCGACGTTCGGCGTGTAGCTGGTAGATTGTCGCCGCGACAGAAAGAGTTAGCCCAGCAAATAGTCCAGATTCTTAACGAGCCTACTACCACTCAGGAGGAAAAAACCAAGATGTTACGCGCCCTCGATAGCCTGAATAGTTTTCTTGAATCCGCCATCAACTTACTGGCTTTTGGCAAGTTCAGACCAACCTCATTTCTATAGGTGAAGCAATGCCTCAAAACCCAGATGAAAGAGGCACGGGCAGAGTTAGCGCTGATGAACTGGATACTCGCAGCGCTAACCCTCACTCCCAAAACCACAGTAATAGGAGCAATTTTCAATGTTATCTCATCAAAGTTTCTCGACATGGCAGCAATCGCCCATACAAGGCGCAGTCCCCTCAATTCCCTTGGATGAATCTCACCTCGAAATTGTTACGGACGCCTTACTGGATGCAATAGACCGCCTCACTTTTGCTCACCACATCTTAGAAAACACCGGACTCGATAAATCACACACAGCGCTATTCACAGCCGTCTGTGATGCTTTGAATGGCACCAATGAGGCAATTGAGCGCTCCTCTGATTCACCCGATGAAGCCCCCATTAGCGACACAGAGCTAGAAGCCCTCAATCCTTTCGGAGATTTAACCCATGAGTAAACAATCAGAAGACTTCGCCCCACAACCCACATACAGCCAGACCAAAAACTCGAATGAGAGTTGGGTGTCGGTAGTGACTACCAAAACCGAATCTGACGGTAGCAGAACGCAGACATCAACCATTGTCAGCAAGCGATAGAAGTTAGGCGGGTGCAATTCCCGCCCGTTTCCTATGGATGAGCAATTTGAAGCCCAGCTAGAAGACTTCAAGACTGATGAAGATGAGCTTGAGGAAGTACTTAGTAAATATGACCTGGATGAGGCTCTAGAGGCGGAATTCAACGTGATAGATGCTCGATTTCGAGAGCTACAAATCAGTTATCAAACCCTATTGAATACACGGAGGTTTCTCAATGGCTAGAGATAATTTATCAAGCGCTGCAAGAACTAGAGCAGGTTCTAAGCTTTCAGGTGCTAAGAAAAAAGCTGCTCAAAACGTAGCTTCAAAGATTGCAGGTACTGGCAGCGCCAAAGCTACTGCCAGCGCGATCGCTAAACCTGCATCTGTTGCAGCTGCCGCAGCAAACACGCCCATTAACACAAATGGCAGCATTGCTATAGTTATCCCTGGCTTGCCTACCCATATCACCCCCGATGCAATATCAGGGATGCTTCCCCAGTTCAACGAGAGTGCTTATCAAATTACAGATCCTCTTAACCCGCCTGAGACGCTACCGCAGGCTACAGAAGTCCAGTTTGACAAGGGTATGGGTATTTATGAGGGAGCGCAACGAGCGCTCAAGCTAACGGGTGCTGCCTTCGATACCACGAGGGAACGCTTCACCACTTTGGGCAAGGAAGCCAAGGCGTTTGGTGCTGGCGTCAAGGCAGCGACAGAGTTTGAGCGGGTCAAAGGTGACTTCCTAGATTATCAAGGTCAACTTCAGACCAATGACCAGAAGGGAATCACGCTTGATGTATCTCGACACAAAACCACGACAGATCGCACCGCTGCTGTCCACACCACAGCATCAATGGATGAAAAACTTAAGCAAGCTGAGACAGCTGCCGAGTTAGCGCGGGCCCAGACTCGCGACAAGCAAAACAAGCTTGACGAGTTCCGAAAGTCATTAGGCGAGTATGCCGCTTAGTTAATCAGGGGTCAGTTGCCTGACCCCTTAGTTTTTAAGGAGTAGTTGAAATGAAAGAGAAATCAGTGCTTATCGGCGGTGGTGTGTTTGGCTTGGTAGCTGGCTTCACACTTTGGACAGGCATAGTGAAACCTGAAAACCTTGTAGCAGGAGCGCTTCTAGCAGTGCCGTCTATATTTGCTTCGCACCTGGTCGCAGATACTAAAGCCACAAAACGGGTTAATAAAGCAGATGAGGAAGTTAGTGAGTTAAAGACAGAGCTTAGACTGGCAGCTAATACAAAAGTACAGTTGGAGACAGCACAAGCTGATGTCTTAAAGCTTTCTAAGGAACTAAATACAGTACGTTCAGCTCTTAAAGAGTCTCAACAGATATCAGACCTTAATCAGCAGTTACAACAGTCGCTAAGTACTATTTCTAGTGACTTGGATATTAGTAAGGGACGAATTGAGGAACTTCAAGCAGAAGTAGAAGTGTGGGAGGAAGAGTTTAGCGATCGCGTTTCTGTCGAAGCTGATGCGAGATTTCAGGTAGCCAAGAAAAACGAGATAGAGCGCATCTTTCAAGAGCATGACCTTATCACCTCTCAGGCAATGGCACTGTTCAGGCAGTTGCAGCAATGGGGTGAGAAAGTAGCCCACGGTCACCAGTCGAAGCGTGAAATCATCCAGAGCCTAGCTGCCAGCTACAACCAAAACTTAGATGAGTTGGGTCAGTCGGTCGAGCAAGAAAGAGGGCATTATCTCACACAGATTGAGCTACTCAACGAGCGGGTAGGGCAGTTACAGCACCGGCTAGCGGGTGATTTAATCGAGCCTGTTTACCAGGATTGTGGCTTTGATCAGAACGGTCGGATCGCCAACGCCATAGCCGAATGGCTATGGAACCATCACAAGATACCGCTTAAGGTAACAGGCTTTGAGGTTAGCTCTGATGGTGTCCTTACAGCAGGCTACATCTACTCGCGTTCTATGACCCCTGAAAGCTTAGCAAGGGTGATTGAGGATGATTCCTCTCAGATAGCCCGTAGCCTTGGCTTATACAGCATAGAGAAGCCGCAGAAGTTACAGATAGCTGATGTCTTCACAGTCAAGGTACGACGGGAAAGACCAGCCCGGAAAGCTGACAAAGGTAGTCTCTACCGCAGTAAGGAAGAGTTTGTAAATTACATCCTTTCCCAGCCCGTGAGACTGCGGATTGTTGGAGAACCAGGTGCTGGCAAAACACCCTCTGTTGCTGTGCTGTTAGGTCATATCCTTAAGCGTGGATTCCTGGAAGCCAATACGCCCAATGGTCGTAAGCTGCCTTACTGCGTTGTTGAATCCTGCAATCCTTTGGCGGGTATCAGCGTTAAAAATGGGGATGAGTTGGACTTCTGCCTTAAGTGGAATTCAGGAGCTAAAGGATTCAAGGGACTGGCTGAGGAGTACCGCTTTCGCAAGAATCCAGCTAACGCAGATTACAAGAATCAAGTCGGTTACCTCTGGGTATCTGATGAAATCGACAACAGCATGGCAGACCTAACCAAGGATGAAGCCAAACCCTTTAAGGATGCTCTTAAGGATGGTGGACACGTCAACCTAGGCGTCATTGTTATGGGTCAATCAGCCAATGTCTCTACCAGTAAGGGATTAAGTATTGATGACCAAAAGATGTTAACCAACATCTACATTGACCCCGTTTCTATCCGCACGTTCTTAACCCAGTATGGAGAGCGCTTTTACTCCAAGAGGGCAGTAGAGAAAGCCTTGGCAACGTTGGAAGAGTTGGAGTTAGAGATTGAGGAAAAAAACGAAGTTATTTGTGACACGGCTAGAGAGTTCAGAATTGCAATGGTAACGGCTAGCCGCTCTCCTGTTTTCTATCAACTTCCCTACTTTGACAGTGTTGATATTGACCTCGAAGCTTACCGGGAAACACTGGCAAAAGTATCAGAAATTAGGGACAGACGGGGTAAGACGGGGGTTGTCTCTAGCGTCTCACCAGATTTTGAGGAGATAGACACAGTAGGCGTTTCAGAGCGTCTAGACGGGTCGCGACGTTCCCCCTACGCAGGTTTGGCGACGGGTCGCGACGTGTCAGACAAGCTAGCTTGCCCCTACTGTGGTTCAACCAATATTCGGAGTAAGGGGAATAGCTGGTTATGTCAGAATCAGGAGCATTCAAATCTAGCCCCTGAGAAGCCTAAGTCATGGAAAAAGTAGAGAATTTAACAATGAACTACAAATCTTACATTACCTCTTCTGAGGGGCGGATTAGTTATTCTGTTCGGAATGAATCTTGTTAAGACAGTAATCTAAAAGCGATTATCAAGGAAAAAGTAATGTCTAAAGAATTAGTGGTGTTGTTGCTTTTCTTCCTAGTGGTCTTTGTGGTAGCAAGCGGATTGAAGTATGAGACTTTTAGCGTACCGCGTCCCAACGAATACTTTACAGAGGTTGAAACAACTATTGATCAGGTAACCAAGGAAAGCAGCAGTGACGATACTGTGAATCGTAGTCAACGGAGTCCTCTTGACCCTAAAGAGATTAGGGACTAAACCCCTTGGGAATTGGTCGGTGAGTCTAGGTCGTTTTAGCGCGATATCCCGACGTAAGACCCCTCACAACACTCACCCACATGACTAATCATCGACAACGCTGCTACAGCTCCCCTAACCTGCTCTGGCTTCACCTCAAGATACTTCTGCAACTCCTCTAGGCTTCGATGTCCAGATATCTCTTGAATCACCCTCAAGGGGATGCCAGCGTTCGAGAGTTGGGTTAACCCAGTCCTTCTAAAACTATGGGTGCTACCTCCCTCAATCCCTACTCTCTCCATCGCTTCCCGAAGTATCCTTGCTGCTGAATCTGAGTTGATATGGTTTCGCCCGTGCCGACCTTGAAAAAGATACCCGCGCTCTGGATGTTGGTAAGCAATCAGTAACCCTCTCAAGTCCTCAATCACTGGGATGCTTCTTGTCCCCAGCTTCCCCTTGGTGTTTCCCTTGCGGATTAGTAGTTCGGGTCTGACTCTGCCCTTGCTGTAGACATCGTTAACGTTAAGGGTGCAAGCTTCATTGATGCGGCAACAGCAGTAGAGACAGATGCCAAACAAAGCGCGATCGCGGTCAGTCTCCAAACCCTGACTGAAAAGCAACTGGATTTCAGCCTGGCTGAGAATCTTGGCTTGCCCGTGACGGTCGATCTTCATCCCTGATAATTGAAGGCAACGATTCTTAAATTATCTGGCTAAGGTGGTTGGGACTATGAAAACAAAAACCCGTGATGAAAGCCGCGAAAAAGCCATTAGTGCTTGAGGACAGTTGCTCAATAGATTCATCACTCTTGAAAGGAGTCTTACACCCAGGGGACGCCGCTCAACTTCCCAATTCCTGCTTACGTTGATTTTTGGCTTGTAGCGCTTGTGCCTTATCCTTCTTGCCAGCTTTCAGAGATCTAGGCGGAATGTTGGAGGGTTGCGAACGCAAAGAGGAAAATTCAAAGACATCTTTATCGGGGAGAAAGATTGCCTTGATTTCTATAAAGGATGCCTGCCCCTGCTGCTCTTTATTCAGTTTTGGATTGAAGCGAAAGGGTCTAACGGGAGCATTACGCCAGAGGATTGGGATATGAGAGGCTTTCATAAAGTTCACTTTCTGCTCTGGGGGAGCTTCTTTGATGTAGGTAAGCCGTTCATCGCTGAAGTTTTTCTGTATGGTGATACAGGGTGTCTGGCAGACGGGGATGAATTGCCATAACCCAGAAAGTTTAAACTCTCTGTCCTGCAATTGCCTGTCTAGACTCGAACTATCGGACGGTGTGATGGATTCTATTGGAGTAACGTTGACGCTGCTGAAACCAACTAACTCAAAGCCGATGAGGTAGGGCTGCTCACGCTTAGGAAAGTGCATCACCTTGGGATAGACAATCAAGCGCAGTTGAGACTGAGCGGTTTTTTTAAGGTGTAATTTGAGAGCATCAAAGCCTTTTTTATGGGATGAGGCATAGAACAAAGGGTATTGTTTGTCAGCAATTGTTACAAATGCCTTTTTGTCAGAAAAAGCGACTTCTCCAACAATAATCCCTACGGCTTGAAAGAAGGCATCGGGATTTTCTGGCAGCGAGGGATCTATTTCAGCAGGAGGTGAGGGTGAGCGCTTGATGGGTTTGGGTATTTTTTTTGTTTCTGCTACTGATGTGGGTGTCTCAACAGAGGTGAGTGCCTCAACGGGTACGGAAGCTTCAACGGGTACGGGAGGTTCAACGGGTACGGGAGGTTCAACGGGTACGGGAGGTTCAACAGACGCGGGTGAGGAGGTCTGTGTTTCTGGAGTTTTTGAAAGTGGTTTGAGCGCAATCAGATCAAGTTTGGTAGGCGTAGGTGCTGATTGGGTTTTTTGTGGCTTTTTTGTTTTTTTCGCTGCCATGAGGGAATGTGTCGGCTTTACCCTTTAATTGTCCCTTAACCGCCTCAAGATCCGTCACGTTACCCAAAGTCGTGATGCACAGATTAAGTTTGCCAGTGCATCACTTTCAAACAAAAAGCATTTTTCACAAACTTAAAAAGCCTTAATCGCTACAACGCTTACCCCATGAGGGTCTGAGCAGTTCAAAAGGTAACGTCCCCCCCAACATTAGCATTAAAGCTATTACAGGGGGGGGCGTTACCGGAAGCCTGCCTTCTCCCCTTAACTAGTTAGAGACTCTTGTAACCTGTTATTGACTTTGGTTAACCAGTTGGTTAAAGTAATAACAAGTTACAAAAAGGAACTAACCACAAATGTCCAAAGCACTACAGGAAAAGATAAACGAGTTATTCGACGCAACTGCATACCTCAAGAGCCTAGAAGAAATTAAGCCCCACTGCGATCGCTTCAACGAGTGGGTAAACACAAACACCAGTTACAGCACCAAGTCTTTAGGAACGGTACTAAGTCGCTATGGCTTCTACAAAAAGTTCAAGAGCATTCCCTTAGAGCAAGGTTTGAATGCAGAAGCGATCGCCAAACATGATGAGAACGGTAATGTCAAAGGTCAAGAACTAAAGCACTATGCTGTGCTGATGTGTGGCTTAGACCGTGACGACTGGAAGCAACGGAACGAAACAACACGGGTTATCGGTCGCTTAGGCAATGATCAGGAGATAGACCCAGATGCCTATCTGGAAGTGACAGGACAACTACTCGAAAGCGCTGACCCCCATGAGCTAGCCGTTGGCATCATTGCCGCAACTGGTAGAAGACCTCATGAGATAATCGCCCGTGGCAAGTTTGCCCCGATTGAGGGGCAAGCCTATCAGGTTCAGTTTGAAGGTCAAGGTAAGAAGAGAGGCGATAAGCCAGTATTCCCCATAGCAACCCTCTACCCGGCTGAGTACGTGATTAAATGCCTTCACCGTTTGCGTAGAGAAGGCAGTACAAAAGCACTGCTTAAGGAAGTAGCTAACCAGTATCCCAGTGATTTAGCTGCTCAGAACCGAGAGATAGACAGTCGCCGCAACGGTTCATTGAATCGGGTAGTTCGTGAGCGGTTTGGAGACAAAGGTGAGAAAGAACCCGTTCTGGCTTTTCGTCACGGGGAAGAACAGGACAACTGCAAAGCGCTAAGAGCAGCATACGGAGCGCTGGCAACCGAGCGTGATTGTGATCGCTCTGTAGGTTCCAAGATGCTGCATTATGCCCGTCTGTTGGGTCACTTTGTTAAGGAAAATCCCACGGATAGAGAGTTACAAGGGATAGCGACAAGCTTGGGTTATGCCGATTACTTTACCTCTAAACCTGTCCCATACCCCACGGCTCTACAGAAAGAGAAAGTTCATCAGGTCAGAACTACCGAAGATGATTTTGAGGCAATCAAACAATTGCAAGAAAAGTGGAAGCTTCCTAATCAGCAAAGTGTTGTCAGTCGCCTAATTGAGCGTCACGAGAAAAATGTAGAGCTTGGTAAGCAGTTACAGGAATACAAGGCTCATATTAACCAGTTAGAAAACCAGTTGAAGGAAGAGAGAGAAAAAATGTCACAGGCACAACCTCAACAACTCACTGTTACTACGTCCGAACTGGAAGCAATGATCGAGCGGATGGTTACACAGAAGATAGAGCAAGCGCTGTCAAATCTTCCAGTTACTCAGCAGGTCAATCAAGCCAGTCAGAGCAAGCCAACAACTCAGGCACCTGCCAAGCCTCTTGAGGTGATTGACTGGGCTGGAATGTCTAACGCTGAGTTGTGGGTAACTAAGACTAAGGGAGCAAGTGAAGAGAAGATCAGACGGAGTTATGAGGCTATTTGCCTCTACAACGATACGGTAGCAACTGGTGATGATGACCGCTTGGCTATTACTAATCAAGCTCTTAGAGAGCTTTCAGGGGTCAATGGTCTGTTGGTTGGAGACTGGATAAAGGCTCATGCTGATGAGGTTATCAGTCACAACAGCAAACATGGGATGCAGAACGCAAAAGACCCCAGTAAAACTGAGACTTATTACAACAAGCGGCACGGTGCTGAGAAGATTACCAAGATACTGGAATTGATCAATGGGCAACTGTTGGATGGTGAAGCGCTGAAGTCGCAATTAAAATATAAGCATTCCTCTCCTATTGAGAAAAAACTGTAAAAATGACTCAATTTAAGAATCAAGCTAATACATTGAGAAGATTGTCTACTATTCTCAAAGAAGCTATAAAAAATGGGAATAAAGGTGAAAGTATTGGAACTGTTTTATTGAAAGCAATGGACTTAGAGCGTAGACCAGGGAACCTTGTAGAGTTTTTTGAAATATTAAATAAAGCTGAATATGATGCTAGAAGAATAAAAAGGATTGAAGATATAGACATATATATTAAAGCCTTAGAAGATCTTAAAGATCTTTTTATTGCAACTCCTGTTTGGTCATTAAACTGGGGAGAAATGGCAAGCAAAATTAACAATGCAAATCTGGTTATACCAGTAATTTCATTAGCTAGCTATTTTGATATCGAAAACCCTACAAAAATACTAGATGAAGATTTTCTTAAGGAGCTAAATAATAAATTTAAATCTTTTATAAATGAAGTTGATGATTCTGAATTTTCTGGTGATTTTAGAATATTTATTACTAATAAAATTGAAGATATTTTAATAGCAGTAAATAGATACAAGATTGATGGGACGGAAGGCTTAGAGAAAGCTGCCAAATTATTTGTATATGATTTAGTCGTTAGAGAATTTAATCTAAAAGAAGAGGATAAGAAAAACGCTCTTTTTCAAAAAATTAAAGCTGCTGGGATGGCTTTGGTATTATATATTGTACCTAAACCTTATGGCACTATAAGCGTTGTGCCTGATATTAACCAATATTGGGTACCTCAAATCCAAAAACTTCTTGAAGGTAGCGAGCAAATCGAAAAAATCATATACGACGAGCCTAATATGTCCGAAGTTTTTAAAAAAATTTCAAACATATTTAGTCCTGATTAGCAAAAGACTTCCAGAAAGTGATTTAAAAAGATTGTCTACTTCCAAAGAGACGAAAAAGGTGATAGCGAAGCGAGAAGAGCAAAGCAGATCGCCTTTCCCGTGCCAACTGTCCAGAACAAACAGGACTGTCCTGAAGACAGCGGTCACTGGGAGCTACGCGGAAGCGATCGCCTACGGTAACTTAAGCGGTACTAACTCTCTGCCAAAAAACCCTAGCACTCGATACTTCATCTATTTACCGCTGACTGAAATGCCATACAGTGCCATACAGTGACTTCACCTTGGTCAGAGTTAAGAAACAGTTTGATTTAACGACTTCTGAAGATACTGATATTTTTGCAATCTAATAGATGTGGATGTGAATAAAATCCTGGGAATTTTAGCGAGTGGCATTGAAGGGATATGAGCAATGTTATTTGGGCGATAACCGTCTTAGTCGGTGTAGTAGCGACAGGAGTTTCAGTGTGGTTTATATCGAAGCAGCGCCAGCAAAAACGAGAGCAAGAGCTTCATAAGGAAACAGATCGTCGCCTACCCGCTCAGCTAGAACAAGAAAGACACCAGCGTGAAGAAATTGAGCGCCAGCTAAAACAAGAAATAGCTCCAGCAGAGTCTCATTGGTCTTCAGAGGAGAGTTTTAATGGTGAGATTCAAACTGGTATTAATGATTTAGACAATTCTCCAATTCAAAACGAGGCAATTACTTCAACTCCACAAAGAACACCAAAGTTTATTTCAAAACTGCGCGATCTCCTAGCTTCAAAAAAATGGGATAAAGCTGACAAGGAAACACTTAAGATTATGCTCCAGGTGACAGGTCGAGAGAAAGAAGGTTGGCTCGATGTGGCATCCATCCAAAACTTTCCATGCGAAGAACTCCGCGCTATAGATCAACTTTGGTTACAATTCTCTAACGGACGCTTCGGATTTAGTGTTCAAAAGCGTATGTGGAAAAGTGTAGGAGGAAATCTCAAAGCTGACGACAAAATATATCAAGCCTTTGGTAATCGTGTAGGATGGCGAGTAAATGGAAACTGGATACAAATCCCTGAGCTTAGCTTTAAATCTTCAGCTACTGTAGGACATCTGCCTGCTACTGCTGTTAGGTTGGGTGGGTTAAGTTGGGGTGTAGATGGGTTTTGGTGGGAAAAGAGAGAAGCTTACGTGTTTCTTCTCTCCAAGAAAAACTGGTAACTTCTAAGCTCCTTGACAATAGGCAGATGTAGAACCGTTGTTGGTATTGTAAATGGCTGCGTTGGATGCCGATGTAAGTTCTCCTAAGGTAGGGCAGAAGAGGGAGAAAACCGCGACGCATTACGGTTTTTGTGATCCGAAAAGCGATCGCCTCTACTGGATTCAGTTGTCCAGAACAAACAGGACTGTCCTGAAGACAGCGGTCACTGGGAGCTTTTCAATGAGGCGATCACCTACGTTTTTACTCGAAGCTGATCGCCATTGCGGTCAGTAGTGGGTAGTCAATAGTTGGTAGTCGGGAAAGGCTAGCTTACTGCCATCCCTCACCAGTTCATCAAGGATGAGCTGAAAGCGGCAGCAACTTAATTTCTAGATAGATTTGAGAAGAATAATAGACCTCCTAAAAATATACTTAACGCACTTGCAATTAGCATCCTTAGCATAAATGAAATATCTTGATGTAAATAAATCGTATAAGTAACACTTCCATAAATACGGATGATAGGTTTAAAGAAGGCAATAACTAGAAAGAAAAGTCCAAATATTCCTAATGTAATAAGTAGTAACCCAAAGGCTTTCTTAACTCTGAACACTTTCTGACTTCCCGGTGTTTTCAACGGTGTAAGTGAGTTTATCAGAAGCTTGAGTAGGGGGCGGTAAAAGTAGTTGGTAGCCCCGCTCATCTCTCCACTCTCACTAGATTAAGCCATGACACGCCGTAGCAGATAACGCGGTAGGATTAATCACGGTCAAGTGCTTAAAGCTCAATTTCATTGGAGCTAGCGCGGTTGCGATCACCTACCGATTGAGCGGTTGTCCAGAACAAGCAGGACTGTCCTGAAGACAGGTGTCACTAGCCAGCGGTCAAGGTCGCTGGAGGAGAATGCGATCGCGTTTTGGTCGAGCCGGGTTGCTGGGGTTAGGAGTTAGGAGTCAGGTGAAGTTGATGCCAGTGACAAAGATTTCTTACCGGTTAGATAGATGATTAACCGGTTAGGTTAATAATTAACCGGTTATAAATAATATCTTCTGGATTATAACCGGTTACTGGCTATACAAGGAATGGTGTAACCGGTTCTTAACCGAATGATAGAGTGAAGAGATGAG
>Ga0196963_10000916_pt1 | contig 22292 bp, 22 predicted proteins | sample S1_5metaG_FD_148600 | JGI IMG/M metagenome (GOLD analysis project Ga0196963, IMG submission 148600) | Soil microbial communities from Anza Borrego desert, Southern California, United States - S1_5 | ecosystem: Environmental > Terrestrial > Soil > Desert | place: USA: California | collected... | reverse complement strand
CGTGATGACCCCGTTCGTCGCCTACTTCTACCTGACCGGAAGGCGCCAGCGCGAAGCCTCGCTCGACTGGCTGCGGCGGGCCAAGGCGCGCGGCGCGGCGATCGGCAAGGTCGACCACTGGGCCGGCTTCAAGCATATGATGACCTTCACCGGCGGGGCGCTGGACCGCTTTTCCGCCTGGCTGGGGGACATCCCGCCGGAGAAGACCACCGGCCTCTACGACGAGGAATTCAAGGAGGCCCGGGCCGATCCGCGCGGCGCCGTGGTGCTGTCGGCGCACCTGGGCGTGCCGGAAGTGATGCGGGCCATCGCCACCCTCGGCCACCGGCGGAACGTCAACATCCTGGCCCACAGCGGCAATGCCGTGAAGTTCGCCGAGCTGATGGCCAAGATGGCCCCGCTCTCTACGGTGCGGATCATCGAGGTCACCGACCTCGGCCTGGGCGCGGCCATGACCCTGGCCGCCTCGATGGAAGACGGCGACTGGGCGGTCATCCTGGCCGACCGCGTCGCGCCGGGCGGCAAGAGCCCCTCGGTCTGGGCGCCCTTCCTCGGGGAGGACGCGCCCTTCCCGATGGGACCCTTCATCCTGGCCTCTGCGCTCAAATGCCCTGTCTACACGCTGTTTTCGGTGCGGCAGAACGGCAGGTACCGCGTGCTGCTGCGCAAGTTCAGTGAGCGGCTTGATTTTCCGCGCAAGGACCGCGAAGCAGCCATCAAGGCCACGGCGACGCGCTTTGCCGCGGTGCTGGAGGAGCAGGCCCTCGCCAACCCGTTCCAATGGTTCAACTTTTATGATTTCTGGCGTCTGTAGGGGTTGGGGATGGACGGCGTGAACGATTTTTCGGGCTACAGCCAGGGCATCGCGTTCGGCGATTCCGAACTGACGATCGACGACGTCTGGGCGCTGTCCACTGGGCAGGTCGCCCTGCGGCTGACCACCGATGAGACCGCCCTGGAGGCGATTTCGCGCTCAGCGGGCCATGTCGAGGCGACCCTGGCGCGCGAGGGCGTCATCTATGGCGTCACCACCGGCTACGGCGACAGCGTCACCCGGGGCGTGCCCAATCCGCTGGTCAACGAGCTGCCGCTGCACCTGACCCGTTTCCACGGCTGTGGCCTGGGGCGCATCCTCGATCCGCACGAGACCCGGGCGGTGATGGCCGTGCGGCTGGTCACCCTGATGCGCGGCTGGTCGGGCGTCAGCCTCGACCTCGTGAAGCTGCTCAGCGACATGCTGCGGCTCGACATCCTCCCGCTGATCCCCTCCGAGGGCTCGGTCGGCGCCAGCGGCGACCTGACCCCGCTCAGCTACATCGCCGGCGCCCTCGCGGGCGAGCGGGACGTCCTCTACCAGGGCCATGTGATGAGCGCGGCCGAAGCCTTCGCGAAGGCGGGCCTGAGCCCGATCAAGCTGAAGCCCAAGGAAGGGCTGGCGGTCATGAACGGCACGGCCGTGATGACCGGCCTTGCGGCGCTCGCCTTCCACCGCGCCGAACAGCTGTCCAGGCTGACCTGCCGCCTGACCGCCATGGCCAGCCTGGCCCTGCTCGGCAACCCGGCCCATTTCGACGAGCGGCTGATGGCCGCCAAGCCGCACCCGGGCCAGATGCGGGTCGGGGCCCGAATCCGCGCCGACCTGGCCGAGTTCGCCCGGCTGCACACCCCCACCCGCCTGCAGGACCGCTACTCTATCCGCTGCACCCCGCACGTGGTCGGCGTCCTGGAAGACATGCTGGGCCACTTCCGGCAGGTCATCGAGACCGAGATCAACAGCGCCAACGACAACCCGCTGTTCGACCCGGAGACCGGCCGCACCCTGCATGGGGGCCACTTCTACGGCGGTCACATCTGCTTCGTGATGGACAGCCTCAAGAACCTGGTCGCCAACCTGGCCGACCTGATGGACCGCCAGCTCGCCCTGCTGGTCGACACTCGCTACAACAACGGCCTGCCGTCCAACCTGTCGGGAGCCACGGGCGACAGGGCTCCGATCAACCATGGCCTGAAGGCCGTGCAGATCGGCGTCAGCGCCTGGACTGCCGAAGCCCTGAAGCTGACCATGCCGGCATCGGTCTTCAGCCGCTCCACCGAGTGCCACAACCAGGACAAGGTCTCGATGGGCACCATCGCCGCGCGGGACTGCCTGCGGGTGCTGGAGCTGACCGAGCAGGTGGCCGCCGCCCACATCATCGCCTGCACCCAGGCGGTGCGGCTGCGGTTGCGCGACGGGGGCCTGAAGGAGGCGGAGCTGGGCCAGCGGGTCGGCGACTTCATCAAGGATGCGGGCGACCACGTGCCGTTCATCGACGAGGACGCCCCGCTGGACAAGGCGCTGCGCGGCCTCTGCGCCAGCCTCGCCGCCGGCCAGTGGTCGGGACTGCTGGCGGACATCTGACGGTGAACAAGGCCATCGTCACGGCGAGCGTCCGGGCCCGGCCGGAGTTCTACGACATCGACTCGATGAACATCGTCTGGCACGGCTACTACCCGCGCTTCATGGAGCTCGGCCGCGTCGCCATCCTCGAGAAGATCGACTACGGCTACGGGGCGATGATCGCCTCCGGCTACGGCTGGCCGATCATCGACATGCGGTTCCGCTACGCCCGCCCGATGCGGCTCCACCAGGAGATCGAGATCGTCGCCGGGGTGGTCGAATGGGAAAATCGCCTCAAAATCGACTATGAGTTCCGTGACCTCGCCACCGGACAGCGGCTGAACCGCTGTTCGAGCGTCCAGGTGGCGGTCGAGATCACAACGGAGACCATGCTGTGGGAAACCCCGCCCATCCTGCGCGAAAAGCTGTCGCCCTGGCTGCCGGCGGCGTGATCCTGCTGGCGGGCGCCCCGGCCTTCGCCGCCTGCGCCGACCCGTACAGGCTCAAGGCCGAGACCGGCTCCTTCGACTTCAGGCAGACGCGTCGCCTAGCCAGCATGAAGACCCCGCTGGTCTCGACCGGCGTCGCCAGCGTCAAGCCCGGCCGGGTCGACTGGCGGGTGGTCAAGCCCGTCGACGTGCGCCTGACCATCACGCCGGGGAGGATCACCCAGTCGGTGCAGGGGGGACCAGCCCAGGCGGTCGGCCCGGCCTCGGCCGACCCCTTCCTGCGCAGCTCGGGCCTGTTCGAGATCCTGACCGGGGATTTCAGCGCCCTGCGCCGCTACTACACGATCAGCGGCGGGCCGGCCTCGCCGGGCGGGGCCTGGAAACTCAGCCTCAAGCCCAAGGACGCCACCCTGGCCCGTTTCCTGACCACCATCGAGATCTCCGGCTGCGCCCGGGCCGAAGCGGTCTCCATCCGCCAGGCCAACGGCGACTCCATCGCCATAGAGATGGGCGCGGCGCGCAAGAGGTAACGGAGTGCCGGGGGGTCGACTGATCTGGGCCTACCTGGCCGCCTGCCTCCTCGCCGGGGCCTTCATCGCCCTGCGCCTGGTCGGCGGCGGCGCGCTGGACACCGACATCCAGAGCCTGCTGCCGGCCCAGGCGCTCAAGCCGCCGGTCCGGGAGGCGATGGTCCAGGCCGGGGCCGCGGCCTCCAGCCGGGTGGCCATGCTGGTCTCGGCGCCGACGCCGGAACGGGCCCAGGCCGCCGCCGACGACCTGTCCAGGCGCCTCAAGGCCAGCGGGGTCTTCGTGGACGCCGCGGTCGACGGCGAACAGACCGGGCGCTGGCTGTTCGCCGGCCGCAACCAGCTGCGCTGTGAGCCGACCCCGCAGGCGTTCGACGCCGCTGCGGCCGAGGGCGTGGTCCAGTCCTCCCTGGTGCAGCTCTATTCCCCGGTCGCCCCGGTCAGCGGCGAGATGCTGCTGCGCGACCCCTTCCTGCTGACCGTCCGCCTGACGGGCTGCCTGCTGCCCGCCACCGGCTTCGGGGCGCCGGCCGAGGACGGCTCGGTGCTGATCAGCGGACGGCTGACCGCCTCGGCCTTCCGGCTCGACACGCAGGGACGCTTCACCGAAACCGTGGAGGCCTGGCGCAAGGCGCATGCGCTGAAGGGGGTGACGGTCGCCCGCGCCGGCGCGGCCTTCCACGCCGAGGACGGAGCCCGGCATGCCCGCCGGGACATCTCCACCGTCGGGGCAGCCTCGACGCTGGGCATCGTCCTGCTGCTGCTGCTGGTGTTCCGCCGCCTGAGGGCGTTGCCGATCACCCTGCTGGTGGTGGCGGCGGGCTACCTCGGCTCCCTTGCGGCGGTGCTGGCGGTGTTCCCCACCGTCCACATGCTGACCTTCGTCTTCGGCTCGGCCTTCGTCGGAGTCACCGCCGACTACGCCATCTACTACCTGGCCACCGGCCCGATGACCCGCTGGGCGGACCGCCGGGAGCGGCTGGCCCTGATCTTCCGGCCGGTGACCGTCTGCATGATCACCAGCGCCATGGGCTTCGGCTGCCTGGCCCTGTTCGGGGTGCCGATCTTCAGCCAGATGGCCGTGTTCGCGGTCGGCGGCCTGCTGTCGGCCTGGGCCTGCGCCTTCCTGATCGTGCCGCGGCTCGACCCCCGGCTGGCGCCCGCCAGGGCCGACCGGCTGTCAAAGGTCTGGGCCGGGCTGGAGACCCTCCGCGCCGGGATCCGCTGGTCGCGCTGGGGCCTGGTCCTGTTCGGGCTGGCGTTCGCCGCGGGCGCCGCCTGGACCGTCAGCCACTTCCGGACCCTCGACGACGTCCGCAGGTTCCAGCCGCGCTCACCAGAGCTGGTCGCCGAAGAAGCCGCCGTGCGCCAGGCTTCTGGCGTCGCCTTCTCGCCCAACTTCCTGCTTTCCTGGGCCCCGACCGCCGACGCCGCCAAGGCCCGCGAGGCGAAGGTCCTGGCCGCCCTGCCGGCGGACGCCCGCGCCAGCCTGCTCGCCCCCAGCCGGATCGACCCCTCGGCGGCCGAGCGCGCGGCGACCGAAGCCCGCGTCCGCCAGGTGCTGATCGGGCCCAGGCTCCCCGAGCGGGCCGCCCTGCTCGGCCTGCCGCTCTCCGACTTCAAGCCTTTCGAGACCACGGAGGCCAAGCGCCCCGACTGGCTGGCCGCCCTGTCCGGCCAGGCGGGGGCGCTGAGCTACCTGATCGCCCCGGTCCCCGAGGCCGCCGCGCCGGCCGTGGTCGCCGCCGTCAAGGGTGCGCCGGACGCCGCCTACATCGATCCCGCCGCCGCCTACAGCGAGGCATTCGGCGCCTACCGCCGCTTGGCCGGCTGGGCCGTGATCGCCGCCTTCGTGGCGATCGGCCTGGTGCTGTTGGCCATCTATCGGCGGCTCTCCTCGCTCAGCGTGCTGATCGCCCCGCTGCTGGGGGTCGCCGGCGGGGTGGTGGCCGCCTCGGTGGTCGGGGCGCCGCTGAGTTTCTTCTCCCTGATGGGCGCCTTCGTGGTGGTCGGCACGGGGGCCGACTATTCGATCCTGCGCTACGAGGCGGCGATCGGGAAGCGCTCGCCGCTGGCCGGGCTGCCGATCCTGATCACGGCCCTGACGGCCATCCTCTCGATGGGTCTGCTCAGCCTCAGTTCGACCTATCCGGTGCGGGCGTTCGGCATAGCCGTTGCCGTGGGCCTCGCCATCTCCTACGGGTTTTCCTTTGTTGCCGCGTGGTTTGGGGGACGGGATGTCAGAGAAGCTTGATGTGGTGATCATCGGGGCCGGGCCGTCCGGCGCCGCCGCGGCGGCCTTCCTGCGCCAGAAGGGGCGGTCGGTCGAGGTGATCGAGAAGACCCACTTCCCGCGCTTCTCGATCGGCGAGAGCCTGCTGGCCCAGTCGATCGCCATCCTCGACGACGCCGGCCTGCTGCCGGCTGTCCAGGCGGGCGCCTTCCAGTTCAAGGACGGCGCGGCCTTCCAGCTGGAAGACCAGTACAAGGCCATCTACTTCCCCGACAAATCGGCGGAGGGGCCCGGCACCACCATCCAGGTGATGCGGTCGAAGTTCGACAAGATCCTCGCCGACGGCGCCGCCGAAATGGGCGCCAAGGTGGTGTACGGCGAGGAGGTCACCGCCTTCGAGAGCGACGACAGCGGCGTGAAGCTGACGGTCAGGAACGAGGCCGGCGAGGTGCGCGCCATCGAGGCCCGCTTCTGCCTCGACGGCAGCGGGTTCGGCCGCACCCTGAGCCGCCTGCTCGACCTGGAGGTGCCGTCCAACTTCCCGCCGCGGCAGGGCATCTTCTGCCAAGTCATCGACAACATCGACGATCCGACCTTCGACCGGAACAAGATCCTGGTCTCGGTCCATCCCGAGCACCGTCACGTCTGGTACTGGCTGATCCCGCTGGCCGACGGCATCACCTCGATGGGGGTGGTCGGCTCGCCCGAGATCATCCAGGCGGCCGGCGCCGACGAGCAGGAACGGCTGGACAACCTGGTCGGCGCCACGACCCGGATGAAGGAGGTGCTGAAGAACAAGCAGCCCTACCGGACGCCAGGCACCATCCACGGCTACGCCTGCAGCGTCAAAAGCCTCTATGGGCCGTCCTACGCCCTGCTGGGCAACGCCGCCGAGTTCCTCGACCCGGTGTTCTCCTCCGGCGTCACCATCGCCCTGAAGTCGGCCCAGCTGGCCACCGGCCTGATCGACCGGCAGCTGAACGGCGAAACCGTCGACTGGCAGAAGGAGTTCTCGGACGAGCTGTACGTCGGCATCGACACCTTCCGGGCCTGCGTCGCCACCTGGTATGACGAGAGCCTGCAACGGATCATCTTCAACAAGCCCGATGAGACCAACGACATCGTCCGCCACCTGACCTCGGTGCTGGCGGGCTATGCCTGGGACCGTGAGAACCCGATCGTGCAGCAGCCGGAAAAATACCTCCGGACCGTCGACCGGTATCTGACCACGATGGCGAAGTGACCGCCCGGCTGATCCTTCTCTGCGCCCTGGCGGCCCTGACCTGCGCCTGCGCCTCCGCGCCCTCCGGTCCGCCGCCCCCGCCGGGTGTCGCGGCGGTGGCCCGTGACCGGCTCTACCTGACCCTCCCCCTGCCGCCGGGCTACCCGGAGGAGAAGGAGATGACCCAGTCGATCGTCGCCGCCTACGGCCCGCGCAAGGTCGCCTTCGACGCCCTGGTCAGCCTCGGTCCCGAGAAGGTGACGGTGATCGTCACCGCGCCCGCCGGCCCGCGCGTCGCCCAGATCGACTGGACCCGGGACGGGGTCGCCACCAGGACCGATGGCGCGCCGCCGCCGGGCTTCCGCGCCGAGAACGTGTTGGCCGACATGGTCATGACCCACTGGCCCAAGGCGGCGCTGGAGACGGCGCTGGGCGGCAGGCTGCAGGTCTGGGACTATCCCGACGGGCGCCGCAAGCTGGTCCGCGGCGGCGAGCTGGTGATCGACATCACTCCGCCGGTGCGTTACGCCGACGGCTCGACCCGCCGCACCCTGACCAACTACGACTTCAGCTACAGCCTGACCATCGTCAGCCGGGAGCCACAGTGAGCGCCCCCCGGCAAAGCTACGTCTCCAGCCACGCCGTCGCCTGCGCCCTCGGCCGCGACAAGCGCGCCGTCGCCCAGGCCCTGTTCAGCGCCGCCCCGCCGACCGTCGGCGGGCGGTGGCGGCTGGCGGACGGGCGCGAGGTTCCGGTCGGCGCGCTGCGCTTCGACCTGCCGCCGGGCGTCCTCAGCGACCGGACCATCCGTAGCCGCAGCAACCGGCTGCTGGCCCATACGCTGGCCGACATGGCGGGACCGGTGGCCGAGGCCGTCTCGCGCTATGGCGCCCGCCGCGTCGGCGTGGTCCTGGGCACCAGCACCTCCGGCGTCGACGAGGGCGGGCAGGCCCTGCGCCGCAAGCTTGGCGAGGGCGTCTGGCCCGAGGGCTACCATTTCGACGTCCAGGAGCTGGACGACCCGGTCGCCGTCACCATGACCCTGACCGGGGCCGCTGGCCCAGCGTTCGCCGTCTCCACCGCCTGCACCAGCGGGGCCAAGGCCATCGCCGCCGGGGCCCGGCTGATCGCCGCCGACCTCTGCGACGCGGTGCTGTGCGGCGGGCTCGACACCCTCTGCGACCTGACGGTCAACGGCTTCGGCTCGCTGGAGGCCCTCTCGGACCGGGTGACCAACCCGTTCAGCGTCAACCGGCGCGGCATCAACATCGGCGAAGGAGCGGGCCTGTTCCTGCTCACCGTCGACGAGGCGCCGGTGCGGGTCGCCGGCTGGGGCGAGACCAGCGACGCCCACCACATCAGCGCCCCGGACCCCACCGGCGCCGGCGCCGAGGGCGCGGCCCGCAAGGCCCTGGCCATGGCGGGGCTAAGCCCCGCCGACATCGGCTATGTCCACCTGCACGGCACCGGCACCGAGCTGAACGACCGGATGGAATCTGGCGCGGTCAACCGGGTCTTCGGCCCGGAGACCCCCTGCAGCTCGACCAAGCCCCTGACCGGCCATACGCTGGGCGCGGCCGGCGCGGTGCAGGCCAGCTTCTGCCTGCTGGCCTTCGAGGCCGGCGGCGCCCTGCCGCCGCACCTCTGGGACGGCGAGCGCGATCCCGAGTTGGCCGATGTCCGCCTCGCGGCCCCCGGCGACCGGGTGGCCGGCCTCAAACACGCCCTCTCCGCCAGCTACGCCTTCGGCGGCAACAACGCCGCCATCATCCTCAGCCGGTCATGACCGCCTTCCCCGACATCGACCGCCTGGTCCCCCACCGCCATCCGATGCGGCTGGTCGACCGCGTGCTCGGCGAGGCCGGCGAAATCACCCGCACCGAGCACCTCATCACCCCGGACCACGTCTTCCTGGTCCCCGGCAAGGGCGTGCCGGTGTACGTCGGCTTCGAGATGATGGCCCAGACGATCAGCGCCACCGATGGCATCCGCCGCTGGCGCGCTGGCCAGGGACCGGAGCTCGGCTTCCTGCTCGGCTGCCGCAGGTTCACCGCGGCGCGGGAATGGTTCGAGGTCGGCGAGACCCTGACCATCGAGACCCGCTGCCTGCTGGACGGCGAGACCGCCTCCTACGAATGCCGCCTGCTGGACGCGGCCGGAACCGAGGTGTCCTCGGCGACGGTCAACGTCTTCCAGCCGCGGGACATCGCCGCCTACCTGAGAGGATCATCGTCGTGAGCCGCGAGCTGAACGCCAAGCGCCCGGTCCTGGTCACCGGCGCCAGCAAGGGCATCGGCCGGGCCAGCGCCATCCGTATCGGCCAGGCCGGCCATCCGGTCACCGTCCACTACGGCGGCGACCGCAAGGGCGCCGAGGAGACCGCGGAGGCGATCCGCGCCGCCGGCTCGGAGGCCGAGCTGATCAGCTTCGACGTCTCCGACCGCGCCGCCGTGACCGCCGCCCTGGAGGCACGGCTTGAGGAGAAGGGCGCCTGGTGGGGCGTGCTGCTCAGCGCCGGGATCACCCGCGACAACGCCTTCCCGGCGATCAACGGCGAGGACTGGGACGCGGTGCTGCGCACCAACCTCGACGGCTTCTACAATGTGGTCCACCCGCTCACCATGCCGATGATCCGCCGCCGCGACGGGGGCCGGATCATCGCGCTCAGCAGCGTCTCGGGCGTCATGGGCAACCGCGGCCAGGTCAACTACAGCGCCGCCAAGGCCGGCATCATCGGCGCCTGCAAGGCCCTGGCGGTGGAGCTGGCGAGCCGCAGGATCTGCGTCAACGCCGTCGCCCCCGGCCTGATCGACACGGGGATGATCGGCGAGGTGCGCCCCGAGGTCATCCAGGCCATACCGATGGGTAGGATCGGCCAGGTCGACGAGGTGAGCGCATTGATCGCATTTCTCTTTTCCCCTGAGGCAGGGTACATCACCAGGCAGGTGATCGGCGTTAACGGGGGATTGGTGTGATGCGTCGCGTTGTGGTGACCGGAATGGCCGGCATCACCTCGATGGGCCAGCAATGGACCGAGATCGAGGGCCGCATGCGCGCCGGCGAGACCGGCATCCGTTACATGCCCGAGTGGGAACGCCTCACCGACATGGGGATCAAGGTCGCCGGCGGGGCCGACTGGTTCACCCACGAGGGCCACTTCCCCCGCCAGGCCATGCGTTCGATGGGCCGGGTCTCGGTGATGGCCGTCGACGCCGCCGGCCGGGCGCTGGAGATGGCCGGCCTCAAGGACGATCCGATCCTGGCCTCGGGCCGGGTGGGCGTGGCCGCCGGCAGCAGCTACGGCTCGACCGAACCGACCGTCGACTTCGGCGCCTTCATGGTCACCGGCAAGGCCGGCAAGCTGAACGCCACCAGCTACATCCGGATGATGGCCCACACCGCTCCGGTCAACGTCAGCGTCTATTTCGGCATCAAGGGCCGGATCATCACCACCTCCAGCGCCTGCGTCTCGGGCAGCCAGGGGGTGGGCTATAGCGTCGAGGCCATCCAGGCCGGCAAGGCCGACATCATGCTGGCCGGCGGGGCCGAGGAACTCTGCCCGACGATGGCCATGGTCTTCGACCGGCTCTACGCCACCAGCAAGATCAACGACCACACCGCCAGCCGCCCGTTCGACGTCTCGCGGGATGGCCTGGTCACCGGCGAGGGCAGCGCCTTCCTGGTGCTGGAGGAGCTGGAGCACGCCCTGGCCCGCGGCGCCAAGCCGATTGCCGAGGTGAGGGGCTTCGCCACCAACGCCGACGGCGCCCACATCAGCCACCCGGACGGCGAGGTCCAGGCGGTGGTCATGCGCGAGGCCCTGCGCGACGCCGGCCTGTCGGCCTCTGATCTGGCCTTCATCAACGGCCACGGCACCGCCACCGTGGCGGGCGACACCTCCGAGGCCCAGGCCAGCTTCGAGGTCTATGGCGACAAGGTCCCCTTCCACACCCTGAAGGGCCACTTCGGCCACACCCTGGGGGCCTGTGGCGCCATCGAGGCCTGGCTGGGCATCGAGATGCTCAACGGCGGCTGGGCCGCGCCGATCGCCAACTTCAAGGAAGCCGACCCCCGCTGCGCGGCGCTCGACTACATCGACGGCGACGGACGCAGGATCGACGGGGAGTTCTTCGCCAGCAACAACTTCGCCTTCGGCGGCATCAACACCTCGGTGATCTTCGGGCGGGCCTGATGATCACCGCCCACCCCGCCGCGTTCGTGGCCGCCTGCCTGCTGCTTCTGGGAACCCCGGGGCCGACCAACACCCTGCTGGCCATGTCGGGCGCCACGGTGGGGCTGCGCAACTCCCTGCGGCTGCTCGGCGCCGAGCTCGCCGGCTACATGATCTCGATCCTGACCCTGGGCCTGCTGCTCGGCCCGCTGGTCAACGACAATCTCGCCGCCAAGATCGCCCTCAAGGCCGCCTGCGCCCTCTACCTGGTCTGGCTGGCCGTGAAGCTGTGGCGCGAGGGCTCCAGCGCCCTGGTCTCGGCCGGCCGCGTCAAGTTCCGCCAGGTTTTCACCACCACCCTCCTGAACCCCAAGGCGGTGATCTTCGCCTTCAGCCTGGTCCCCTACCTGGCTGATCGGCAGCTGGCCCAGGCCGCGCCCTACCTGATCGGCCTCTGCGCGCTGATCGCGGTGGTCGGCGCCAGCTGGATCGCCCTCGGGGCCGGCCTGCGCGCCGGTAGCGGCGGGCGGCTCGTCGGGAGCGTGGTCCGCCGGGTGGGTGCGACGGCGCTGATGGTCTTCGCCTTCGTCCTCGGCAGTTCGGCCTGGTCCAGCGCCGCGGCGATGGCCCACTGATCGGGTTCTTGCCTTCCGCGCCGTCGATCTGTCATCGGTCCTGACGGGACGGAGACTTCCATGATCGATTTCGACCTCACCGAAGAGCAGGCGATGATCCGCGAGAGCCTGCAGGGCTTCGCGCGCGAGGCCCTGGCGCCCCAGGCCAGGGCCGTCGACGAGGCCGGGGAGGTTCCCGATGCAGTGATCCGGCAAGGCTGGGAGTTCGGGCTGATCGCCGCGGCCATTCCCGAACAGTACGGCGGCGGGGGCGGCGAGCGGTCCTGCATGACCAATGCCGTGGTGCTGGAGGCGCTCGGCGGCGGCTGCGCCAGCCAGGGCGTGGCGATCATGGCGCCGGGGCAGTTCGTCGGAGCGCTGATCGACTTCGGAACCCAGGAACAGCAGGCCGAGCACCTGCCCCGCTTCGCCGGGGCCGAGCCGGCCTTCGCCAGCTTGGCCTTGCAGGAGGGGCAGTTCGGCTTCTCCGCCGGGGCCCTGCGGACCACCGCCACCCGAAAGGGCAACGGCTGGGTGCTTGACGGCGAGAAGCGCCTCGTGCCCCTCGGCGACCGCGCCGGCCACTTCCTGGTGCTGGCCCGCGAGGATGACGGCGCCCAGGCCTTCATCGTGCCGCGCGACGCCCCGGGCGTGACGGTGACGCCGGAGAGCGGGACCATGGGCCTGAAGCCCGTCTCCCAGGCCAAGGTGACCTTGGAGGCCGTCGAACTGCCGGGCTCTGCGCGCCTCGGCGGCGACGCCGGCATCGACGCTGGGAAGCTCGTGAACCAGGCCCGCATCGGCGCCTGCGCCATGGCGGTTGGCCTCTCGCGCCAGGCGACCGACTTCGCCATCCCCTACGCCAAGGAGCGCGTCGCCTTCGGCGAGCCGATCGCCAAGAAGCAGTCGATCGCCTTCATGCTGGCCGACATGCACATCGAGTGCGAAGCCATGCGCTGGATGGTCTGGAAGGCGGCCAGCCTGTTGGAGCATGGCGATCCGGGCGCCGCCAAGGCCTGCGTCCTCGCCCAGGACTACGTCCGCCGCAAGAGCGTCAAGATCGCCGACGACGCCCTGCAGATCTTCGGCGGCCACGGCTTCATCCGCGACCTGCCGCTGGAGATGTGGCTGCGCAACGCCCGCACCCTGACCGTCCTGGACGGTCCGGTCTCGGTCTGAGGAGAGACGACATGGCTGACTTCCGCTTCTCCGAGATCGACCAGCAGATCCTCGACAAGGTGGTCGAGGTGGGCAATTCCACGCAAGGCTTCACCCGCTACTACGAGGACCACGAGCACGAGACCCCGCCGGATCGGCTTGAGGGCGAACGCGGCTTCGAGGAGGTCTTCCCGCTGTTCGGCCAGCGTCGGCCCGACGACACCCCGATGATGACCTTCATGATGGCGGTCAGCATCGCCCGGGGCTCGGCCCGCGGCGTGGTGCGGGGGCTGGGCCTCGCCATGCCGATGGGCAGGGCCAGCGGCCTGGGCAACGCCGCCCTGCAGTCGGCCGGCACGCCCGAGCAGAAGGCCAAATGGGGCGACCTCTTCCTGGCCATGTCGATCACCGAGCCGAACGTCGGCTCCGACACCAAGGCCATCCAGGCCACCGCCCACCTCGACGGGGACGAGTGGGTGCTGAACGGCGACAAGATCTTCGTCACCGACGGGGTCAAGTGCGACGGCGCCATCGTTTGGGCGACCATCGAGAAGACCGCCGGGCGGGCAGGCATCAAGTCGTTCCTGGTGCTGAAGGGGACCCCCGGCTTCGACCTGGTCCGCCAGGAGAGGAAGCTCGGCATCCGGGCGTCGGATACGGCGGCGTATGCCTTCCGCGACTGCCGCATACCCCGCGACGCGCTGCTCGGCGGCGACGAGACCGTGCCCAAGGAGGGCGGCTCGGCCGGCTACAAGGGGGTGATGAAGACCTTCAACATGACCCGCCCCGCCGTTGCCTCGGGCGGCGTCGCCAAGGCCAGGGGGGCCCTGGAGTTCGCCAAGGAGGCGCTCGCCAAGGAGGGGGTCGAGGTCGACTGGTCGAGGAGCTTCAACCAGCGCTCGGCGGTCGAGCAGAAGCTGATCGAGATGGAGGCCGACACTGAAGCGGCGGCCTTGACCGTGCTCCACGCCGCCTGGCTCAGCGACAAGCGCCGGCCCAACAACCTGGAAAGCAGCGTCTGCAAGGCCAAGGGCGGCGAGGTCTGCCGCACCATCCCTCAAGGCGCCATGGAGGTGCTGGGCGGCATGTCGGTCAGCCACGACCACCTGATCGAAAAGTACCTGCGCGACGGCCGCATCACCGACATCTACGAGGGCACCGGCCAGATCCAGCGGCTGATCATCGCCCGCGAGATCCTCGGCTACTCCTCGGAGGAACTGACCTAGGCCTGGCCGATCGTCTCCCCGATCGCGCTGACCAGGTCTTCCAGCCGGTAGGGCTTGGGCAGCACATGGACGCCGACGTCCTCCGCCGCCTGGCGGGCCGCCTCGGCGTAGCCGCTGGTCAGCAGCACCGGCAGGTCCGGCCGCCGGGCATGGATCTCCCGCGCCAGGTCGACCCCGTTCATGGCGCCCGGCATCATGATGTCGCTGAACACCACGTCGATCCGGCGGCCGTTGGCCAGGGCGCCCAACCCCCCCGCCGCCGAGGCCGCGCGGGTCACCTCGAACCCGATCTGCTGCAGCATCTCGGTGACCAGGGCGGCGACCTCATCATCGTCCTCGACCAGCAGCACGCAGCCGGAGAACCGCGGAGCGTCGCGCGCCGGCCGGGCCTCCGCCACGGGTCGTGGCGCGGCTGCCGGACGGTGGGACCTGGGCAGCATCAGGATGATCCGCGCGCCCTCGCCCGGCTCCGACTCGACCCGCACCGATCCGCCCGACTGGCGGGCGAAACCATAGGCCTGGGCCAGGCCCAGGCCCGAGCCCTTGCCGATCTCCTTGGTGGTGAAGAAGGGCTCGAACGCCCGGGCGCGAACCTCCGGCGTCATGCCGACGCCGGTGTCGGCGATGATCAGCCGCACGAAGTCGCCGATCAGGTCCCCCTGGCGCCAGGCGGCGACATTCATCGCCGAGATCGTGATGGCGCCGCCCTTGGGCATGGCGTCCCGGGCGTTGAAGGCCAGGTTGAGGATCACCAGCTCCAGCTCCCCGGGATCGACCTCGACCGGCCACAGGTCGTCGGCGAAGGCCAGCTCGACATGCACGTCGCCGCGCAGCGAGCGGTCGAGCAGTTCCCGCATTCCGCCGATCCGCGACCGGAGATCCACCGCCTCGGCCGCCAGCGGCTTGCGGCGCGAGAAGGCCAGCAGCTGGCGGGTCAGGGTCGAGCCCCGCTCGGCGGCCTGGCGCATGCCTTGCGTCAGCCGCTGGCGCCGGCCCTCGTCCTCCTGCCGTTCGAGCATGTCGAGCCCGCCCAGGATGACCATCAGGAGGTTGTTGAAGTCGTGCGCCACCCCGCCGGTGAGCTGGCCGATGGCCTCCATCTTCTGGGCCTGCCGCAGGTTCTCCTCGATGCGGGCGCGCTCAGCCATCTCCTCGACCAGCTGGCGGTTGGCGGTCTCCAGCTGCCCGGTGCGGGCGGCGACCAGGGCTTCGAGGCCCTGCGTCGAGCGTTCCAGCGCCTCCAGCAGCGCCTTGACCTCGTACTGGCGCGTCCGGGCCCGGAGCGCGGCCTGCAGGGCGCTGGTCAGGGTGATGGCCTGGACGGGGCGTTCGAGCAGGGAGACGTTGCGCAGCAGGGAGACCATGCGCCGGCGCCAGGCCGTGACCCGGGGGGCCTCGTTGTGGCTGGTCAGCACCACGAAGGGCAGGTCCGACCAGGCCGGCTGGCCTTCGATCCAGGTCGAAAGCGGGGCCGGATCCTGGCCCCACAGCCCCTCCTCCGCGATGAACACCGCCGCCGCCCCCTCCCCGAGGCAGTCGATCAGGCTCGGCAGATCCTCGCAGACCTTGGCCGCCAGTCCGTTCCGGCGCAGCAGTTCGGCTGAGGCCGGACCGTCGCGGCCGATCGGCGCGTAGACCAGCACCCGCTCGGTGACGGCATCAGGCGTCGCCATGCTCTCCGTCCCCGAGCAACGGCGCGGCGTCGCCGACATAGGTCGGCGTCCCGGAGAAGATGCCGCTGAAGTCGGTCAGCGGCGGCCCGACGGCGATGCCGTGATCCGTCAGGCGAAATTCGCGGATGGTGTGTTCATGCCGGCCGCTCCGCTTCTTGACCACCGACAGGGCGCGGCGGACCGTGCCGGCGTATTCGAAGTACCGCAGCATGATCACCGCGTCGCTCAGGTAGCTGATGTCCAGCGGCGTATCCATCGGCCCGACAAGACCGTGCTGGGCCAGCACCAGGATGGTCAGCACCCCCTGCTGTCCCAGGTAGCTGAGCAGTTCGTGCATCTGCAGGATCAGGAAGCGCCCGTCCGGCATGGCGTTGAGGTAGCCGTTGAGGCTGTCGATGACCACGACCCGGGCGCCCTGCTCGACGCTGGCGCGGACATTGGCGGCGAACTCGCCCGGCGACATCTCCGCCGGATCGATCTGCTGGAAGCGGATCAACCCGCTCTCGAGCTTCTCCTGCAACCCCAGCCCGAGGGTCTTGGCCCGGGCCTCCAGCGTGCCTCGTCCTTCATCGAAGGCGAAGAACACCGCCTGCTCGCCCCGCTCGGCGGCGGCGATGGCGAAGGTCAGTGCGACGGATGACTTCCCGACCCCGGCGGCGCCGATCAGCAGGGCGTTGGTGCCGCGCTCGAGACCGCCGCCCAGCAACTTGTCGAGTTCGGCGTTACCGCTCGGCGTGGGATCGCCACTGAAGGCGGCGTGATGCTCGGCCGCGACCAGCCGCGGATAGATGGCCAGGCCGCCCTTCTCGATCGTGAAGTCGTGGTAGCCGCCGCGGAAGTCGATGCCGCGCATCTTGACCACCCGCAGCCGGCGACGCTCGGCGCCGTAGTCGATGGCCAGCTGTTCGAGCAGCACCACCCCGTGGGAGATGGAGTGCAGCTGCAGATCGGTCTCCTGGGCGGTGAGGTCGTCGAGTAACACCACCGTGCAGCGCCGGGTGGTGAAGAAGTGCTTCAGGGCCAGCACCTGGCGGCGGTAGCGGAGCGAACTTTGGGCCAGCAGGCGCAGTTCCGACAGGCTGTCGACGACCAGTCGTGAGGGATTGTTCTCCTCGACCCGCTCGAAGATCAGCTTGACCGTCTCGCTGAGTTCCACCTCGGCAGGGTGCAGCACGGTGAGTTCGCGCTCGGGGTCGAGGGTGGTTTCGGGGGGCGTCAGCTCAAAGATGTCGATCCCGTCGAGGGACCAGCCGTGCCGCTGGGCGACCAGGGCCAGTTCCCGCCGGGTTTCCGACAGGCTGATGTAGAGCACCTTCTCCCCGGCCCTGGCGCCCGCCATCAGGAACTGCAGGGCCGCCGTGGTTTTTCCAGCGCCGGGCCGGCCCTCGTAGAGGTACATCCGGTCCGCATCCAGGCCGCCGCCAAGAATGTCATCCAGTCCGACGCAGCCGGTCGAAATACGCGGTGGATCGCCCTGCTCGCCCGAACCCAACTCCTGCCCCTTCGATTGGCCTCACGGGCGCCCCGGTTTCTGAACGCACAGGGCTAAGTCGAGTTGCGCACATTGTTGCGGCCGATCGCGGTGGTGGCGCACAAGTCGCGACCCGCGACGATAGAGCGCCGGAAATATCTCTTGCCGCCGGGCAAAATAACGGGCAGGATTGGCAATCGAATTCGTTTCGGTTCGGCCGTATATCCCCCTGCTTCACAAGCTGAAGCGCCCGGACCTGCTCCCAAACCTTCTCGAAATTGATCGCCTCCGCGGCTTTCGCGCGGGCGAAAACTCTGGACTAAAGGACTACCCATCATGGCCCAAGGCACGGTCAAATGGTTCAACGCAACCAAGGGCTTCGGCTTCATCCAACCTGACGAGGGCGGCGCTGACGTGTTCGTCCACATCTCGGCGGTTGAACGCGCCGGCCTGCGCTCCCTGAACGAAGGCCAAAAGGTCTCGTTCGAACTGGAACGCGACGCCCGCAGCGGCAAGATGTCGGCCGGCAGCCTGCAGGCCGCCTAAGGCTCGCATTGCTGAGTGCTGAAGGGCCGGCTCCTCACGGAGCCGGCCCTTTTCTTTTGCCTGAACCGCGTCCGGCAAGCGGGAGTCAGGAGAAACGCGGCTGGAGCGCGCTCAGATGACGGGACCGGCAATCGGGTCAAACGCGCCACCACGAAGAACCTGTAGCGGCGCGGTTTGATCCCCTCAGATCGCCCCTGTGCTACCGGGCGGCCCGCACCGCGATGGTGGCCTTTTCTGCGGCTACGGGCGCGCGCAGGATCTCGGCCACCCGGTGCAGGAAGGCCTTGCGGCGGGCCAAAGCCCCGGCGACGTCCAGGCTCTCGCGGATCACCCTCGAACTGGCCCGCACGGCCTCCAGATCCAGCCGCTCGGCGACCGCCGGCAGATGGCCCTCGCCCTTGCGGGCGTCCATCAGGGCGGCGTGGGAGCGGGCATCGGCGATCCGCTTGCTCAGCAGGCCCTCGACGTCCGCCCCGCCCTCTGCCCGGGCCGCCAGGGCGGCGAAGTCGGTGGCGTACAGGCGGATGAAGCCTTCCTCGATCATTCAGTGTTCCAGTTCAAAGCCGGCGCGTCGCGGGCGCACTGCGCCGTTCCACTGCCTTCAGGCGGGAGTCCGCGGCAAAAGCCGTGTCTCTCAGCCGCTGGCGCCCGAGGCCTCTGCCAGCGATGGTTACCTCTTACGCCTTTGGCGGCGAAAAGTCACCCGACGACTCCGGACGAGGCCTCCCCCCCGCAGGCCCGCAGCCAGCGGAAGCTCAGCCGGCCCCTGTCGCGATCGGCGGTCAGGGTCAGGTCGAGGGTCTCGCCCGGCCGCACGATGTCCTTGAATTTCACCCGGTTCAGTTCCGAGCCCGCCGGCTGGAAGTCCAGCGTCACGCCGGCCAGCAGGACCGCCATATGGACCTGGGAAATGCCGGGCAGGATTGCCTCCCCCGGGAAGTGGCCCTGGAAATAGATCAGTTCGGGCGGCAGGGTGACCGACAGGCGCGCGGTGTCCCCCTCGCGCGACACCAACCGGTGCGGCGGCAGGCGCAGCGGTTCGAACTGGGCGCGAAGATCGCTCAAGCGGCGTTTTCCCTGGGCGTCGGTCGGCAGGGCTGCGACGAACCGCCAGTGTTTAGGCCGCTCGATGGGCTCCAGTCTATCGGCCAGGGCGCCGCGCAGCTGCCGGCCGAATCGGAACGCCCCAAGCTCGGCCAGCGCCGCCTCGCCGGCCGCGGTCAGCACGGCGACGGCGCCCAGCGCCCCCTTGCGGTCCGGCAGGGTCAGGGCGGCCGCCTCCGCGACCGTATCGAGTGCGGCCAGCGCCTCCTCGACCCGGGTCAGCGAGACCCGCTTGCCATCGATCTTCTCCATCCGGTCGGCGCGGCCGAGCAGCCGGAAGCGGCCATCCTCCAAGGGTTCGACCCGATCTCCCATCGGAAAGGGGTCCTCGCCGTCGAGGTAGGGGGTGCGCACCGCAAGGCCGCCGGCGGCGTCCTGCTCGATGCCGATGCCGGCGAACGGCGTCCAGGGTTCGTCGCCTTCAGCCTGCCGGCGCCAGGCGACGCCGCCCGTCTCGGTGCTGCCCAGCACCTCGGTGACCGGATGGCCGAAGGCGGCGGTGCAGGCCAGCGCCGCCGGGGTGGCCAGCAGCTGGCCCGAGGAGAACATCAGGCCCGGCGCCTGGGCGGCGAGGTCCATGGCGGGCGGCAGGCGGGTGAGGTGGGCCGGGCTGGAGACCAGGGTCGTCGCCTCGCCCAGCCGCCCCTCCAGTTCCTCCCAGTATTCCACCGCGCGGTCGGCGCTCGGCCGACCGGCCATCACAGGCCAGACGATGCGGTAGATCAGGCCGTAGATGTGCTGGTGGGAGACGGTCGCCTGGACCAGGCCGGCCTGGGTCCCGAAAGTCGCCTCCAGCACCCGGGCCTCGGTCTCAAGCTGCGCCAGGCGCCGCTCGATCCGCTTTGGAACCCCGGTCGAACCGGAGGTGAAGAAGGTCAGGGCCACGTCGTCGGCGACATCGCTGAGCGTCGCGTCCGGCGCCTCGGCCAGGGCGATGGCGGTGTCGTCGAGCAGCTGGGCGTCGGCTCCGCCGACTTCGGCCAGGTAGCCGCCCTGCGTATGGGCCGGCAGGGCCAGCGGGCGGCGCGCGATGGCCGCGGCCAGCAGGGCGGCCGTGAACAGGGCCGCCGAGGCCGTATGCAGGAACAGCGGCGCCTCGCCAGCCATGCGAGGCGCGAGGACCGCCGCCGTGGCGCGAATCCGTCCGGCCGTCACCGGCGTCGGGCCGGTGAACAGCACCAGGTCGGCCGGAGCCTCGATAAGGGTAGAAATCAGGCCGTTCATCGTGTGCGCCTCCCTTCCCCCTGGAGGGGGGAAGGGCCATCACATAGAATTCCGACGCCCCATTTCCCGTCCTCCGGGAAGGCCGCGAAGCGGGCTATCCGGGATGACGGAGGTTTTGCATATGCGATTGCCCCCCCTCCAGGGGGAAAGGAGCGCGCGAACCCTCTCACGCCGCCTCCCCTTTTCGCACCGTTCTCCGCACCAGGAACTCGCCCCCGAACAGAGCGCCCATCAGCAGGTAGGCGATCAGGCCGTTGTAGAGCGTCCAGACCGCCAGGCTGGCGATCAACGCCGTCCACAGCGCCGCCAGCCCGTTGAGCAACAGGAACCCGCACCAGACCCAGGTCACCTTGCGGGTATAGCGCACCCCCGCCTCCGGCAGGTCCGGCTCGGCGATCCGCGCCAGCCGCTCGATCATGCTGGGGCCCTTGACCAGGCTGGCTCCGAACGCCGCCAGCATCGCCGCATTCATGAACACCGGATAGAAGCGCACCGCCCGCTCGGCGTCCCACAGCATCAGCCCGCCCATCGCCACCGCTACCGCCGCCGGCGCCAGCACCAGGCCCAGGGGCGCCCGCTTGCCGACCCCGAACACCACCCGCAGCAGCAGGAAGCCGCACAGGCCGGCGACCACCCAAACGGTCTGCCCCGCCTTCACGGCGAAGAAGACCACGAACGGATAGAGGATGGTGACGAGCGCCAGCGCCAGCGCCCACGGATCGAACCGCCGGCGAGGCTGGCCCGGAGCCCGCCTCACGCCGACAGCTGCTCCACCACGTCGAGCACGTCGTTGATCGTGCGCACGCTCTTGAACTGCTCGGGCGTCACCTTCTTGCCGGTGATCTCCTGCAGCTTCACCATCAGGTCGACGGCGTCGATACTGTCGAGCCCGAGGTTCTCCACCAGGTCGGCGTCCGGGGTCAGCTCATGCTCCGGAACCTCGAAGCTCTCGACCAGGAAGTCGGCGATTTCCTTGTAAACGGCCTGTCTGTCCATCATCCCCTCCGTCACGCAGCGGCTTGCTGCGCGGCGACGAATTCGGCGAGCGAGCGGACCGACTGGAAATGGGCCCGGGTGCTCTTGTCCTCGGCATTGATCTTGATGCCGTACTTCTTCTGAACCCCGACGCCAATCTCCAGGGCGTCGATGCTGTCGAGCGCCAGGCCGCTGTCGCCGAACAGGTTCTCCTGCGCGTCGATGTCGTCGGGACTGACGTCCTCGAGATTCAGGACATCGATGATCATCACCTTGATGTCATGTTCCAGGTCGCTCATGCGCGCAGCTTCTCTTCCATCATCTCGTCGACTCGCGTGACCAGGCGGCGTGCGGCGACAGGTTGCGGGTCTTGCCCCGCGAATTCGAAAACTTCAATGCGGTCATGCACGGTCAAGGTCCAGTGCGGCTTAGTGACCGGCACGCGGTACCAGGGCACGCCCTTCTGCAGGTTGGGCGGCACGCAGGTGATGGTGACCAGCCGCACCGGCGCCCCGGCCTTGAGGGCCGCATAGGCGAAACCGCGCTGCATGACCCGCGGCTGTCCCGGCACGGTGCGAGAGCCTTCCGGGAAGATCACCACGTTGTTCCCCTCGCGCAGGGCCTGGGCGCAGTCCTCCAGCAGCCGCTCGGGATCGCCGAGGTTGGGGATGTAGCCGGCGGCCCGCACCACGCCCGCCATGAAGGGGTTGTTCCAGACCCCGGCCTTCACCACGCATTTGGCGCGCTGCATGAAGGCCATCATGAACACGATGTCGAGCAGGGAGGGGTGGTTGGCGACCACCATCACCCCGTGGTCGCGCTTGAGCTTGTCCTCGCCGATGCACTCGTAGCTGACCGTGCCCATCAGCCACATGATGCGGATGTAGAGCCGCCAGGTGCGCTGGACGATCAGCTGGGCGATCCGCTGGCGGAGATCGCGGGCATGGAAGCCGATGTTGATCAGCGGAAAGACGGCCAGGGCCATGGCCAGGCCGCCCACGCCGAACAGCACGAAGGAGAGGCCGGTGGTCACCACCCGGCCGGCCTGTTCCAGCTTGCGCAGGGGAGCCCACATCAGGCGGCCGCCCGGAACTGCGGATCGACCGCGACGGCGGCGGCGCCCGCCTCCAGCGCCGAAAGCAGGGCGATCGCGCCGGCGCGACCAAGGCCGACCGGTGCGCCGTCGCCCTCGCCGAGGCCAAGCCGCATCGCCAGGGCCACAAAGGGAAGGCCCGGCTCGTGATCGAACTCGCCGTACAGGCCCGGCATCGCCTGCTCGGCGAACAGCACCACCACCTCGGCGGCCTCGCCGGAGGACAGCC
>Ga0196963_10000915_pt1 | contig 22344 bp, 14 predicted proteins | sample S1_5metaG_FD_148600 | JGI IMG/M metagenome (GOLD analysis project Ga0196963, IMG submission 148600) | Soil microbial communities from Anza Borrego desert, Southern California, United States - S1_5 | ecosystem: Environmental > Terrestrial > Soil > Desert | place: USA: California | collected... | reverse complement strand
GTCGAGCGTTATCGCCCGCAGCTCGCCGCGTACTGCGCTGCGATCGCGCGGTTGTACGAATTGCCTGCGGATGCAGTCACGGCGCGCCTCGTGTTTGTGAATAGCGAGCGGGACGCGGTGCTGTTGTAGCCACGCTCGCCAGAGCGTGGGGGGAATTCAGTAAAACCTGTCCCGCATTCCCACGTTCTGGCGAACGTGGCTACGTTTGAGATTCACTCATACTGATTAGCTGCCTGCTTGAGCAGCGCGCCGAGTTTCTTTCGCGACGACTCTGGCGCGAGGAGTTCCCCTTCGCTGCCGAGGGCGAGAATGCGGGGAATGATTTCCAGCTCGTGCGCCGCTTTCACGCTGAGGATGATGCCGCCGTCAGGCTGTTGCTCAACCTGCTGATCGGGATGCCAGGGGTCTTCGGTCACCCACCGCGCCCCGCGGGCCGTGATGCGGACTTTGAAGTTGAGCGGCTTGCCGCCGGAGAAGATGCCGGTCCCCTGGCCCAGATGCTCTTCCAGGTTGAAGTCGGCCGGCACTTTGAACGACTGGTTGGTGTCGTCGGTCATCAGGAAGCGGTCGAGCTTCAAGTGGCGGATGCGGTCCTGCCCTTCGGGAATCTCGTGCGCGGCGGCGAGGATGTAGAGGCTGCTGTTGTAAAACACGACCGCGTAGGGCTCGATCTTTCGCTTCTGCACCTCCTTGCCGGGCGGCTGGTATTCGATGGCGATGACGCGATGTTCGAGGATCGCGCGGTGGATGGTGGCCAGCATGCCGTGCTGCTTTTGATACGACTTGGCCGGCATGCCGCGGACGTAGAGCGTTTGGCGGTATTCCTGATAATGCTTTCGCACGCTGGCCGGCAGCTCTTCCTGCAGTTTCGACCAGAACGATTCGATTCCTTGCCAGAACGGTGTGCCCGCGAGCGGATAAAGCAGATCGCGGCTCATCGAAAGGGCAATCAGCTCGGTCGCGCTCGCGGTGATTTTCACGGCGGTCCGGGCTTTGGTGCCGAACTTCCAGACCTTGCGGCCGCCGGGGATTTCATGCACGTCGACATCGATGCCGGCCGCTTGCAGCGCAAGCAGATCGCGATGGAGCGTGCGGACGTGCAGCGTGCCGAGGCCGAGCGTACTGACCAGCTCGTCGCGCAGCTCTTCGATGGTTTTGCCGAAGCGATAGGCTTCGAGCAGCTGCAGCAGCTTGTGCTGGCGGATCAGTTGTTCATTGCGGGCCATGGCAGGAGATTTTTGATTGGACTTCGGGAACAGGCCATTTCAAGCCGATCCATGAAATTCCTCGCTCACGCGTCGGGCTACCTGGAATTACTTTGGCGCTTCGAGCTTTTTCAAATCGGTGGGCAGCGTTTCATCGGCGATGGCTCGCGCGCCGCGGCCTTCTTCATCGATCCGTGACTTGACGATCGTCTTGACGTCTTCCAGATCGGCCTGCCAGTACTTGTTCTTTTCCCCAATCGTGGCCGGCTGTGTGAGCGGGCGAATCGGCCGGAAACCAACGCTCAGCGCCGGTTCTTCGGTCAGCCACCAGGGGCTTTGCGGAAAGTTGGGATCGCGGCTCCGCCAGGCGTCGTCGTCGGAGCCTTGTCGCGCTGCCGTGCGGCATTTCTCGGCATCGTCATCCCAGCCGCCTCCTTTGATGACGCGCGGGAAAAGCTTCGTCGGCCAGGCAATGACCGCGGCGGCGGTGAGGTCTTTTTTGCCGGCGTGCGTCTTGTAGCCCTCAGCAATGTATTCATCGAGCACCCACTCGCCCACGTTGCCGTGCATATCGTACAGGCCCCAAGCATTGGGTTTCTTCCGGGCGACGTGGTTCATCTTTTCGCCGCTGTTTTCGAAGTACCAGGCGTAGTCGCCGAGTTGCTTGGGATCGTCGCCGAACGAATACGCAGTGGTTGCGCCCGCGCGGCAGGCATATTCCCATTCCGCTTCGCTGGGCAGGCGGAGGAACTGGTTCGAAATGCCGCTCAGCCATTTGGTGTATTGCTTCGCCGCGAACTGGCTCATCGTCACCGCCGGCTGCTCCGGATCGGCGCCCTTGATGAACGTGAACGTAGGCTCGTAAAGATTGGAGGGAGCAGTCACAATCAGTTCATGGTCGACGTCCGGAATCGGTCGCAGCTGCTTCATATACAACGACAGCAGCCGGTCGTGGATCGACATATAAGCTTTGTATTCCGCCCAGGTCACTTCGTGCTCGGCCATCCAAAACGGCTCGATGGTGACTTCGAACTGCGGGCCTTCGTCGGGCTGGCGGCCCTTCTCGCTCTCCGGGCTGCCGACCTTCACCTTCCCGCCGGGGATCGGCTGCATTTTGTACGAAACGGTGGTTCCAGGAATTTGCGTTTCGTAAGGAACCATGAAGCCTTGCGGCGTTTCGACGAAGCGGCCACTGGCGGGCCTGGTTTTGGAGATGCCCAGCGTGGGCGCTTCCTGCGCGATGGCCACGAGCGGCAGCAAAGCGACCAGGCAGCAGCTGCGGAGAAAAGAGTGAAGCATCTGTCATTCCGAAAAAAAGCGAATGGAAGGAGGGACCATGTCGCACTCCAGCGGGCAGGTTGATTTTAACCTGCGGCGGGCGATCGCGTCAGGGCGGCGTTGGAGTCCCAGCTTTAGCCGGCTGACTTTGAATCATCTCAGCCGGTTAGAGCCGGGACTCCAACGGTCGGGATCCCAACGACTACGGCTGGCGGGCTTGTTCGACCAGGTCCGCTGCCCAGGGTTTATCGCCGAAGAGGGTGACGATGCTCTGGCGGAGGGCGGCGGCTTCGGCGGGTTTGTCGGCGGCGAGACCTGCAGCGCGCTCAAGCTGCCGGCGGATGAGGAGCCGCTGCTGCTTCTCGGCTGCCTCGACCACTTTTTCGAGCTGTGCGATCTGCTTTTCGGCCAGTAGCAGGCATTGCTCCGCTGCCCTTTGATCGATGGGCGACGCAGCGGGGTCGTGATCACCGCCGAGCAGCTGCACGATGGCTTGAAACTGCGCGAGGGCGGTGGCGGGGTCGGCCGTGATGTTCTTTTGCGCTTGCAGATAAAGTCGCTCGACCGGCAGCAGACCCTTTTCATCCGTAGCGCGGCGGGCGCGGCGCTCGAAGATTTTTTGCAGCCGATAGAGCTCCACTTCCTGCGCGTAGTCGCGCATTTGCCCGGCCCGCTCGTCATTGGCAAAGCGCGTGAGGAACTGGTTGAGCTCGCTTTCCACTTCCAGCAGCCCGTCGGTTCCCTCGCTGTCGACGGCCTTTTGAATGGTCACGGCCAATTGATCGGCGGAAGGTTTGCGCGTCATGAAGAACGCGGCGACGCCGATGAGGGCGAGGCCCGCGAGTATGACGCCGCCGATGCGAGCCCATTCGGCGAACGAAGAATCGGCATGATCTTGCGCGCCGCGAGCGCCCCGCAGGTCGGCTTCGCTAATGGTGGTGAAGTGCGTCGACTTGGGTGGCGGCAGTGGCGCGACGGCGTACTCATCGGGATCGGCGATGTGCGTGACTGCCGACGCGCTGACGATGTTTTGTCCCGTCGCCTGCGTGGGGATGCCTGCCAGCGGACTGGGCGTGGCGCCCGTGATGATGGTCGGCAGCTCGCCGGAGTGAACGGGCGATTGCCCGGTGAGCGCGCTCTTGCCGTCACTGCCGAGAATGTCGATCGTGGCATTTCCGGCGGCGTTGCGCGCCGTGGGACGCGATGCCGGGCGGACGTCGTCGAGCGGCTGTAAGTCAAAATCGTCATCCGCGGGCGGATTGGGAGTGTCACTCGCCGGCACATCGATGCGTGTTTCCAGCGACAGCGCGTGCTCCATCGCTTTCAAACGATTGGCAACGGCGATGGCTGTCGGAATGCGGTGTTGCGGATCTTTCTCCAGCAACTGCAGCACAATGGCTTCGAGCTCGGCCGGTGTGTCGGGGGCAAGCCGCCGGAGCGCGACGGGCTTTTCCTGCATCAGGTTGTGGATGACTTCGGTGAGCGACTTGCCCGCGAACGGCGGTTTGCCGGTGAGCAGTGCATAGAGCACGCTGCCGAGACTGTAGAGGTCGCAACGGCTGGTGACTTGTTTGCCGCGAGCCTGTTCGGGGCTCATGTAATCGGCTGTGCCCATCACGCTGCCGTCGGCGGTCACGTGCGTGCCGCCGTAGAGCTTCGCGATGCCGAAGTCGGTGAGCTTGATCTGTTCGTCGTCGGTCAGCAGCAGATTGGCCGGCTTCAAGTCGCGGTGGACGACGCCGCGATCGTGAGCGTGCTTCAGGGCGAGCGCGATCTGCACGCCGATGCGGGTGACTTCCCGCCAGGTGAACCGCCGTCCCGCGGCCATTTCATCCTGCAGGTTCCGCCCGCGGATATACTCCATCACGTAATACAGATGGCCATCCTCTTCGCCATAGCCATGCAGCTTGACGATGTTGGGATGGAGCAGCTGCTTGAGCGTTTGCACTTCGGCTTTGAAGCGCTCCCGAAAGACTGGGTCGTCGGCGAGGTGACTGGCGAGAACTTTGACCGCAGCACGGTCGCCCGTTTCGTTGTGCACGCCGAGAAAAACGGCGCCCATGCCGCCGCGGCCAAGCGTTTTTTCCAGGCGATAGGGACCCAAGCGTTCCAAAGCCATACTTGTGCCGATCCAAGCTGAAGAGGCTGCCTTTCGCAGCCCCCCATTGTCGCTCAAATGGCTGGCATGGGCTACTCGGCGGGCTTCTCCGCGGGTTGCTCAACTGGGGCCAGCTCGAGCGCGGAGTCTCGCTGGGCTCGCCGCAGCTTCAGCGTGTGCAGCCCGGCCATCACACTGCTGCCCACTGCCCACAGCAGACTTAGCCCGATGCCGCCGATCGCGAACACCGATCCGGTGCGCGACCACACGAACAGGAAGCCGGCCCCGACGAGCAACGCCATGAGCGTGTTCACCGTGCGCAGGTTGACTCGCTGCTGTTTGCTCTTGGTGCGGTGCGATTCGATCGCACCGCGAGCAGCCGAGTTGGCGAGCTCACGCATGGCGGCCAGATTGGCGCCCAGTTCGGGCGCCTGGCTGCGGGGAGAAATTTCCGAAAGGCAGGTGAGCGGCTTCGACTCGGCCGGTTTCGGCGACGGAGGCGGCGCTGCTGGTTTGGCGGTTGCCTGGGCGCGCGACGCACCCGTCGTCTTGCCCGGCGAGGGCTCTTCGTCATCGGATGACTTCAGCCGCTGCATCAGCCGCGACATATACGACTCGATCGAATCGTCGGCGTCGTCTTCCTTGGCCGGCGAGGAAGCGAGGCTGGACCGCGCGGGAGTCGAGAGCAGCTCCAAATTGTCTTGAGGCTCTTCCTTCTGCTCTTCAACCACTTCTTCGGTTTGAGTATTGTTGACAGGACCAGCGCCAATCGGTCCGGCGTGGCTCACGCGGCAGAGGCCTTCATCGACGGGAGGATTGGAACTGGGCAGCTGATCGACTTTCGCTGTGCCTTCACCTTTCCATAACCCGGCTTCCTTAAGACGATCGAGCACGCTGTTGACTGCTTGCGTCGATGTGGGAGGAGCGGCCTCGGGGACCTCATTTTCTGATTGCGGATTCTTTGGTGCATCAGCAGCTGGCGGCGTGCTCCAATCGGTCCGTTCGCGTCGCATGACACGGGCAATGCGGGCTTCAAGCTCTTGATCGAAGTCTTCTTCGCTCGCCGGCGTGACTGTGGCGGCGGGCTCCGAAAATGCCTCGGCTTGTTCGGTTGGTTCAGCGACAGGCTCTTGGAAGGAAGGTTCGTGGCTGATGGCGTTGCTGGGAATTTCCTCAACCAGTTCTTCCCGGAAAGTCTCTTCCTGCACCGGAGCAGCAATGATGAGCGATTCGCCAGCGGGTTCTTCTTCAACGGCGGGTTCTTCTTCATTGGTTGCCGGCAGAATGACATTCTCGATGACGTTTTCAATCACGCTTTCCGGCGCCGGCTCTTCGACGACGCTTTCCGGACCGTGAATCAGCGACGGTTGCTCGTTGACCGGGTTGTAAAGGGAAGCCACCTGATCGGCCAGCGCGGCGAACGCTTCGCTCTCGGAAATGAAGTTCGATTCGCGCTCGGGGCCGTTGCCATCAGCGTGATCATGAAAATCGTGGCTGACGTAGCTGGCGTGCGGATCGTGCGGCGGTGTCGGACGCAGCAGTTCTTCGGCACGCTGCGTGAGCGTGTGCTCCAGCTCCAGCAGAGAGGCATGAAACTGCTCGAGCTCGATCCGCTGGCGGGCGACAATCGCTTGCTCTTCTTCGAGCTGCGCTTGCTGCTCAGCCAGTTCGTCGGCCTGCGATTGCAGTTCGAGTTCGCGGGCCTGCAGCCCCGCGGCTTGCTGCGGATTGCCGGGTTCCGCATTCCGTGGGGCCAGCAAGCTCAAGGCTGGTTCATTGGCTTGCTCGTATAGCGCGGCGAGGTCCTGGTTGTTGATGTTGATCGTGCTGCCGAAGTCGGCTTGCTGCGACGCGGCCAGGCTTGGGGCTGGTTCGCTGGCTTGCTCGCAGAGCGCGGCCAGTTCTTGATTGTTGACATTGATCGTGCTGCCGAAGCCGGCTGACTGCGGCGCTCGTTGAGCAGGTTGCGGACAAGTCACAGCGACGGCCCGCTGCGCTTCGTCCAACTGAGTTTGCAACTCGGTGATCGCCGCTTCCAGCTGCTGCAGCCGTTCGTTCGAGCTCTGCTGTTGCTGATCGAGCTGTTCGCGCTCCAGCTGCCAGATCTGTTCCTGCTGGCGGAACCTCGCGACCGCTTGCGACAGCTCCGCGGCCTGCTGCCGGCCTTGCTCCGCCGCGGCTTGCCACTGGGCCAGCTGTTCTTGCGCGGCTTGCAGTTGAGCGTCGATTTCCGGAGATGATGTAGCCGGGGCCTGATTCTGAAGGCGAGAAATTTCCTGCTGCAGATCGGCGACGCACTGGGCCAGCGAGTTGCGCTCGCGCTCCCATTCCGCCCGTTCCTGCTCGAGCTGCGACTGCTCGCCAGTCCGATCGAGCTGCAGATTTTCCATCGAAACAGTCATCTGTTGCAGCCGTTGGTTCACGCCATGCTCCGTGGCAAACAGCGCTTCCTGGCTCTGCTCCAGTTCCACTTGCAGCTGATTCAGCCGGACTTCCAGCGATTCCTTGGCGGATTTGGCGGCCAGGCACTCGGTCTGGCTGGCAGCGAGCTCTTCTTCCAGAGCTTCGAACCGCGAGGCGGCCAGTTCGCGCTCGGCATTGGCGGCCGTTTCGAGCCGGCTGCGGAACTCGGTCCAATCCTGCTGTTGGCGCAGCATCTGCTCGTGAACAGCATCGCGCTGGGCGCGGGCCGCTTCGGCTTCGGCCAGGACGGCCGCCTGCAGCTGCCCGGAATTGTCGCGGGCTTCGTGAATGGCCTGGTCGCTTTGCTGCAAGCGGTTGGTGAGCGAAGCGATTTCGGCTTCGAGGCGTTTGCGGGCTTGGGTAAAGCCATCTTGCTGCTGCAGCTGCGTAGCCGTGGCTGATTTGGCTTCGCTGCGAGCGGCGGCCAGATCGGCCGTCAGCTTTTGAATTCGTTCGGCGTCGGCGGCGCTGCGGAGGCCTTCGCTGCTGGTGCGGGCGATCAGCTCTTCGTCGAACTGCTGTTCGCGGCGGGCAAACTCGGCGCGGAGCTGCGAAATCTGCACCTGGGCTGCCGTTTGCACTTCGGCGATTTCCGCCGCAGCGTGGCGGCGGGTTTCCTCAATCTGCGCCTGCAAGCTGAAGGATTGGCCATCGAAAGTGTGTTGTTCCGCGTGCAGCCGTTCGAACAGCTCGTCCCGTTCCTGCCGGACCAGATCGAACGCTTCCGACAGTTGCTCGATTTGCGACGCTGCCGACTGCCGGCCGAGCTCTTCCGCTTTGGTCTTGGCTTCGAGCGCCGTCTTGAGCAGATCCACTTCGCGGGCGAGCGTCAGCCGCTGCTGTTCCGCCACGGCCAGCTGTTGCTGCAGCTCATTGATAGCGGCCGCTTGCTGCTGCTTTGCCTGATTCTGTTGCTGTGCTTCCAGTTCTTCGCGCAGCCGGGCCAGTTCGGCCTGATGCGTCTGTTTGAGTTGCGCTTCCCAAGTTGCGCGCTGCCGGGCGGCCGATTGCTGTTCGATGGTGCGGCGTTTGGCGGCAGCATCGAGCTCGGTGCGGAGCTGCTCGATGGTTTTGGCCAGTTGCTGATTCAGGCGGTCGGCTTCGGCAGGGAGTTCGATCGGCTGGGCGACGGCCCATTGCTTGGAATCGGTTGCTGCTTCTTTGGCAGCCGCTTGGAGCTTTTCGAGTTGTTGCTCGAACGCGGCGAGTTGGTCCCGCTGGGCGTTTATGGTGGTTTGCAGATTTGAGTGTTGTTGCTTCTCTCGGCGAAGGACATCAAAGAGCTGTTTGCGGCGGTTTCGCGTGCTGCGGCGAGGTGAGTTTATGGTTGGTTGGGACGAGCGCGGTGCCAGCACACGCGGCGAAGCAGTTTCTTGCGCGAGTTCCGCAACCGAGAGTGTAATCGGACCGATTTGAATTTTGTCGCCTGGTTCCAGCAGCGCCTCACTGAAGGCGCGATCGTTGAGCTGCGTGTCGGCAGACCAACCGCGGATGACGCTGCCGGCTTGGCCTCGGAGGATGAGCGCATGGACCGGCCGGATGCCGCGGGCCCGCAGCCGCAGCGTGCAACCGGGGGCCGAGCCGATCAAGCACTTAGCAGCCGTCAGGCGGAGAACGCGGCCGTCGTGTTCGCCGCCGCAGATCTTCAGCACGAGCTCGCCTGGTGGCGAACCGAGCAATCCGGTGACGGGTATTCCCGGCAATAAACCGGATGGGGAAGGAATGGAAGTGGCCTGCATGCGTGTCTGCTTTCAGCGGAGGGTGAATGCACCGGCAAGTGGAGCCGGTGGAAGCTGCCCGCGTGACGGTCTATTACCGCTCTCCTGGGCATGTACCTTGCAAACCGCCTGTCGTCAAAAGTCCACAGGACGTCCCAATCCGGAAAGGCGGACGATTCGGCACGTTTTGCCGATTCTGACGAGATTCATTTTCACCCAGCGGCCATTTGTGCCGATTATCGGAGTGCGGCAGGGAATAGCGATTGGCGGGCCCCAGCGGGTGAACTGCAAAGGCTCCACCATTCGCATCGGCGGCCGGTGTTGAATTGACCGGGTGTCTGCGCCAGCGGCATGGGAATCGCGGTACAACCGCGTGACCGTGACAGAAACACAATGGCAACAAGCACTTACAGCAGTTCCATGGTCGCCGTCGGCAATTCCTAAGTCCGTAAAAATAGCGGCAGCAGTAGCCGGGCTACGTACTATAGTTGGGTTAATTGCTGCGAAACAGGGAACAGCCGCGCTGGCAAACGGGCCGACTACGAGGGTCTGGACGGCCTGCCAGCACGCTGCCGAGCATCACCGGGAACCCATTGAGGCAACGACGATTTACAACGTTTGAGGCGGCCGACCATGCGAAAGACGGACAAAACCACCGGGCAACGTCAAGGCGGACAAGTCAAGCGGCAGGAGACCAAGAATATGGCACGCAAAGAAGCGGTATCGCAGCTGAAGCAGATTCTCATTCGCCGGCGCGATGCTCTGCGCAAAGCCCTGGCCGGCGACTTGAGCTCGCTGAAGGAGCTCCGCCAGCAGACCTCGGGCGACATGATGGACGCCGCGATGGACACCGCCCAGGACGAGATCAGCTCGCAGCTGGCCGAAGTCGAAAGCCGCGAGCTCGCGCACATCGACGTGGCCCTTGAGCGGATGCGTCACGGCGACTACGGCACTTGCGAAGGTTGCGGCCACGGCATTCCGCTGGCCCGCCTGCAAGCCCTGCCCTACGCCACCATGTGCATCACCTGCCAGCGCGAAGCCGAAAAGAACGGCGACGTAATCAATCCTGGTGCGAAGCAGATGTTCGACTTCGGCATCGATAGCGATGCTTCCACGGGCGACGTGGAAATCGACATTTCGTAGCGGTCCCGCAGGATGGAGCATTGCTCCGTCCCGATCAGGACTGCATCATCTCAGCCGGTGAATAACCTTCACCGGCTTTTTGCTGCGATACCGACCGAATTCGGACAGTGGCGCTTGAATCCAAGGAAGGATCCCTGCCATGAGTATTTCGCGTCGCTCTCCATTCTGGCGGATCTTTCGCACGCACACCGCCGGCCTGGCCCTCTTCGCCGGCGGCAGTTTTCTTTCCGTTGCGAGCGGACAAGAGCCCGTCGTCCATGACGCCCGCGCGCAGCTGCATGCGGAACTCGCCCGCGACGTGGAAACCTTCGAGCAGCAACACAACATTCTGAAGCGGGCCGTCAAGCTCGTCACGCCGGCCGTCGTGCACATCGAAGCCAAGCGCGACGATGATTCCCGCCTCGCGCAAAAATCGGTCGAGGAAGCCGGCTCCGGAATCGTGATGGAGCGTAACGGCAAGTACTACGTCGTGACGAACCGGCACGTCATCAAATACTCGTCGCTGAGCAACGTGAAGATCAAGCTTTCCGATGGCCGGCAGCTCGTGCCGACGCAAGTCTGGGCCGATCGCGAAACCGACATCGCCATTCTCGCCGTGCCGGGCAAAAACCTGATTCCCGCGATTATCGGCAACAGCGACAAGCTCGAAATCGGCGACTTCGTGCTCGCCGTCGGCAGCCCGTTCGGCCTCAGTCATTCGGTGACCTACGGCATCATCTCCGCGAAGGGGCGGCGCGATTTGCAGCTGGGTGATGACGGCGTGACGAACCAGGACTTTTTGCAAACCGATGCCGCCATCAATCCCGGCAACAGCGGCGGCCCGCTGATGAACCTCCGCGGCGAAGTGATTGGCATCAACACCGCCATCGCCAGCAGCTCCGGCGGCAACGAAGGGATCGGCTTCACCATTCCTGTCAACATGGTGATGGTCGTCGCCGATCAGCTCATCGAGCATGGCCAGGTGGTGCGGGCGTATCTGGGCGTGCAGCTCGATGCGACGTTCACGCGTGAAGAAGCAGTCGCTGCCGGTCTGTCGCGGCCCGAAGGCGCCCGCGTGACTGGCATCACGCCCCGCTCACCTGCGGAAAAAGCGAAGCTGCAGCTGGGCGACGTCATTCTGCAGTTCAACGAGCAAGCCGTGGAAGACGACGACCACCTGATCAATCTCGTCAGCCTCACGCCCGTGAATCGCGAAGTCGAGCTGACGCTCGTCCGCGACATGCAAACGATGCGGCTGCGCGTCCGCGTCGGCAACCGCAGCGAACTCAAACCGTTGGCAGAAACGTCGCGGAATGAGTAGGCGTTACTGTTTCAATCTCTCCATCAGCACCTTCGCCGCTTCGGCGATGTCTTTGTCGCCGTCGGACTGTGTTTTCTCGATGGCGGGGAGCACTTCTTTGGCGGCGGGGCCGAGAGCGGAGAGGCAGGCGAGGGCGAGTTTTTTCGCGTTCGCATTCCTCGATTCGAGCGCGCCGCGGAGCGGCGTGAGCGCAGGCGGGCCGATGCGGACGAGCGCTTCGGAAGCGGCGATCCGGACATCTTCGTTGTCGTCGGCGAGCGCTGCGGCCAAATCTGTCGCAGCGGGTGTCGCCTTGGTCGCGAGGCTGCGCAGCCTGCCGGCGGCCACAAGTCGGACCGAAGGCTTGGGATCTTTCAGCGCGGTCTGCAGCAGCGGCAGCGCGGTTTCGGGCGGAGAGATGACTTGCAGGTAAGCAAAGATCGCCGCAGCGCGGACGCGGTCGTCGCTGTCGCTGGTCGCAGCCCGCTGCAAACTTTCGGCGAATGGCGCGCCGCGCTGGCCCAGCGTTCCAGCCAGTCGCGCGACGGCAGCGCGGTTCTCGGGCTTCGTTTCATGTGATGGATCGAGCAGCGCGATGAGTTGCGAGCTGGTCGCGGCAATTTCCGCGGGCGGCAGCTGCTTCACCGCCTGAAAGCCGATGTTGCGGACCGTGGGATCTTTGTCGTCCAGCAGTTTTTTGAAAGCTACCACTTGCTCGGGCACAGCAGGATCGAAAGAACTGAGCAAATGAAAGGCTGCGCCGCGGCGAACTTCGAGGAGCGGATCGGCGAGCAGAGGCAGCAGTTTTTTCGGCGCTTCCGGTCCGAGACGTTCAAGCTCCAGCGCCGCCGTTTCGCTGATCCGCCAGCCCGCGCCCTCGGCCGGCTCGATCAGCCGCGCGGCAAGATCGCGGAGCGAATTCTTTTCCGGCGCGGGTGCGGGAACTGACTTTGGTGTTTCCACCGTCGGCAGCTTCGCCGCCGTCGGCCTGACTGTGCGCGGCGAATCTTCGGGCTGTTCCGTTCCATTTGTTTCCGCCGAATTTGTCCCGCCATTGGAACCGGGCGTGACGGGCGGTGGTGACGGTCGGCAGCCAACGCAAGCGACAACAGCGGCAACGCACAACATCCGCGAGACGTTCATCGAAAACTTCCTGAAGAGGTCGCAGCCCCACGTTACATCAGCAGATCGACCGTGCCGACGACGAGCAAGCCCAGGCTGATGATCGCGTTGACGTTGAAGAACGCCGCATTCACGCGCGTCAGGTCGCCGGGCTTCACCAGCGCGTGTTCATAAACCAGCAGTCCGCCCACCACCAACACGCCGCCGCCATAAATCCAACCTAGCCCTATTCGCGGACAGAGCAAGGGCAAGGCCGCGAGGAGCAGGAGGGTGACCAGGTGGCACGCCGCCGCAAGTCGCAACGCGCCGGCCACGCCGAGCCGCGCGGGAACGCTGTGCAGCCGAGCGCCACGGTCAAAATCGGCATCCTGGCAGGCATAGATGATGTCAAATCCGCTGACCCAGGCGAGCACGGCCAGGCCCAGCAGCACAGCCGGCAAGATATCGAGCGTCTGCACGAGCAAAATCTGCCCGCGGACCGCGATCCACGCGCAAACCGGCGCGAGCATCAAAGCCACACCCAACCAGAAGTGGGCCAGCGACGTGAACCGCTTCGCATAACTGTAGCCCAGCAAAAACAGCAGCACTGGCAGGCTCAGCACAATCGGCAACCAGTTCGGCAGAAAGAGGAGCGTCCCGGCGCAGAAGATGGCCGCCGAAAGCAGTGTGAAGGCGACCACCGTCGGCAGCGAAACCAAACCGGCCGGCAGATGACGCGTGACGGTGCGCGGATTTTGCGCGTCGATATCCCGATCGACCAGACGGTTGAACGCCATGGCTGCGCTGCGGGCGCCAACCATGCAAATCAGAATTCCCAGCAAATGTTGCCAGCGAAAGGAAGTGTCGACTGCCACGCCCGTCGGCGCGGGAGTCGTCCACGCCATCACCGCGGCGAGCAGCGCGAACGGCAGCGCGAAGATGGTGTGGCTGAAGCGAATCAGCGCGAGCAAATGGCGGATCGTGGCGAACATGCTGTAAATACCGCGAGAACGGGCGAAGCTTCACGCATTGTGGCGGGCGAGCCTGAAATTGGGAATGCCGTTTGGATGGGCGGACGATAGCAACTCAGTAGCCACGCTCGCCAGAGCGTGGGCTGATCGGCGAGAGCACGCGGACCCCACGATCTGGCGACCGTGGCTAGGAATGCGGCTAGGGAAAGGATGTCCATGAAACTCACGTTCATCAAAGTCGCTTCCCTGCTGCTGCTCGGCGCTTTCACTCTTTCCGCGCGGGCCGATTGGCTGAACTACGTCGTCCGCACTTCAGGCCTGGCATGGAGCGACGGCTATCATGCTTACGACCAGTGCCCGCCGAAGAAGCATTGCCATCAGCACTTCTTCCAGCTGCCTGCCTATGGCCCGCGGTATTTCGCGCCGCAGGAGCCGTATTACTTCGAGCTGAACAACAAGCAGCAAGAAGAAACTCTCCCTTCGGCCCCCGCCGTGAATAGTCCCGCGCCGGCCTTGCCATCGAGCGCGCCTAATCCGCAAGCCCAGTACAAACCGCGCAGCCCCTATTTTCAGGCGCTCGAGCAAAGCGCCCAGCCGCAGCAGCTGCACGCCCGGCAACCCGCCGCAGCCCGGCCGTATTAATACGCCTGCCCGTAGGACGGACCATTGGTCCGTTCACGTTGGACGGAGCAATGCTCCGTCCTACAAATTGGCGCTGCTTAACTTTTCAACTTCCTCTGCCCGCCCCTCATCCATGACCTAGAGTTGCATTGACAGGCAGTAGGCCTTTCACGCGCTGCCTGCTTAACTCCCCGGCTGCGATTGCCTGCGTGCATCTCGCCGCCGATCTTTTCTTCGTTTTGGGTAAAGGGCAACGCCATGGGCCAATTACTGCGCCGCTTGATGTGGGATGAGGATGGACCAACCGCCGTGGAATATGCGGTGATGCTCGCCCTGATTGTCGGTGTGTGCGTGGCGGCGATTACGTTCCTCGGAACGCAAACCAACGCCGCCTTTGAAGACAGCCAAACCAAAATCACCACTGCCATCGGCAGCTAAGCTTTATCGGTTGAGACTTCCGCCCGCGACGTATGCTTCACCAGTGCTTCGAATCACTTCGTGAAGACCCACGCCATGCTGCCCAAGCTCAGCCCGCTCGATCGCCTGGCGCACCAGGCAGAGCAACTCTACTCACTCCCCGCCGTCGCGCTCGAAGTTCTGCGGCTCGCGGGGCAACCGCAAGTCGACCCGCGGCAAATCAAGCTCTGCCTCGAAAGCGACCCGGCACTCGCATCGCGAATTCTTAAGGTCGTGAACAGCAGCCTGTTCGGCCTCAGCCGCCAGGTGAGCGACCTGCAACAAGCCATCGCGCTGCTCGGCCTCAAGCCGTTGAAAGCCTTGCTCCTGGGCTTCAGCCTGCCCCCACAGTTGCTCGATACGGAACACACGGCCGCGCTGCAAAAATACTGGCAGCATGCCCTGCTGAAGGGACTCGCCTGCCGACTGCTCGAACAATATGTGAACCCGACCGATGATGAAGAAGCCTTCGTTGCCGGCTTGCTGCAGGACGTCGGCGTGCTTGCGCTGCTGCAGCAATTGGGCGAGAACTACGCCAGCCTCTATCTGCAAGCCGCCGAGCGCGGCAAAAACTTACTCCAGACGGAATCGACGACGTTGGGCTTTGACCATTTAGCGCTGAGCGCGCGACTCATGGCCCTCTGGCGGTTGCCGCCCACCTTATGCCAGGCAGTCGCGGTGCCGCCGCTCGAATCCGCCGTGGCGCACGCGCCGCCGCAGTGCCGGCAGCTCTGTCAGATCCTCCATCTCGCTGAACTGCTGACTTGCTACATCGAACAGCCCGGCGAAGCCGATCTGGCGAAACTGCTGATGATCAGCGAACGCTACTTTCAGTTCGGGCCGGTCCGGTTGCACGCGTTATTGAAGGAACTCGCTCCGCACTTCGAGTCGCTGGCGAAAACGTTGGCCGTGGAACTTCCCAGCGGACCCGGTTCGCACGAACTGCTCCTCGCCGCGCATCGGCGACTGGCAACGATCACAGCCGATATGGTGCCAGAGCTGCTCGCCGCGCAGAAGCAATCCGACGATGGGGCCGCGCTCGAAGCCATCTTGAACTCCACACGCGAACTGCAACAAACGGCTGCGAGCGCAACTCGCCCGCCGGTGGAACAGCACAAACCTATTGAACGACGCGCCGATGGAGCGAGCGAGATTCGCACGCCGCTCAGTTCACCGCCGCGGAAGATCGCGCCTGCGCCCGCAACCCAAAATACCGCTCACCGCGCCGCTGCCGATCCCGGTTTGCTCGGCCGTCTGGCAGGCGTGCTGCAAATCTGCCGCCAGCAGCGGAGCCCGGTCACGCTCGCTCTTTTGCAAATCGATCACCTGTCCGATGCGCAATTCATCTGCGGCGTTCAGTCCTCAGCGCTCTTTCTCGAACGCTTCCGCCGCCATCTGGCCGAAGCCACCGGCGGACTCGGCCCTTGCTTGCAACTCAATAGCGGCCACTACGCGCTGCTGTGGGGCGATGTCAACCGCAGCGATGCACTCGCCACTCTGCGAACGGTGCAGCATTCGCTCCCAGCCTGGCAGGAAGAAAGCATGCCCGCCGACAATGTGCATCTAAGCCTGAGCGCCGGCGTCGCAACTCTCGCCCTTCCCAGCCGCAACTTTCCGCCGCAAGATCTCGTCACGGCGGCGGAGCGCTGCCTGGACGCCGCGCAGCTGGCCGGTGGAAACCAGCTGAAGAGCATTGAGCTCTAGCCATCGATCGCGGAAGCGAAAGTCGAAGTTACTACTCCGCTTCTTCCACCACGATCCGCTGATACCCGACTTCCACGACGCGGATCGGCTTGCCGGCGCCGATCACATCGCCTGTGGAAACGACGTCGACCGGCTGACCGTCGATGATGGCCCGGCCGCTGGGCCTGAGGATGGTCATCGTTCGGCCGAACACGCCGACAGGGATTTTTTTCGCCGTGGGAATGCCGGCGACGGCTTCGTCAGGGCTTTCCTCTTCCACCGCAGCGGAAGAGACCGGCGCGAGAACGAGCTGGCTGAGGACGGGAATCGTGCCGATGTAACTGGTCAGCGCATAGGCAATTCCCATGAAGACGACTCCCGAAATCAGCAGCGTGAAGACCGCGCCCAGGCTGATTTGCAACTCGTGGTTCGTTTCGGGCAGCACGAAGTTCTGGCAGGCGAGAATCAGCGAAGTCGCTATCATCACAAGGCCGACAAAGCCAGCCACGCCAAAGCCCGGGAGGACAAACAGCTCGATGGCGAGGAAGATGATGCCGAGCACGAACAGCACCACTTCCAGCCAGCCCGAAGTGCCGCCGAGAAAACGGCTCCAGTAAAAGAGCGAAAAGCAGGTCAGGCCCACGAGCCCGCCGATGCATGTTCCCGGCGCACTGCATTCGTACAAAATGCCGACGAGCCCGACCACGAACAGCAGGCCCGTGACCCACCACAAATTCAGCACATACACCGTCTTGTCCACATTATCGACGCGATAGCTCAGCCACTTGCCGTCGACCGTGTAGCGGGCTTTCAATTCCTCGAGGCTGGCGACATTTCCTTCGGCCAGGCGGAGTTCCAAAGCCCGCGCGCCGGTCACGGTAAGGAAGCTTCCCTTCTTCGATTCCAGCACGAGCTCTCGCTTCTGCCAGTCGGCGGCGTCAGCCTTCGCGGCGACCTCCGCTTCCGAAAGAAAGTCCTCCGCATTGGTGCGCTGGTTGACGTAACGGAAAACTTCCACATTCAGATCGACCATCGACTCGGCCAGAGCCGGCGGGCGTTTGTGCTCGGCCGCAAGCGCTCGCATTTCGGTGACCACAGGGCTGCGGACTTTTTCCGGCGCGTGCTGGAACATGAAGTTCTGATCGAGAAAGATCACGCCGACGTCGCCGATGCGGGCCGATGGGCGCATGACGATCTCGTCGCAGCCGAGCGACACCATCGCCGCGCCGCTGTAGGCTTCGCGCGGAACGTAAGCAACGACGTGCACGTCGGGCAGGTTGTTGAGCTTTTGGGCGATCATTTCGCTTTCGTGCAACAGTCCGCCGGGGCTGTCGATCTCAAGCACGATCAGATCGGCGCCCGCTTGCTGCGCGGCGGCCAGCTTCCGCTCGAGATAGCCTTGCAGCCAGGCCGTGATCGGCCCCTCGAACTGGATCACCGCTGCGTTCTTGAACTTTTTCGCAGCGGGCGGTGCAGCCGGCGGAGCTTTTGGTTCTGCCTCTTCCTGAGCCAGCAAAACCGCTCCACACCAGGCGAGCGCAGCGCAGAGCAGAGCAGCCTTGAGTAAAGGCGAGGGGGGCGCGGAAGGGGAACGAACAAGCATGGTTGTTTAGAAAGTTGCGAATCGAAGCGAACCGTATTGATTCTACCGCAGAGCGGCGGAATTGCGATGCACAACCGCAGACTGTGCCTGGCAGCACTGTTGACGCAGCCGGTAGGGTTTTGCTGGCAAGCAGCGTTTGCCTCATCGGCAGCGGCCAGGGCTCCCGATATCGTTTGGAGTCGCTGAACTGCAACGTCGCGGGATGCAACGGGGTGGAGCCGGGTCTGATGAATCGTTCGCTGGAAGCGCTGGCCATCTTTACGATTTGCCTGGGAGGAATCCTGGCCGTCGTGCGCTTTTCGGCTCAAGACCGGACGGTTGGCCGCGTGGCGGAGCAAGCAGTTCCAGAAACTGCTCCGGCAAAGAACTGCGGCTCGGCGGTGGAGAAAACGCCGGACGCGTGCGAACTTGCCTATGCCGCAGGCTGCGGACTGGATCGCAACGAGGGAACAGTCTATGCGCCCTATAGCCCGCTGCTGAGTCCGCGGGAAGTCGCGCTGCTGGCGATCCGCTCTGCGCCGATTCCGCTGGTGGTTCTGCCAGAAGCACAAGCCGAATTGCAGACCGGTTATGACGCCGCCTACGACGCGGCGATGGGCGCGGCGCAACCGACACCCGAAGAGCTGGCCCGCGCCGCGATCGAAGCGGAATATGCCGCGGCAGAATTGGCGGCGGCGGGAGCGAGCGCAGCGGAGATCTTTACGGAGTTCTCGCCGCCGTCGCCGACCTGGATATTGATCTCCCGCGGCGTGACCGGGATGCAGTGGCAAGGGACCGAAGCCTCCGCCTGGCTGCAGCGGAGCTATGTCGAGCCGTTCGCCAGGGCCCTTCTCCATCGCTGCGCCGATTACGACATGCCGCGGCTGCTCTCCTATCCCCGCGCCCAGACCGAAGCCCGCCAACCGCTGCTCTATCGCCAACGGGCGGAGAATATGCAGCGCGTCGACTGGAACGATTATCTGGAATTTGCGGATGGCCAGCGGACGCTTACCAAAGAACATAGCGAAGCCAAAATAGCCCGCCAGAAGCCGCGGAATGTGCTTTGGCCGCGGTAAAGCAATCTCCCGCCACCGCCCCGTGGGGGTGGTTTAGCGGATTAACAGAGCTTGCCGGAACTTCGCGAACTACCGCTTGTTCCGGCCTGCTGAAGCAACGAAAAGCCCGCGAACACCAGAGGGATGGCAAGCGCGCTCAAAGAAGCCGGGGCTCTCAAATGCTGAAGCAACGAAAAAGCCCGCGAACACCAGAGGGGACCGGCGGTCGCGGGCAATTTGCTGCTGAGTTTCAGTATGATTGGCGAATCAGCGAAATCAAGTCCTAGGCAAACAGGCCGCTGATCGGCGTGCCGTTGTCGACCAGCTTCATCGGGCGGCGAAGCGGGGTCATGACTTCCTTGTTGTGGTCGATCCCCAGGGCGTGGCAGACCGTGGCATGGATGTCTTGCACCTTCACCGGGTTGTCCTTGGCGTGGGCGCCGTCTTCGTCCGACGAGCCATACACCGTGCCGCCCTTGATGCCGCCGCCGGCGATGAACACGCTGAACACCGAGGCCCAGTGGTCGCGACCGGCGTCTTTGTTGATGACCGGTGTCCGGCCGAATTCGCTGACCATCAGCACCAGCGTCTTCGAGAGCTGGCCCGATTCGGCCAGGTCTTGAATGAGCGACGCCATGCCGGGGTCCATGATTTCGCCGTGATTGCGCATCGCGGGGAAATTGTTCATGTGGGTATCGAACCCGCCGCGGTTGATCTGCACGAAGCGGACGCCCTTGTCGATTAGCCGCTTGGCGAGCAGGCAGCCACGGCCGAACGGATTGTTGCCGTACTTTTCGATCGTTTCGGGCTTTACCTTGCTGAACTCGAACGCTTCGAGAGCCGGGCTGCGCATCAGCTTGACGGCTTCGTCGATGCTGGTCTTCGTGCTCGTCAGGCGTTCGTCTTTGTTGCTGCCTTGGAAGCGGGTGTTGAACCGCTCGAGCGTTTCGAGCCGCTTATTGCCCCGCATCTCGGCGATCCCTTCCGGGAAGGCCAGATAGGGATCCTTGTCGCCGGGCTGCGGCACGAAATAGGCTTCGCACTTTTGGCCGAGGTAACCGGCACGGTGAGCGGTGCCGCTGATCGTGATGAAGGCGGGCAGATCGCCCAGCTTCGGTAGCTCGTGCGAGACGACCGAACCGATGCCGGGATAAATCAGGTTCGGGAACGGCAGGTAGCTGGTGGCCACGTGATGATAAGCCCGGCCGTGATCGCCTTGCGTGCCGGCGACCGAGCGGATGATCGAGCAATGATGCATCTGCTTCGCGAGCTGCGGGAAGATTTCGGAAATCTGCACGCCATCGGCCGACGTGTTGATCGGGGCGAGCTCGCCACCGGTGGGTCGGCCTGGCTTGGGATCAAACGTATCGATGTGCGACATGCCGCCGCCATTCGAAAACAGAATCACATGCTCGGCTTTGGCGAGTGCACCCTTGCCGGCCGCCGCGAGCAGAGTCGGCACGTTCATGCCCAGAAGGGAAGCAGAGGCGGCACCACTCGCGGCCAACATGGCACGACGCGACATTCGATAATCGAGGCAACCAGTCATGCAAAACTCCTTCGAATCTGGGGAACGGCCAATGGTGAATTTTTAATAGCCACCGTCGCCAGACGGTGGGTGATTTCGCGATTCGGTGCACGTTCTGGCGAACGTGGCTACAGCTGGAAAACTACGGCAGAAACCGGAACTCGTTGCAGTTGAGCAGGACCCACCGCAGGTCGGCCATGCCATCGAGCGGGGAGGCGGCGGCTGCGATAATTTCCTTGGCTTCGGTCATTTCGTCGGCGTTCGGCCGGCGAGTCATGATTTCCAGATAAGCGAGCTTGATGGCGGCGTCGATGTCCGGCGCCTTGCCGGTGAGCAGCTTGTACATCGGCTCGAGATCGCCGACGCGCGAGGCCTCGTGCGAGAACTTGCCGTTGAGCATCATCAGCGCTTGCCGCATGTTCGCGGTGTCGTCGCGGAGGTCGCCCAAATCGCTGCGGTTCGGCTGGCCGAAGACCTGCAGGAAATGGCCATTGGGGGCCGGCGATTGCATGCGGAGAGAAGTGTTGTAAACCGGGTTGTCGTCGATAATCCGCGAAACCGTCTTCTCTTCGTATTGCATGCGGCTGCCGCGTTCTTGCTGCATCCGCATCGCTTCAATTTCTTCGCGCGACTGGGCTTGCATGGCTTCGACTTCCACTTCGTCCTTGGCCGCTTCGCGCAGCACGGCGTCGAAGTCGACTTCGATCGCGCTTTCCAGAGCGTAGCCGCCAGCCGCCATCGCCATCGGTCCATTCATGCCGGGCATTCCTGCCATCGCGGGATTGTTGCCGCCGGCGACCAGTGAACCGGGCCTGGCGAGGTCACCAGGCTTGCCAGTCTTGGCCACACGGATCTTTTCAAAAATGGTCTTTTCGTTCTTGCCGGGCGAGTGCTTTTGCTCGAACAAGTGGCCCGCCGTGATTACGCTGTCGAACAGCGCTTCGGCGATCATCCGCCGCATTGGCGTGGCCAGCAGGTTGGTTTCCATTTCCATGCGGGTCAGTTCGTCGGCATCGCGCGGGGCGTGGGCCCGTTGATAGGCATCGCTGGTCACAACCAGGCGAACGAGCGTCCGCAGGTCGTAATCGCTGGCGACGAACTCATCGGCCAGGTAATCCATGGCGACTGGGTGAACCGGCAGATTGTCATCGCGGAAATCATCGACCGGCTCAACAAAGCCGCGGCCGATGAGCGTCTTCCACACGCGGTTGACGAACGAGCGCGAGAAATAGCGGTTGGCGGGATTCGTGATCGATTCGGCCAGTTGTTCGCGATAGTCGCTCTTCTTGTACAGGCTCGCTTGAATGTCGATGCCGCGCAGATCCTTCTTGGTTTCCTTCACCGCGCCCGTTTCGCCGGGGCGGCCGCTGGCTACCTGGTTGGCATTCACCGACGACTCGGCCAGCAGATCATCGATGGTCGGGCCCTTCTTGGCGGCGGCGATTGCGTCGGCCTTGGCTTTGCGAACTGCTTCCAGGCGTACGACGTGCGGAGGCCTGGCAGTGAACTTATCCAGCGCGAACGGGAATCGCGGGTTCAGCGGCTTCCGGTCCTTGGCGGGAACTTCGCCTTCCGGCGGCCAGAGGATTTGCGTTTGATCCATTTCGGTCGAATAAACGACGCGGGTCAGCTGGCTTTCATAACGGCGGGTCTTGCCGAAGAACGCGGCCAGGTCGTAGAAGTCCTTGCGGGTCCAAACGTCGAACGGGTGATCGTGGCATTGGGCGCAGGCGATCCGCACGCCGAGGAACACCTGCGACGTGATGCTGGCCATTGCCAGGGGGTCGGCATCGTCAGAGAGGACAAAGCCGGCTTCCGGAATCTTGCCAGCCTTGCCGTTGATCGAAATCAGCCGGCGGGCCAGTTCGTCGTAGGGCATGCCTTGTTCGATCGACTGATGCACATAGGCGATCAGGGCCTGGCCGCCGCTGGCGTTGCTGCGGAGACGGAGCATGTCGGCGAAGAAAATCGTCCAGCGATCGGTGAAGCGGCCGTCCTTCAACAGCTTGTCGATCAGCTTTTCGCGGCGGCCCTGAGCGGGCGTGGCGGCGAACTCGCGGACCTCGGCTTCGGTGGGAATGCGGCCGATCAGGTCGACATAAATCCGCCGCAGGAATGTGGCGTCGTCGACCACCGGCTGCATGGGCAGTTTCAGCCCGGCCT
>Ga0196963_10000914_pt1 | contig 22364 bp, 17 predicted proteins | sample S1_5metaG_FD_148600 | JGI IMG/M metagenome (GOLD analysis project Ga0196963, IMG submission 148600) | Soil microbial communities from Anza Borrego desert, Southern California, United States - S1_5 | ecosystem: Environmental > Terrestrial > Soil > Desert | place: USA: California | collected... | reverse complement strand
CCCGCATCGCAATGCATCGCCACGCATTGGAGCGAAGGCACGCCGGGCAGACAACTACCAACTGTCATAGTCAATGCGGGTTAGCGCTGGTGTGGCCAGCCACCCGACATCAACCGCCCAACGCGCGCGCGAAACGCGGAGCCAGGTCCTGCAGCCGGTCGAGCGGCTCGTTCGCGATCACCAGGCGCAGGTAGCGCGCGGTGTCCTCCAGCCCCCAGTTCTCCATCGACGTCGCGGCGACCCCTTCGGCGAGCAGGCGGCGCGAGGCCTCGGCGCCGCTGAGGCCGCGGCGCGCGAAGTCGATCAGCAGCGACCAGCCGCCGTGCGCGGGAATCACGTCGAAGGCCGGCCTCAAGGCGCGCACCACGGCGTCGTGCCGGTCCTGCCAGGTCGCCGTGCAGGCCGCGATGCCTTCGTCGCCGGTTTCCAGGGCCAGCGCCACTGCCCGCTGCGCGATGCCGACGGGGCACACCACGTTGGAGATGGCGACCCGGCCGATCGCCTCCGCCGCGGCGAGCGGGCACACCGCCCAGCCGACGCGCCAGCCGATCATGCGGTACTCCTTCGAGGCCGCGCCCACCGTCACCGTCCGCTCGGCCATGCCGGCAAACTGCAGCGGGTCGAGGCGCGGCGCGCCGTTGAAGACGATGCGCTGCATCGCGCTGTCGTGGATCATCCAGGCGTTGGCCGCGATGCAGGCCTCGCACACCGCCTGCCATTCGCCGCGGTCGAACACCGCGCCAGTCGGCATTGATGGGCTCATCATCAGGAACGCACGCGTGCGCGGCGAGACCGCTTCGCGCAGCGAGTCCAGGTCCATGCGCCATCCGGTCGCGCCCGGCAGCAGCCGCACATAACGCGGAATGCCGCCGGCCATCCGGACGCGGTTGACCAGGCCGACGTAGGTCGGGCTCGTCAGCACCACCTCGTCGCCCGGATCGATCAGCGCGAGCAGGGTGTTCAGGATGCCGTTCAGGCCGCCGGCGGAGATGAAGCACTGCCGGCGCCAGTCGTAGTGATCGGCCGCCAGTCCGCCGTTGCGCGCCACCAGCGCCGCCGCGGCGCGGCGCAGGCGGTCGTGGCCGAAGAAGGGCAGGTAGCTGTTGGCGTCGTCGTTGCGCACCTCGGACTCGGTCAGCGCCAGCGCCGGCAGCGGTGGCAGCAGGTCGGTGTCCAGGTTCTCCAGCCGCAGCACGCGGGGATCGGCCAGCGCATCGGCGGCATCGCCCATGCGCTCGACGCCGATCGGCGTCATCAGGGCAGTGCGCCGTGCCGGCGCGGGCAGGTCTGACAATGGCATGGGAACTCTCCAGCAGCAGTCGAGGATGGACGGGGCGCCCCACGCGCCCTGCTGTTTAATATATTAAATGAGAAGTCGATGCCGAAGAACGCTCAGCCGGTCGCCAAGCTGATCGCCCAGGCGCTGGAACAGCGCATCGTCGAAGGGTTGCACGCGCAGACGGTGCCGCTGCGCCAGGCCGAACTGGCCGCCGAGTTCGGCACCAGCCACATCCCCGTGCGCGAGGCGCTGGCCACGCTGGCGGAAAAGGGCCTGGTGCAGATCATCCCGAACCGCGGTGCGGTGGTGGTGCCACTCAGCGCACAGCAGTGCCGCGAACTGGCCGAGATGCGCGCCGCGCTGGAGCCGATCGCCCTGCGCCATTCCGTGCCGCGCCTGACCGACGAGATGCTGGCCGGCGCACGGCAGGCCTGGGACCAGGGCCGCCGCGCGCGCACGCTGGCGCTGCGGGCGCAGCACAACTGGGCCTTCCACCGCGCGCTGTACGCCGGCGGCGACCAACCCTTCCTGCTGGGCCAGCTCGAGACCCTGTGGCGCCACGCCGACCGCTACCTGATGTTCGCGTGGACGCATGCGCGCTACGAAGCGCGCTCCGACGACGAACATGCCGCGCTGCTGGAGGCCTGCGAAGCGCGCGACGTGCGCCGGGCCTGCACGCTGACGCGGCGGCACATCGAGGCGGCGGCGGAGGTGGTGGAGCGCTTGCTGGCGGAAGAGGGCTGATTGGAGCGGTGCTGCCTGCACGCAGCACCACGCGTGCCGCGGCAGGCCCGGGCTCAGCCTCCGACGGGCAGGTACGCCAGGCCGGTGTCGGCCAGGCCCACCAGTTCCACGCTGCCGGTGTTGAGATCGCTGCGGCAGGCCAGCACGGCCAGCTGCGCCTGCGTGGTGGCGCCGCTGTCGAGCAATCCGGTGAAGGCGGCGAGGGCGCTGGCATCGGCGTCCTGGCCCACCACGTTGCGGTAGACGAGGCGCACGAAGTCGGCATTCGAGCGTGAGCCGGCGAGCTGCGCGAAAACGTCGGTGCCGAGCGCCAGCGCAACCAGCGTGTCGTACGCCATGCCGTCGTCCAGCAGCGCCAGCCCGATGCCGGCGAAGGCGTGGTTCGCCAGGCTCGACGCGCCGAACAAGGCCCGCAGGATCTGCGCCGCCTCGCCGGCATGGCCGTCGCGGCCCGTGTCCAGTGCGATCGACACATCGCCGAAAGCGATGCGTTCGACCTCGACCAGCCGGTCGCGGCCGTCGCCGCCGGTGGTCGCGTCACTGACCTGCCAGGCCGACGCGTCGCGCGTGAGCACATGGGACGCCCGCAGGCCGGTGTAGCGGGCGGTGTCGATGCCGGCGCCACCATCCAGCAGGTCGTCGCCACCGCGGCCCATCAGCTCGTCACGGCCGCGCATGCCGCGCAGGTGGTTGGCCACGGCATTGCCGGCCAGCGTGTCGGCGCCATCGCCGCCACAGGCGGCTTCGATCTCGGTGCCGGCCGAGATCGTCAATGCGTGGCCGTCCAGCCAGCTCTCGGCGCCGGGCTGCAGGTCGATCAGGCTGCCGGACGTGATCGCCGAGGCATTCAACGTGTCGTGGCCACCCGCGTCGGCCAGCGTGGCGCGCGCCGGCTGCGCCGCCGCCGATTCGCCGAACTCGTCGGTGTAGACGAAGACGTCGTCGGCGCTGTCCGTGCTACCCACCAAGGTGAGCGACCAGGCGTGCAGGGTACCGGCCTGGCCCGCGCGATCGTCGACGGCCTCCAGCGTCCAGCGGCCGGCCGCGCTCTCGCCCAGGCTCAGCACGGTGCTGAACGTGAAGTTCAGGCGATCGGGCACGGTGGGGTAGAGCATGTGCGGGTTGTGCGAGATGCCCGACATCAGCCGGCTTTCTGTGCCCGCGGGCGACACCAGCCGCAGCGACAGGTCGCCCAGGCTGCCGTGCTCGATGTCGACGTGGACCTCGACGCGCTCGACCTGCAGCGCCTGCGTGACATCCACGGCCTGGACCAGCGACGACGCGCCATCGGGGATCGCTGCCGCGGTCGTCACGTTGATGCGATGCTCGACCACGTTCGCGGCGGTTGCGGGCGTGGTGCCCCAGGTCTCGGCCAGCCGCACGGCCGCATGGGCATCGACCAGGCCGAAGCCGAGCTGGTGGTCGACCGCGTCGAAATGCAGGCCACCGCCGTTCCAGCCGCTGCCGCCATTGCTGCGCCAGTCGTTGTGGGCCGCATCCGTGGTGCGGGCGCTGAAGGCCAGGATCGTCTGCACGTCGCGGTAGCCCAGCCCCGGACGGGCCTGCAGCATCAGAGCCGCGATGCCGGCGACCGCCGGCGCCGCGAAAGACGTGCCGGACACACTCGCGAAGTCACCATCGTCGTAGCCCAGGCGTCCGCTGCGGTCGGTCGTCAGGATGTCGCCGAAGCCGTGGTCGCCCACGCCGCCCGGCGCGGCGACCAGCACGGACGCGCCCGGCGTCGTGTAGCGGGTGGCCGCGCCCTGGTGGTCGGTGGCGGCGACGGTGATGGTGTAGCGGTTGTTCTGGAAGCTGTGCAGGTTGGTGTCGTCGTCGACCAGGGCGCTGTTGCCGGCGGACTGCACGATCACCGTGCCGAGGCCGCCGCGCCCCGTGTGCGCCAGCTGCGCCAGTGCAGCGACGATGGGCGCCGCGGACACGGCATCCATGTTGTCGCTGAAGGCCCAGGTGTCATCGAACATGAAGCGCAGGCTGAAGCCCCAGCTGTTGTTCAGCACGTCGAAGCCCTGCGCATGCGTGAAGGCATTGGCGAGGTCGAGCTGGAAGTCCCTGTAGCTGGTGTACAGCGGAACCAGGGTCGACCCGGGGGCGACGCCGACGGTTCCGGTGCCGTTGCGTGCGGCGCCGATGACGCCGGCCACCGCGGTGCCGTGGTTGTCCGAGGTGTACACCGGTGCGCCGCCGGGTTGCAGGTCGCGCGCCACGACGCCCGAGGTCGCATCGACGGTCGGCGCGAGGTCTTGGTGGCCGGCCTCGATGCCGCTGTCGAACACGCCGACGCGCACGCCGTGGCCGTCGAACTCGGACCACAGCGACAACACGTTCACGCCGTGCTCGGGATACAGGTGCCATTGCCGCGGCAGCAGCGGATCGCCGGGCAGCGTGCCGGGCGCAGCGTCGTCGTCGACGATCGTGACCTCGGCCTTGGCGGTGCCCAGCACCGCCCCGACCGGGTTCGACAGCGTCAGTGTGAAGACCTCGTCCGGCTCGAGCAGCGCGTCATCGACGATCGGCAGGTCGACGGCGATGCTGGTCTGCCCTGGCGCGAAGCGCAGCTCACGCGGGCCGCCCGTAGTGACGTCGGCGCCTGGCTTGGCGGTGCCGGCCGCCGCGTCGAGCATCACGACCACGTCCTGCGCCGCGGGGCCGCTCAGCGACACCTCCACCCGCACCATGCCCGCGCCTTCGGCGACGCGCAGTTCATCGGTTATCAATATCTCGAGTTCGGGCCGCGTGCGGAAGGTGTACGGCGCGGCGGCGGCGTTGGCATTGCCCTCCGCGTCGAGCACCGCACCGCCGCCCAGTTCCACGACGTAGCCGGTGTCGCGCCGCAGGGGCCCGACGGGGTTGATGCGCAAGTGGTTGCCATCGAACTCGATCGCATCGCTGGTCGCCGCTTCGTAGCGGGCGACGACGGCGCCGTCCGCTTCGCGCAGCACGATGCTGCCGTGGCCGCGCGCGATCGGCTCGTTGAAGGTGAGTACCAGGTCGCTGCCGGCGGAAGCGCCGAGCGCATCTGCCGCCGGACTGAAGTGCAAAGGGGTCGGCGCGGAGGGGGCCGTGAACAGGAAGGCACCGTAGCGTTGCCCGGCGAAGAACAGCACTTCGACGTTGCGCACGCGGTCGACGCCTTCACCTTCGGACGACACCGTCAACCAGCCACTGGCGCGGTCGTGGCTGATGTCCACCCTATCGAGCGTCGTCAGGAAGAACGCGCCGTCTTCACCGCCGCCGCCATCGATCGTGTCATGGCCGGCGTTGCCCATGAAGCTGTCGCTGCGTGACGAACCGGTCAGCGTGTCGTCGAAGAACGATCCGGCCACCGCCTCGATCTCGACGAGCGTGTCGTTGCCGTCGCCGCCACTGGCGCGCCCCGACTCGAGATCGACGGTGATGCGCCCGAGAGCGCGCCGGTAGTCGGCGTTGTCGAAGCCGGCACCACCGATGAGCACGTCGTCGCCCGAGCCCCCGGCCAGCAGGTCGTCGCCCAGCCCGCCTTCGACATGGTCCATGCCCGGACCGCCGAACAGCCAGTTGCCCAGGTGATTGCCCACGAGCCGATCGTCGTAGCGAGAGCCGGCCGCGCCCTCGATCGACACCAGCGTGTCGCTGCCGTCCGCGCCGCTCGCCAGGCCGGCCACCAGGTCGATCTGCACGGCACCGGCGGCGGTCACGTAGAAGGCCGTGTCGTTGCCGGCACCGCCATCGATGACGTCGTTGCCGGCGTTGCCTTGCAGGCTGTCGTCACCACCCTGGCCGTTCAGCACGTCATCGTCCGGACTGCCGCGCAGCTCGTCGGCGACGGTCGATCCTTCGAAGAGCGCATGCGGTCCGACATGCCAGCCCAGCACCTGCGGCAGCGCCCGCAGCGCCGCCTCGACCGCATCGCGGCCGTCCAACTCATTGATCACGGAGGTCCCTCGTTCAACGGGGGCCGTTCATCGGGCCCCTCGCAAGCCGGGAGTCTAGTGAGGCGAGCGGGTATCGACCGGTACGGAAACGGCGCGCAGGGCCTGTGAACGTGGGGGGTGGGGAGGCGGCAGAAGGTCGCCGGCGGTCCCTCGCCCGGCCGCGCAGTGCGGCTGCGATCAGTGTTGGGCCACCACCCGCCGCGCCTCCTCCACCAGGCCCTGGATCAGCCGCCCTCGCACGGCTCGGCGTTCCCACACCAGTCCCAGGCGCCGGGCGCCCGAGGCATCCGGCAGCGGCAGCCGGGCCAGGCGCAGGCCGGGCCAGTGCGGCAGCGCCGCATCGGGCACCAGCGACACGCCGAGCCCGCGATCGACGAGCATCGCGATGGCGGCCAGCGAGCTGAGCTCGAAGCGCTCCTTCGGCGTGATCCCGGCCTGGCGCAGGTAGCGGTCGGCCTGCCGGCCGCCGCCCACCGAGCGCTCATAACGTATGAAGGGCTCGGTGGACAGCAGCTGGTGCGCATCGCGCCGGGCCAGGCGCTGCGGCACCAGCACGGTCAGCGGCTCGTCGCGCAGCGGCTCCCAGTTCAGCGTCTTGGGCAGGGTGAAGTGCGGATGCAGGCAGACCGCCGCGTCCAGCTCCGAGCGCTGCACCGCGTCGTACAGCTCCACCGAGGCGCTCGATCGGATGTGCACCCGCACCTGCGGGAAACGCTTGACGAAGCCGGCCAGCACGTCCGGCATCAGGCTGTGCAGCGCGGTGTTGATGCTGCCGATGCGCAGCTCGCTGGCCGCCGCCTGCTCGTTCACCAGGGCCTTCAGGTTGCCGACGTCACGCAGCAGGCCGCGCGCCTTGTCGGCAAGCCGGTGGCCGGCTTCGGTGGGCACCACGGTGCGGCCCGAGCGCATCAGCAACGCGGTGCCCATCTCGCGGTCCAGCACGCGCATCTGCTGCGCGACGGCGGCGGGCGTCAGGCCCAGCCGGCGGGCCGCTTCCGACATGGATCCGGTGTCGACCACGAGCACGAAGGTGTTCAGGTAGCCGGTGTCCATATGAAATGATTTCTATCATCTGATGGAAGAGCCAATCAGTTTATCTTTCTTCATGCGGGCCCGAGACTGCGGACGCATGAGAAGCAAGCTGTTCGTTCCGGGTTCGCGGCCCGAGCTCTTCGCCAAGGCGCTGGCCGGCGATGCCGACGCGCTCTCGTTCGACCTCGAAGACTCGGTGGCCGAGACGCGCAAGGGCGAGGCACGCGAATCGCTGCGGGCGCTGCTGCGGTCCGACGCGCTGCGGCAGAGCGGCAAGGTGACCATCGTGCGGGTGAACGGGCTGCACACGCCGCACTTCGCGGCCGACATCCGCGCGGTGGCGCAGCCCGGCGTGGCGCTGGTCAACCTGCCGAAGGCGCAGGCGCCGCAGGACGTGGTGGCCGCCGCCACCGCGCTGCAGCGGGCCGAATGCGACAACGGCCTGCCGGCGGCCACGGCGCAGCCGATTCGCCTGCTGCTGAACATCGAGACCCCGGCCGCGCTGCTGCAGGCGGCCGCGCTGGCGAGTGCCCACCCCCGCGTGGCCGGCCTGCAGCTGGGGCTGGGTGATCTGTTCGAGCCCTTGGGCATGGACCGCCGCGAGCCCGCGGCCATCCAGCAGGCGATGTTCGCGCTGCGCCTGGCGGCGGGCAGCGCCGGCGTCTTCGCCTACGACGGCGCCTTCGCCGACATCGGCGACAGCGCGGGCTACCGCGCCGAGGCCGAACTGGCGCGCCGCCTCGGCTTCCTCGGCAAGAGCTGCATCCACCCCAGCCAGGTGGCGCTGGCCAACGCGGCCTTCCGCCCCACGGATGCGGAGATCGCCCACGCCCTGCGCGTGCTGGCCGCCGCCGGCGGCGCCGGGCACGCGCACATCGGCGCCTATGTGGTGGACGGCCGGATGATCGACCGGCCCTTCGTCGACCGTGCACGTGCCACGGTGGCGCTGGCACGGCGGTTGGGCCTGGTGGTCCCCTGAACACTGATGCAATGGAGACACGCATGAATCCGCACCCCACCACCCGCATGGCCGGCGCCGCTGCCGTGGCCGCCGCCATCGCCTTGGGCAGCCCCTGCGCTGTCGCGCAGGAGAAGTACCCAGCCAAGCCCATCACCATCGTCGTGCCCTATCCGCCGGGCGGCTCCAACGACGTGTTCGCGCGCATCATCGGCAAGGCGCTGGGCGATGCGATGAAGGCCACGGTGGTCATCGACAACCGCCCCGGCGCCAGCGGCAACACCGGCACCGCCCAGGTGGCCAAGGCCACGCCGGACGGCTACACGCTGGTGGCGGTGTCCTCCAGCATGACGACCAACGCGGCCATCCAGCCCAAGATGCCCTTCGATCCGGTGAAGGGTTTCGCGCCGGTGGCGATGTTCGCCAAGGGCCCCTTCATCGTGGCCGTGAACAACGAGACGACGGTGAAGACGCCGGCCGAGCTGGTGCTGTCGCTGAAGCGGCAGCCCGGCAAGCTGAACTACGCCTCATCCGGCATCGGCAGCAGCAACCAGTTCGCCACCGAGATGCTGAAGGCGGCGACCGGCACCTTCGTCGTGCACGTGCCCTACCGCGGCATGGGACCGGCCGTGACCGGGCTGATCAGCGGCGAGACGCAGCTGCTGATCGCCAGCGGACCGTCGCTGCTGCCGCAGGTGCGCAGCGGGCGCATCCGCGCGGTGGGCATCACCAGCCTGAAGCCGAGCAACATCGCGCCCGAGCTGACGCCGATGGCCAGCGCCGTGCCCGGCTACGAATTCGAACTGTGGTGGGGCCTGCTGGCGCCGGCGGGCACGCCGGCGGCCGTGGTGAACCAGCTGAATGCCGAGGTGAACAAGCTGCTGGCCACGCCCGAGATCAAGGCCGCGTTCCTGCGCGAAGGCGCCGAAGCCCACCCCCTCACGCCGGCGCAATTCGCCAGCGTGATCGCCACCGACATTCCGCGTTGGCAGAAGATCGCCAGGCAGCAGAACATCGTGGCCGAATGAAGCAGCCGATGAACACGCCGCTGCACCCTCGCCCGGGCCCGCGCGGGCCGTTGAGCGGGATCCGCGTGCTCGACCTCAGCGCCTACATCGCCGGGCCCTACGCCTGCTCGCTGCTGGCCGACCAGGGCGCCGAGGTCATCAAGATCGAGCCGCCCGCGGGCGACAACTTGCGCACGTACCCCTCGACGCTGGCGGCCGAGGGCCGCGCGTTCATCGGCGTCAACCGCAGCAAGGTGGGCGTGGTGCTGGACCTGAAGCAGCCCGAGGGCCTGCGCGCCCTGCTGGCGCTGGTGCGCGAGGCCGACGTGCTGGTGCACAACTTCAGGCCCAGCGTGCCGGCGCGCCTGGGCATCGCCTGCGAACAGCTGCGGCCGATCAACCCGCGCCTGATCTACTGCGCCGTGACCGGCTATGGCGAGACCGGGCCGCTGAAGGACCGTGCCGGCTATGACCAGGTGCTGCAGGCGATGACCGGCATGTGCACGCTGCAGGGCAAGCGCGGCCAGCCGCCGGAGATCCTGTACGGCTCGGTGGTCGACTACTACGCGGCGGCCCTGCTGGCCGCGGGCGTGTCGTCGGCGCTGTTCGAACGCGAGCGCAGCGGGGAAGGGCAGAGCGTGGGCGTCTCGCTGCTGCGCTCGGCCCTGGCCATGCAATCGGCGCGCATGGTGTGGGCCGAGGGCGAGCCCAAGGACGTGGGCCGCGACATGCGCTCGGGCGGCATCACCGGCCTCCATCCCACGCGCGAAGGGCACCTCTACATCTCGGCCAACACGCCGCATTTCTGGCGGGCCCTGTGCGACAAGACCGGCTTGCAGGACCTGGCCGCCAACGAGCGCTACGACAGCGTGCGCAAGCGCGCCCTGCACAAGGACGAGATCGTGCCGCGCCTGCACGCCGCGCTGCAGGCGCGCAGTGCGCTGGAGTGGGAGGCGCTGTTCGGTGACGAGGTGCCTTGCGCCGCGGCGCGCAGCGTGGAAGACATGTTCGACCACCCCCAGGTGCTGCACGAAGGCATGGTCGGGCACTTCACGCATCCCACCTTGGGCAGCTACCGCGGTTTCACGCGCTCGATCACCTTCGGCCGCACGCCGGGGCCGGAGCCGTTCGCGGCGCCGACGCTCGGGCAGCACACGGCACAGGTGCTGGGGAGGATGGAAAGCCGGCTGGTGGAGTGAAGCTCACTTCGCAGCGCGCGCCATCCCATTGGCGTGAGACCTGGCGCAGGGGCGAGGCGGGGCGGGGCGGAGGCATCGCCCGCGTCGTCCATCCATGGCAGCCATCGTCGGCCGACGATCCGGTTTGGCCGCGGTCGGGGGAGGCCAGGGGCGGGTCAGGGATGGTCGGGTGTGGCGAGGAAGGGCAGCGCCTCGGCCAGCAGCGCCTCGGGCGCTTCTTCGGCGATGTAGTGGCCGCAGGGCAGCGGGCCGCCGCGCACGTCGTCGGCCACGCGGTGCCATTCGTCCAGTGGCTGGAAGCAGCGCTGCACCACGCCGTCGCGGCCCCACAGCGCCAGCAGCGGCACCTGCAGGCGCACGCCGCGGTCGCGGTCCGCGCGGTCGTGGTCCAGGTCGATGCCGGCGGCGGCGCGGTAGTCCTCGCACAGGCCGTGGGCGGCGCCGGGCAGCGCCAGCGCACGCTGGTACGCGGCCAGTGCCCGCGGGTCGAACGGGGCCAGGCCGGCGCTGCGGCGGCCCATCACGTCGCGCACGTAGGCGGCGGGGTCGGCTTCGACCAGGCGTTCCGGCAGCGGCGCGGGCTGGATCAGGAAGAACCAGTGCCAGTAGGCACGCGCGAAGGCTTCGCTCGTCTGCTCGTACATCGCCAGCGTCGGCGCGATGTCCAGCAGCACCAGGCGGCGCACCGCGGCCGCATGGTCCAGCGCCAGCCGGTGCGCCACGCGCGCGCCGCGGTCGTGCGCCAGCACGCTGAAGCGCGGGTGGCCCAGCGCCTGCATCACGCGCAGCATGTCCAGCGCCATCGCGCGCTTGGCGTAGTTGGCATGGTCCGCATCCCCGGCGGGCTTGGCGGAATCGCCATAACCCCGCAGGTCCGCGGCCACCAGCGTGAAGTGCCGTGCCAGCACGGGCGCCACCTTGTGCCAGATGGCGTGCGTCTGCGGATGGCCGTGCAGCAGCAGCAGCGGCGCGCCCTGGCCGCCCACGCGCACATGGATGTGCACGCCGCGGCTGGTCTCGATGTCCTGGGCGCTGAAGCCGGGAAACAGGTCGTCGTCGGTCATGGTCACCCCGCGGACGTGCCGCAGCCAGTCTCGGAATGCCTCGATCCTAAGCGTGAAGCAGATGCGGATAATGTCCGTTTCGACAGCGCTTTCGGTCGCGAAAGTTAGCAATGGACGGCTTCTCGGACCTGGCCTTCTTCTCGCTGCTGGTGAAGCAGGGCAGCCTGGCCGCCACGGCCCAGCAGCTGGGCGTGACGCCCCCTGCGGTGAGCAAGCGGCTGGCCGCCATCGAGCGCCGCCTGGGCGTGCGCCTGCTGCAGCGCACGACGCGGCGCATCGGCCTGACGCCCGAGGGCGAGACCTACCTGGTGGACGGCGCGCGCGTGCTGGAAGACCTGGAAGCGCTGGAGCGCACCGTGGCAGGCAGCCAGGCCGTGCCGAAGGGGCTGGTGCGCATCTGCGCCACGCTGGGCTTCGGCCGGCGCCACATCGCGCCCGCGTTGTCGAAGTTCGCGCGGCGCTACCCGGACGTGGAGGTGCAGCTGCACCTGACCGACCGCCCGGTGAACATCGTGGAGCAGGGCTTCGACCTGCAGATCAGGCTCGGCGACCTGCCCGACAGCCGGCTGACCGCCCGCCTGCTGGCACGCAACCGGCGCGTGCTGTGCGCGTCACCCGCCTACCTGAAGCGCGCCGGCGAGCCCAAGTCCCCACGCGACCTGGCGCGCCACGCCTGCCTGTTCATCCGCGAAAGCGACGAGACCTTCGGCAGCTGGCACCTGCGCAACGGCGCCAAGACCGAGACGGTGAAGGTGCGCGGCCCGCTGGCCGCCAACGACGGGGAATGCGTGCTCGGCTGGGCGCTGGACGGGCACGGCATCGCGATGCGGTCGCTGTGGGAGGCGGGGCCGATGCTGCGGACGGGGAGGTTGAAGCCGGTGTTGGCGGATTGGGCATTGCCGGCGGCGGACATCCATGCGGTGTTTCCGTCGCGGAGCCACTTGTCGGCGAAGACGCGGGTGCTGGTGGACTTTCTCGCGGAGGGATTCGAGGCGAAGAAGGGTGGTGGGAGCGAGTGGTGGTAGGCCGCATGGCCGACGACGCCCGTGCAGCGGCGAAGCCCACGCCCGCCCGCCCTTCCGCCGCCCCTGCGTCCGCCGGCTCTGGACGCACCAGCAGGTCCTTGAGTTGACATAAGAATGATTGTGGGTGGTTCAGGCCAGGTCAGGAGCGTGCAACTTGAAGTGAGCGACAGATGATCTGCTCAACCCATCCGGTGCGGGCCTTCGAGCCATCGGTCCAGGCGCACGCGCAGCCGGGCCGCATCGTCGCCGGCGTGCGGCTGGTACGCCGTGGCGCAGGCAGCAAGCAGGCCGGTCGCCGCGATCAAGGTGATGAATCAGTTCATGGGGCAGACGTCGACGGCGACGCGGCGATGGCCGCTGCGTTATCGAGTTATTCATGTTCAGGCTGCGGAGACGGATGCGCCGGCGGTCAGCCGCGCTTCAGCACATCGCCGACTTGGTAGTCCTCCGCGTACTCCCAATCTGCATGCACCTGGCCTGCCTCGGTCACTGTCAGGTGCATCGCAGCCCACCGCGGATCTGATGCAGACCAGTGGCGTCGTGCCAGCGTGCGGATCTCATCCTCGATGGCCTCCGGCGGAGCAGAGCCGCGGTCGAGTTGGCCGTTCTTCAAATGGAAGTCGAATGCGTAGCCCGTGGTGGAGCCGTCGGGATTGGAGCGCGCGTGCAAGGTCACGCGGTCCCAGTCCCGCATCGGTGGACTGCGGTAGACGAGCGCCGCCATTTGAGTCAGCAGCGAGTCAAGTTCTCGGAGATTCGACATGCGTTCATCCGCCTCGTAGGTTGCCAAACACCTGGGTGTCCCGCACGCCATCGATCCAGTAGGTCACCTTGATCTCCGTCGGGACAGCACTGCCACCCGCGTAAACCGGGTTCACTTCCACCTTCACGCTCTTGTTCGCCATCAGCGCATCGGCCCACATCTTTTCCATCGCCCTGAACTCGCCGCGGTTGACCGAGGACAACTGCGGCACCAGGTTGATGCGTTCGCCGGCGCCGCCGAAGAGCGTGCCGATGAGGTGGCCGCCATCGTAGCCCTCACCGCCGATGCGGCCTGAAACAACCTGCTGGTAGACGTTTCGATCGCCGGTGCCGAGCTTGGCCAGGTCCAGCGTCGCGTCGGCACGCGCCACGCGCCCTGCGGCATCGGTCACGTAGCTGTGGCCGTTCGCCAGCACGTAGGCGGTGCTGGGCTGCAGCGGGGCGTTCAGCGTGTCGTTCCACGCGCCGCGCTGGCCGGGCGTCTCGCGCACGACGGTCATGCCTTGCGCGGCGTAGTGCGCCTCGGCGCGCGCAGCCTGCACCTGCGCGGCGCGTTCCACCTCGGCCAGGCCGCGGCTTTCGATGCGCGTCGCGGCAGCGACCTCACGCGCATTGGCGCCGCCGCGGATCAGGTCGCCCACCTTGCCCAGCGCCTTGCCGGCGCCGGGGATAACGTCGAGCACCGTGGTCGGGAAGAGCGTCTCGTTCGCCGCGTACAGCACGCCCAGCACGACGATCTCGGCTTCGCTCAGGCCGCCGCGCGCGGCCACGCCCTCCAGGTAGCTGGAGATCGACTGCTGCGCCTGCTCGAGGCGGCCGATGCGGATGGCCTCCATCGCCTTGTCCAGCGTGGAGCGCAGCGGCCCGCCCACGCGCTGGGACACGCGATCGACGTAGGCGCTGAGGCTCTTCGACGCGTCGTCGAGCCAGCCCACCGGCATCAGGTTCGGATCGCCGTCCGGGTTGATGCCGAACTCGGCATTGACCTCGTCCAGCGCGCTGTCCTGGGCCTCGTCGGTGACGAGCCGGCCGCCGATGGTGCGTGCATCGGTGGCCGCGTGGATAACGAGCTGCTGACGCAGGATGGTTTCAGTGGCCAGCGTCTGCGCCAGGCCCGCTTCCAGCCCTTGCGCCTGCAGGTGCGCCGCGAGCTGCGCCTGCTGCTCGGCCGGGGTGGCGTCGGGGTCGACGATGCCCGGCATCAGGTTGCCTTCGTCGTCGAAGGCGAGTCGGTTGGTGGGCGTCGCGGGGGCCGGGCCGGCCTGCTGGATCAGGTCGTTCAGGAACGAACTGGCGAACGCGTTCGCCGGATCGTCCGGGTTGCCGGCGGCGCGGATCGCCGATCCGACGACCCGCGCGAAGGTGCGCGCGGTCGCGGCCTCGGCGGCGGTCATCGCGCCATCGGCCACGGCCTTGTCGATGTTGGCCTGCATGTTGGCGCCTGCCATGTCGGCCAGGCCGCTGGCGAAGCCGGCGAGCGCACCGTCCTTGAACTCGCCGCCCAGCAAGGCCTGGATGCCGCCCTGCACCGTGGTGCGCAGCGCCAGCGTGCCGACCGGGCCGGCCGCCGCGTGCACCGCCGGCGTCAAGGTGTTCAGCAGGCCGGCGGATAGGCCACCCGCCAAGGCACCACGCAGGATGTCCTTGAAGTTGACGCTGCCGTTCATCATGCCGCCGGCCAGCGAGCCGGCGGCGCCCGCCACCGCGGCCGAGACCACGGCCACGCCGGTGGCGCTGGTGACACCGATGGCCCCGGCCACCGCGGGCCCCAGCGTGCCGGCCGAGACATACGAGACGACGCCGACGATGGCGGCCTGCACGATGGTCTCGAACCAGTCGCGCTTGTGCCTGATGTTGCCGTGCGCGGTGGCCCAGCCGGCCTCGAGGTCGAAGCCCACGGCGTCGCGGTTGTGCAGCCGCGGCGGGTCGTTGGGGTTGATGCCCAGCAGGTCCTTGTGGCCCATCGGACCGCCCGCCCCGTACATCGACCAGTTCGGGTTGTCGAAGCTGACGCTGGCGGCAAAGCTGCGCCCCGACTCGTCGGTGGCGAAGCTGGTGTGGCTCTGGCCGTAGAAGGTCCTGAAAGCCTCGTGCTGCAGGCCGCCCTGCTGCGTGTACCAGGCGGTGAAGGCATCGGGGTCGAACAGGCGCTCCATCTGCGCCTGCGGCTGGCCCGACGCATCACGCAGCGGCTGCCCGCTCTCGTCCGTCACGTACAGCGTCTGCGTGCTGGTCTGCCCGCTCTCGTCGCTGACGGTGATGGTGCGCGGCCGCTCGATCCAACCCGGCCCGCTGCCGCTGGCCTGGGCCTGCGCCATGGCGTCGGTGTACTGGCTGCGCACCGAGGCCATCGCGTTGTCGAGCCGGCTCAGCTGGTCGTAGCGCTGCTGGCCGTAGATGCGCACCTGCTCGCGCGCGATGTCGCCGGTGGCTGGCGCCGGCTGGCCGCCGTAGGCGTCGATCAGCGCGGCCATCTGCGGGTCACGCATGTACAGGTCCAGCATGCCCAGCTGGGACGGGTCGCCCATGGCGCGGCCAGCGGGCGGCGGGCCGGCATTGATCGCGTGGTCGCTGGTGGCGATGCCCCAGATCTCCGGGTGCTTCGTGAACAGGCCCGCCACGTCAGTGCCGTACAGCGACGCCAGGCTCTGCAAGTGCGTGCCGCCCTGCGCGCGGAAGTGGGCCGCGAAGGCTTCTTCGTCGAACTCCATCCACTGGCCGTTGGGCTGGTAGACGGGGCCGCTCTCGTCGTAGCCGACGATGACCTGCGGCGCGCTCGGGTCGGCCACGAAGACGATGTCTCGCCCGCTCGCGCTGCGGATCTGGCCGCTCTCGTCGCTGACGGTGGTGGCCACCGTCCAGCCCGGTCCGGACCCGGCGGTGGATTGCGCCTGCGCGCGTGCGGCGGTGTAGTCGGCGCGGATCGCGACCAGGGCCCGCTCGCGGTCGGCCAGCCATTGCGGATCCGCGCTCGGCTCGCCGGCGTAGGACGCAGCGGAGGAGGTGGCAGGCGGCGGCGCGGTGTGCGGCGCGGTTTGCGTGGCGGCAGCGGCGGTCTCTGCAGCGGCCTGCAACTGCGGCGCCGGCGGCAGATCAGACAACGCGTTTGGTGGCGCCGGCACGGCCTGCCAGAACGGCACGTCAGGCGGCGCGGTGTCCAGCGGCGGCGAGTGCTCGGCGGCAGGCGGTAGGCCCTCGCCCTCGTGCGGTTCGGCCACCGGTTCGTCCCAATGGCGCAGCCGTGCTTCGTGGATCAGCATGATGGTGTTCTTTCCATGGCACGCAAAAGACGCGGCCAGTGTGAAGGCGACCGGCTGGGGAAGAAAAGCCGCGGCGCGCCCCACCTGGGGTGCACCCGAGCTGTGGTGAACCCGGGCTGGTGAATGGCGACGGGGCCAGCCGACCGCTTCGCCTGGTCCGCTGCTTCAGGGCCGACGTTGGTCCGCTGGAACGGAGAAGTCGACGCCGCCGTGCACGCGACGCGGGCGCCGATGCCTCCGTCTAGGCGTCGCGCCGCTGCGCGTGGGGGCGCGCGTCCTTGAAGGACTCCGGCAGCACCACGGCGTCTGCCCGCGCTTCGGGCTCCCAATGGGCCAGGCGCATGCGGAAGGACGCCACGTCGTGCCGCAGCGTCTCGGCGAAGGCCGCCACCTGCCAGGCTACGCCCTCCTCGCAGGCTTCATGGCTGGTGGGCACGGGGCTGTCGACCATTTCCTCGACCAGGTCGCCCACCTCGCCCACCGGCCCCAGCGGGCTGATCAGCTCGCCGATGCGGCCCACCGCACCCAGCACGCCGGGCACGGCAGGCAGACCGGCCGATGCGCCACCGAGCGAAGGCACCGTGCCGTCTTCGTCGGCCGGCGCCGGGGCGAGGGACAGCAGCGCGAGCGTGGTGTTCAGGCCGATCGTCATGGTGTGCCCTTCGCGGCCTTCAGCCGTTAGCCTGGGCCGCCGCCGCGACGAACCAGTTGCCGTTCAGGTTGCCGGCGGTGAAGACCACCGCGAAGTCGGCCGATGCGTTGGCGGACACGGACGATGGCGTGCCAGGCGCGGGGCGATCGCCCTGCCCTTCGAGGCCCTGCGCCAGGCCCTGCAGGAAGCTGCCGACGAACGAGATCGCCATCAGCCCGGCCATCTGGCGGAAGGCGTCGGCGGCCCGCTGCGCCATCGCGGCGCCGCCCTTGGCCAGGTCGGTCTCGTTGATGTACTTCTGGTCCACCGCGCGCAGCCGGCCGCTCGCATCGACGCCCAGGAAACCGCGGCCGTTCGGGTTCTCGTGGATGGTGTTGCCGTCGGCCACCGCCCAGTCGGCCAGCTGGCCCAGGCCCGCGGCTTCCTCGAACGCGAGGTCACCCTTGGTGTTGGTGTCCACGCCGGTGATCTGCACGCCGTAGTCGCCATTGGTGATCGTCACCTTGGACGACAGCGTCTGCGACGCGTCGTGGTTCCACGGCGTGGTGTTGATCGTCACCTTGGTGCCGTCGTCGAGCTGGAAGGTGGTGGTGCCCCAGAAGTCGAAGCTGTGCTTGCCGTCGATGTTGACGTGGGGGTCGCCCCACACGTGGTAGGTCTCGCCGGTGTTCTTGTTGAAGATGTTGACGCTGTTGTCGTCGCCTGCGGTGATGCGGTAGTTGTCGTTCTCGAACTGCACCTTGCCGCCGACCATCTGCGTGCTGGCGTTCGTCGGATTGGTGGGCGGCGGGGCGAAGCTGGTGCTGCCCCAGGCGGTGAAGGCCACCGCTGCGAAGGAAGTGGTTGTCATCATCGGCTCTCGTGGTGGTGGTGCTGAGGTGGGCCGCAGCCTGCGGCGCCGGACACCATGACATCACGGCCGGTGACGGAAATCACGCTCGGTCGTGCCCGAGCTAGGGTGCTCCCGCTCCGTTCGTTTAGAGCGTCAGCACGCGCGCCGCTTCACCCCGGGCGGCGGCCTGCAGGTCCGCGTAGACATGCAAGGCACCATCGCGCCAGGCCGCGACGGGCTGGGCCCAGGCCTCGTCGGCACGCGGCTCGACCATCGCCGTGCGGCGGCGGCCCGCGGCGTCCCACACCAGCAGGCTCTTGACACTGCCGAGATAGCTGCCGAGCGACGCGTGATCCTGCAGCGGATGGCTCGGCGGCCCGGCCACGGCCACGGCGTAGAGCTGCTCGCCGGCCCAGTGGCCGGGCGCATCCACCTCGGCGTCGAGCGCGGTGCCATCCACCCAGGCGCGCGCGGCCGGCCAATCGGCTTCGCGCCAGCACACGGCGCGGTGATGGCCCGTGGGTGAGAACAGCACGCTGGCCTCGAAGTTGTCGGACACGCGGCGGACCAGCGCGCCATCCAGCGCAAAGCCCGCGGCCACGCAGTCTTCGGCCGACGCCTGCGCCAGCCACGCCAGCAGCTGCTGCAGGTAGCCTTCGCGGCCCAGCAGCGCCACGTACTTCTGCTCGCCTTCGAGCCAGTCGAACAGGTGCACCGCGAGCACCGAGCGCCGCAGCTGCTGGCGCTGCTGCCAGCCGTGCACGCCCCAGTGCTGCCAGCCGGGTGGAGCGTCTTCGAGGTCTGGGCTCATTGCCCGCCCGGCCGCCCGAAGGGCAATGAGCGCCCCTCGGGGGCCGCGAACGAAGTGAGCTGGGGGCAGAACATTCGCCCGATGCTAGTGCAGTGTTCGGCGCTTCAGTGACAGCTGTCAGAACCAGCCCTTGATGCCGTCCACCCAGCCCGACACCGTGTTGGCCACCGCATCACGCGCGCCCGAGATCTGCGCGCCGTAGGCGATGCCGACACCCACCACCAGCCCCGCGGCGGCGCCCACCACGGTGCCGGCCACCGGCACCACGCTGCCCACCGCGGCGCCGACGGCCACCGAGGCGGCGATCGACGTGGCGCCCACCGCCGTGTCGGCCGCCACGTTGCCGATGGCCTGCGAGTCGCCGCGGGCCAGGCCCTCGCGGTTCTCGTAGACCGACAGGCCGGTGGTGATGGCCGTGCCCACCACCGTGGAGCCGACGACGCGCGTGGCCATCGTGCGCGCGAACACGCCGCTGCTGGTGGCAGCGGCCGTGTTCTGGCCAATGGACTGCGCGGCGACGCTGGTGGCCGTGCGCTGCACCGTGTTGCCGATAGCGCGGTCGACCACCGGCATCAGCGCCCTCTCCCCCTGCGCCTGCAGCGCGCCGACGCCCGCGCCCAGCAGCGTGTGCGAGGCGACGGTGCGCGCGTCCTGCAGCGTCAGTTCGCCGTCCAGCGCGGTCTGGATCAGCGTGAGCCCGCCCCCGGTGGCCGCGCCCAGCACACCGCCCTGGCGCGCGGTCGGCAGCTCGGGCTGCGGCAGGCGCTCCAGCAGCGGCTGCTGCTGGCCATAGACACGGCCCAGGGTGCGCATCGCCGCCTCGGGGTTGGCCATGTTGTTCTTGTAGAACTCATTGGCAGCCTGGGCGGTGTTGAAGCTGGATTCCGGGTTGCCGGCCTGTACCCACGCCGCGCGCTGCGCATCCAGGTGCGGCTGCACCGCCGCGCGCGCATCCTGCCCCATGGCCTTGAGGTCGTTGATCGAATACGCACGCTCGCCGATCACGATGCGCCGCGCATCGGCATCGCCCACGGCCTGCTCCAGCAGGCCCAGGTTGCGCGGGTTCATCAGGGCTGTGAAGTCGCCCTGCGCGTCGAGCATGAAATAGCCGGTGCTGCGCGGCGCTTCCGGCGTGCCGCCCTGCAGCCATTCGGCCTGGCGGCCGATCTGGCGCGGCGTGGGGCTTTGCAGCTGCTCGCGCAGTTCCGACGCCAGCGTGTTCGGCGCGGCCTTGGTGCTTTCGATGTGCAGCGTGCCGTCGGCGTTGCGCAGGTAGAGGTCGGCGTCGATGGCCGCCACGTCCAGCACCGGCAGGCCGCTGCCGGCGGTGTGCTGCCCCGAGCCCACGTCGTAGCCCAGGCGCGTGCTGGGCGCCAGCGGCACCTGGTCCAGCACCTGGGCCGCGCGCGTCAGCTGCGCCAGCGCGCCGCGGAAGCGGTCGCCGCCGGCACCGGCCACGTCGGGCGCGGTCGCCAGGTCGTACAGGTGCTGGCGAAAGGTGTTGTTGATGTGCGGCTCGACCCGGCCGTCGATGACGCCGTTGCCGAGGCGCTCGACCACGTTCTGCACCAGCGCCTGGCGCTCGGGGCTCAGGTCCGTGCGCTGCAGCGCGGCCAGCGCGCTGCCCTGCGCGTCGGCCACCGCGGCGGCGGCCGGGTTGGCGCCGGCCGGCACGGTGCCGGCGGCGATGCGAAAGCCTTCGAGCGCGCGTGTGCGCGGGTCCAGCGGCTGCGCGGCGATGCGCGCGGCCTCGGCCGCGGCAGCCGCTTCGGCGGTGGTGACGGGATCGGGTTCGCGGCGCTGGACGTCGCGTTGGAGCGAGACGGGAGGTGCCATGGGTGACATTCAAGCGTCGCGTGCCGCGCAGATGAAGTTGGGGCGTGCCCCAGCTAGGGTTGTTTGCAATCGTTGCGGTGTCCGGCTCGGCCAGCACTGGCAGCGCGGGACGCTTCAGCCGGCGGTGGCAGCCTGCAGCGCGCCGACACGCAGGCACTGCATGCGCAAACCCTGCGCGATCGCCGCCGCATCGACGGTCGTCTCGGCGAGCCGCTCGGCGATGGCGCCCGAGATGCTGCGCAGTGCCTGGTCGATCCGGCCCCGCGGCATCACGGCCATCAGCGGCCGCGTGCGCGCGATGGCTTCGGTGTCCCAGCCGGCGGCCGGCTCGATCAGGTCGAAGCCGGCTTCCCGCATGGACCGCAGGCGCGGACCGCCGTCGTACACCAGCGTTACCACGCATTCGACAGGCGCCAGCGCAGCCGCGGCCAGGTAGGCATAACGCACGACGGAGTTGAGGCCTTGCCGCGCCACCTCCGGGCGCGTGGCCGCGCGCGACAACACCAGCAGTGGCGTCGCGGTGCCCATGCCGGCCAGCGAATATTCGAGAAACTGCTCGGCCAGCGCGGTGCTGGCAAAGATGCTCGCCCGCACCGTCGACAGCACCTGGCCTTGCGCATCCCACAGCGCGATCACCGTGCCTTCGTCGTCGGCCGGTCCCCAGGCCAGCAGCGCCTCGTCCTTCCAGTGGAACTCGGTGGCCCGCCGAAAGGCAGCGACGCGCACGCCTTCGACACCTGCGCGATGCGCGGGGCCAGCCACGCCGACGGTGTAGCGGCAGGCCGCGGTCATGCCGGGTCCTTGATGCCGCACAGGCCGTCGAGCATCGGCGCGTAGATGTCCGGATGCCACTGCGGGTTGCTGTTCACCTCGAGGAACCAGGGCTGGTCCTGCGCATCGACGATGGCATCGAGCACGAAGCCCACCTGCCGGCCGGGCGGGCCGGGGATGCGGGGCCACAGGCGTTCACCGGCTTCGGCGAAGCGCTGCGCGATGGGCGAGCCGGCGAGCCGCGGCAGCAGGTTGCTGTTCTCGTACAGCGTGGGGTTGAAGGGCGACACGTAGCGGTAGTCGCAGACGATGCGCTGGCCCGCGGGCGGCACGTCGGCCGGCTCCACGCCCTGCAGCCGCGCGACCTGAGCGAAGTCGGGCGGCAGCTCCGTGCCCTTCTGCCGCAGCAGCGCCTGGTAGCTCGACGAACCGTCGCCAGCGACCGCCGGCATGTCGAACATCTCCAGCACGGCCAGCCTGCCGTTCCAGTACCACGCGCGGGCCACGCGGCCCCACTTGAACTCCTCGCCGTACTCGCCGTCGGCCAGCGTCAGCGCTCGTGCCTCGCTGGCCTTGAACGGCCCGCGCATGCCGTAGCCGAAGGCGCCCCGCTCGCGCTTGACCAGGAACGGCGCGCTGATGGCATCGGCCTGCCGCCAGTGCGCCGGCGTCGGAATGTCCAGGTCGCGCGCCGCGGCCTTGAAGTCCAGCTTGCTGAGCGAGATGTCCCAGGACTGGGCCTTGTACGGCAGCCAACCGACGAAGCCGATCGCGAAGCGGTCCGGCACGTCGAAATACACCAGCTGCTTGCCATCGCGCCGGCCGACGAACTGCGGATGCAGCTTGATCTCGCGCGACTCGAAGCGGACGGCGAGCGAGAGGTCGATCGCGTCGATCGTCGTGCGCGCCGCACGGCGCTGCGCCCAGGCACCCACAGCCTTGGCGTGTTCGAGCAGGCTGGTCTTGAAGCGGAGGTTCATGCGAGCGGCATGCTCCGGAAGGTGATGGAGCGTTGACTGTCGTGCCGTGCCCCGGCGCACTGCAAGCTCGGGTCGGTCATAGCTGGGGTGGACTGAGGTTGCCCCTGCGAAACGGAGTGCATAGCCGGGTCGTCAGGCGGCAGTCTTGCGCTGCGCCGCCAACCAGCGTTGCTCGTATTGCATCGGGCTTTGGAACCCAAGTGACGAATGTAGCCGCGAA
>Ga0196963_10000913_pt1 | contig 22365 bp, 17 predicted proteins | sample S1_5metaG_FD_148600 | JGI IMG/M metagenome (GOLD analysis project Ga0196963, IMG submission 148600) | Soil microbial communities from Anza Borrego desert, Southern California, United States - S1_5 | ecosystem: Environmental > Terrestrial > Soil > Desert | place: USA: California | collected... | reverse complement strand
CCAGCCATGTATCACCTCACGACGCATGCGTTCTTTAAGGCCCTTCTCTTCCTTGGAGCCGGTTCAGTGATTCACGCATTGCACCACGAGCAGGACATCTGGAACATGGGCGGTCTTCGGCGCAAGATGCCGGTGACATTCTGGACATTCCTTTTAGGAACGCTCGCGATTGCTGGCATTCCGCCACTGAGCGGGTTCTTTAGCAAAGACGCGATTCTGCTGCAGGCCTACCAACAGAGCGGTCCACTGTTCTTTGTGGCGGCATTCGTCGCCGTCCTCACCTCCTTCTACATGTTCCGTTTGTTCTTCGTCGCCTTCACCGGCGCGCCTCGCAGCGAAGCCAGCGGGCACACTCATGAGTCGCCGAAAGTGATGATCCTGCCTCTCATCATCCTTGCGATCCCCACGATAGCTGCCGGTTTCTTCGGTTTGGATGAAGTGGTTTCGAAGTCCCACGACGCACACCATGGAAGCGGCATTTTTGCGGTCCTGAACCATGCTCCTGCGATTGTGATTGCGTCCATCGGAGCCGCTCTGCTGGGCCTGCTAATGGCGGCTGGGCTTTATTACAACGCCAAACGCGATCCGGTGGCTGAGAACATGGGCGTTGCTGCTCGCGCCATGAAAGGGCGCTTCTATTTTGACGAAATTTACGCTGGGATTATCGCTCTGACCCAAGGCCTGGCTGCCCGCCTGGCCGATTGGGCGGATCGCTGGATCATTGGAGGGCTGGCTGTGAAGGGAACGCACGGGATTGTCGAATTGTTTGGGCGCGGCCTGCGCTTGTTCCAAACGGGCAATATCCAAACGTATGCATTTCTAATCATCGCTGGGGCCGCTGCTGTGCTTTACTACGTCTTTCGTCCATAACCACCATGTCGATTCTCACATACATACTCGGAGCGCCTTTGGTGGCGGCGTTGCTGATTGCGCTGATCCCGCGCAACTACCGCTTCGTCATTCGCATTGTGTCGGTGACCGCGAGCCTCATCTCGCTCGTGCTAGGTGTGGCCATGTTCGCCGCGTTTGTGCCCGGCGGAACGGGATTCCAGTTTGCGCAACGGGTTCCCTGGGTGGAATCGCTCGGCATCTCCTATTATGTCGGTGTGGACGGCATTAATGTTGGGCTTGTTCTTCTGGGAACCATCGTCGCGTTTGCTGCCACGGCTATCTCATGGGACATCAAAGATCGGCAGAAAGAGTTCTACCTGCTGCTGATGGTAATGATCGGCGGCATTCTCGGGGCGTTTGCTTCGTTGGATCTGTTCTTTCTCTATTTCTTTCACGAACTCGCGCTGATCCCAACCTTCATCATGATTGGCGTGTGGGGCAGGGGAGAGAACAAGAATTACGCTGCTTACAACATCACCCTCTATCTAACGGCCGGAGCGCTGCTGACACTGATTGGGCTGATTGCGCTGTACGTCGCTTCGGGCGCGAACACGTTCAGCATCCCTGAACTTACGGCTGCTTTAAGCGCTCGCCCGCTGTCGAGCAACCTGCAGCAACTCATCTTCCCCATTCTGCTGTTTGGATTTGGCATCCTGGTCTCTCTGTGGCCATTCCACACCTGGGCTCCCTTAGGTTATGGCGCGGCTCCCGCCGCAACGGCAATGCTTCACGCAGGCGTGCTGAAGAAGTTCGGCCTTTACGGCCTGATTCGCGTGGCGCTTCCCATGTTGCCCGAGGGCGCGCAGAGTTGGATGCAAATCCTTGCCGTGCTCTGCCTCGGCAATATCCTTTTCTCCGGCTTGGTTGCGATGCAGCAGCGCAATCTTAATCTGCTCATTGGCAACTCGAGCGTCGCGCACATGGGCTTCGTTTTTCTTGGAATCGCCAGCCTCACACTCATTGGGATCACTGGGGCTGTGGTGGTGATGATCGCGCACGGGTTGCTTGCGGCGCTCAGTTTTGCCATTAGCGGATATCTTTACCAGCAAACGGGCACACTCAACCTGGATTCCTATGGCGGCTTCCTGCGTCGTCTGCCTTTCATGGGCACCGTGACAATCATGATGGTGATGGCCGGGTGCGGGCTGCCTGCATTCGCAAACTTCGTAGGTGAAGCGATGGCCATGTTCGGTGCATGGAAAGCCCACCCTGTTGTGACGACTCTGGCCGCGTGGGGGGCTTTGGTTATCGCAGCGGTCTATATGCTCGGTCTCGCGCGCTCAGCGATGCACGGCCCAATGGTCGAGCTAGGTAACAATCTGCAGGATGCACCTGGCTTATGGCGTAAGCTTCCCTTTGCGCTCCTGGTTGCCGGGTTGCTTATTTTCGGCTGCGTCCCTCGCTTGCTGACCGATCGAATTGCGCCGAGCGCGGAAAAAATAGTGCAGCTCACTACCGGCCAAAAGTCTCCGAACCTCCGCACCGCCGAAAGTTCCGCTCCAGCGGGCACTCGCTTCACTGTCGTTGCCCAACCTTAATTCCATGACGAACACCTGGGCCATAAGCCTTGAAATCGCCGTAATTGCAGGAGGCCTCATCCTGCTGATGCTCGATCTTTGGACCTCGCCCGCCAATAAGCGCCGCCTCGGTTATGTTGCTGCTGGCTATCTTGGGTGCGTGCTGGCCGCCACATTCTTCATTAACACCGGCGCGTCACAGCTCGCCTTCGATAATTCCTACGTCATGGATGGGCTCGCCTTGTTTTTTAAACGCTTCTTCCTGGTGGCTGCAATCATCGTGATGATCATCGCCACCGATTTTGCAGATCGCATCCCCGTGGGCGTGTCGGAGTTCTATTCGCTTTCCATGTTTGCTCTCGCGGGAATGATGTTCGCCGCTTCTGCGAACGACTTCGTGATGGTCTTTGTCTCCCTCGAACTGATCACTATCACGTTTTATATCCTCACGAGCTTCCAACGAAACCGCCTCGTCTCGCTCGAAGCCGGAGTGAAGTACCTGATTATGGGCGCGCTCTCCACCGCGTTCACCGTCTATGGCATTGCGTTGGTTTTTGGCTCCGCGAGCACTACCAACTTCGCCGAAATATACCGTCAAGGTGAAGCGCTGCTATCCAAGCCTTTATTTCTCGTTGGCCTGCTGATGGTGCTTTTCGGAATCAGCTTCAAAATTGCGGCTTTTCCATTCCAGATCTGGACGCCCGACGTTTACCAAGGTTCACCCGCTCCAAGCACTGCTTTCCTGGCTATCGGCTCAAAGACTGCGGGTTTCGCTATCCTCGTTCGGATGCTCTACACGGTCGCACCCAGTGTGTTCACGAAATGGGGCCCGCTGATGATTCTCGTTGGATCCATCACGATCCTTTACGGAAACCTTTGCGCCATTCCGCAGCGAAACTTGAAGCGGTTGCTCGGTTACTCCTCCATTGCGAACGCCGGCTATCTCCTGTTGGGCATTGCTGCAGGCAACCAGCACGGATCATCAGCGATCCTCTTCTACCTTGCTGGATATCTCTTTAGCGTCCTCGCCGCCTTCGCGGTGATCTCGGTGGTTGCTCGCGAAGCCAATGATGAAGATGTGAGCATCGTGGCTGGGCTCCATAAACGCTCACCATTGCTCGCTGCAACGCTCGCGCTCGCAATGATCTCGCTGGCCGGCATTCCGCCGCTCGCGGGGTTCTTCGGCAAGTTCCTGCTCTTGCGCGCTGTGATCGAACGAGCAACAGCAGAGCCGATTTACTTTTGGCTGATTGGCGCAGCCCTGATTGGGATCGTCATATCGTTCTACTACTACCTTGGGGTGGTGCACGCCATGTACTGGGGCAAGGCAACTGATGAATCGACGCTCCGCATCAATGGCCCAATGGTCGCGCTCCTTTACGCTTGCATCGTGGGCATGCTCTATCTCGGAGTATTCCCGAATCCGATCGTGAAAGCTGCTGACGCGGCTATCGCGTCGGTGAAGCTCTAACTCTACTCGCTTCCCTCGACAGAGCTTTCTTTGGTGCAGGCTCCGCGATCGGCCGGTGTCTCGCCGGGCAGCTCTTTGCTTTTGCGCGGCTCTTTGCCTTCGAATTCGCCGCGCTTCACTGAATGTTCTCCTTCTCGCTGGTCCATGCGGCAATTTAAGCGGTAAAGGGCCGCGCGCGAGCAGTGTCAGTGAATCGGGGTTTACCGGATCGTGCGCATCTGCACAGCGTCCACGATCTCTTCCCCTGCCGAAATCCAACCCACAATGACAATTGTGTCGCCTTTGCTCACGATCTTCTGGTCCACAAGGGCCTTGATTGCGCGGTTAATGTTAGCTTCGGGATCCTTCTCCAGGAAAGGGATGACTACGGGTGTCACGCCCCAGTTGAGCGCGAGTTGCCGAGCTGTGACAGGTTGGGGGCAGATCGCGATGATAGGCGAGAACCGCGGGCGCAACCAGGAAGCGTGCCGGGCCATGTTCCCCCGTAATGTGAACACTACAATGGCCTTGGCCCGGAGTTCATCCGCCATCACGACAGCGCTCTTAACGAGCTTCTCGCGTGGTGTGCGCAACTCAGCCCGATCCGCGTAACCAGCGCCACCGCTGCGCTCAATGCGCTCAGAAATCTTGACGAACACTTCCACGCACTTCACCGGGTACTTGCCAACGGTCGTTTCGCCGCTGAGCATGATTGCGTCCGATTGCTCAAACACGGCGTTCGCGACATCTGTGATTTCCGCGCGCGTCGGAAGAGGATTATCGATCATGCTTTCCAGCATGTGCGTCGCCACTATGACTGGCTTGCCCACACGCAAGCAGGTCTTCACGGCCTTGCGCTGAATTACCGGCAGCTCTTCGTAAGGGCACTCAATGCCTAAATCGCCGCGCGCCACCATAACCCCGTCAGCTTCGTCGATGATCTCGTTGAGGTTTTGAACCGCTTGTTGATCTTCGATCTTGGCCACGATCAGCGGTCGTACTTTGGCGTGCTCAACAACCGCTTTGAGTTGCCGCAGGTCTTTGGCTTCGCGAACGAAAGATAGGGCGATAAAATCCACCTGAAGCTCCAAACCGAGCGCAATGTCCGCTAAATCCTTCGCGGTCAGGGCTGGGAGGCTAACCTTCACTCCGGGCAGGTTGATGTGCCTTCGACTTCCCAGTTTGCCAGGCGTTAAAACCTCGCATTCGATGTGGTTTTGAAACTTGGCCAACACCTTCATCTGGATTTCGCCATTATCCAGGAGAACCACGTCGCCAACGCTGATGTCGTTGATCAGGTTGTCGTAGTTTACATCAACAGAGTGCAGTTCCTCGCTTTGATGTCCGCGAACAGTGAGCGTGAATTTCTGTCCGGGGCGGAGGTCGAGCGCGGCAGGCAGATCTCCCGTGCGAATAGCAGGCCCTTGGGTGTCCATAAGAATCCCCACAAAGCGGGCCCGCTGTTCGGCTACCGTGCGGATGTCACTGACCACTCGCCGGACCCAATCGTGAGTGCCATGCGACATGTTGAGCCGGAAGATATTGACGCCAGCGTCGATCATCCGCCCGATCTGCTCCGGAGATTCGGTTGCTGGCCCCAACGTCGCTATAATCTTCGTCCTGCGCAAATTCACGGCAGGAGCTTACGAAAGCCGGTCTCTGAGGGAAGCTATTTTGGACGATCAGCTCGCCCCTTGAATCAGAGGGCGAAACTCCCACGTTTCAAAGCAGCGGATCTCAATGTGCGAGGATGGTTCTGTTGTCATGCTCAGGGTTTAAGTAACGTGCGCAAACGCCCTGGATTCGATCGTGAGCTTGCCGCGCCAGAGCGAACTGCGCGGAAGCTAAAAATCTAGCGCTCCTCGGGAGCTTCGTTTTTAACGCCTCCTCATACTTCACCAGCAAAGCCTCACTATGCCGGCAACAGGCTCTTAAAGCTTCATCGGCGCGAACCGCGACGCCTGGGTTCGACTGCCTCGGATGCAGGGGGCGTAATTCGACATCTGCCAAGCGGGCCAACTCTGACTGAAGTTCCGCAGCAAAGCGGGCGCGTTGAAGTGAGTAACTGTTGAACAGCCGTCGCATAACATCATCCTCAACGACTGCGGCCGCTGTTCTGAATTCAGCCTCTCCGATATAGCAGGTCTGGATCAAACGGTGCAGCGTTTCCGCGGCTTCGATTTGCCCAGAGGAGCCGGGGCTTCCGGTTGTTGCGAGCGGCTCAGATATCATTGCGCAAAATTCGCTCCACTGCTCATCACTCACAATGAGGGGAACCACCGGAAACTGAGCGCCGCGTGGAGAAAGGGCGCGTGAGGGGACTCCTGAAACACTCGCCGGGGGTGCGGAATATTGAATAGATTTCGAGATTGCGGAGGGCAGGGGGATATCGCTTCCCGCAGTGGTTTGCGCGGCGTCGTAAAAAAAGGCGCACAAGGCCACTAGCCCTGTGCGCCGTCAAAAAAATATTAATTAACGTTTCCGCGGAGTTGGCTCCTGAGCCTTTTCCTTCTCCTCATCTTCTTCACCCTCTTCATCTTCTTCCTCTTCCGACTCCTCGGCATCCTCGGCGCTTACTTCCTCATCTTCGTCTTCCTCCTCCTCCTCTTCTTCACCTTCGGCGGCAAGGTTGATGCAGGTCATGGCGAGTTCCGTTAAATTGTCATCGGCATCCTTCTCCTCATCGAGGATCTCCTGGAGCAGGTCAGCTTGTTCATCAAGCTCCAACTGTTCAGCATAGGTGCGGAGTGTGCCGTACGAGGCGATTTCATAATGCTCCACCTTTTGGGCCGCCGCGATCATAGCAGCATCGAGCACATCCGCGTCGGCGTCCTCCTCCATCAGTTTCTTGGCTTCCTCGAGGAGCCCCTTCATGGCTTCGCATTTGCCACCCTTAGGCTTCTCCTCAAGCATTTCAAAAATCTCGTTCAAGCGCTCGACCTGGGCCTCCGTTTGCTCCAGGTGCTCTTCAAACGCCGCGCTCAGCTCCTCGTTGGTGGCGGCTTTGGCCATTTTCGGGAGAGCTTTGACCAGTTGGTTTTCGGCATCATAAATGTCGCGAAGCTCCTCAATGTACAGCTCGCGCAGCGTTTCCAATTTCATAAAAAACTCCTCTCTGATTTTGAAATGTTAAACCCAGTGAACGTGGTTACCTGTAGGGCAGGGTCAAACAGGAAGCCCCTTTGCGCAATCAGTGCTTTGGAAGCCTTTTGTTTAGGGGAACTCCCGACGGTTGAAGACGATTTGTTTGCCCTCCCGCAAGCACAAGTTATTCACCATTAATCGTCTGCGTCCACTCATTCCGCACGTTAGCCAATTAGCGCCGCAGACCCCTCGTTTCCAGACACCGCAATGGATTCCTTGACTTAGGGGGGGACAGAAGTATTATCCCGCACTCCGCTGAGGCGGGGCTGCTTCTTTTGGGGCAGAAAATAAACGACAATTTTTATGAAGCGCCAGTATCAACCCTCGAAAATTCGCCGCAAGCGCCAGCACGGTTTTCTTAACCGTAACAGCAGCAAGAGCGGCAAGGCCATTCTCGCCAATCGCCGCCGCGTTGGGCGCAAGCGCCTCACCCCGGTTTGATCGGGAGACTCGCCATGGCGCCCGAACGCCAGGCTCGCCAGAAATTCCCGCGCAGCATGCGTTTGCAGCGAAGGCGCGACTTTACTTACTTGAAGGAAAAAGGGGAACGGCTGGCTTACGGTTGCCTTGTCTTGAATTGGCTCGGCAACCCTAACGAGAAACGGCCCCGACTCGGGGTTGTCACTTCTGCAAACATCGGCCCGGCAGTCGTTCGCTCTCGGGCTCGCCGCCTGCTTAGGGAAGCTTTTCGCAAAAATCAGGATCGCTTCCCCAGCCCGACCGATGTCGTCCTAGTGGCGCGCCGCTCGATTTACGGGAAGAGCGGCCAGGAAGTTGAGCGAGACCTGCTTCGCGCCATGGACCGCGCGGGCATTCAAAAAAAGGAGCAGTGAATCCGGGGAAGCACATGGCGCTCTTCACCATACGCTTTTATAGAGTGGTGATCTCGCCCGCTAAAAACGTCATCTTCGGGCCCTTGGCCCGATGCCGCTACACTCCGTCCTGCTCGGAATACGCTCTCCACGCTGTGCAGTCTCATGGCACCTTGAGAGGGACTTGGCTCGCGCTTAAACGCCTGGCCCGCTGCCACCCATGGGGCGGCTGGGGCCACGACCCCGTTCCTCCGCCTTCACCTAAAAGATCGTGCTGCAATCTGTCCCACGCCGCGCGCTCTGCCTCCTCAATTTAATCAATGGATCGCAAATCTATACTCATCATCGTTATTTCCTTTGTCCTCATGCTGCTTTGGGGGCCGATGGTGAACAAGCTCTACCCTCCGACCAAGGCGCCGATCTCCACGAACAGCCTCAGTTCGGCCACGAATTCTGTGACGAACGCTGCAGCGGGAACCAACGCTCAGGCGACGTTAGGCCCCGCTCAAACTAACGCTGGCGCCACGCTTACCACCGCAGCCACAAACGCGCTGCCGAACCCCGGCCCGGAGGAGACATTAGTTCTGGAAGACGCAGACGCCCGGTACGTGTTCACCTCCCGCGGTGGTGGCGTTAAGGAAGTGCAACTCAAGAAGCATCCTGCCGCAGTTGTCTGCAACGATACCAATGCCGCATCAGCAGCCCAGGCGTCGTTGAATGCCGGCGCGCCGATGCCCTTATTCGCTGTCGTTGGCGAGCGGGATGCGAACTATCGCCTCGAAAAACTCGGAGGAAATGGCGTCCGCGCGACTTCGCAGCTCCCGAACGGCGTTGCCATCGTTAAGGATTTCCGCCTTAGCACGAACTATCTACTCCAGACCACGGTTCGATTTGAGAACCGCACAGCGAACATCCAGCAAGTGCCCACGCACGGGCTGGTAATTGGCACCGCCACTCCGCTCAGCTCGCATGACGAAACCGACAAGCTCGGGCTGCAGTGGTATAACGGCTCAAAAACCGAGACGATTAACGAACCGTACTTTGCCAACAGAACCTTAGGCTGCTTCCCAGGCACTCCGCGAACTGAATTCCTTGGCGGAGCCAGCAATGTTTACTGGGGCGCTGTTTACAACCAGTTCTTCACCATAATCACGGTGCCCGTGAGCGGCACAAATCAGGCGGCGTCACTTCCCGCCCAGATTGCCGCAGTTCGTGCTCCGCTTCCTCAGCCCACCGCCGCGCAGATTGCCACCGATTCGCGCATTGCGCGCAATCCCTTCGGCTTCCAAACAAGCTTTATTTATCCCGGCATAGAAATACCGGCCAATTCGGCCCTCGCTCGTGAGTTCAGCGTGTACGCAGGCCCCAAGGAGTATCAAACCCTGGCGCGTCTGCCGCACAATGTCGATTTGGTGATGGGCTTTGGCGGCTTCTTCGGTTGGTTCGCCAAGATCCTGCTGTTGGCGATGAATGCGCTTCACAATATCGGGCTCTCCTACGCGCTGGCCATTATTGCGATCACCATCATCATCAAGCTGCTATTCTGGCCCCTGACAACTGCGAGCACCCGCTCCATGAAGCGCATGTCCGCCATGCAGCCTCAGATGAAGGCCATCCAGGAGAAGTACAAGGATGACCCGCAGAAGATGAACCGGAAGATGATGGAGTTCATGCGGGAGAATAAGATCAACCCGATCGGCGGCTGCCTTCCAATTCTCATCCAGCTCCCATTCTTCTTTGGGTTCTACACCATGCTCCAGAGCGCGATCGAACTGCGTGGGGCTGAGTTCCTCTGGGCATGCGATCTTTCGCAAGCCGACACAGTCGCGGTCATTGCGGGGTTCCCAATTAACATCATGCCCATATTGATGGGTGCAACCATGCTTTGGCAGGCCCGGTTGACTCCGCCTTCGCCAGGCATGGATCCGATGCAAGCGAACATGATGCGGTACATGCCGCTGATGTTTGTGGTGTTCCTTTACAACTTCTCCGCGGGCTTAACGCTTTACTGGACCGTTCAGAACTTGTTATCAATCGCCCAAATGAAGCTCACCAAGGATAAGCCGACTCCCGGCACACCTGGGCCAGCCGCTGCGAAACCGACGCAGCCGCGCAAAGCATAGTTTGCAACGGTTTTCATTATGGCAGCGCAACCGAAAGAGATACTGGAAAAGCTTCTTACCCTTCTTGGGTTTGAGGCGAAAGTGGCCGAGCAGCAGGATGACGGGCACATCATGCTCGACATCCAAACCGATGATCCCGGCAGGCTCATTGGCCGGCAGGGGCAAACACTCGCTGAACTCCAGTATCTGACGAACCGAATCATCTTCCGCGACGACCAGAACGCGCCCAAGGTAACTTTGGATGTCGGAGGCTACCGTTCCCAGGCGCGGGACGCTTTGATCAAAAAAGCGCAGGAAGCAGCGGAGAAGGTGCGCAAATGGGGTGACATCGTTGAGATGGAGCCACTCAACGCTTTTGATCGGCGCATTGTTCACAACGCGCTCAAGGACGATCCAGACATCGAAACTCAAAGTGTCGAAGTCGAAGGCACTGACCGCAAAGTCATTCTCCTCCGGCCACGCCGCAATTAACGGGCAATCTCACGGTTTTGACCGCGCCCACGCTCCATCTCAGCGCCGAGGCGAAAGGGCATCTGCCCACGCATGTGGCCATCATCATGGATGGCAACGGGCGTTGGGCAAAGCAGAGACACCTTCCCCGTGTGGAAGGGCATCGCAACGGGGTCGAATCGGTGCGAACGGTCGTGAGGGTCTGCGGCGAGCTTGGGATCAAATACCTCACGCTCTACGCCTTCTCAGTTGAGAACTGGAACCGGCCAAAGGACGAAGTCGACACCTTGATGAAGTACCTCGCCCGGTATTTGAAGAACGAGATTGGCGAACTTAACAAAAGCAACGTCAAGCTAGAGACCATCGGCCAAATTTACCGGCTTCCCGAATTCGTCCAAGAGCAATTGGTTAAAACCAAAGAGGCTCTGTCTAAAAACACGGGACTGACCCTGGTTCTTGCGCTCAGCTACGGTGGGCGCACGGAAATCATAGAAGCAGTCCGAGAAATTGCCGCGAAGGTGAAGGAGGGGGTCATCGAGCCTGCGGAAATCAACGAGCACGTCATCCAGCAGCATCTCTACACCCGCAATTACCCAGATCCTGACTTGCTCATCCGCACGAGCGGTGAAATGCGCGTTAGCAACTTTTTGCTTTGGCAGATTTCGTACACAGAGTTGGTCGTCACGCCCACACTCTGGCCGGACTTCCGTAAACCGCAGCTCTACGAGGCGCTTGAAGAGTACACTCGACGCCACCGCCGGTTTGGCAAACTATAACGCGCTGTGGCCCAGCCTGGAGATTCCTCGCGTCCGAAGCTCTTCACTGACGCCAAACTGGCTTTTCCCGACTTCTTTGCTTCGGGTGAATTGCTCGTTATCAACGGCCGAATAGAGACTATTTGGATAGAGGAACAAGCCTCTTTCGTTCCCCCCGACGCTGAAATCATCGATTGCGGCGGAGCAATCCTCGCGCCCGGCCTGGTCGATATTCACAACAACGGGGCGCTTGGCCATGAGTTTGTCGCTGGCGATCCGGAGGGAAACAACCGCGCGCTAGCCTGGCACCTCCAGCAGGGCGTTACGAGTGTGGTCGCCACCATTATGACAGCGCCGCAAGAGGAGATGGCCCGTGCAGTCCGTGTGCTTTCAGACCAAGCAGAGCAGGGGGCACTTCAGCCGAATTTCAGCGGCATTCACATCGAAGGTCCTTACTTCCATCCGGATAAGCGCGGGGCGCACCGTCTGGAATGCCTGAGGGAACCGCGCGAATCTGAATACCGGGAGCTATTTGATGCGGCGCGCGGCACACTGCGCCTCTTCACGTTTGCTCCGGAGATTAGTGGAGCGGTGGGCCTGTGCGCCTTCCTTCATGAGCGTGGAGTGACGCCCACCATCGGCCACACAACCGCAAGCTTTGCGCAAATCAGACGAGCCGTTGCTGCAGGAGCGCGGCATATGGTTCATGCAAATAACGCCGTTGATTGGCCAACCCGGCGCCCAAATAACACCGGCTGGCTCGGAACCGAGCTGATGCCAATGGGTGCGTTGCTCGCTGACTATCGTCTGACCTGCGAAATTATCGCGGATGGCTATCACGTGCCCTGGCCCTTGGTGCAGGCGCTCGTTAAGGCCAAAGGCGCTGAAAACGTGGCGCTGGTCAGCGATGCGTCCTCAGCGTGCGGTTGCCCGCCAGGTCAATATTCCCTCGCAGGGATGCAGGTGGAGGTTCGGCCAGAGCGTCTCATTGTCGCGACAGGCGCGCCGGTTCAAGGGGTGCCTCCACTGGCCGGCAGCGGCAGCAGCCTTCTGTGGATGGTCCAGAACGCGGCGGAATGGGGCTGCAGCCTCTTAACAGCCTTGAAGATGGCTACCCGGGTTCCAGCCCGAATTGCAGGCTTGCGCCGGAAGGGAGAACTCCTGGTCGGCAACGACGCTGATTTAATCCTCCTCGGCGGAGCCGGGGAACTGCGCGCTGTTTACTCCGGTTGCAGACGCATCTAAACGACCTCAGCAGAGGTCGCAGATCCCGCAGTATGAATTGCGTAATCTGCGCAATCTGCCGAGGGCTTACTTCTTTTTTGCGATGCCGAGTTCGGTTAGCTTGGCGGCAATGTCGCTGCCAGCGGTGCCGGTTTTCACACCTTTGTCGATGTGCGCAATCTTGCCTTCTTTGTCGATGTAGAAGGTCCACCGTTGCGGATTATTCCGCTCGGGAGTGACCACGCCGTACGCTTTCGCGACCTCGCGCTTGGGATCGCTTAGAATGGGGTAATCGAGGCTCAACGATTCCGCGAACTTTTTGTTTGTTTCCGCATCATCCGCGCTGGCTGTAAAATAGGCGACTTCCTGCTCCCGCAACTTATCGCCGTGCTCCTTCATTGATTTGCATTCAGTGGTGCAGCCCGGAGTAAAGGCCTTAGGGAACCAGGCAAGCACGACAGCCTTCTTCCCCTTGTAATCGGACAGCTTGTGAGTTTTCCCGTCACTGCCTTGCAGCTCAAACTCAGGAGCTGGATCGCCCACTTTAAGCTCCGCTCCGTGCGCCACAGCTCCCAGCAAAGTGGAAGCCGCAAGCATTGCCATGATAATTATACCCATTTTCATAAAGCACCTCGTTTCGCGCACTCTTGCAGAAAGCGCTGAACCTTTCAACTGCCCTACCGGCGAACGATCCTGAAGAACGCGCGTTCTCCGTTAGGCTCGATTGTCACGCTCGTCGCCGCGCCCCCGCTTGCGATGGTGCGCAGGGATACCCATTGCGCATCGGCGAGATCGCCTTTGCTCTGCAATTCGTAGGTGGCGCCAGAGGTGGAGTTCCATTGCAGCCTCATCCCAGCCGCATCCATGACCACACTCAGATGAATCTCGGTTGGTTCAGGACCACCCAGGCGATTTGCGGACCCTGGCGTTGCTGGCATCAAGCTGATGCTCTCGCCGCCGTTTGGCCAACGCCCCTGTGCCTCATCGGCCGTCTGGAGCCCAAATTGCACCGCGTTCACCAGCGAACCGTTCGGCGCAAAAAGCGCTATGGCTTCGCCACCCTGGCTTAATTTGAAATTCGCATGCAGATGCAGAGACGCCGGACCATTCTGTTCGGTTTCTTCATCCGCCCACACGACTAAATACCCGCCTGCGGCGATAATCACTCCTTGAGGTATCGTCCAGCGGCCAGCGTTCGCTGCCGTTGAATCCGACAATTGGTAACCACTCAAATCGGCGGGCGAGCTTCCCGCGTTGTGCAGCTCGAACCAGTCCTCATACTGCCCGTCCGCTGGATCCGCAAAGACACTTGTGTTCGCGGCCATCCACTCGTTGATCACGACGCTTATCGGAAGCGGGTCATTGTTATTGGCTCCGCCAGGAGTAGGCACAGCGAAAATTTGGCGCGCGCCGAACACGCCGTCGGGATGAAAGCCGATGCTTCTGTCCGGCCCAATTTGGGCATAGTTGATGAAATCGAGGACTGTCGGCGTGCCCTTGACAGGATAGACCAACGCAATTGATCCACCACCGGCGGCCAGTCGGAAGTTCGCATGTGGCGCTGCCGGTGTGCTTTCGGTCGGTTCCGCGTCTAACCAGACCAACAGCCTGCTGCCTGCTGCGATGCTCGCCCCTGCTGGGAATGCCCATCTCGTTAACTGCCCCAGGTTGTCCGTAAGATGCCACCCCTCCAGCGAAATCGCGGTCCCGCCACCGTTAAACAATTCAACCCATGGTTCACGCTCACCGCTGACGTCCGCGCTGCCGTTGACGTTTTGCACCAGCAATTCGTTGATCCAGACATTTGGGAAACCCGCCAGGAGGCCCCGCACTGAATTGGGGAGGCCTGGGGTTGCCAGGTTTGAAGGCCCTTGCTGCGGGGCAACTGGATGCTCGCTGCGGATGCCGTTACCCGAGAGCCTAATCGCCAGTGAGCTGCCGTTCGTGCTCGGCAAATACCAATAGCTCAGTGTGTAAACTTCCCCGCTTTGGAGCGGTATGACGTCCTGCCAGACGGAGCTTCCCTGCGTTGTCCCTCCTGAGCTGGCCGCAAGGCGCAGCCCGCTTGCGCCAGAGCGCTTGGTGGTGGAACTCACCTGCGTGGCGGAATGATTCGCTGAAACATTCCACGGGCCTGGAAAGGCCGATTCGAAGTCGCCGTTCTGGATCATATTCGCGCCCACCTCTGGAACAGGGCCAGCAACCAGCTTCAGATCATCCAGGTAAACTTCGCCCGCTGACGTGAGATACACATACAAGCGCGAGGAACTTGCGGTGCCCGTGACCGTGACATACTGCCACTGTGGCGGGGCGTTCGATGAACCTGCGGCGGAGTTCACTGCCCAATTGCTGACGCGCGCATTCTCCTGGTTCGGATCGATCAATTGCAATGACGCGCCTGTTCCATTCGCTGCCGTTGGCCAGGGCGGATCATCATCGTACGTGACCGCATCAACACTGATCCATTCGTTCGCCGCGGCTGGAGCTAACAATGTTAGAGTCTCCCCGCCATCATCGAGTCTGCCGTTATACTCACCTCGAATAAGGCGAGGCAGCGGATAGCTGTTGGCAAAGCGCTGGAGATCCTGCGCAATGACCAGATATTCTCCCGGCTCCAGGATTGTTCCTGTGGCGAAGGTGAAGTCTGCTCCGTTCAGCCTCCACCCGGATAAATCCACAGTCTTGTTCAGTGATCGGTTATGAACTTCGACGAACTCCGCATCTTCATGCGGTGAGGGCTGGTGCATGATCTCAGTGATCACAACCTGGCCTGCTGGAGATTCGGCCACCCCCGTTCGCGTCAACGTGAATGTTCCCCGCGCGTCCGCGACGACTTGGCCTTCAGGATCCACTCCTTCCAGCACGATTGTATTCGCTCCGACCTGAACCGGGATTCTTAAAGCCCAGTCCGTGTTGCCCGTCCACGTTGTGGGATAGACAACTCCGTTCACCCGCAGGTTTTTCACCTCAATAGGCGCCCGGCCCGTCACCGTGATTACATTCGAAATCGTAGTCGCGCTTCCCCCGTTCACGCTCGTGATAGCGAACGTCGCTTCAATTGTGGCCAGTTGCTGCAGCAGATAATCGCGTCGCGCTTGCGCCCAGGCTTTCAGATTCGTCGGCGGCGCTAAAAGCTGGCCCGCGCTGCGTGTCACGTTTTCAGAAACGAGCCCTGCATAACGCGCATCCATCCATGCATTCAAGTTCTCCGGAGCCATCGGCCCGTAAGCGACCTTCTTTACCGCACGGAAATACGCCCGCCTGAACGGAGGATGGTTGTACATCCTTCTGATAACCGGATCGTTCGAATCGAACAGCGACGCCGTTGTGCCATAACCGGCTCCCTGGCTCGCCAAGGCTATCCAATCAATATCGAACATGTGCAGCTGCCACTTCCCTGCCTCAGGCTTGTACGCGTACATGTTCTTGCCGATGTTGTGCCCATAACTGTCGAAGTTGTTGACGATGTGTTCGAGCGCGAAAATGGCCATCCATTGCTCCACATCCACCAGCGCCTCCGTCACATACGTGTAAGGCTCGGGGCCGGGGGCATTCACGGCATCGACCAAGGCAAAGAGGTTGTCGAAGTAATTAGGATCGTCAGCGGAACGCGGCATCCAATTCCACCGGTATCGCGCCCGCTTTTTGATCTGCGCTCCTGTCTCCAGGTCCGTCGTGGTAAAGTTCTGAAGCGTGGGCATCGGATCGGCGATAGTCGAGCCGGTGTCTGAAAACTCAAACCAGCGATCGATCTTAAAAATCTCACCCTCGCTATCCTCCGGGTACCATTTTTGCATCACCTCCCGGCCGGGTTGCTCAACATCTTCGTAGATGCTTCCCCGTTGAGTTTCCGTGACCCCATTCACGCTCAGCCGGATATAACGGCGATAGTTGTTCTCCAGCCCAATCTGGTCGGCCATCCAATATGCTGCGTGCTCAGCCAAAGCGGTGTTATCTCTGCCTGGCCAATCCAGCACGAGGTCTGTGGTTCCCAGAAACGGCTGATCTTCCGGGAACCCTCCGGTGTAACCGGCAAGCCCGGAAGTGGGGCCGCTGTAGCCCGGGGCAATATAAGGGCTTCCCGCGTAGAGAAGGTCCACGTTGTAAATCACCCTCTCATCATTATAGACGAATGTGACGTTGTTCGGGCTGTTATCCAGTTTGTGCCGCGAGTTCCACTGCGCAAGCGTGGCTTGAGTCATCCAAACCCGATAGGAGCCCAAAGTTCCGCTCATTCGTGGCTCCCCGAACCGGATCAACGCCGTTAACGGCCCGACTGGTGTTGTTGCCCCTCGGGCATCCGTTGCAGTCACACGGAAGCGCACGACTGTGCCTGAAGCTTGGTTGGGTATTTGCGCGGTGTAGACACCGTCTCCCGCCGCTTTGTCTCCGTTCAACCCGTTGTCGGACATAGGCGTGCTCGACTGGCTCGTGGCCGAATCGCTTTGGTATGAAAGGCGGACCGTTTGCACACCGTCCGGATCTGTCACCTGTGCTGTCACATAAACAGGTTCATTCGATGGAAGGACGGGGAAGTGTGTCACGTTGGCAATGGCCGGAGCGGCATTGGCGACCGCACGGCTGTTAGGCAGGCCTGGAGTTCCGAGGTTCGACGGCAACTGCATACGCACCGGCGCCTCTATATAATTGCCGCGGATGCGGAAGAGCATATCCCGTGCTCCCTGCACCCAGCGCACCTTCGCCCGAATCGTTGCGACAGAGCCGGGAGCTAACGGGATGGTCAGCGGGGTTCGCACCCGGTTGACCTGGTTGTCCCCGCGCTCTACGGCGGTAATCTGGTAAGCGTTTCCGCCGCCAAACCCTTGCCCAGCAGCTAGCGTTGATCGGCTTTGTGTTCCTTGCGCCGTCCAGCCGAGGGCTCCGCTTTCAAACGTGGAGTTGTCTATCCGGTTTGCCCCGCCAGAGATGACTTCCACGTTGTCGATCAATGCGTCACCGCGACCTTGAAGTAGAACCTGCAATTGGTCCGCCGAGCCTGTCCCATTGTCCACCAGCCCAGTCACGTCCACGGTGGTCCATGGCGATTTTCCGCTTTCATCGCTATCAGCCCAGTTGGAAGGCATGCTGGGATCGGCATTAAGGTCGATTAATTCCATGCTGCTCCCGCCGCCATCCGCCCATTCGGGCCACTCTCCTCCTGTCCTGAATGTGAAGTCGACCACGTCGACCTGGAGCAGTTCGTTGGTCGCGCTGTTCTGGTTTCGGTGCGGCTTCGAAAGAATGATGCGCTCTCCCTGGCCTGAAAGGTTGCCGCTATAGTTGCCAAAGACGTTGGTGGACCTCAGATGAGCATACTTCCCCAGCAGATTCGTGGCGTTGCGGGCGACAACAAGATACGAGCCTGGCCCCACCCGGGCGCCCGAGGGAAATTGAAAATCGATCCCGCTCTCAAACCGCCACCCAGCCAGATCGACAACGCCTGCGCTGCGGTTATGAAGTTCAATGTATTCATCATCCCCTAATCCGGTGGCGGAGTTGTACATTATCTCGCTGATAACAATCTCTGCCAGCGCAACTCCCTGGTTAGGTGTGCCCGGGGTTTTGCTTGTCAGGCGCCGCCACTCACCGCTGCCGTTTGGAAACCGACCATAAGCAACGCCCGTTTCCTGAGCGTCGAAGCGGATCGCGTCAAGCACAGGGCCGAAGCGGTGCTTCAGGAAAAGCGTTTCTCCTCGTGCTTCCAGACTGAACCCTAACTCAGCTTCCGTGAGGTGCAAAAACGCACCGGGGGCGAGAGTCGTCTGCGGCGGGAAAGTGAATTTGTTCGTGCTCGGGTCGTCGGTTAGCGCCACGTCAGAAAGATCGAGCGCTGCCGCGCTTCTATTGTGCAACTCGACGTAATCTGAATCAGCTCCATCTGAGTTCCCCAGGATCTCGTTCAGCTTCAGGTTGCGTAGCGGTTCGGTGGCGAGTGGCTCCTGTGTGCCGGGCGAGCCACCCGCGACGCTGCTTGCGTCCCAAGCGCGCCAGTCCGCCTCCCCGTAGCTCGGCCGATGCAAAACAAGGGAGTGGCCCGCGCCATCGGCCTGTGCTGGCCATGGATGCTCATCGGAGTAAGCCGCTTGAAGCAGCAACGCCCCCGACTTGCTCCACAGCTCCACGACACCTTGGCTATTGGGCAATGAGTTAGTTCGATTGCCAAAGCCGCCCACCACCTGCTGAAGGTTTCGCAGGGACTTCAGATCCGCAGGCGCGGGCGCCACAACCGCGAAGCCGAAGGGGGGAAGGGTCGTGCCGGTGGGAATGCTGAAAGCCACAGATCCGCCCAATCGGTATCCACTGATGTCCGCGGGGAACGGTTCGGAGTTATAGATCTCGATGTATTCACCATTCCGCCCCTGCGCGTCGGGAGGCGGATGATACATGATCTCCGAAATCACAAGGCCAGTGCGTTTGCTGGAAGGGCCAAGTCTCTCCGCGTGCAAAGAGCGCGAGCTGAAGGAGGCAAACAACAAGATCAACGCGACATGGCAAAGCGCGGCAGAGGTGGATGGCAGGAGCGGCATTCTCCACAGAAAGTCGCGCCAGAACCGGGAATTTCCAAGTCAGAAAAAGCTGAATGGTAAGCCGCTTATGCGCAAAACCCTGTCCGCTATCTCAGGAATTCCCCGATTGAACTGCGGGCCTTTGCTTGGTTAGCGTTTCCACATTCCAGGCACGGCATATACTGTGAGCGCTCCCGGACATCGAATACTGTTGGTGGAAGACAATCCCGGTTGCTCATCCTTCATGCACACGGTGCTCTCTCGTGAGGGTTACGCTGTAACCACCTGCGGCAGCGCCAGAGAAGCTTTGGAGGCTTTGGAGATGGCTCCCGCCGATCTCATTATCACCGATTTGTGCATGCCTGAGCTTTCAGGCTTGGATGTGGTCCGCGCTTTGCGTGAGGCTGTGGATGGGACCCCCATTCTCGTCTCGTCCGCGATTTACATTCCCAGCATGCGGGAGGAAACCTTGAATGCTGGAGCTTCGGACGCGCTCGGGAAGCCTTTCACTTATTGGGAGCTTCTTGACTCAGTGTCTGCCTTGCTTCGGGGCGCTTCGTCCCGCTCGGTTGTTTCCTGCCAATGAAGGTTCTGGTTGTCGAAGATGAGCAGTTAGTCAGGGAGTTGCTCTGCTTTTATTTGCAACGAGCTGGCCACGAGCCAGTGGAAGCGACGAGCGCTCCGGAGGCTATTGCGCAATTTCGGTTGCACGAAGGTTCCATCCGGCTGGTTCTCTGCGATTATTCCCTTCCCGCCGGCGAAAGCGGCGCAACCGTTGTGGCAACCTTGCGCCGCCTGAATGCACAGACCTCTTTCGTGCTGATGAGCGGCTACCCGCTCGACGCCTTGGCCCTCCCCCCTGAAGTCAGAAGAGGCGTCGTTTTGCTGCAAAAGCCATTCATGGCTGAAGATCTGATGAGCATTGTCCGAGCTGCGGTGCAAGCAAAGGGCTTGTCTGCCGCCGCCTAGCCTTCCGCACCGAAGCGCGCGCGACGCAGGCTTGTCACCCCCGCAGGTTTCCCGCTGAAATGCCGAATGCCTTCAGCAACACCATGCCCCCAGGGCTTATCACTCACGTGCCCGCCCTGCTGCCGCACGAGATCCTTCACCTCGGGGATGGAGTTCGAAGGCGCAACGAGCGCATGCGCAAACTGCCGGTCCAGCATCGGAAGATCGTTGTAGTGATCCCCCGCCGCTAAAACCTGCGAGGCATCCAGCTTCAGCCTCCGCGCGATCTCCCCCAGCGCTGTCCCCTTGTTGTAAGCGACGTGCGAAAACCGCGCGTAGATGTGATTTCGCACCACCGTGAGATGCGGCACCTGCGCGCAATACTCTTCAAGCCTTGCCTGAATTGCATCAGCGTCCGGCACGCTGTCAGCAATCAGGCAGAAAGGGGAATACGAGTCTTCGTAAACTTGCGCCTTAAAGTTCTTCTGCACCCAGCGCGCCAGTTCGGGCACGTCACGCCGAATGCGCGCAAATAGCTCCTCATGCTGCGCGCTGCACGCGTCATTCCAATCATCAACGGCGATGTATTCCTGCTCATGCAATTGGTAGATTTCCCGCTCGACCACAGCCACATAGTCCGGCCGTATCGCCAGTCCGGCCGCTTGCAGTGAGTTCAGCAGGCTGGGAAGGTCGCGCCCGGTGTTGATGACCCATGCCGCTCCTTCGCCTTGCAACTCTGCGAGGATCTCCTCCAATCCCTTGGGGATCGGCGGCATCTCAGCCTCGCAATGCACCGTCCCGTCGAAATCAGTGGAGATAAGTTTAATCTGCGATGACATTTACTCCGCGCTTGGAAAACTTTACTTTGCGCGAGTTACAATCGGGACGACCGGCCGTTTGTCAAAGAGATATGACGCCTCAAGAGCGATACGATGACGCGATGTTCGATTTCAGCACGGGCGAATATGACCGCGCGATCGAGAAGTTAACCAGCATCATCGCTGAGGATCCTTCAAACTTCGAGGCACAACTCTCATTGGGAATGTCCTATTACCGCAAAGGGGATTTTGCGAAGGCGATTGAAGAAGGCCATAAGGCGGAAAAGATGCGCCCCAACGAGCAGTTTGTGCACACCAACCTTTCGCTTTTTTACATGAAAGCGGGCGACAAGAAGACTGCTGAGCACCATGGCCTCCAGGCTCGCATCGCGGCCTGGAAAGATCCGGGCAGCGCAGTGGTTCCGGTGACCGCGAGTGATCCTGAACTCGAGATTGCCAAGCCGAAAGCTGAACCGATCAAAACCTCGGCCGTAAAGTTTCCGGAGATGCCCTGGAAGAAGAACACCCGTGTGGGGCAGGGGCCGAAAAAAACAGCCGAGTAGCTACTTCTTAGCTGTCATCTTGCGCAGACGATTGGAAAGCTCAATTGCCATGTTGCGCATCACCACCATGCCGAGGTGAGGCTCGTGTTGAACAAGGCTGTTGAACGATGATCGAGCGAGCACAAGCAGGATGCTCGGCTGCGAGGCCACGGCAATCGCCGTTCGAGGCGCGCCATCCAGAAACGCCAACTCACCGAAAATCTGACCGATGCCAAAGGAGGCGATGGGCTTGGTGTTTTCCTCGATTATGATGTCAATCTGCCCGCGCATGATCACGTAGGCCTCGTTCCCCTGATCCCCTTTGCCAAAGATCTTCTCTCCTGGGCGGAAAAGCTTTTGTGTAAACAGGCGCGCGACCTTTCTCAGCTCACCGTCCCCGAGCCCCTCGAGAAACGGCAGCCCTCGCAGCAAATTGATAATCGCCACGCCGACCTTTTGATCCTGGAAGTTCTGGTCAACGGTTTCCGCGATCCCCCGCGCCATGCTTGTGAAATTGGTCTCCTCAGGGGAGTAAACCATGTTCAGCTTGATCAGCTTAATGACGTCTGAGTTCGTGTCGCCTTGCGAAACAAACGCCGGCATGTACGCGATCGGCACGAACCCTAGCTGCTCCGCGCTCTTCAACAGGCGCGGGGCCGTGCTTAGGATGTCGACCTCAACATACACCGCGTTTTGCTCCTGGGCCGCCCTGGTCGCCTGGCGCAACAACACGCCAATGCTCAAGTCGTCAGAGCAGAACCCATCAACCACACGCACGCACCGGTCCACCGTGTCGAAGTTGTAAAGCAGGCCTGCGGTGACGTTCCCATCTCGTTCGGCGATCAAAGCTTTGGGAGCCGGACCCGGGGTTCCGCGCAAGAACCCTTGCCCCTGGTGGAACATCCCCGAGATTTCCAACGGTGGATTGGCCGCATTCGCTTCCTCTTTGCGCTTCTGAAAGTCTTCAGTGGACCCCTCCACGATGCGTGCGTCGTTCTGCAGCGCATAACCCGTCACGCCATCGCGCACACTGGGTGGAGCTGTCAGCTTCAGCTTAGGCAAAACGACTTTTGCGAGATCCGCGACTTGCGGCAGCGATTCTGACAACGGCAGCCGTGGCATCTCTGTCGATTGTGGCGGACGCACATAAAACAACGCGCCTTCCCTCGTGCGGAGCATGTGCTT
>Ga0196963_10000912_pt1 | contig 22372 bp, 12 predicted proteins | sample S1_5metaG_FD_148600 | JGI IMG/M metagenome (GOLD analysis project Ga0196963, IMG submission 148600) | Soil microbial communities from Anza Borrego desert, Southern California, United States - S1_5 | ecosystem: Environmental > Terrestrial > Soil > Desert | place: USA: California | collected... | reverse complement strand
GGGGGGGCGGGGGTGGGGTCGGGCGGCGGGGGTGAAGGCCGGGACGTCGGTGACGATTGATGGGATGGACAGGGACGTAGCGAGCAGGGGGGCGACGGCGGTGTCAATTCGGTCGGCCAGGCGGTCGGAGGGGCCGGCCTTACAGTGGTGGCACGGCTCGGCGGGCGTCGGGGCGGCGGGCGTTTGGGGCGGCGCGGGTTTGCTGTGACACTTGCCGCAGGCCTGCTCGGCTTGGACCGGGACGGCTCTGGTTTGGTGGGGCTTCGCACACACGGCCATGCAGACCTGCGCTCCGCCCGCGAGGGCGAAGGTCAGGAGGGCGAAGATGGTGCCGTGGAGCAGCCGCATCGAACTATATGGTACGCACCTAAGGCGAGCGATCGCAAGTCGGAAGCGAATTACACCACAAGGAACTCCAGGAACTTTACCCGGGCGACCAGCAGGCACAGCCCGAACGTGATGAAGAAGGTCAGCGCGACGTTCAGGATGAGGAGGCCGGTGATCAGGAGGGGTTGCCAGGCGCCGACGGCGTGCCAGAAGCCGAGGGGGGCGTGGCCGAGGAGTTTGGCCTCGATGAGGGTGAGCGCGATGATGATGATCGGGTGCATGAAGTGCAGGCCGAACGCGTGCTTGCTGACGCGCGGGAACGGGTTGCGCATGAGCGGGCTGCGGAGGAACAGGACGAAGACCGGGACGGCGGTGAGGAACCGGCCGATCTTCAGGCCGGACAGGGCCTGCTGCCACCGGGATTCGTCCAGCGGTCCGGCGGCGACGGTCGCCGGGGCGCCGTAGTTGAGCATGGCTATCGTCTCGACGACGTGCAACGCGACGCCGAAGATCAGCAGGCCGACCCAGAGCGCGGTGGGCGTGTGCGTGATGAACTTTCGCCACTGGATCTGCCCGGCGCACATGAACCCGAGCAGGGGGAAGATCAGCATCGGCAGCGCGATGAAGTTCTTGCTGACGATGCCCCCGAGGTACGCGGCGTGGTTCACCTTCGGGTGCATCGCGAAGCTCGAGCCGTACGCGATGACGGTCCAGGCGACGAGCATCCCGCCGATGAACGTCCAGGCGACGGCGGGCCGCTTCCAGAGCACCCGCAGGACGGGGATCAGGAGCAGCGACCAGATGATCATGGGGAGGAAGTACAAATGCTCGTGGGCGCGGCCGAAGAGGAGGATCTCGCGCCAGACGCGCCAGTCCTTGTAGTTGAGGCGATCCTGGAGCGGGCCCTTGTCTATGGAGTTGAGCGACTCGGTGACCCCGGTGATCGGGTTGTAAGCAGGGACGGCGGCGAGCAGCTTGTGCAGGGCGAAGTAGATCAGCGACCAGACGAGGAACGCCGGCACCAGGCGCGAGAGCCGGCGGGCGAGCAGCTCGCCCCAGCTCCGCCCCTTGTCGTAAAGCTGGTGCCAGTAGATGAAGAACGAGATCATCAGGAAGCACGGCACGCCGAACCGGAGGGCGACGTTGACGGAGAAGACGGAGTTGTAGAGCGCGCCGTAGGGCCGGGCGTCGGCGTGGTCGTCGACGAACGGCTGGGTGACGTGGGTGACGATGATCACGAACATCGCCAGGATGCGCAGCGCGTCCAGGTTCTCCATGTGCCGCGTGGCCGGGTTGACGTCGAGCAGCGACGCCCGGTCGACCAGGGGCGGGCGCTCCTCGGCGACGAGCGGGGTCTCGGGAAAACTCTTGGCCGGTGCGAGCAGGGGGTCGGTGGCGGGGTCGATCGCCAGGGCGCCGGGGGCCGGTGAGTTCTGATCCATGGGCGTGGAGGACGCGCGCGTCATTGGGTATTCATCGGTCGATCGGGCAGATCGCTTGGCAAAGAGGATAATCGGCCGGAACGGATTGGGGCACATCGGCGGTGCCTCGGAAATTTTTCGCGTTCCGGGCGGGCTTGTTCGGAGGCGTGGGGTGCAACACGTGTGGGCCGAAGGAGTTGGGCGGATTGGCCGGGAGTTCAAGAGCGGGCAAAACCGGGCAAAACCGGTACGAATCGGTACTTTTCGGTACCTTCCGGTACCTTTCGGTACGGAAACGACGGGGGCGAATGGCGGGGCGGGCGATCGTGATGGTGCGTGCGGCATCCACCTTCTCGGGCGGTGTCCCGCGCGGGTGACGACGGCGGCGCACGCGGACGCGGTGGCGGGGCTGGGCGGTGGAAGATTTTTGTGGATTTGTCGTGGGGGGTGTCGCACGGGGGTGGTGCCCGGCGCGCACGGGGCGCGGGGGGCACACGCTGTAGTGGAAACCGCATTTCTGCTCTCGACACAACCTACGAAATAAGCTCCGTGGGATTTCGGGGGCGCTTTACTTGTGCGGCGGTCAGTCGCGAAGCCCACGACAAGCGGCACGGTTGAGGGAGTTTGTGGAATTGGTATGTTTGGTGGGGGGCGTGGCAGGTTATTTGGCGGGAGGTCGGCGATGAGTCGTGCGGTCGTGGACATGGACGCGGAACTGGGGCGCGAGGCGGAACTGCCGAACACGTACGCCGTGACGGCGACCGCGTCGGGGTGGGTGTCGGTGGCGGCGCTGGTGATGTTGCCGCTGTGCATCTGGGCGGCGGTGTCGGCCCACGAGGCGTCGCGCGGGGGCGGCGCGGGCGTAGGGTTCGGGTTGGCGGTGGTCGGGTGCGTGGTGTTCGGGCTGGCGATCGTGGTAGGGCCGATCTTGTACTGGTGCATGGCGAGCGACGCTCGTCGGATCCGGACATTCCGGGCGGGGCTGAAGCAGGGGAAGTATCTGGTGCGGTGGCGGTACGACGCGGGCGAACTGGCGCGGTGGCGGGCGCACGTGGTGCGGAAGGGGTGGGTGAGGTGGGACCTGATCCTGATCGGGTTCTTCATGGTGCTCCCGCCGGTCATGCTGTACGCGGCGGCGTCCGGGTCGGCGGAGCGGCGCGAGCCGGCGGCGAAACAGGCGGAGTTGCGGCGGGTCGGGTGGACGATCGTGGCGGGCGTCGAGGCGGCGCTCGTCGTGGCCGTGATCGGGTGCGAGGCGGCCCGCCGGGCGTCGCGGCGGCGGCTCGAGCGGGGCTCGATTACGGTGATCGGGACGCTGTGCGCGTTCGCGCACGGCAAATGGGTGCTGTGGGGAACGGCGGCGCGGGCGCTGACGGACGTGGCGGTCGTCGGCGGGGCGGACGGGACGCCGGCGCGGCTGGTGATCTCGACGAGCAACGGGAGCAACATCCTCACGGAGGAGATCCTGGTGCCGGCCGGGCAGCGCGAGGTGGCCGAGCGGGTGGCGGAGGCGATTAAGACGTCGAAGGCGGCGGGGGAGGGTGGGGCGTTGTCGACGGCGACGGGGGTGATGCACGGGGTGACGTCGGTGCTGCGGATGTTCCGGTGAATGCTTCGGTGAGCGGGAATGAACGGGGGGAGGGATGCGTGCAGCCCCGTCGTTCTGCGGTGAGCTACAGCCCCCGAGTCCCGTGCGGGCCCGGCCGACCGTTGCCGCCGCCGGACGACGTGGCCAAGGCGGAACGTCACCCGACCGCTTATTTCATGGTCTCGGGGCAAGCGATATAAAGGGGGGATGGAAGACAAATCGGGTGAATCCGGCAACGGTGCGCGGTGGCGCCGCGAAGCGGGGCAGGACACGACCGCGAACTTCGATGCTGTGTTCCCCGCACCGGCCGCGCCCGTCCCGCCGACGGTCCCGCTCAGTTATGCCCGGATCGGGACGGTTGGGCGCGTGCGTCGACCCGCCATGCTGGTCTGTTTGGGGATATTGGGATTGGTCGCGGCGGCGCTTGGTGCCCTGGTCAATGTCGCAATTATCGCGGGGTCGCGACAACTCTGGCGCACCGCTGCGGGGACGATTGCCGAGCAGCGCGAGGCGGCACGAGAGCTTGCGCCGGTCTGGACGGGCGAGGTGAGAGGGGCGCGCGGCTTGGGTGAGAGCGAACGGGAGGCGGTCGTGCGGGCGGTTCGCGCCGCGATGTCCGGCAGGCCGGCGACGCCGCCACCGGGCGACGTCGCGGCGTCAGGGCGCGTCGCGGACGTCGCGATCGAATTCCGACCGATCCCGCTCTCCCTGACCCCGGATAGGGCGGCCATGCTCGACCGCCTGTTGAGCGAGGTGGGTGCGGACGCGATCCCGAACGGGCTTGCCAACGGCTCGTTGGGGGCGGTGTGGAGGTCGGCAGACCATACGGACGGACCGAACTTCGGGACGGACGTCATCGCGACGGCGGGGGGAACGATCCGCTTGGCGAACCACACGGCGCAATTTCAAAAATTGGGCGGCGGGACGCAAGCCCTGATTCGTCGAGACCGGTTCACTGACTACGACGGTGTTGTCCGGTGGTCGTCCGCGGTGATCACGGCCAGGGTCAGGTCGGCGCACCGGTCATTTCCACAAATGACTCGTGAACAGGGCGCGACGGTCGCTCAACTCCTGGTGGACCATCGCCTGGCAGATGGCCCACACACCTCGGGGCCGCCGGCGTCGCTCCTCGCCGCAGTACCGGGAACGGACGTGCTCGCGTGGAACGCCGCCGACGGCGGTGATGCGCGCTGGGTGTTCCCGAGCGGGTTGGCGATGTCCGTACCGACCGACCCGTCGGCGTACGACATGCGGACGGGCGAGCGGCGTGGAATCGTGCCCGGGTCGGTAAATGCCCTGCCCGTGTCCAAGTGGACGATGGCCGTCGTGATCGCGGACGCTTACGCAGGTGTGGGGTTGTCGGTGGCCCTCGTCGCCGTTTCGTTGGGGTGGTTGCGGGCCGAGCCGTGGTCGGGGCGTGCGGGTCGGTGGTGGTGTGCGACGAAGGTCGGGCTGGCGCTGGCGCTGGGTTGGGCGTCGCTACACGTCGTGGCCCAGTTGACCGGGTTTCACGAGCGGGCGTGGGCCGGTGGTCAGGCGTTTCCGACGGCCGAGTACTTGGCAGTCCGGGTGGTCATCGCGTTCGCCATCCAAGTCTCGCTGCCGGTGGCCGCGTGGCTCGTTCTTCGGACGGACCGCGTCCGCGCGTACTGGGACGCGGGCAGCGGCGCGGCGGCGCCCGCGACCGGGGCGCGCGTGCGGGAGGGGGGTGCTTGGGGCCCGCGGGTTGCCGCGACGTTGTTGTGGGTCGCGACGGTCGCGCATGTTGCACTTGTTCCTAACCAGTCGTCTGCGCGCGGGGTCGGCGGGGTGCTGCTGAACGTCTGCGGTGCGATGACGTGTGCGTGGCTCGCGGTTCACGCGATGCGAACGGGGCGTCGCGCTGGGGCGGGCGGCACGCGTGTGGCGGGACTGTCGTTCGTCTGCCTCGTGGCCGCTATGGGGGGCGGGCCGGGGTGGGCAGCGGGTCCGTCCGGCGCGGAAGCGAACGGCGCGCCGGATCCGGCGGTGATCGGGGCGATGGTCGGGCGGTGGACGGCTGCGCCGGATCCGGCTGCGGCACGGCGGGCCATGGAGGACGACGCGAGACGGCACCCGGCGGAGACGACGTTGGCGCTCTACGACGCGATCGCGACCCGTGAGTTCCGGGTTGCAGTCCCGGCTGCCGAAATGATGGCGCGCGGACGGCCGAGAGGAGTCGTGACCGCCCCGATTCCTGCCGCGCTGCTCGACGAGCGTATGAAGGCGGCGCGACCGGCGCTCTTGGACATGTACCTGAAGGCCCCGACGCCGGACGACGCTTATGCGCTGCTCGAACTGGCGCGTCTTCGGCCGGGGTTGGTCGATTACTCGGCGGCGGTCATCGGGGACGCGATCACGGGATCGGAGGCGGATCAGGCGCGCAAGTTGGTGTGGGTCGCCACTCGGGCCAAGCCGACCGAGGAAGAACGGGAACAGATTCGTCGCGTGGCCCGGGAGGCCACATGGTCGCAGTTGCCGCGCGTGGCGGAGGTGGGGAATCGATGCTCGGCGTACGGAGGATGGATCGGCATGATCACGGCGCGCGAGATCTTGTTTGCTGATGCCCGGGCCGGAGAAGTAGCCGCGCGGGCGGCGGCGGTTGCCGCACGGGCCGAAGCCCAAGCCGCCGCCGAAACGGCAAGGCGGAATACGGCGTTTCGCACGACGGTACGGACGGCGCTCGGGCCGATCGTCGCGGGCCTGGAAAGCGCCGACCCGGCGGCGCGGACCGTCGCCCTAGACAAACTCGCCGCCTTGACACCGGAGGTGTTTCACAGGGCGCCGGCGGATCGCGTGGCCGTCCTGACGGGTGACCCCGACCCTGAGGTCGCGCGGCGGGCGCGGGCGGTGCTGGGACGGATGCGGGTCGGGGGTGACTGGACGCCCGACAACGTGCCCGCGGACGTCGGGCTCGCGTGGGCTCGCGCGAGCGACCGCGAGGTGCGTACCGAGCCGGGCGAACTGCTCGCCAACGTGCTGTCGACCGTCGCGACCGTCGGATTGTGGGCTGGTGGGGCGATCGTCGTCGCGGGCCGGGTCGGGCGCACTCGGCGAGCCGGGCGGGACGACGGGCGCGCGGGCCACCCACGGGTGGCGGGCGAGCGACCGGCGTGATCTTTGCGACTCGGGCCGGGGTCGTCGTGGGTGATCGGAGGACAGCCGGACTGGGTCGGCCCGCATGTCGCGGCCCCGCAGGAGGGGACGGTCGCGCGAGTCGGCGGGAGAAGCGAGCGGCCGAGGACGCCGGGGCGTGAGAGAGGAAGAAGAACTGGCTAACCTCTTCGTCTTTCCCTTCTGTGGCGCTGTGCCTGTGTCACGTATCCGCCGGACTCGCCGCGCGACCCGCCCGCCGAAGCGGGCTCGCCAGGGGGCGCACTCCGAATCTAGCGTAATCCCTTGGCTGTCAGTACACTGGGCGCGAGCGGTCGGCGGCTCGGCGGAGCCGCGCGGCGGCGACGGGGCGGGTCGCGGACGTACGTCGGAGACGAGACACCTTGCGCGAGGTTCGATGATGCCAGTTCACCTGATGCCGCTCGCGGTGGTCGAGGGCGGCGGATACCTGAGCACGGTCAAGATGATCGTGGCGGTCGTGATCCTGCTGGTCTGGATGCGGATCCTGACGTGGGTGGACAAGGACGCGGACGCCGCGTACCTGAAGCGCGAGCCGATCAGCGGGGGGTTCATCGCGGGGGCGATCCTCGCGTACGCGCTGTTCTTCATTCTGCCCAACTTCTGGATCTGCCTGGGGGTGCTGCTGCTGGTGTTCGCCGGGGAGATCGGGACGTACCTGCACATTCGCAAGAAGAAGGTGGGGTTGGAGGACGTCAAGCGGGACCTGGCGAACTTCTTCCGGGGCAAGAAGAAGGACAACAAGCCGGTGACCGTGGAGGAGGGGCAGGTCGCGCTGATCGCCAAGGGTGGGGCGGTGATGACGCCGCCGGCGCCGGAGGACCCGGACGCGGCGGGGTACACGGGCGTGCAGACGGTGCTCGGGGACGCGCTGGTGCGGGGGGCGGAGCGGATCGACATGGCGCCGGCGGACGGGCAGGCGCTGGTGAAGTACACGGTGGACGGGGTGGCGTACAACGGCAGCACGATGGCGATCGACGCGTCGCAGGCGGCGGTCACGTACATCAAGCAGATCGCCGGGCTCGACCTGAACGAGCGGCGCAAGCCGCAGAAGGGGAAGATGAAGGTGGCGGTCGGGAAGACCAAGCACGAGCTGGAGCTGCAGACGGCGGGGAACGCGGCGGGCGAGTTTTTGCGGGTCATGGTCGACCCGAAGAATCGGCACGCGTTCGGGCTGGACGACCTGGGCATGACCGAGGATCAACTGGCCAAGTTCCGCGAGTTGATGACGGAGCCGCAGGGGATCGTGCTGCTGTCGGCGCCGAAGGGGCAGGGGCTGACGAGCACGAGCTACGGGATTTTGCGCGGGCACGACGCGTTCATGACGCACATCCACACGGTCGAGCGCGGGCCGGACGAGGACATCGAGGGCATCACGCAGAACGCGATCCCCGCGAACGCGTCGGGCGAGGAGGAGAGCAAGCAGGTCGACTGGATCATCAGCCAGGAGCCCGACATCCTGATGCTGACGTCGGTCGAGAGCCCGAAGACGGCGCAGGCGCTGGTGAGCTTCGCCAATAATGGGAAGAAGGCGTACGTCGGTCTGCGGGCGTCGACGACGTTCCAGGCGCTGGACATGTGGCGGAAGCTGGTCGGCGACGACCGGCTGGCCGTGCAGAACCTCAAAATGGTGATCAACGGGCGGGTGATGCGGCGGCTGTGCAACGCGTGCAAGGTGGGGTACACGCCGGACCCGGACACGGTGCGGAAGCTGAACCTGGACCCGGCGCGGGTGTCGACGCTGTACCAGGCGCGGACGACGCCGATGAAGGACGACAAGGGGAACCCGATCCCGTGCGAGTTCTGCAAGGAGCTGCGGTACAAGGGTCGGTTCGGGGTGTTCGAGGTGCTGACGGTGGACGACGACGTGCGGCAGGTCGTGACGTCCGGCGGCAGCGTGAACCAGCTCAAGGCGATCTTCCGCAAGCAGCGCGGGCGGTTCTTGCAGGAGATGGCGCTGATGCAGGTTTCGGAGGGGGAGACGAGCGTGCAGGAGATGCTGCGGGTCCTGCGGGAGGACGGGAGCGGGGCGGCGCCGGCCGGCGGTGGCGGTGGCGGTGGCGCGAAGCCCGCGGCGGCGGCGGCCCCGGCGGCGCGGCAGTCGTCCGGCGGCGCGCGGCCGTCGTCCGGGGCGGCGCCGGCGCAGCGTCCACGGTCGGGCTCGGGCGGGAGCGGTGGGCAGGCGCCGGGTGGAACTGCTGGGGGGCGGCAGCGCCCACCGCAGTAGGCGGGGCGCAGTCCCCGGTTGTGACGTCTCGGTCACTGAAGTGACCAAGCCTCTCTTGCGGCGGTTTCGTACGTTTTCGGTCAGGTCACCTTCGGTAATCCCGCCATGACGCTTTCGATCATCTTCATCCTCCTGCTCCTGCTGATCGCCTACTGGCACCTGATGCAGGGGATGTTCAGCGGGTTCATCTCGGCGGTGCTCGCGGTCATCGCGGGGGCGGCGGCGTTCTCGTACTTCGAGCCGCTGGCCAACGTGCTGGCGGGCGGGAAGTTCAACGACATGGCGCACGGCGTGTGCCTGTTGTCGCTGTTCGCCGGGGTGTACCTGCTGCTGCGGACGCTGTTCGACTCGATGGTGCCGGGGAACATCCGGGTGAACTCGACGTTCGACAAGATCGGCGGGGCGATCTTCGGCGTGGTGGCGGGGATGGTCGGGCTGGGGATCGCGGCGGTGTCGATGCAGTACATGCCGTTCGGGCCGTCGGTGGGAGGGTATAGCCGGTACGCACTGCTGGACGCGCGGCCGGTGCGCGTGGTGACGGAGGGGTCCGCGAGCAGTGGCAGCCGGCAGGTGGACCGCAAGGTGAACGACGAGGTGAAGGCGGATCGGCTGGAGACGGGCGAGACGAGCGGGATGCTGGTGCCGTTCGACGACTTCGTGGTCGGGCTGTTCGGGCATTTGAGCGACGGGGGGGCGCTGGCGTCGGACAAGCCGCTGAAGTCGATCCACCCGGATTTGATCCAGGAGCTGTTCGCGCAGCGAATCGGGATCGAGCCGGGGGCGAAGCACACGGCGACGAACAAGAAGACGGAGCAGGTCAAGCTGGTCGACGTGCACGTGGTCGACGCGGCAGGGCTGAAGGGCAACCCGCGCACGCCGGGCGGGAAGTTCGCCGTGGTGCCGAGCGAGATCAAGGCGATCCGGGAGAAGGAGCACGAGAAGCCGATGGCGCCGGTCGGGCCGGACGAGAGCTCGGCGTTCGTGATCGCGGGGGTCACGTTCCACGTGGACGCGGCGGACGAACTGGACGGGCCGGAGCGGTTGGTGCGCGTCGGGGCGTCGGGGGTTCGCCTGGTTGCGAAGGGGGCGGACGGGCAGTGGCGGAATCATTATCCGATCGGGACGTTCGAGGACGGGAAGATCTGGGCGAACCGGCCGGACGACTTTTTGCTGATCAACGCCGCGAGCGGGGACGTGGGGGCGCGGTTCGTGTTCGAGGTGGAAAAGTCGGCGGTGACGATCAGTGGCGGCGGCCGCCCGACGCCCGGGCAGGCGCCGGCCCGGCCGACGGCGAAGTTCGAGGAGGGCACGTTCCTCGAAGTGAAGCGGATGGTGAAGTTCGACCTGGCGGAGAAGGAGTGGAACGCCGGGGTGCCGGCGGACAACCCCGTGTTCTGGCCGGTGCGGAAGACGGAGTTGAAGAAGCCCCGGAAGCCGCCAGTGGAGGGTGAGAATCCGCCGCCGGTGACGACGACGAACCCGCCGCCGGTGACCCCGGACACCCCGCCGGTGACGCCGGACACCCCACCGACGCCGCCGCCGCCGGTGGCGATGGAGAACGGGTGGAACGAGGCGCCGTTCGCGGACAAGCCGGCGCTGGTGACGCCGGCGGCGGTGCTGCCGGTCGCGATCAACATCGGTGAGGACAAGGCGGACGCGGAGGGGGTCGTGACGGCGGCCGGGACCGAGGCGGACGTGAAGGGGCGGAAGTTCACGAAGCTGGTGAGCCCGCCGAGCGCGGGGGCGGAGACGTCGCCGGCCGAGCTGGCCAAACCGCCGTCGGTGAGGGAGCTGGCGGCCCCGGCCGGACAGCAGATTGTACAGGTGCGACTGACGCCCAAGACGCCGGCCGACTGGGGCTGGGCGGATCGGCTGGGCGAGTTCGCGGTCGTCGACAGCACGGGCGCGCCGCACAAGCCGCGCGGGGCGTTCGTGGTCGGGAAGACGCCGGGCGGCGACCGGGTTTCGGCCCGGTTCGACCCGAACACCGAGTTGGGTAATCTCGCCAAGGTCGAGGGCGGCACGGCGAACGACGTGCGGCTGTTCTTCGTGATCCCGGCGGGGTCGCGGGCGGTCGAACTGCGGTTCCAGGAGAAGGCGGGCGGGCCGAAGCTGTAGGTGGGGCTCGCACCCCCGTTTACTTTGACTCGTTAAGGAACGCGCGCCTGACCGCGGACACGACCCCCGGAACAAGTTCCGTGGGCTTTCGGGCGGGCTTTCTCTACCGGTGCAGGATTCCTCGGGCGATCAGTGGGTCGGCACGGGCACGATGTTACCGCCTTGCACGGCCGGGCCGCGCCGCGCGCCGGGGGACTGGGGCAGCTCGAGCGTCTGGCCGGCGCGCTTGACGGTCAGGCTCAGTTTGCGGCCGCGGGCTTCGAAGACCTGGAGAATGGCCATGTCGGGGTCGCCCAGGGCGGTGGCGTCGAACGTGTTGCCGCCGACGGCGAGGATCTGGTCGCCGGGCTGGAGGCCGAAGTGGTCGGCGAGGCCGCCGCCGGCCGGGGCCTTGTCGACCATCAGGGACTTGAACTTGCCGCTGGGCGGGTAGGCCGACAGCGAGCCCTGGACCTCGGTCAGAAACTCGCGGTTGAGCGTGCCGACGCCCTTCTCTTCGAGGTCTTTCTTGGCCTGCATGCCCGTGCGGATGGCGGGGGCCTGCTGGTTCATGAGCAGGGCGATGATGCCGATCGTGACGAGGATGCCGACGAGGCTGAAGGCCATGCGCATGGTGTGCTCCGGGTTCGGGCGAGGGTGCGCGGGGATTATACGCGGGGTCTGTCGCTAAGCCGCAAGCGGCGGGGGCGGGGTCACGGTTCGGACGAGGAGATGAGTTGACCGTCGCCGCGGGTGTCGAGGTCTTGTTCGAACTTGTAGTACTGCTCGCGGCTGCGGAAAGCGACGCGGAGGGTGATGTCGACGGTGGAAAGGTCGCCGATGCGTTCGAACTTGGACTCGCTGACATGCATGGTCTGGTAGGCGCGGATCATGCGGACGGTCTCGCCGATGACGCCGGGGTGCCAGGCGCGGCGGACGGTGATGACGCGGTAGCGGACCTTGGGGAGGAGTTTTTCGATGCCGTTGAGGGACCAGAGGGCGAGGATGACGAGGGCGGCGGCGATGACGCTGACGGAGTAGAGGCCGAGGCCGCAGGCGAGCCCGATGGCGGCCATGCACCAGAGGCCGGCGGCGGTGGTGAGGCCGCGGACCTGGCCGTCGGCCTTGACGATGACGCCGGCGCCGAGGAAGCCGACGCCGCCCATGACGCCGTAGGCGACGCGGGCGGGGTCGACGTTCAGGTTGAAGCCGGCGGCCTGGGGCCAGGGGGTGTAGGCGAAGGAGACGGACGTGACCATGACGATGGCGCTGCCGAGGCAGACGAGGAGGTTGGTGCGGAAGCCGGCCTGCCGGCCGCGGACCTCGCGCTCGAGGCCGACGAGGCCGCCGAGGAGGGCGGCGAGCGTCATGCGGAGGACGATCTCGCCGGGGGTGCCGAGGGATTGGGCCCAGGCGCGGACGGCGTTGTCGATCGCGTGGAGGGAGAGGCCGAGCGTGGGCGGGAGGCTCGTGGCGGCGTGGAAGTCCATGCGGGCATCTTAGCGCGGGATCACTTCGCGGGCATGGACTTGATCCAGTCTTCGACGACGCGGACGCCGACGGGGTCGGCGTGGTAGGTGGCGAGTGGCGGCATCTGGCCGGTGCCGCGGATCTGCATGCGCTTGAGGAGGACGGACGCCTCGGGCTTGCCGGGGGCGACGAACATCGCGTCCTTGATGCCGAGCGAGTTGGCCGGGGGGACGGGCTCGAGCAGGCGGGTCTTTGGCATGTCGCTGGTGAAGGCGAGGTCGATCGAGGCGTTGCCGCCGCCGGCGTCGATGTGGCAGATGGCGCAGTTGGCGTGGAGGTACGAGCGGGCGCGGGCGGCGACGTCGGCAGTGGGGTCGGCGGGATCGGGCATGCGGGTGAGCGCGGCGGGGGGCCTGGTCAGGAGCGAGGCCTTCTCGGCCGGGCGCTGGGGGGCGAGTTTGTCGGTCATGGCGGCGGCGACCCAGTCGTTGACCTTCTTGGGGTCGACGCCGCGGGCGGCGGCGTCGCGGCGGAGCGTTTTCTTCGCGTGGTCTTGCGCGTCGACGCGGAGGACGCCCAGGTGCTCGAGCGTGCGGAGCTGGTTGTCGGTGACGCCCGAGGGGTAGGTGTAGTCGCGGTTCATCTGGAGCTCGGAGAGGCCGAGTGCCCAGTTGGCGGCGCGGCTGTGGCAGACCATGCACTCGGCGCGGCTGGGGTAGTGCCACTGCTGCTGGCGGACGCCGCCGGGGGCGGCGGGGTCTTTGATGGAGTAGGTGCGGTCGACGCCGGAGGCGGGGGCGAGCTCGGCGTCGGTCTGGTCGTCGTTCCAGACGTAGGTGTAGCCGTCCCAGTTGTTCATCTGCTTGAGCATGATGCGCGTCTCGAGGCGGCGGCGGGTCTTGGGGTTGCCGGCCTCGGTGTCGATGGCGAACGTCTTGACGAGGGCCGTGCCGTTAGGGAATTCCCACCCGTTCCGGTCGCGGTAGTCGATGGTGGCGCCCTCGGGCAGCGCGATGAAGCGTTCCTTGGCGGCGCCGTCGCTCCAGAGGGGGGAGTTGACGTCGTAGGGGATCAGGTCGGGGGCGGGGACGTGTTTGGCGGTGTCGGCGAACAGGCCGGTCTGGCTCAGTTTCTGCGGGAAGGGAGGGGTCACGGCGTCGGCGGGCCGGGGGACGAGGCGGAGGACGCCGCCGGCGTCGTCGCAGATGAAGATGTCGCCGTTGCGGTCGGCGGCGAAGTGGTTGATCTGGGCGGTCGTCTTGGCGATCTCCTTGTGGAAGGTGACGCGCTCGGCCTTGTTGTCCCACTTGGCGGCCCAGATCCGGCCGGTGGAGAAATCGCCATAGATGTAGCATCCGGCGAGGTCGGGGTACCTTTTGCCGTGGTAGACGATGCCGCCGGTGAGGGAGCGGGCCTCGCTGTGGTGGTGCTCGACGGCGGGCTTGCCGAGGGGCGTGTCGAGCAGCCGGCGGTGGGCGTGGAACGGGTGGCTGCCCTCGTAGACCGGCCAGCCGTAGTTCGTGCCCTTTTTGACGACGTAGACGGGCTCCCAGAGGTCCTGGCCGTTCTGGCCGACCCAGAGGTCGCCGGTGACCTTGTCGAAGGCGAGCCGCCAGGGGTTGCGGAAGCCGTGGGCCCAGATTTCGGGGCGCGCGCCGATACGGTTGACGAACGGGTTGTCTTTCGGCACCGAGTAGTTCTTGCCGGGCGCGGGGCGGTCGACGTCGATGCGGATGACGGCGGACCACATGCCGGAGAGGTCTTGGCCGCGGTCGGCGGTGTCGGAGTCGTTGGACGTGTCGCCGGTCGTGAAGTAGAGCATGCCGTCGGGGCCGAACTCGATGCCGCCGCCGTTGTGGCCGTTGGATTCGAAGGGCTCGATCACGTCGAGGCGCGACTTGGGGTCGAGTTTGCCGGTGCGGAAGTCCATCGTGTAGCGGCGGACGTAGTTGAACTTCTTCGGGGCCTCGAGGGGGCCGTTGGAGTGGACGTAGACGTAGCCGTTCTTGAGGTAGTCGGGGTGGAGACACATGCCGTAGGCGAGCTCGTCGGGGCCGTCGAGGATCTCGATCGCTTCGGTGGCGGCGCGGTCGTTCTTGACGCGCAGGAGCTTGGCCGGGCCGGCCCAGCGGCCGAGGTGCTGGAGGATGAGCAGGTCGCCGGTGGCGGGGTCGTCGAGGACGTGGAGGGGCTGCTTGATCTTGAGCGTCGCGAACGCGGGTTCGACGGTGTAAGGCGGCGGGGGGTCGGGGTAGCCGACGAGTTTGGAGCGCGTCCACTGCGGGCGGCTATCGATGCCGTAGGGCCGCTCGGCGCGGTCGGCGGACTTGGCGAAGGTGATCTTTCCGTACTCCTGGTGGCGGTGGAAACTCGGCTTGGTGAGCTTGGCGGTGGTCGAGAGGTCGTGCGTCTTGGCGTCGTGGTAGTCGACCCGGCAGAGGGCGAACTGCCAGGCCTCGCCCGGCGCGGGGCGGCCGCCGGCGACGGCGAAATCGACCCAGCGGAGGCGGCCCTCGACGGTCCAGCCCTTGGCGGAGTTGTCGAACTTGTTGATCTCGCCGCGGGCCTTGACCTTGCTCTCGAACTTGAAGGGGTGCTTGTTCCGGAACTCGACCCACCCGCCCTTCGCGCGGTCGGGGATGAACAGGTCGAAGTTAGTGTTGAGCGGGTTGACCTCGAACTCGAAATAGCCGGGCTTGTCGGCGGCGGGTTTGAAGAAGAGCTCGAAGGCGTCGTTCTCCCAGACGGCGCCGTTGTGCTCCGTGACGGTCGCGTAGAGATTGTCGTCCTCCATCTCCGCGCAGAAGTAGAGGTACTCGCGGTCCCAGAGGAGGCGGGCGCGGGTGGCGTGCTTCGGTTTGACGGCCTCGCCCTTCCAGTGCTGGGTGAACGAGTCGATGACGGCGGCGCGCTTCCAGGCGTCGTCGGTCGTGTCGCCGTCAATTTTGGGAGGGGTTTCGGTGAACTGGCAGACGTAGTCGGCCGAGCTCTCGGGGAGAACGGCGCCCGAGATCGGCGGCGGGGGGACGTGCGGGGGGTTGGGGATGGCCGGGGGGTTGCAGGCGGTGAGCGCGACGATCAGGCCGGCGCAGGCGAAGAGGGTGCAGAGGGGGAAGGCGTATCGCGTCATCATCGAGGATCCGAAGACATGACCCCTGTCGTGGGCGTTCGCGGCCCACCACCGCGGATTCTACCACGGGATGATCGTGGCGTTCGCGGCGCATACCTCCCTCTCCCCGCCGCGAATGCGCCGCTCTGCGGGCGAGCACCATCGGCGCGGCTGGGAGAGGGAACAGAGAGGACGAACGCTACACCCTGATCCGCACGACCGCCTCGACCTCGACGCTCGTGTTACGCGGGAGGGCGGCCATGCCGACGGCGGAGCGGGCGTGCCAGCCGGCGTCGCCGAGGACGTCGAGGAAGAGCTGGCTGGCGCCGTTGATGACGAGGTGCTGGGAGTCGAAGTCGGGGGCGGAGTTGACCATGCCGAAGACCTTGAGCATGCGGTCGACGCGGTCGAGGGAGCCGAGGGCCTGGCGGAGGAGGCGGAGGACGTTGACGGCGCAGAGGGCGGCGGCCTTCTGGGCGTCGGCGATGGAGACGTCGGTGGGGACCTTGCCGGCGCTGGTGAGGACCTGGGCGTCGTCGAAGGGGAGGCAGCCGGAGACGTAGGCGGTGGTGCCGTCGATGACGACGGGCTGGTAGATCGCGCCGGGCTTCATGTGGCACTCGGGGGAGTAGCCGAGGGATTGGAGTTTGTCTTCGCGGGTGGGCATGGGGCGGGTTCTCCTTTGAGGGAGAAAGATAACCGCCACGGATGCCGAGTCGAATGCTGAGCGATCAGGACTGGAGTCAATCGCGGACGTAACGGCCGATGAACGGTCGATCGAAGCTCTCCATCCCTCGCACGTCATCCATGAACCGCGCCGTGCCGGTTCGCTCCAGGACGTAGATGATCGGCCGATAAACCGTCTTGAAGAGCCGGTTTCGCGCGTCGCTGGTCGAGCCGAACAACGGCACGGGCGCCGGCCGGGGCGGAGCGTCCAGACGCGAGACGCTGTAAATCCCGTAGTAGGTTCGGGCGAGCGCGACGAAGCTTCCTATGTAGAAAGCGATGAGGGAGAGGCCAATTAAAAGCCATTTCCGCCATCGAAGGCGGCGTCGGGTATTGCGGTAACTTGGCACGTCCGGATTCCCCATGGCGTGCTCCAAATTAGCCCGTCGTGATGCGGCGGTAGATTTCGCCTTCGTTCATGGTGGCGCGTTCGGGGCGGCCCTTGTGGAAGTAGACGAGCTTTTCGTGGTTCACGCCCATGAGGTGGAGGATGGTGGCGTGGAGGTCGTGGACGTGCATCTTCTGGTCGACGGCGCGGAGGCCGAGCTCGTCGGTGGAGCCGATGGTCTGGCCGCCCTTGACGCCGCCGCCGGCGAACCACATGGTGAAGCCGGTCGGGTTGTGGTCGCGGCCGTTGCCCTTTTCGCTCATGGGGGTGCGGCCGAACTCGCCGCCCCAGACGACGAGCGTGGAGTCGAGCAGGCCGCGGGACTTGAGGTCCTTGATGAGTCCGGCGACTGGCCTGTCCATCTGGGCGCACAGCTCGGTGTGGTTGCGCTCGATGTTGGAGTGGGCGTCCCACTTGCTGCCGGCGCCGTGGTAGATCTGGACGAAGCGGACGCCGCTCTCGACCATGCGGCGGGCCTGCAGGCACATGCGGCCGACGGTCTCGGTCTGCTTGGCGTCCAACCCGTACAGGGCCTTGGTGGCGTCGGTCTCCTTGGCGAGGTCGATCACCTCGGGGGCCTCGGCCTGCATGCGGAAGGCGAGCTCGTAGGACTTGATGCGGGCGTCGAGCTCGGTCTGCTCGGGGCGGCCGGCCAGGTGCTGCTTGTTGAGCGACGCGAGCAGGTCGAGCTTGGCCTTCTGGCGGGCCTCGCCGACGCTGGCGGGGGTGTTAAGGTTGGCGATGGCGGATGCTCCGCCCTGGAGCTTGGTGCCCTGGTAGACGGCGGGGAGGAAGCCGGCGCCCCAGTTTCGCGGGCCGTTGACGACCTGGCTGGTGGTGTCGGTCAGGACGCAGAAGGCGGGCATGTTCTGGTTTTCGGTGCCCAGGCCGTAGGTGGTCCAGGCGCCGAGGCTGGGGCGGCCGGCGAGGATGCTGCCGGTGTTCATCTGGCAGACGCCGCCGGAGTGGTTGATGCCGTCCTGGACGCAGGAGCGGATGACGGCGATGTCGTCGGCGATCGTGTGGTGGTGGGGGATCCAGTCGCTCATCCAGAGGCCGCTCTTGCCGGCTTGGGTCCACTGGCGCTTGGAGGCGAGGAGGGGGCTGCGCGACTCGCCCATGGCGGTGATGAGGGTGCCGAAGGAGTCGGGGAGGGGCTTGCCGGACAGCTCGTTGAGCGTGGGCTTGGGGTCGAAGAGGTCGATGTGGCTGGGGCCGCCCTCGAGGAAGATGAAGATGACGGACTTGGCGGTGGCGGGGTAGTGGCCCTGGCGGGCGGCGAGGGGGTTGACCGCGCTGCCGGGCTGCTTGCCCTTCATGCCGGCGATCTCGTCGGCGTCGCCGCGGGCGGTGTCGGACTTGGCGAGCATGTACGACGCCGCGAGGGCGCCGAACCCGGCGCCGGACTTGGCGAGGAACTCGCGGCGGGAGGCGGGGGTCGAGTGGTGGGGCAGGCCGGGGATGGAGGTCTTGTTGTTCATCTGTTGTGGCATGGGCTGCCAGCCCATGAATCTGCGATCGCTCGTCTCATCCAACTCATCACGGGCGGGCCGCCCGTGCCACGCGCGCGTCAGTCCACGTAGAGGAACCCGTTCGAGTTCAGCAGGACGTGGCAGAAGTCGACCAGGGCGCGGTCGGCCTTGGCGGTGGGCGTGGCGGCCGGGTGCTTGTCGTCGCCGCCCTTCGCCGGCTTCCGCGTCGCCGCGACGTACGCAGCGGCACCGCCCGCCAGCTTGTTCTTGGCCATGTCCTTCTGGACGCCGACCAGGTCCTTGAAGATGCCGGGGGTGTCTTCGAACTGCCAGTGGCCGACGACGGCGCCGGGCTTGGGCTTGCCGTCGTTGAAGAGCAGCTCGGCCTTGGTCAGGGCGGCCTTGGAGATGCGGACCTCGTCGATCAGACCGTCCCAGCCGTGGGCGGTGCCGTCGCCGCGGCCGCCGACCATGAGGGGGGCCTTGCCGCCGTTGATCGGGCCGGTGAACTTGTGGGCGACGCTGACGCTCTTGAGGACGGCGTCCATGTCGGACACGTCCTTGACGTAGAACGTGATGCCCTTGTCGCTGGTGTCCTTGAGGCGGACGGAGACGGCGACGTAGTAGGTTTTGTGCAGGTCGAGCTTGAAGTCGGACGGGATGACCTCGTTGCCGCCCTTGGCGTCGCCGGAGAGCTGGAGGATGAGGTTCTGGGGCTCGAACCGGCTCTTGGTGCTGGTCACGCCGAGCGACCAGCCGGGGTTGCCGTTCTTGCCGTCCCAGTGGGCGGCGATGACGCGGACGTTGGCGTTCTCGTAGAGCGAGTCGAGCAGGACGTAGGCCTCGATCGTGAAGTCTTCGGTGGGCATCTGGCCGGGGCTGGCGAGCTTGAGCATGTCGTCGGGGCGGGCGTCGCGGACGTAGACGGCCTGGGTGCCCATGTGGGGCATCGTCTTGACGACGGGCTTGTCGTCGGTGGTCAGCACGTCCTCGGGGTTGGCCATGGACGGCGCGACGGGCTTGGCCGTCTCGCCGGTGGCGACGGATTCGATAGCCGAGCGCTTGCCGAGGAAGTCGACGGACGCCTGCAACTCCGGATCGGTGGGCGGGCGGCCGTAGGCGAGTTCGAATGCGGTCTTCACGGTTTCGGCCGCGTCTTTGAGCTTCATTCCGGCGAGGCGGCCGGCCATCATTTCGGCGCGCTTCAGGGTGGCATCGCCGTTGATGAGCAGGAGGGATTGGGTGGCGGTGGTGGTGCGGTTGCGCTCGCCGACGCTGCCGAAGGATTCGGGCAGGTCGAACGCGTCGAGCAAGGGGTCGCGGACGTTCCGCTGGGCCTTGGTGTAGATCGATCGCTTGCCCTGCACGGGGTCGACGGCGGGGCCGAACATCGCGTCGAGCTTGAGCTCGCCGCTGACGGCGAGCATGGCGTCACGGATCTGCTCGGCGTCGAGCCGGTGGGACGGGAACCTCCAGAGCCACTTGTTGTCCGGATCTTTGAGCTTGGCCTGCTCGGGGGCGGGGCGGGCGGACGACTGGCGGTAGGTCGCCGACGTCATGATCAGCTTGTGGAGCGGCTTGATGCGCCAGCCGCCGCCGACGAACTTGGTGGTGAGCCAGTCGAGGAGCTCGGGGTGGGTGGGGCGGTCGCCGAGCTTGCCGTAGTCGCTGGTGGTGCCGACGAGGCCGCGGCCGAAGTGGTAGTGCCAGACGCGGTTGGCCATGACGCGCGGGGGGGGGGGGGGGGGGGGGGGGGTGAGCCACTTGGCGAGGGCGAGGCGGCGGCCGGTCGAGTCGTCGGTCGGCTTGATCTCGGGGACGGCCAGGCCCTTGCCGTCGAGGACGACGGGGTAGCCGGGCTGGACCTCTTCCTTCTTCGGGTTGCCCTCGACGTGCGTGGGGGGGGACTTGGGGCCGATGTCGGTGGCGACGAAGGCCATGAGCGGGGGCTTTGGCTTGATGTCGTCGAACTCGCCGAGCTTGCGGACCAGGGCGAGGTGCTTGTCCTTGTCGGCGCCGGAGACCTTCGGGTCGCCGGTCTGCTTGCCGTACACCTGTCGCATCGCGAGTTGGACGAGTTGTTCCTCGTAGAGGGTGCGCTCGGCGGCGGGCTTGTTGCAGAGGTCCTGGATGTCCTGCGGGAACCGCTTGAGCGCGCCGACGCCGGCCTTCTTGATGAACGGGCCTTCAATCTTGTCGATCTCGGCGCGGAGGGAAGCGGTCTTGGTCTCCCAGTTCTTCATTGCGGCGTCGTACTTGGCGCGCTCGGCCGGGGTCATCAGCGGCATCTCGTGCTGCTGGATCATCGGGGTGAAGAACGCCTGGAGCTTGTAGTAGTCGGTCTGGAGGATCGGGTCGAACTTGTGATCGTGGCACTTGGCGCAGCCCATGGACAGGCCGAGGAAGACGTCGCTGGTGACGTCGGCGACGTCGTCGAGGTGGGTCTGCCAGTGGGCGCGGACGTCGGTCTGGTTGTACTCGTACATCGTGTGCCGCAGGAACGCGGTGCCGATCAGGACGTCGGGGTTGCCTGGCTCGAGCTGGTCGCCGGCGAGTTGCTCCATGACGAAGCGGTCGTAGGGCTTGTCGTCGTTGAACGAGCGGATGACGTAGTCGCGGTAGGGCCAGGCGTTAGGGCGGTAGGCGTCCTGGCGGTAGCCGTCGGACTCGGCGTAGCGCGCGAGGTCGAGCCAGTGGCGGCCCCAGCGCTCGCCGTAGCGCGGGGAGGACATGAGTTTGTCGATCAGCTTGTCCCAGGCGTCGGCTGACTTGTCGTTGACGAAGGCGTCGACGTCTTCGGGCGAGGGCGGGAGGCCCCAGAGGTCGAAATAGGCGCGGCGGACGAGCGTGCGCTTGTCGGCCTCGGGCGCGGGCGTGAGGCCCTCGGCCTCGAGCTTGGCGAGGATGAAGCGGTCGACGTCGTTTTTCGCCCAGGCCGCGTCCTTGACGGCCGGCGGGGCGGGGTTGGCGACGGGCTGGAAGGCCCAGAACTGGCGGTCCTCATCGCGGATCGTGCGCTTCTTGTGGCGGGAGACGGTGATGGGCTGGGTGGCGAGCGGGAACGGCGCGCCCATCTCGACCCACTGGGCGAGAATGGCGACCTTGTCCGCCGGGAGCTTTTCGTCCGGCGGCATCTGCAAATCTTCGTCTTTATAGGCGATGGCGATCAGCAGTTTGCTCTCGGCCGGCTTGCCGGGGACGAGGACGGGGCCGTTCTTCCCGCCCTTGGCGAGCCACTCGGCCGAGTCCATGCGGAGGCCGCCCTTTTGCTTTTGGGGGCCGTGGCAGGACATGCAGGCCTCCACAAGTAGTGGCCTGACCTTCATTTCGAAGAATTTGATTTGGTCCGGAGTGAGGGCCGGACTCCCCGGACTTCCCTGAGCGGAGCCGGCGAGGAGGGCGAGTGCGCAAATGAAGCATGCGGCGACGCGGGGCATCGTCATGCGCATAAGTATTGCCGCGGGCGGCCTCTTGTTGCAAGAATAGGATTGTCGCATCTTCTATCCGTTTGACGCATCGAACGCAGCCGGCAGGGCCCCGTCCGGAAAGTGATACGGGGCTGGCGAGTGTTAGTTCCGGCACCAACCCGGATTTACATGCCCAACCCGATCGTCCCCAAGGCTTCCCGAACGTACCGCCCGCGCTTGGCGCTGGCCGCGCCGGAGTTCGGGATTCCGTACCTGGTCGAGGCGGAGATTCTGGCGCAGAAGCACCACGGGCGGCACTCGCACCGGGAATTTCAGGTCCTGTTCGTCGTCGAGGGAGCGATGGGGATGGAGGTGGAGACGACGCCGCACGACCTACCGGCCGGGGCGGTGTGCGTGCTGCGGCCGGGCGTGGTGCACGGGGTGGTGGAGCCGACGGGCGGGTCGGAGCGGGCGCTGGTCGTGGATTTGAGGTTGGCGAACGAGGCCGGGTTGCACCTGACGCAGGTCTTGGCGCGGCTGGGGGGCGGGCCGGCGTACGCGTGCGACGTGGGCGAGGTCGTTCGGTTCGCGGACGGACTTCGGCGGGCGGCCGAGTCGATGTCGGGCAACCCGGCGAATTTGCTGGCGTGCATCTGGGGGCTGATCGGGTTGATCGACGCGCCGCTCGACGAGACGGTTGCGGACCGCGCGATGCCGATCGTCCCGGCGCGCGGGCGGGCGCGGACGGACCCGGGGAACATCCCGGTCGACCCGCGGCTGGTGGCGGCCGAGACGTTCATGGCGGACCACCTCGCGCAGCCGGTGGGCGTGGACGATATCGCGGCGGCGGCGGGGCTGTCGCGCAGCCAACTGACGCGCCTGTACCTGGCGAGCAGCGGCGTGGCGCCCGCAACGCGGTTGAGGACGTTGCGCATCGAGCGTGCGAAACAACTGTTGGTCGGGAGCACGTTGTCGGTGAAGGAGGTGGCG
>Ga0196963_10000911_pt1 | contig 22381 bp, 19 predicted proteins | sample S1_5metaG_FD_148600 | JGI IMG/M metagenome (GOLD analysis project Ga0196963, IMG submission 148600) | Soil microbial communities from Anza Borrego desert, Southern California, United States - S1_5 | ecosystem: Environmental > Terrestrial > Soil > Desert | place: USA: California | collected... | reverse complement strand
GGCTCGGTGGACGCGTCGAATTCGAGCTAGGCGCCGCCCGCCATGTCGTGCGGCTGCGCTTGCCGCGGCGTGGCGGGTGAGCCGGCGCGGCTCGCCGCGGCTCGCCGGCCGGTGCCGGTGCGGCCACCCCTCAATCAAGGGGCCGAAGCGTCAACCCTGTCGCAGCTTTCAGCGCCGGCCCGGCCGGGGCCGGCACTAAGATCCGCCGCAGCCTTTGCCATCGGTGCCTGTATCGGCCGATCCGTCACCGCCGGCGGTGCTTCCGGCGCTGCTCCCCGATGAACCCTTGCTCCAGGGCCCGCGTCCTGGCGATCCGCCCCTCGGCATGCCGACTGCTGAAGTGTTGCCCGCCGCTCCCCGTCCGCTGCGCCGCGCGCCGCTGTGGCCGCGCGTGCTGCTGCTTGCAGCGGCGGTGGCAGCCACCGGGCTGCTGCTGGCGTGGCTGGTTAAGGGCGCATCGGCGCAGCTGCTGCGCGTGGACGCCGAACACGTCGCACGCGCCTGGGCGCAGTTTGCCGCCGGCTCGGTCGACGAGCTGGAGCCCTTCCTGAACGGCGCGCCGCTGACCGAGGCCGCCCGGCGCGACCTGCTGCGCCACCGCAAGGTGCAGGAAGTGTTCCGCTTCAAGCTGTTCGATCGCCAGGGCGTGCCGCTGCTGGTGTCCGACGACCTGGACCAGCCCACGCCGGCGGCGCCGCAGCGCAATGCCATCGGCCATGGCGACGCCCGCGTGCGCGACCTGGTGCTGGGCGGCCAGCCCTGGATCGAACTGAAGAACGGCCGGGACGCGACGCGGCCGCCGGTCTACAGCGAAGCCTACGTGCCGATCCTGCGTGACGGGCGCGTGATCGGCGTGGTCGAGGTCTACGTCGACCAGACCGAGCGCGCGCGCCGCGTGCAGGCCGCCTTCGGCATCGTCGCCGCCGGCGCCTTCGGCCTGCTGACGGTGCTGGCCGCGGTGTTCGGCACCTGGTGGCTGCGCCGCGTGCGCTTCGAGCGCCTGGCCGAGGAGCGCGCGCATTACCTGGCGCGGCACGACGCGCTGTCCGGCCTGCTCAACCGCAACAGCTTCAAGGAGGCGCTGGATGAGGCCGCCTGGCGCCATGCCGGTGGCGGCTCGGGCTTTGCGGTGCTGTGCGTGGACCTGGACCACTTCAAGGAAGTCAACGACACGCAGGGCCACACCGCCGGCGACGAGATGCTGCGCCAGGTCGGCGACCGGCTGCGCGCCCAGGTGCGCTCGGGCGACCGCGTGGCGCGCCTGGCCAGCGATGAGTTCGCGCTGCTGCTGGCCGGCGCCGCGACGCCCGATGCCGTGACCACGCTGGCCGATCGCGTGATCGCGGCGTTGGCCGAGCCCTTCATCCTCGGCCGGGCCAGCGTCAGCAGCGGCTGCAGCGTGGGCGCGGCGATGTTCGGCGTCGACGCCGCCACGCCGGACGAGGTGCTGCACAAGGCCGACCTGGCGCTGCAGCGCGCCAAGGCGGCCGGACGCGGGGCCTTCCATTTCTACGACGCCGCGCTGGACCGCCGCCTGGACGAACGGCGCCAGCTGGTGCGCGACCTGCGCCTGGCGCTGGAAGCGGCCGAAGCGGGGACCGGCGACGGCCAGCTCGCGCTGCACTACCAGCCGCTGCTGGCCGTCGACGGCCGCACCGTCGAAGGCTACGAGGCGCTGCTGCGCTGGCGCCACCCGCTGCGCGGGCCGATCGCGCCGGTGGACTTCATCCCGCTGGCCGAGGACAGCGGCCTCATCGTGCCGCTGGGCCGCTGGGTGCTGCACACCGCCTGCGCCGCCGCCGCGCGCTGGCCGGCGGGCCTGACGGTGGCGGTGAACCTGTCGCCCGCGCAGTTCGGTGCGGCGGGCATGCCGGGCCTGGAAGAGCAGGTGCGCGAGGTGCTCGCGGCCACCCGCCTGCCCGCGCCGCAGCTGGAGGTGGAGATCACCGAATCGCTGCTGCTGACGCACACCGAGGACGTCACCGCCACGCTGCGTGGCCTCGATGCGCTGGGCGTCAAGATTGCGATGGACGACTTCGGCACCGGCTACTCCAGCCTGTCCTACCTGTGGCGCTTCCCGTTCCACAAGGTCAAGATCGACCGCGCCTTCACGCTGCACCTGGTCGAGGATCCCAAGGTGCAGCTGATCGTGCGCTCCATCGTCTCGCTGGCGCGATCGCTGGGCCTGCGGGTGAACGCCGAGGGCGTCGAGACCGCCGAGCAGCTGAAGCTGCTGCAGGAGCTGGGCTGCGACGAACTGCAAGGCTTCCTGCTCGGCCGGCCGGCGCCACTGGAGCAGCTGCAGCACGGCGCGACGGTGGCCAAGGCCGAGCGGGCGGCCTGATCCGCGTCGGGCAGGCCGCGCCGGCTGGGAAGGGTCAGTTCATCTGCTCGCCCGCGCGCGTGCTCGACGCGCCGCTGGCCCCGGTGGTCGGGATGCCCAGCTTGTTGACGCCGCGGGTGATCGCATCGCCCACCTTCTTGCCGCCGCTCTGGATCGCATCGCCGGCCTTGCGCACGCCGGCGCCGACCGCGTTCTCGCCCTTGGCCGCCGCAGCCGATGCACTGGCGTGCGCCGACTTGAGCTTGGCCGGCACTTGCGGGCCGGAGGCCTTGGCCTCGGAGGGCGTCCTGGCGCGGGCCGGTGTCTCGGCCAGCACGCTGCCCATGGCCAGCACGGCACATGCGGTGAACAGGCAGGCGAGCGGGGCGGCGCGGCGGGGCATGGCGGGGTCCTCGTTGAAACCGGGTCGACAGAAGGCATCGATCGTAGTGCTGCCGCTGCGCGCGGGCGACAGCGCCCCCGCCACCGCTGCGGCACACTGGCCCGCTCACCGCCACCCCCGCATGCACCGATGGGACCCCTTGCCGGACTGCAGGTCGTCGAGCTCGCCAGCATCGGCCCCGGGCCCTTCGCCGCGATGCTGCTGGCCGATCTGGGCGCGCACGTGCTGCGCATCGACCGCACCGAGCCCAGCGGCCTGGGGCTGCCGATGCCGGCCCGCTTCGACGTCGCCGGCCGCGGCCGCCGCTCGGTGGCGCTGGACATCAAGCGCCCGGCCGGCCGCGACGCGGCGCTGCGGCTGGTCGATCGCGCCGACGTGCTGATCGAGGGCTGGCGCCCCGGCGTGGCCGAGCGCCTCGGCCTGGGGCCGGACGAGTGCCTGGCGCGCAACCCGGGCCTGGTCTACGGCCGCATGACCGGCTTCGGCCAGCAAGGCCCGCTGGCGCAGGCCGCCGGCCACGACCTCAACTACATCGCCCTCACCGGCGCGCTGCACGCCATCGGCCCGGCGGCGCAGCCGCTGCCGCCGCTGAACCTGGTGGGCGACTACGGCGGCGGCGCCCTGTACCTGGCCTTCGGCCTGCTGGCCGCTCTTTTCGAGCGCCAGCATTCCGGCCGCGGCCAGGTGGTGGATGCGGCGATGGTCGACGGCGCCTCGTCGCTGATGAGCCTGTTCCACGGCCTGGCCGCCGGCGGCCAGTGGGACCCGGCGCAACGCACCGCCAACCTGCTGGACGGCGGTGCGCCCTTCTACGCCACCTATGAGACGGCAGACGGCCGCTTCGTCTCCATCGGCGCGCTGGAGCCCAAGTTCTTCGCCGAGCTGGCGCAGCGCATCGGGCTGGACGAGCGCTTTGTCCAACGCCAGTACGACCGCCGCTGCTGGCCGGAGATGCGCAGCGAGATAACTCGCATCATCAGCGGCCGATCGCGCGACGACTGGTGCGCGCTGCTCGAAGGCAGCGACGCCTGCTTCGCGCCGGTGCTGACGCTGGCCGAGACGGCCGAGCACCGGCATGCGCGCGAACGCGCGGCCTTCGTCGACATCGGCGGCGTGCGCCAGCCCGCGCCGGCGCCACGCTTTTCGCGCAGCGCCCCATCCACCCCCACCGCCGCGCCCGAGGCCGGCGCCCACACCGCAGCCGTCCTGGCCGAGGCCGGGTTCAGCGCCACCGAGATCGCCGCGCTGCTGGCCGACGGCAGCGCCAGGAACCGAGATTGAACCGATGACCTCCCCCGACTACCTGGCCGCCGCCGCGGCCTCCGGCACCACCGCCCCGGCGGTGCCGCGCCTCTCCGCTTCGCTGATCGTGCTGCGCGAAGCGGCCCCTGGCCGTCCCGGCCCGTTCGAGGTGCTGCTGCTGCGCCGCGCCGACCGCCCCGGCGACCAGAACAGCGGCGCCGCTGTCTTCCCTGGCGGCCTGCTCGACCCCGGCGACAGCAATTCCTACGCGCTGGCCGACGGGCTCGACGATGCCGAGGCCAGCCGGCGCCTGGACGTGCCGGCCAACGGCCTGAACTTCTGGGTGGCCGCGGTGCGCGAATGCTTCGAGGAAGCCGGCGTGCTGGTGGCCAACGGCCGCGACGGCCGCCCGATCGCGCTGGACCTGCTGCCTGCGGCGGAGGTGGTCGAGATGCGCCGAGCGCTGCATGCCAACCAGATCGGCATGGCCGAGGTCTGCCAGCGCCTGGGCGTGCGCATGGACCTGGGGGCGCTGATCTACTACAGCCACTGGATGACGCCCAAGGGCATGCCGAAGATCTTCGACACGCGCTTCTTCGTCACCACGCTGCCGCCCGGGCAGACCGCGCGCCACGACGAGACCGAGACGGTCGAATTGCTGTGGCTGACGCCGGCCGAGGCGCTGGACCCCGTGCGCGGCCTGAAGCTGGTCAACGTGACCACGGTGACGCTGAAGGCCCTGGCCGGCTTCGAGTCCGCCGCCGCGGTGATCGCCGATGCCGCGCGCGAGGCCCCGAAACCCATGATCCGCCCGCGCCTGGGCACCACGCCGCAGGGCAAGCGCCCGGTCATGCCCGGCGCCTGGCCCTTCGCCGAGATCGGCCGCCTGGATCCCGAAGGACGCGGCCACGTCAGCACCGAGCTGGCGCCGGCGGTGCCGGTGTGGCTGTCGCCGCGCGTGCTGCGCGTCACCGCGCCCAACGGCAGCATGATGACCGGGCCCGGCACCAACAGCTACTTCATCGGCACGCCGGGCGCGGACGACTGGGCGCTGCTGGACCCGGGGCCGGACGATGCCTCGCACATCCAGGCGCTGATCGCCGCCGCACCCGGCCGCGTCACCCGCATCATCGTCACGCACACCCACAAGGACCATTCGCCGGCCGCTGCGGCCCTGAAGGCGCACTGGGGCGTGCGCAGCTTCGGCCGCGTGGCCGCTCACATGGAATGGCAGGACGCCGGCTTCACCCCGGACCACGTGCTGGCCGACGGCGACCTGCTGCGCCTGGGCACCGATGCGACATTGCACGTGGTGCACACGCCGGGCCACGCCAGCAACCACCTGTGCTTCCTGCTCGAAGAGGAGAAGCTGCTCTTCACCGGCGATCACATCATGCAGGGCTCGACCGTGGTGATCAATCCGCCGGACGGCGACATGGCGGTCTACCTGGCTTCGCTGAAGCGCCTGCTGGACCTGGACCTGCAGTGGCTGGCGCCCGGCCACGGCTTCCTGATCGACGAACCGCATGCGGCGGTGAACAAGCTGGTGGCGCACCGGCTGGCGCGCGAGGCCAAGGTGCTGGCGGCGCTGCAGGCGTTGGCGCCGGTGGACGAGGACGCGCTGCGCGATGCGGTGTACGCGGACACGCCGAAGCACCTGCACGGCGTTGCGCTGAGGTCGTTGCGGGCGCACCTGCAGAAGCTGCAGGCGGAGGGGGTGGCGAGGCTCGCGGAGGACGAGCGCTGGATGGTGGTATGAACCTGGCCCCAAGCCTGGCCTAAGCCAGCGTTGCGTCGCCCACGTCGGGTGGATCCAGGTCTTCCCACAGGCGCTCGTCAGGCACGGCGAGCTGCACGCTGTCCAGCCGCACCGTGGCGCCTCGTTCGAAAGGGTGCAGCACCCAGAGGCCGTCGGTGCCCTTGCGGAAGAGGTCGCAGCGCCGGCGCTCGGGGTCGACCAGCAGGTATTCCTGCAGCGAAGGCAGGGTGCGGTAGGCAGCGAACTTGGCGTCGCGGTCGTACGCGGCGGTGCTGGTCGACTGCACCTCGACCACCAGCAGCGGTTCCGACTTGATCTTGGGGTTGGTGGCGTCGGCGGCGCTGCAGGTCACCAGGACGTCGGGATAGAAGTAGGCGTCAGCCGCGGCGACCCGCAGTTTCATGTCGAGCATGAAAACGCGGCAGGGGCTGCCGCGCACGTGCGCGCGGAGCAGGATGTACAAGTTTCCGGTCGTGGTGACGTGGCGCTCTTCGGCGCCCGCCATGGCGAACACTTCGCCCTGCACGAACTCGTGCTTCAGCGTCTCATGCTCGTCCCAGGCCAGGAATTCGTCGGCGGTCATCGGAACCTTCGGTGCGGCGTGTCCCATGGATCGCGTCCAGTGCAGCAGATCGCTGGAGTTTAGGCACGCTATTCCCGCGCCGCCTCGTGGTCTTTGCGCCGCCCGCATCCAGATCCATCCGGCTGCGTATCCGACTGCTCCAACGACTTTCGCAGGAGCCCAGCCGTGTCCACCTTGCCCCCTCTGCTCTTCACCGGATTGGCCGCGATGGCCGCAGCCGTCCTGTCGGCTTGCTCGTCGATGGGCGGCCCATCGTCCGTGCCGCCTTTCAGCCAGGCCGCGCTGCCGGACCCGGTGAAGGTGCCGGCCGGCCACAAGGTGGTGATGGAGACGGTGGGCGTCGGCGAGATCACCTACGAGTGCCGCGCCAAGGCGAACCAGGCGGGCGCCTTCGAATGGGTGTTCGTCGGTCCGAAGGCGGTGCTCAACGGCCGCGATGGCAAGGCGGTGGGCAGCTACTCCGGGCCGCCGGCGACCTGGCAGGCAATGGACGGCTCGGCCATCACCGGCGCCCAGCTGGCCGTGGCGCCCGCGGCGGCGGGCAGCATCCCGCTGCAGCTGGTCAAGGCGAATCCGGCCTCCGGTGCGGGCGCCATGACAGGTGTCAGCTACATCCAGCGCGTCGCCACGCAGGGCGGCGTGGCCCCCGCCAAGGCCTGCGATGCGGGTGCCGCCGGCCAGAAGGAAATCGTGCGCTACCAGGCCGACTACATCTTCTGGAAGGCGGCCTGATGGGCGGTCCGGGCGCGGCGTGCGGCTCCTTCGCGCGCGCCCCGGCGCAGCCCGTCAATCCGTCAATCGGTCGCCGCCGGCCCTGTGCTCAATGGCCTCCGGCCAGCAGTGCGGCGTTGCCGCCGGCCGCCGCGGTGTTGATGGTGAGGGTCTGCTCCGCGCAGAAGCGGTACAGGTAGTGCGGCCCGCCGGCTTTCGGGCCGGTGCCCGACAGGCCTTCGCCGCCGAAGGGCTGCACGCCCACGACCGCGCCGATCATGTTGCGGTTGACGTAGATGTTGCCCACCTTCGCCGCGGCGGCGATGCGCAGCGCGCGGCTGTCGATGCGGGTCTGGATGCCCAGCGTCAGGCCGAACTTCAAGGCGTTGATGCGCGCCACCAGCGCATCGACGTCGCCGCCCCAGCGCACCACGTGCAGGACGGGTCCGAAGACCTCCTCCTTCAGGTCTTCGATGGCTTTCAGCTCGAATGCCACCGGCGCGATGTGCGTACCGCCAAAAGACGCGTCCATCGGCGCCCGGGCGATCAGCTTGGCTTCGCGCTCCAGCCGCTGCACGTGCCGTGTCAGGTTGGCATGCGCCTCGGCGTCGATCACCGGGCCGACGTCGGTCGCGATGTCCTTCGCGTCGCCCACGCGCAGCTCGCTCAGCGCGCCGGTCAGCATTTCGACCACGCCGTCGGCGATGCTTTCGTGCACGCACAAGAGGCGCAGTGCCGAACAGCGCTGGCCGGCGGAGCGGAAGGCGCTTTGCACCACCGCGTCGATCACCTGCTCGGGCAGCGCGCTGGAATCGACCACCATCGCGTTCAGGCCGCCGGTCTCGGCGATCAGCGGCACGATGGCACCGTCGCTCGCGGCCAGCGTGCGCTGGATGATCTTGGCCACCTGGGTCGATCCGGTGAAGCACACGCCCGCGTTGCCGGCATGGGCCACCAGCGCCGCGCCCACCGTCTCGCCGCTGCCGTGCAGCAGCGCCAGCGCGTCGCGCGGCAGGCCGGCCTCGTGCAGCAGTTCGACGAAGGCGGCGGCGACCCCCGGCGTCTGCTCGGCCGGCTTGGCCGCCACCGCATTGCCCGCCACCAGCGCGGCGACGACCTGGCCGGCGAAGATCGCCAGCGGGAAGTTCCAGGGCGAGATGCAGACGAAGACGCCGCGGCCGTGCAGGCGCAGCTCGTTGCTTTCGCCGGTCGGGCCGGGCAGGGCGATCGGTGACAGGCGGGCCTCGGCCTGCTGCGCGTAATAGCGGCAGAAGTCGACGGCCTCGCGCACCTCGGCGATGCAGTCGCCCAGCGTCTTGCCGGCCTCGACGACCAGCAGGCCGCAGTACTCGGCCAGGCGCTCGTCCAGCAGGTCGCCGGCGCGGCGAATGATCGCTGCGCGCTCGGCCACCGGCCGCGCGTTCCAGGCCTCGAAGCCTTGGGCCAGCGTGGCCATCGCGCGTTGCACGTCGTCCGCCGTCGCGGTGGGTACGGCCGGCACGCGGGCGGTATCGATGGCGCGCTGAAGCGGCAGGCGCTGCTCGGGCACGGCCAGGTCGGCGCCGGTGGAATTCAGCCGCTCGGCGCCGTACAGCGCCACCGGCAGCAGCTGCCCCGGCGCATCGGCCGGCTGCAGCGGCGAGCGCAGCAGTTCCTCGGGCGAGACCTGCGCATCGGCCAGCTGGTGCACGAAGGAGGAGTTGGCGCCGTTTTCCAGCAGCCGGCGCACCAGGTAGGCCAGCAGGTCGCGGTGCTCGCCCACCGGCGCGTAGATCCGCAGCGGCAGCTGCGGCAGCGCGGCCATCACCTCGCGGTAGATGGCTTCGCCCATGCCGTGCAGGCGCTGCATCTCGAAGCGGGCCTGCGCGCGCCGGGCCATGCCGACGATGGCCGAGATGGTGCCGCCGTTGTGCGTGGCGAACTGCGGCAGGATCTGCAGGTGGTGCTCGATCAGGCGCTGCGCGCAGGCCAGGTAGGAGATGTCGGTGTGGTGCTTGTGCGTGAAGACCGGGTAGCCGGCCAGGCCCAGCTCCTGCGCGCGCTTGATCTCGCCGTCCCAGTACGCGCCTTTGACCAGCCGCACCATGAAACGCAGGTTCCGTGCGCGGGCGATGGCCGCGACGGCGTCGATCATCTCCAGCGCCCGCGTCTGGTAGGCCTGGATCGCGAGGCCAAAGCCGGTCCAGCGCGGCGCGGTGGCCTGCACGTGCGCGGCCAGGCGGTCGAAGACCTCGAGCGACAGCTCCAGCCGGTCGCTTTCCTCGGCATCGATGGTCAGGTTGATGTCGGCCGCGGCGGCGATGTCGATCAGGCCCTGCACGCGCGGCACCAGCTCGGTGATGACACGGTCCAGCTGCGCATCCTCATACCGCGGATGCAGCGCGGAGAGCTTGATCGAGATGCCGTCGCGCTCGGCCGGGCTGGCGCCCTGGGTGGACTCGGCGATCACGCGGATCGCGTTGCGGTAGCTCTCCAGGTAGCGGGCCGCGTCGTGTGCGGTGCGCGCGCCTTCGCCCAGCATGTCGAAGCTGAAGGACAGGCGCGGCTGTTCCTTGCGGGCCGAGCGCGCCTCGCCCAGCGCTTCCTGGATGTTGCGGCCGAGCACGAACTGCCGGCCCAGCAATTGGATGGCGCGCACGGTGGCGCCGACGACGGTCTGCGCGCCCAGGCGCTCGAGCATGCCGGGCTTGTCGCCGGACTCGGGCAAGAGGCGCTTGGCCAGGCCGATGGCGCTGGCCGAGAGGCTGGCCAGCATCTTGTGCTGTGAGCCGGCCGCGGCGCCGCCGGAGAAATCGGCCCGGCCGAGCTGGTCGGCCGTCAGCGCGATCGCGGTTTCGGCATCCGGCACCCGCAGCAGCGCTTCCGCCAGCCGCATCAGCGCCAAGCCCTCGGCGCTGGAGATCGGGTACTCGCGCAGCAGCGACTCCATGGCCCAGAACGGCGCCGGCTTGTCGCGCACGGCCTGCACCCAGGGCCGAGCGGTGTCGATCACGTGGCTCCAGTCGAGCGCGCCGCGGTGGCTGTCGTGCAGCATGCCCAGCAGGTGGTGGACCACCTCCAGTTCCGGGCGGCAGGGGGTCGGCAGGCGCGAGGCAGCGATCGGCATGGTGTGTGTTCCGGGCATTCCCAACGTGGAATGTGCGAAGCGTAGCGGCCGATGCGCTGGACTTTGTTCGGATTGCGCGATGGTCGTCCGAAGAATTCACTCCCGTGCCATTGATCGGATCAGCGCCGCGGCAGGCGCGCCGCGGCCTCGCCGATGTCCCAGAACAAGGTCGCCATCATCGCCAGGCCTTCACGCATCAGCGGCGCCAGCACGTGTTCGTTCGGTGCGTGCTGCGAGCAGGCGGGGTAGGAATGCGGCACCCACACCGTGGGCAGGCCGAGGATGTCGGCGAAGACGTCGTTCGGCAACGAGCCGCCCAGGTTGGGCAGCAGCGCCGGCTTGCGGCCGGTGGCGCGTTCGAGCGAACCCAGCGCCAGGCGCACCCAGTCGTTGTCGGGGTCGAGCCGGGTCGCGGCCATGATGACGGGCTCGCTGACCTCGATGTCGCCGAAGCCGTGGCGCGCCAAGTGCGTGCGCACGTTGTCGCGCAGCGCCCGGGCGTCGGTGCCGACGACGAAGCGCAGCTGCAGCGTGGCGCGTGCCGCGGCGGGTATGGCGTTCACCGGCGCGGCCGGGTTGCCGCAGCCGATGGCCAGCACTTCCAGCGTATTCCAGCCGAAGACGCGCTCCGGCGCGGTGAGTCCCGGCTCGCCCCAGCCCTCGTCGATGGCCGGGTCGCCGGGACCGCCGCCGACGCCCAGGTCCGCCAGCGCGGCGCGCACGTTGGCCGGGATCGGCGGCGGCCGCAGGCCGGGCACCTGGATCACGCCGCGGCCATCGACCAGGCAGGCGATGGCCGAGGCCAGCACCGTGCCCGGGTTGCGCAGCAGGCCGCCCCAGTTGCCGGAGTGGTGGCCACCGTCGCGCAGCTTCAGCACCAGGTCGAAGTTGGCGACGCCGCGGGTGCCCAGGTACACCGTCGGCCGGTCGGCGTGCAGGCGCGGCCCGTCGCTGGCAATCAGCGCATCGGCGCGCAGCAGTTGGCGCTGCGCGGCGCAAAACTCGGCCAGCCCCGGCGAGCCGGTCTCCTCGGCCATCTCGACCAGCACCTTGGCGTTGAAGCCGAGCCTGCCGCCGCGGGCCCGCATCACCGCGGCCAGCGCGGCGAAGTTGATGCTGTGCTGGCCCTTGTTGTCGGCGCCGCCGCGGCCGTACCAGCGTTCAGCCGGCGTGCTGCTGTCCGAAGTGAGCGTCCAGGGGTCGCGGCCACCGGCCCACTGGCCCTCGTGGCCGCGCACGACGTCGCCATGGCCGTAGACCAGCACGGTGGGCAGCACGGCGTCCTCGAAACGCTCGGCGGTCAGCAGCGGCGGCGCGCCGGCGACCGGGTTGTCGTGCAGCTGCGTCGTGAAGCCCAGCTCGTGCAGGCTGGGCGCGATCTCATCGGCCAGGTAGCGGCGCAGCTCCCCGGCCCGCTCGGGGTTCTGGCTTTCGGTGCGGTAGGCCACGCGGCGGGCCAGCGTGGCGCGGAAGGTGCCGGCATCGAAGCCGGCGACGGCGAGTTCGGCGGCGGGGTTCATGTCAACCCTCGCCGACAAAGTGGTAATGCTCGACCCGCGGCGGCTCGGCGAAGAACGGGCCGACGATCGCGCGCCATTGCGCAAACAGCGGGCTTTCGCGGAAGCCTGGCACGTGGTCTTCCAGCGCGGCCCAGCGCACCTGCAGGATGTAGCGCTCGGGGCTTTCGTGGCCCTTGTGCACCGACCAGCCGAGAAAGCCGGGTGAGCGGCTCAGCACGGTCGCGATGCCGCGCTGGATCGCTTCGTCGAAATCGGCCTGGCGGCCGGGCGGGATGTGGATCTCGGCGATCTCCAGGATCATCGGGCGCTCCTTGGGTGGATCGCCGGATGATGCCGCAGCGGCGCGGCGCGGTGCTGCGGGGTCAGCGCGGGTCGAGACCCCGGGGCGCGGACGGGTCGCCGGTGCCGTCCGCCTGCTGCGCGCGGTGTCGCGCCAGCTCCCGCGCAAAGAGCTCGGCCGTCGAAGCGATCATCGGCCGGTACAGCCAGCGCAGCAGCCAGCCGGGCAGGCCGCGGCCGCGTTCCTCGAAGGCGACGCGGCCGCGCGGATGGATCATCCAGCTGAACATGAGGGGGCGGTGCGGCGGCGCCTGCGGCAGCCAGGTGATGCGCTGGACGTGCTTGACGCTCTTGTAGCCGTAGTGCGCCGGCGCCACCAGGCGCAGCGGCGCGCCGTGCTCCAGCGGCAGCGGTGCGCCGTCGAGGCGGTCGGCCAGCAGCACGTCGGCGGCCAGCAGGTCGGCCAGCGGCAGCGCGGCGTGGTACCCGTCCTGGCCCTGGAAGGAAACGATGGTCGCCGCGGGATCGGCATCGACCAGCGCGGCGACGTCGCGGAAGCGCACGCCGCCCCAGCGCAGGCCGCGGCGGCTCCAGGTGGTCACGCAGTGGAAGTCGCTGTGCTGCTCATGCCGCGGCAGGCGGGCCCAGGCAGCGTCGTCCAGGTCCTGCGGCGCGCGCAGCTCACCGGCCAACGTGAGCCGGACGTGGCGCGGCTCGCGCGGGAAGCGCGCTGCATAAGGCGTGAGGCCGAAGCGGGGGAAGCTGCCGTGCTCGCGCTGGCCCGGCGGCAGGCCGCCGGGGTCAGGCGAGGCCATGGCCGGCCGCCAGCAGCATGGGCGCCAGCAGCAGCGCACCCCAGAACGGCGACTTCGGGAACGCCGCCACGCCGATCAGCGCGATGGCCAGCACGTAGTAGCCGATCAGGCGCAGCAGGCCCAGGTCGCCGGTGTCCGCGGCATGGGCGGCCACCTGGCCGGCCAGCATCATCGGCAGCGCGAAGATCATGAACCAGAAGGCCGTGCGCCGCTCCGGCGTGGCCGCGAACTGGCCGACGAAGCCGGCCGCCACTGCCTGCGACAGCGGCTGCCTGAAGCGGCTGACCCCGAAGATGATGTGGGCGACGGCCAGGCCAAACAGGCACCAGGCGACGATGAAGGCCATGGGGATCTCTCCTTGAAGAATCAGGGGGCCCACGCCAGGTGGCCGAGGCCCAAGCCCAGCACCAGGCACAGCGGGCAGTAGAACCAGGTGTCATAACGGCCGAAGTGGGTGTCGCGCACCGCCTTGAACCAGCCGGCGTAGCGGAACCAGCCGAAGGCGCGCACCAGGAAAACCAGGGCCATCAGCGCCACGGCGCCGCGCGTGGCCCAGGCCGGCACCGGCAGCGGCAGCACGCGGGTGTGCACGCCGATGACCAGCACCGCCAGCACCAGCATCGCCCCCACGGCATGCGCCGCGCCGGCGCTGGGCGTGAAGACGCGCTGGCCGTCGGCCCGCTGCGGCAGCGCCGCCTGCCAGCCGACCCGGCCGCCCAGGCCCCAGTAGAAGTGGAAGCCCGCCGCGAACAGCAGGATGGCGACACACAGCAGGTCGATCATCACGGGTGCGCTCCTAAAACATACGCATGCGAATGTTATGGGCCGTGCCACGCAGCGTCAAGCCGTCTCCGCTCCCTAGAATCGCCGACCCCGACACGAGCGCATGAGATGGGACGCCGAGCCACGCTGACCCGCGACGACTGGATCGAGGCCGCCACCGACTGGGTGGCCGCGCACGGCGTGGCCTCGCTCGCGGTGGAGCCGCTGGCACGCGCGCTGGGGGTGACGAAGGGCGCCTTCTACTGGTGCTTCGCCAACCGCGACGAACTGCTGCTGGCGGTGCTGGAGCGCTGGGAGGCGCAGGGCACGCAGGCCATCATCGACCTGGTCGAGCAGGTGCCCGATACGGCGCAGCAGGCGCGCGAGCTGATCCGCATCGTGACCCGCTCGGTCGAAGGCCGTGGTCCCGACCTGCCACGGCCGGTGCGCCTGCAGTACGCACTGTGGAATGCCGCCACCGACCCGCTGGTGCAGCCGGTGGTCGAACGCGCCACCGCCGCGCGCGTCGCCTTCCTGGCCCAGACGCTGCGCCGCGCCGGATTGGATGCCGCCACCGCACGCGACCGCGCGACGCTGGGCTACGCCAGCTACGTCGGCATGGTGATGCTGCGGGCCACGCATGCCGAGGACGATGCGGTCGGCGTGCACCGGCCGCAGTTGGTCGACGCCTACCTGACGATGCTGCTGACTCCGCCGCCGCCGCCGTTGAAGGCCGGGACCGCGCCGGCGAGTACCGCAAGACGGGCAGGCCGCGGGAACGCCGGCATGGAGAAGGTCCCCCTGACGACGGCCACCGAGAAGAAGGCCGCTGCGAAGAAGGCCGCTGCGACGAAGCGCGCCGCCACGCAGACCCCGCGCCGGTAGCACGCCGCGCCGCCGCCGGTCGAGCGCGACGCGCCTGCAACACGCGCAACCCCGCTGAAGCAACCCGCTGCTAGAGTGCCCGCGCATTCGGCAGCGAGGAGGCCAGCGCATGTTGTTGATCGTGGTGATCGTGCTGGGCGCGCTGTTCGGCGGCCTGATGGGCGAGGACGGCGGCGCGGTGTTCGGCGCGCTGATCGGCTGGCTGCTGGTGCGCACGCAGCGCCAGCAGCAGGAGCTGAAGGCGCTGCGGGAAGCGATCGGCGTCCAGCCGCCCACAGCGGCTGCAGCCGCTGCAGCCGCCGCCCCTGCTCCAGTCGAGCCCGACGTGGTGCTCGATTCGGCCTTCGTGGGCGGCGCGCCGCCCTCGGCGCCTGCTCACATGGCGGTCCACACGGCTGTTGCCGCGCCCGAGCCGCAAGCCGCGCTGGCGGCGGTGTCGCGCTCGGCCGAGGTCCCGGCCTTCGAACCGACCACGCCGGTGCCGCCGCCCGAGCTGCCCACGCCGCCCGCCGCCATGCCTCCGGCGGGCCCGGCCAAGGACTTCCTGGCCCCGCTGCGCGCCTGGTTCTTCGGTGGCAACACCATCGTGAAGGCGGGCGTCGGCATCCTCTTCCTCGGCCTGGCCTTCCTTGCCAAGTACGCGACAGAGCACGTGCACGTGCCGGTCGAGCTGCGCCTGGCCGGCATCGCCGCCGTGGCGATCGTGCTGCTGGTGCTGGGCTGGCGACTGCGCGGCAAGCGGCCCGGCTACGCCCAGGCGCTGCAGGGCGGTGCGGTGGCGGTGCTGTACCTCACGGTCTTCATCGCCTTCAAGTTCTACGGCGTGCTGGCGGTGGTGCCGGTGTTCGCGCTGATGGTGCTGATCGCGGCGCTGGCTGCCGCGCTGGCGGTGCTGCAGGATGCGCGCGCGCTGGCGGTGATCGGCGCGCTGGGCGGCTTCGCCACGCCGCTGCTGGTGTCCACCGGCAGCGGCAACCAGGTGGCGCTGTTCAGCTACTACCTGGTGCTGAACCTCGGCATCGTCGCGGTGGCGTGGTTCCGCACCTGGCGCGTGCTCAACGTCATCGGCTTCCTATGGACCTTCGTCGTCGGCAGCGCCTGGGGGCTGGATCGCTACGCGCCTGAGCACTACGCCAGCAGCCAGGCTTTCCTGGTCGCCTTTTTCCTGGTCTTCGTCGCGGTGCTGCTGCTGCCGGCGCGGCGCGGCACGGCGGCCGAGGGCCGCAGCGCGAAATGGGTCACCGGCAGCCTGCTGTTCGGCCTGCCGACCGCGGCCTTCGCGCTGCAGTACGGGCTGGTGAAGGACACGCCCTATGGCGTCGCGGTCTCCGCGCTGGTGCTGGCCGCCTTCTACGTGCTGCTGGCCACGTGGATGCGGCGCCGGCCCGCGCTGGCGCTGACCTTCGAGGCCAGCCTGGCGATCGGCACGGTGTTCCTGACGCTGGTGATCCCCTTCGCGCTGGATGCGCGCAGCACTGCGGGCGCCTGGTCGCTGGAAGGCGCCGGCCTGGTGTGGCTGGGCCTGCGCCAGCAGCGCCGCCTGCCGCGCGCCTTCGGCTACGCGCTGCTGGTGCTGGCCGGCTTCTCGATGATGTGGGGCCACCAGCGCTTCGGGCTGCCGGACAGCCCGTGGAACGCGGTGCTGTTCAACGGCCTGATGGCGGCGGCGGCTTCGCTGGCGGCTGCTTACTTCGTGCACCAGCACCGCGGCGGAACGGACAGCCGCGAACGCATCGCCGAGCCGCTGCTGATCGGCTGGGCCACGCTGTGGCTGCTGTCGACCGCGGTGATGGAGGTCGAGCGCTTCGTCATCTGGCGGCATTCGCTGTCGGCCTGGATCGTGGTGTTCTCCGGCATCGCATTGGCCTATGCGGCACTGGCCCGGCGGCTGCACTGGCGCGGCATCGCGTTGCCGGTGCTGGCGCACGCGCCGGTCCTGATGCTGTGCGCGCCCATCTCCGTGGTGCAGCAGGTCAACCCGCTGCGCGACGGCGGCTGGTGGGCCTGGGGCAGCGCGCTGGCCGTGCATGCCCTGGCCCTGCGCTGGGCCGCGCCGCACTGGCCGGCCGGCGGCCGGCGCTTCGTGCATGCCGCGGGGGCGTGGGTCGTGGCCGGGCTGCTGGCGATGCTGGGCCGGGCCTTCACGCACGAGATGGGTGATGCCGGAAGCGCCTGGCCCTGGCTGGGCTGGCTGGTCGGGCCGGCGCTGGTGCTGGCACTGCTGCTGCAGCCGCGCGCTGCCCGCTGGTGGCCGCTGCGCGAGGAACCCGCCGCGTACGCCGGCCTGGCAGCCGGGGGCATCAGCCTGGCGCTGCTGGGCTGGGTGCTGCTGGCCAACGTGGTGTCCAGCGGCGCCGCGCGGCCGCTGCCGCACCTGCCGCTGCTGAACCCGCTGGACCTGGGTATCGCCGCGGCGCTGGTTGCCATCGCGGCCTGGCTGCGCCGCGGGCCTGCCGGGGGCACGGCCCCGGACGAGCTGTCGCAAACGCGGCAACAGCTGCTGACGGCTTTGGTCGGCGGTGTCGGCTTCCTGTGGCTCAACGGCATGCTGGTGCGCGCCTTCCACCACTGGGGCGGCGTGCCGTACCACCTGGATGCATGGAGCGGATCGCTGGCGGTGCAGACCGGCCTGACGCTGCTGTGGAGCATCACCGCGCTGGCGCTGATGTGGTGGGCCGCGCGCCAGCGCAGCCGCACGCCCTGGGTGGCGGGCGCGGTGCTGCTGGTCGTGGTGGTGTTGAAGCTGCTGCTGGTGGACTTGTCGGGCACCGGCACGGTCACGCGCATCGTGTCCTTCATCGGCGTGGGCGTGCTGATGCTGGTGATCGGCTACGTGGCGCCCTTGCCGGCGACGGCGGAGAAGAAACATGCGGTGTGACCGCCGGATCGTCCTGCTGCTCGGCATGGCCGCGGCCACGCTGGTGTCGGCACAGAACGCGGACGCGCCAGCCCTCCGTTATGCCGCGCCGGTGGCGGTGACGACGCCGGGCGCCTTCGTGCGCCTGCCGCTGCCGCCCGAGGCCTATGCGAAGAGCCGCGACGGCGCGCTGGCGGACCTGCGCATCGTCGACGCGACCGGCGCGCGCGTGCCGTTCGCGCTGCTGCGCGCGCGGCCGGACGAACTGGGCTACGACGACGTGCGCCTGCCGGTCAGCATCTATCCGCTGCCGCCACAGGCGGCGGGCGAGACGCTGCCCGCCAACGTCGAGCTGCGCATCGACGGCGGCAAGCTGCTGCTGCGCTCGCAGGCCGGCATGCCGCGGGCCGCTGCGCCAACGGCCGGGGGCGCGCGCCCCGGCTGGCTGATTGACCTGGGCGAACGCAAGCCGGAGGATCCGGTGCCGCGCCATGTCGAGCTGCGCTGGTCGGGCCCGGCCGAGTTCAGCGCCGGCTACCGGCTGGACACCAGCACCGACCTGCGCCACTGGCTGCCGGCCGGCGGCGGGCAGCTGATGGCGCTGGGCGGCTCGGCCGGGGCACCGGGCGCCGCCACCTCGCTGCAGCAGCCGCGCGTGGCGCTGCCGGCCGATCCGGCTCGCTACCTGCGGCTGCGCTGGACCGACGCCGCGGCGGCGCCTGCGGTGACCGCGGCCGACGCCATCGCCGAGAAGCCGCGCAGCCGCACGCTGGACGCGCCCGCGACGCTCAAGCTGGCCGCCAGCCCCGAGCCCGCGGGTGCGGTCCCGGCCGATGCCCAGGCCGCGCGTGCGCTGCACCTGGACCTGGGCGGCGTGCTGGACGTGCGTGACCTGGACCTGGTGCTGCCGCCCGGCACGCAGGTGCTGCCGCTGCGCGTGCAGCGCCGCAACACGCCGGCCGAGCGCTGGTCCGACGTCACCGCGGCGGTGGCCTACCGCATCGAGCGGCCGGCGGCGCAGGGCGGCACCAGTTTCTCTCCGCCGCTGCCTTTGAACGTCAGTACGCGCTACCTGCGCCTGGTGCCGGACGAGCGGGCGCCTGCGATCGACAGCGCACGCACCAGCGCCGTGGCGCGCGTGCAGCTGGCATCGGTGGTGTTCGCCGCGCAAGGCACGCCGCCATATCGGCTTCAGGTGGGTGCGCCGCCGAAGGCGCCGCTCAGGGACGGCGCGCTGCCGCTGGCCACGTTGGTGCCGGAGCTGGACGTCGAGCGCGCACGCTTCGGCCGCGCCGAACTCGGCGCATTCACGGAGCTGGCCGAGGTGGCGCGGCAGGTGGCGCGCGACGAGCAGCTGGCGGCGTGGCGGCCGCGGCTGCTGTGGGCGGTGCTGCTGGCCGGCGTGGCCGGCCTGGGCTTGATGGTGTGGCGGCTGGCGCGCGGCGGTGCCAACACGGCTGCAACCCCGGCCACGACCGCAAGCCCCGCCGCAGCCCCCGCCGCAACCGCGGCCGCGCCGGCGGCGCCGCAGGCGGATCAAACGCCCAGGTAACGCGCCATGGACGTGGCATCGGCCGCCAGCGCGGCCGAGTCGCCCGCCAGCACGATGCGGCCTTTCTCCATCACCACCGCGTGGTCGGTGTGGGCCAGCACCTGCTGCACGTTGCGGTCGACCACCAGGGTCGACAGGCCGCTGCCGCGGATCAGCGCGATGACGCGCCAGATCTCGGCCACCACCAGCGGCGCCAGGCCTTCGGTGGCCTCGTCCAGGATCATCAACCTCGGGTGCGTCATCAGCGCGCGGCCGATGGAGAGCATCTGCTGCTCCCCTCCGGACAGCTGCTGGCCGCCGTGGCCGAGGCGCTCGGCCAGGCGGGGGAAAGTGACCAGCACGCGCTCCAGGGTCCACACCGGTGCACCCTCGGCCGGCGGCCGCGCGGCCATCAGCAGGTTCTCGCGCACGCTCAGGTTCGGGAAGATGCCGCGGCCCTCCGGCACGTAGCCGATGCCGCGGCGGGTGATGCGCTCGGGCGGCTGGCCGGTCACGTCCTCGCCCAGCCAGGCCACGCGGCCCTCGCGCGGCTTCAGGTAGCCCAGCAGCGTGCGGATCAGCGTGGTCTTGCCCATGCCGTTGCGGCCCAGCAGGCCAAGGGATGCGCCAGCGGGCAGGTCAAGGTCGACGCCGCGCAGGATGTGGCTGTCGCCGAGGTAGGTGTGCAGGCCTTGCACGCGAAGCAGGGGGGTGGTCATTGCTGCTCCCCGAGGTAGGCCACCTGCACCTCGCGGTTCGCCCGGATCGCTTGCGGCGCATCACTGGCGATGACCTGGCCGTTCACCATCACCGTGATGCGGTCGGCGATGCGGAACACCGCGTCCATGTCGTGTTCGACCAGCGCGATGGCATGGCCGGGCTTCAGCGACTTCAGCAGCGCGAGCATGCGTTCGGTCTCCTCGGCACCCATGCCGGCCAGCGGCTCGTCCAGCAGCAGCACGCGCGGGCGCGTGGCCAGGCACATCGCGATCTCCAGCTGGCGCTTGGCGCCGTGGCTGAGCGTGGACGTGCGCTGTGCCGCCTGCTCGGTGAGGCCGGCAGCGGCCAGCGCTTCCCGTGCGGCCTGGCCGCTGTCTTTGCACGTCATCGCCCCTTGCCACACGGCGAAGGGGCGTGGGCATGATGCCTGTGCGCACAGGCGCGCGTTCTCGAACACGCTGAACTCGCCGAAGACGGTGGTGCGCTGGTAGCTGCGGCCGATGCCGGCGCGGGCACGCTTCGGCTGCGGCCAGGGAGTGATGTCGTGGCCGTCGAGCAGGACGCGGCCGGCGGAGGCGGGCAATTCCCCTGACAGCATGTTGATCAGCGTCGACTTGCCGGCGCCGTTGGTGCCGATGACGGCATGCACCTCGCCCAGGCGGAAGTCCAGCGTGGCGTCGCCGACGGCGGTGAGGCCGCCGAAGCGGCGCGTCAGGCCTTCGCAGCGCAGCACCGCCGTCACGATCGCGTCCTCTGCAGCACGCCGATCAGCCCCTGGGGCAGCAGCGCGACGAAGACGATCACCGTGAAGCCCAGCGTCAGCTGCCAGTGGTCCGCCGCGCGGCCCAGCAGCGCGGGGTTCGACAGCGCCTCCTTCAGCAGCACGAAGGCCACCGCGCCGATCACCGCGCCGCGCAGGTGGCCCAGGCCGCCGAGGATGATGACCAGCATCACCTCGCCCGAGACGTGCCAGGACAGCAGCTCGGGGTTGACGACGCCGTCCTTGACGGCGACCAGGAAGCCCGCGACGCCCGCCAGCGCGCCGCCGATCACGAAGGCGGCGAGCTTGTACAGCGTGGTCGGGAAGCCGGCGGCGCGCATGCGCTGCTCGTTGACGCGGATGCCCGCCAGCGCGTGGCCGAAGCGCGAGCGCCGCAGCATCGCCAGCAGCGCATACGTGGCGATCAGCACGCCGGCGGCCAGGCGGTACAGCGTGGGCTTGTCGCCGCCGTCGAGCAGCGGCTTGGCGGCATCGCCCAGCACCGGCGGAAAGTTCAGGTAGATGCCGTCGGTGCCGCCGCCGAACTTGGTGTCGTGGAAGACGAAGTAGGCCATCTGCGCGAAAGCCAGCGTGACCATGATGAAGTACACGCCCTTGGTGCGCAGGCTGAAGGCGCCGACGAAGAGCGCGTACAGCGCGGCGCAGCCCGCGGCCGCCGGCAGCAGCAGCACGATCGAGCCTGGGCCGTCGGCCGGCGAGAGCATCACGGTGGCGTAGGCGCCGATGCCGTAGAAGGCCGCATGGCCGAGGCTGACGAGGCCGGTGGTGCCGATCAGCAGTTCCAGGCTCAGCGCGAAGACGGCCAGCACGACGATGCGCAGCACCAGGTCCTGCAGGTAGGGCGTGAGCAGCGGCTGCGCCAGCAGCAGCGCGGCGCCGGCCAGCATGGGCAGCAGCCAGGGCGGCAGGCGGTCGAGCGGGGTCGGCGGCATCGTGGCCATCACGCGCCTCGCTTCGTCAGCCCTTCCGGGCGCCAGACCAGGATGATCGCCATCAACAAGTAGATGCCGATGCCCGAATACTCGGCGAAGAACACCTTGCCGAAGGTGTCGACGAAGCCGACCAGCAGCGCCGCGACCAGCGCGCCACCGATGGAGCCGATGCCGCCGATGACGACGACGACGAAGCTGACGATCAGCACGTGGCCGCCCATGCCGGGATAGACGCTGGCCATCGGCGCCGCGATCATCCCGGCCAGTGCCGCCAGCGCCACGCCGCCCGCGAAGACGATGCGGTACAGCCGCGTGATGTCGATGCCCAGGCCGCGCACCATGTCTCGGTTGCTGGCGCCGGCGCGGATCATCATGCCCAGCCGCGTGCGCTGCACGACGAACCACAGCGCAATGGCGATGGCGATGCAGGCGGCCGAGGCGAAGAGGCGGTAGACCGGGTAGGTCATCAGGTCGCCCAGCGGGATGCTGCCGGCCAGCCAGTCCGGCGCCTTGACGCCGTGCACGTCGTTGCCCACCAGCAGCGAGCGCAGTTCCTCGAAGACCAGGATCAGTGCCCAGGTCATCAGCACCTGCTGCAGGTGCTCGCGCTGGTAGAGGTAGCTGAAGAAGAGCCACTCCAGGATGTAGCCCAGGGCCGCCGCCAGCAGCGTGCCGCACAGCAGCATCAGGATGAAGTTCTGCCCGAACAGCGGCGACAGCGCGAAGGCCATGTAGGCGCCGATCATGTAGAAGCTGCCGTGCGCCAGGTTGATGACGCCCATGATCCCGAAAATCAGCGTCAGGCCTGAGGCGACCAGGAACAGCAGCAGGCCGTACTGCACGGCGTTGAGGCACTGGACGGCGAAGGTAGCGAGGTCCACGGGCTGCGGCTCGGTGAAGGCCGCGAATTATGAGCACGCGCTTGGGGGGGCGGGCCGCATTGCCGTTCACCTTGGCGGCTTTCGGCCCGTTGCGGTCGTTGGTGTTCGTGGCCGTCGTTGGACGTGCGACGTGTGGAGCGCCCGAGCGGTCCGGGGTGCGCGCGCAGCGGCCGACTCCGGCGGTCGGCCCCTGGGGGGCCGACTGCACTGCGGTTCTCGACCTGGGGGCGCGCCGTCCATTTAGCTTCGCTCGCTGCGCTCGCTTCGCACAGCGCCGGCGAGTCAGTCTAC
>Ga0196963_10000910_pt1 | contig 22395 bp, 25 predicted proteins | sample S1_5metaG_FD_148600 | JGI IMG/M metagenome (GOLD analysis project Ga0196963, IMG submission 148600) | Soil microbial communities from Anza Borrego desert, Southern California, United States - S1_5 | ecosystem: Environmental > Terrestrial > Soil > Desert | place: USA: California | collected... | reverse complement strand
GGTCGTACCAGGCGAGCAGGCGCGGGGCGAGCGTGGTAGCGACGGCGGAATCCATGCGGCGAGCGCGAACAGGCATCGCCGTCTCCTCTAACACGGATTCTGGGGTACAACTCGCGCCATGAGTGCCTCCGCATGAGCCCCCGGGCCATCGCCGCAACCCTCTCCAAGGTCACCAAGGCGACCCTCGCCAAGCACGGGCGCGCCTACGGCACGATCGTCGGCGAATGGCCGGCCATCGTGGGCGCCTCGGTCGCCGAATCGTCGCTGCCGGAAAAGCTGGCGGGCGGTGTCTTGACCGTACGGGTCGCCGGCGGCGCGGCGATGGAGCTGCAGCACCGGATGCCGCAGGTCTTGGAGCGCATCAATTCGTATATCGGCAGCCAGGCGGTCGAGCGGCTGCGGCTGATCCAGGCCCCCGTCGGGCGGCGGGCCCGCAAGCCGTTGCCCCCGGCCGAGCCCCCCGCCGATCCGCGAATCGATTCTGTGGTTTCCGGAGTCGCAGATCCCGACTTGAAGCGTAGCCTGGGGCGATTCGGCCGCCGGCTTGCCCACCGCTCAAAGACAGAAAAATAGGCTGCCTCAACCGCTTGTTAGAGTTATCCTCAGGCCCGGGGAAATCGCCTTGAGAATCTCTCAGGCGACTCGGTAGGATGCCACCATATCTTGTAGGCAAACGCCCCATGAACCGTAACATCTGGTTCTCATTGGTTTTTCTCCTGACCCTCAGCGGGGTCGCCCCTGCTATGGCCCAGAGCCCGGCGGACGGAGCGGCGCGTGCCGCCATCGACCCCAAGACGCTCGCCCCGCGCAAGGAAGGCGACGACATGGTGATCGGGGCGCCCAACGCGCCGGTGACGATCATCGAATACGCGTCGCTGACCTGCCCGCACTGCGCGAATTTCCACACCGGCTCGCTGCCCCAGCTCAAGGAGCAGTATATCGACCAGGGCCTGGTCAAGTTCGTCTACCGCGACTTCCCGCTCGACCGCGCCGCCCTCTGGGCCTCGATGCTCGCCCGCTGCGCCGGACCGGATCGCTATTTCGGTTTCCTCGATGTGCTGTTCCGCCAGCAAGCAACCTGGGCGCGCGGCAACGACGGGCAACAGATCCAGGACAATCTCAAACGCCTCGCCCGCCTCGGCGGCTTCAGCGACGCCAGCTTCGAGGCTTGTCTTAAGGACAAGGCCGTCGAGACGGCGGTCCTCGACCAGAGCCTGAAGGGCGAACGCGAGTTCAAGATCAGTTCGACGCCCACGCTCATCATCAACGGCCAGAAGCACACCGGCTCGATCGCCTTCGAGGAGATCGACAAGGTGCTCAAGCCGCTCGCACGCCGTTCCTGACGCCCGCGTACGACAACCGATAAGGCAACAAGCCGGCATGCATTTCGCCAAGCTCCGTCTCAGCGGCTTCAAGTCCTTCGTCGAGCAGACCGAGTTGTCGATCGACCCGGGCCTGACCGGCATCGTCGGGCCGAACGGGTGCGGCAAGTCGAACCTTGTCGAGGCTCTGCGCTGGGTCATGGGTGAGAACCGCGTCAAGCAGATGCGGGGCGGCGAGATGGACGACGTCATCTTCGCCGGCACCACGACACGCCCGGCGCGCAACGTCGCCGAGGTGGCGCTGCTGGTCGACAACGCCTCGCGCAAGGCGCCCGCCGCCTATAACGATCAGGTCGAGTTCGACATCGTGCGGCGCATCGAGCGCGGCCAGGGGTCCGCCTACCGCATCGGCGGCCGCGACGTCCGCGCCCGCGACGTGCAGCTCCTGTTCGCCGACGTCGCGACCGGCGCCCATTCGCCAGCCCTCGTCAGCCAGGGCCGCATCGGCGCGATCATCCAGGCCAAGCCGACGGACCGCCGCTCGCTGCTCGAGGAAGCGGCCGGCATCAGCGGCCTGCGCTCGCGCCGTCACGAGGCAGAGCTGAAGCTCAAGGCGGCGGAAGCCAATCTCGCTAGGCTCGACGACGTTCTCACCACGCTCGACGCGCAGCACCAGACGCTGAAGAAGCAGGCCAAGCAGGCCGCGCGCTATCGCAACATGAGCGACCTGATCCGGCGCGCCGAGGCGATCAGCCTGCACTTGGCGTGGGGCGAGGCCACCGCCCATCGCGACGCCGCCGGCACCCGTTTCGCCGAGGCCGAAGCGGCCGTAGCCGCCATCGCCAGCCGCGCCGCGGTCGCCGCGACCGAGCTCGCCAATGCCCAGACCGTGCTGCCTGACCTGCGTAAGGCGGAAGCCGAAGCCGCCGCCCGCCTTGCCCGCCTGGGTCTCGCGCGCGAGCAGCTCGACACCGAGGAAGCCCGCATCCAGCAGGCGCTGGCCGAGATCGAGGCCCGCCTGACGCAGATCGCGGCCGACAAGCTGCGCGAACAGGCCCAGGCCGCCGACGCCGAAGCGGCGATGAGCCAGCTCGCGGCCGAGCGGACCGAGCTCGAAAGCGCCGAGGCCGGCGCGGCAGACACTGCCGCCACGGTCGAGCGCGATGTCGAGCGCGTGCGCGCCGATGTTGAGGAGCTCGACGCCGCCCTGGCCCAGGCCACCGAAGCCGTCGCCAAGACCGAAGCCGAGCTGGTCAGCCTCAACCGCGAGATCGGTGAGCTCACCGACCGTTCGGGCCGTCTCGAAGCCCGCCTGAACGAGGCCCGGGCTGAACGCGCCAAGCTCGAAGCCGCGGCGATCGAGTTCGACCCGCAGCTGCGCGCGGCCGAGGAGAAGGTCGCTGCCGGCGAAGCCACCCTCGCGGCGGCACGGACCGAGCAGGAAACGCTCGAGACACAGTTCCGCGCGGTACAGGAAGAAGAGAACGCGGCTCGAGAGGCCCTGCGCAAGGCCGAGGGAGACCTCGCGCGCCTCGACGCCGAGGCGACAGCCCTCGCGGCCGTGCTGAAGGGTGCCGCGGCGCACGATCGCACCCCGGTGCTCGACCAGATCACCGTCGTCCCCGGCTACGAGACTGCCTTGGGCGCCGCGCTGGGTGAAGACCTCGGAGCGCCGCTCGATGCCGATGCGCCGGTGCATTGGCGTGTCGCCGACAGCGCTGCCGCCAGCTTCGAGCTGCCGGGCGGCGCCGTGCCGCTTTCGCGCTATGTCACGGCCCCCGCCGCGCTGGCCCGCCGTCTGGCGCAGATCGGCGTCGTCGACAGCGAGTCCATCGGCAACGATCTCGCCCGCCTGCTGGCGCAAGGACAGCGTCTGGTCAGCCGCGACGGCGCCCTGTGGCGCTGGGATGGCTTCACCATGCGCGCCGGCGCCCCGAGCGCCGCCGCCACGCGCCTCGCACAGCGCAACCGCCTCGACGAGCTCACGGGCATCCGCGCCGCGGCGGATGCCGTGGTCGAAGGGGCGCGGACCCGCTACGGCGCCGCCCAGGAAGCCGGCCGCGCCGCGCAGGCCGCCGATCGCGCGGCCCGCGACGCGGCGCAGCGCCAGTACACCGAGCTTGCGGCCTCGCGCGAAGCCCGCGCCACTCTGGCCCGCCAGGCCGCCGCCGAAGCCGCCCGCGTTGCTGGCCTCGCCGAGCAGATCGAGCGGCTGCAGAGCGATCTCGGCGACCATCAGTCGCGCCTCGCCATCGCAACGACGCGGCTGGGCGAGATGCCCGATCCGACGGCGGCGCGCGAGAAACTGGTGCTCGACCGCGCCGAGCTTGGCCGCCGCCGCACCGAGCTCGTCGAGCTCGAAAGCACCCAGATCCGGCTGGCGCGCGAGGCGGAAGCCCGCACGCGCCGCATTGCGGCGATCGGCAGCGACTCCACGGCTTGGGCCGGCCGTCTCGACGCGGCGCGCCGCCAGCTCGACCTGCTCGACCAGCGCCAGGCGCAGACGACCGAAGAGCGCGATCGTCTTGCCGCCCGGCCGGCCGAGATCGCGACCGAACGCGCGGCCCTCCTCGACAAGCTGCAGGAAGCCGAAGCCGCCCGTCAGGAAGATGCCGACCGCCTTGCCACGGCTGAAGCCGCGGTCGCCGAGGCCGACCGCGCCCTCAAGGCCGTTGAGGCCGAGCACGGCGCCGCCCGCGAGGAACGCGTGCGTTGCGAGGGATCGCTGCAGCAGGCCGAGCACGATATCCAGGAGCTGACGGCCCGCATCCGCGAGCGGCTCGACGCCGCGCCGGAGGAGACTTTGGCGATCGGTGGCCTCGAGCCGGGCGACGACCTGCCGAGCGCCGAGCAGATCGCCAATCGGCTGGAGCGACTGACCCGCGAGCGCGACACGATGGGCCCCGTCAACCTGATGGCCGAGCAGGAGGCCGCGGAGCTCGAGGGCCAGATCACCGGCATGCAGGCCGAGAAGGACGATCTCGTCCAGGCCATCGCCCGCCTGCGCCAGGGAATCGCCAGCCTCAACCGCGAGGGCCGCGAGCGCTTGATGACGGCCTTCGAGACGGTCAACAAGCACTTCCAGGAACTGTTCGTGAAGCTGTTCGGTGGCGGTCGTGCGCATCTTGCGCTTGCCATGCCGGCCCCGCCGCCACCGCCGCCCGGTACGCCCGAAGCCCAGGAAGGGGCGCCAGCCGTGCCCGCCGAGCCGACACCGCCGCAGCGCGACGATCCGCTCGAGGCCGGGCTCGAGGTCTACGCCAGCCCGCCGGGCAAGAAGTTGCAGAACCTCTCGCTGCTCTCCGGCGGCGAGCAGGCGCTGACCGCGCTGTCGCTGATCTTCGCCGTGTTCCTCACCAACCCGGCGCCGATCTGCGTGTTGGACGAGGTGGACGCACCTCTCGACGATGCCAACGTCGACCGTTTCTGCGCGCTGCTCGACCACATTTCCAGCACCACCGGCACGCGCTTCATCGTCGTCACCCATCACCGCCTGACGATGGCGCGCATGGACCGCCTCTTCGGCGTTACCATGGGCGAACGCGGCGTGTCGCAGCTCGTCTCCGTCGACCTGCGCCAGGCCGAGCGCATAAAGGCGATCGCCACCGGCTGAGCCGGCCCTGATTCCCGAGCGCTGAAAAAAGTTCGGGCCGGTCTTGCGACCGGCCCGGGAACCATCGTGCGGGCTGCGAGTGCCGCCCTGCGCGATGCTCCTGATGCTTATTAGTGCGTGTCGCCGCAGACGACGCCCGAAACCGCGCCGGCGTAGTTCTGCTTGGTCGCGCTGAGGAGGATGGCGACCGTCGGCGGGGTGGCGATCGCGTACTTGCCGCAGCGGGAGAGGAAGGCGCGGCGGGCTTCGGTCGTCGTCTCGAGAGTGTCTTTGATGTTCTTCATTGGAATACTCACAACCACGGGGTTAGACAGCCACGCTTAGTGATAAGCGCAGTCCCGCTCTTTACGGAGTGGGTTTTTCCGGTCCTGAACATGGCGGCGCACGCAATTTCACGACAGACATTACCCCGCGCAAAAAGGGTATGGGCCCACCCGATCGGCTAGAAACCGGTGCCAAGGCCTCGCCGATCGCCATATGGAGACAAGCATTTTGCGTCTTCGTCCGGAATCACGGCATGAAACCTCTGTCCCCGCGCTGGCGCCGCATCCTGTTTTTCAGTCTCGCGGGCATCCTGGTCACGAGCGCCATCGCTGGAGCCGGCGGCGGCTACCACTATTGGAAAAAGCGACTTAGCCCGGAAGCGCTCGACCTGCGGGGCGCGCAACTCATGCTGAACTGCCGGCGCTGTCATTCCATCGTCGCCGGGTTGCGCAACACCGGCCCGAGCCTGATCGGCATCTGGAACCGGCAGGCCGGCACGTTGGAAGGCTTTGAGCGCTACTCCCCGGCCTTGCGCGCCTCCAATATCGTATGGAACGCCGAAACCCTCGATCGGTGGCTGAAGGACCCGGCGGGTTTCGTCCCCGGCAGCCAGATGAACAACGGCGCGGTCAGCAACGACGCCGACCGGGCGAACATCATCCGCTTCCTCGAGCGGGCCAATGCCGGAATCATCCCGCTGGAGATGGCCTCCGGCCGCGGCGATTACGGCTATCCGCCGGCCGAGCACACGGCGGGGCACATAATTCCCGGGATGGGCGGACGGGTAAGCAACGAGCACATGCCGCTCAAGGAGCTTCCGCCCGAGCGCCAGATCCAGGCAATCAGCCTGTGCGGCGACACCTACACCGTCACCCACAGGGACGGAAAGCGGGTCCAGTTCTGGGAATCGAACATTCGCTTCAAAACCGATTCCAGCGAACAGGGCCCCTCGCCCGGGGTGCCCGCCATCCTGCCATCCAGCACGTTGGGCGACCGGGTGACCATGATCTTTGCCACCCCTGCGGAGATCGGCCAGACGATCCGGGTGCGCTGCGAAAGCGCGCCTGTCGCCGGCGTCCCCGAGTCGCGCGTAAGGCGCTGAATTTCCTCAGCTTCGCGTTCTTGACACTGCCCCCTACCGCTCGTACCTTGCGCCCCGCTTGAGGCGCTCGGAGCCTCGTTCCACAACGAACCCGGGTGCACGCGCGAATGGGCGACGACCGCTCCCCTGCCAACAAAAGGGACGAGACGGACGGCGACCGGAAACGGCTCGACGATCTCGACGGCCGTTTGCGTGAAGCCCGCAAGGGTTCCGAGCCGCCGGCGAGGAGTTCGACACAGCGCGAGATGGGCGTCGCCTACCGCGTGATGGTCGAGATGATCGTGGGCGTGGCGGTGGGCGGGTTTCTCGGCTGGTGGCTCGATACCTGGCTGGGTACGTCTCCGCTTCTGCTGGTGGTGCTGACCCTCCTAGGGTTTGCCGCCGGCGCGACGAATGCTTACCGGGCCATCCGCCAGTACACGGCGGGCGTCACCCGGGACGAGAAGAAGCCCTGACGGGCACGGATATGGCGGGCGAGAAAGGAAGACGGCCTTGGCAGCAAATAGCAGCCCGTTGGAGCAGTTCGAGATCAAGCGCCTGATCCCCATGGAGATCGGCGGGATCGACGCCTCCTTCACCAACTCGGCGTTGTGGATGGTCATCGCCTTCCTCGTCGTCACTCTGCTCATGACCGTGGCAATGCGCCAGCGCGCCCTGATTCCTGGTCGCCTGCAGTCGATCGCCGAGCTGTCCTACGAATTCATCGCCGGCATGGTGCGCGAGAACGTGGGCGACGAAGGGAAGAAGTATTTCCCCTTCATCTTCACCCTGTTCATGTTCATCCTCGCCGCCAACTTGCTGGGCATGGTGCCGTATTCGTTCACGCCGACCAGCCATATCGTCGTCACCTTCGCGCTGGCCTTCGTCGTCTTCATCGGCGTCACGCTGATCGGCTTCGCCCGTCACGGGTTGCATTTCCTCGGCTTCTTCGTGCCGGCCGGCGTGCCCAAGGCGCTGCTGCCGCTGCTCGTGGTGATCGAGGTGATCTCCTATCTCATCCGCCCGGTCAGCCTGTCGGTGCGACTTTTCGCCAACATGCTCGCTGGCCACACCATGCTCAAGGTCTTCGCCGGCTTCGTCATCGCGCTCGGGGTGCTCGGCGGCTGGGCGCCGCTGGCCTTCGTCGTGGCGCTCACCGGCCTCGAGATCCTGATCGCCTTCCTCCAGGCTTACGTCTTCACCATCCTCACCTGCCTCTATCTCAACGACGCGATCCATCTGCATCATTGAGTCGGCGGCAGCGCGGACTTCTTCTCAAACTCACTCTTCACTCGAAAGGAACATCACCATGGAACCAGCAGCCGCCAAGCTCATCGGCGCCGGTCTTGCCACCATCGCCCTCGCCGGCGTCGGCGTCGGCATCGGCAACATCTTCGGGAATTTCGTCGCCGGCGCTCTGCGCAATCCGGCCGCGGCCCCGAAGGTGTTCGGCAACGTGCTCCTCGGCTTCGCGCTGACCGAAGCGATCGCGCTCTTCGCGCTCGTTATTGCGATGCTCATCCTGTTCGTGTTCTGAGATCCAGGACGCAGCAGAAATGACCGGTCGGCCGATGGTGGCAGGGCTCTTGATCGCCGCGGGCTTGCTCGCGGCGGCACCGGCGCATGCCGCCAGCGGCGGCATGCCGCAGCTCAACCCGCGTGACTTCTCCCCGCAGCTCGTCTGGCTGCTGATCACCTTCCTGGCGCTCTTCCTGGTCCTGTCCAAGGTGGCGCTCCCGAAGATCGGTGAAGTCCTGCAAATGCGCGCCGACCGGATCAAGGGCGACCTCGATCGCGCCGCCTCGCTGAAGAGCGAGACCGACAAGATCATCGCCGCCTACGAGAAGGCCCTGACCGACGCCCGCAACCAGGCGGCAACGGTGTCCCGTGACACCGCGGCGCACCTGGCAAAGATTGCGGCCGATCGCCAGGCGGCAGTCAACACGGACCTCACGGGCCGTATCAAGGGCGCCGAGGCCAATATCGCCGCGGCGCGCGCCAAGGCGATGACCGACATCCAGGCGACGGCGGCCGAGATCGCCTCCGAAGCGACCAAGCGGCTCGTCGGCCTGTCGGTGACCCCCGGCGAGCTCGCCCCGGCGGTGGCAGCGGCAGCGAAGGAACGCGGCTGATGTTCTCCGATCCCACATTCTGGGTTCTCGTTTCTTTTGTCATCTTCGTGGCGCTGGTGTGGAAGCCGGGCTCGAAGGCTGTGGCGCAGCTCCTCGACGACCGGGCGGAGAAGATCCGCAGCGACCTCGAGAAGGCGGCGAAGCTGCGTGAGGACGCTCAGGCGCTGTTCACCGAATACCAGAAGAAGCAGCGCGATGCGCTGAAGGATGCCGAGGCGATCATCAAGGCTGCCAGGGACGAAGCCGAGCAGTTGTCGAAGCAGGCCGCGGCGGATCTCGAAGCCTCGCTCAAGCGGCGCGAGCAGCTGGCGTTGCAGCGCATCGCGCAGGCCGAGGCCCAGGCGACCGCCGACGTGCGCGCGGCGGCCGTGGATCTCGCCATGGCCGCAACCCGCAAGGTTCTGACCGAGAAGCTCGATGCCGGCCGCCAGGACGCGTTGATCGACGCCGCGATCAAGGAACTGCCCGCCAAGCTGAACTGAACGGCATCCAACGGCATCCAAGGAAGCAAGGAAAAGGCGCCGATCGGCGCCTTTTTTTATGTCAGGTGTCGGCTTCGGCCTTCTCGGCCAAGCCGACCTTCAGCAGATCGCCGACCGAGACGATGCCGACGAGTGTCTCCGCTTCGTCCTTCACCGGCATGTAGTGGACGCCTTCTTTCGCCATCCGTCCTACGACGTCATTGACCCCGTCCGAGGGCCGGCAGATCGGCATGTCGGCCGGCGTGATATGGCGCGCCTCGAGCTCGAGAGCGGCGGGGCCATGAAAAGCGACCGCGCGGACAATGTCGCGCTCGGCTATGACGCCAAAGATATTGTGCTGGCCGTCGCAAACGAGAAGTGCGCCGATAAGATGGTCGGCCATCAGCCGCGCGGCCCGCTCCAGACTCTCGCCCGGGCCGATCATCACCACGGTGTTTTTGCCGCGCTTGCGGCGAAGGATATCGGCGATACGCATGTGTCTCCGCCACTAGAGGTAGGCGGATGAGTCGCGGATGCAATATCCCGGATGAAGCGGGGCCGTACTACTCCGCGGCTTGCCGGGTCGTGGAGGTCGGCTTCCAACGCAGCACGGGCTGGCGGGCGGCCCTGGTTTCGTCGAGCCGGCGGCGCGGGGTGAGGCGGGGCGCGGCATGGAACGCGGCCGCCTCGCCCTGCCTGGCTCGCGATGCCAGCGAGCGCAGCGAGGTCACGAACTCGTCGAGCGAGGCCTTGGTCTCCGACTCGGTAGGCTCGATCAGCAGAGCGCCATGCACGACCAGCGGGAAGTACATCGTCATGGGATGGAAACCCTCGTCGATCAGCGCCTTGGCGAAATCGAGCGTGGACACACCGCTGTCCTTGAGGAACGCATCGTCGAACAGGCATTCATGCATGCACGGGCCGTCGAAGGCAGGCGTCATCACGTCCCTGAGGCGCGCCAGCAGGTAGTTGGCGTTGAGCACCGCGTCCTCGGAGGCTTGGCGGATGCCATCGGCGCCGTGGCTCAGCATGTAGGTCAGTGCCCGCACGAACATGCCCATCTGGCCATGAAAGGCCTTGAGCCGGCCGAAGGGCTCTACCTTGCCTTCCTTCGTCTCGACCAGTCGGAATCCGCCCTTGTCATGCACCACGTAGGGCAAAGGCACATAGGGTGCGAGAGCCTCGGAGAACACAACCGGACCCGAACCCGGCCCGCCGCCGCCATGCGGCGTCGAGAACGTCTTGTGCAGATTGATGTGCATCGCATCGATGCCCAGATCGGCGGGACGCACGCGCCCGGCGATGGCATTGAAATTGGCGCCGTCGCAGTAGAAGTAGCCGCCAGCCTCGTGCAGAGCCCTGGCGATCTCGACAATATCCGGCTCGAACAGCCCGCAGGTGTTCGGATTGGTCAGCATGATCGCCGCCACATCGGGCCCGAGCTTGGCCTTGAACGCCGCGACATCGACCCGGCCGCGGTCATCGGCCGGGATCGCATCCACAGTGAAGCCGCAGGCCGCCGCCGTTGCGGGGTTGGTCCCGTGGGCGGATTCAGGCACCAGCACACGCTTGCGGGCCTGCTGACCTTTGGCATCGAGTGCGGCACGAATGGCGATCATGCCGCAGAACTCACCGTGCGCACCGGCTCCTGGTGTGAGCGCCACCGCTGGCATGCCCGTCAGGGTCTTCAGCCAATGGGCGAGTTGATCCATGAGCTCGAGCGCGCCCTGCACGGTCGAAACCGGCTGCAGCGGGTGGATATCGGCCAGGCCCGGCAGCCGCGCCATCTTCTCGTTGAGCCGCGGGTTATGCTTCATCGTGCACGAGCCCAGCGGATAGAGCCCGCTGTCGATCGCATAGTTCTTCTGGGACAGCCGGGTAAAATGCCGCACCACCTGCGGTTCCGACAGCCCGGGCAGGCCGATGGCGCGCTGGCGCTTGAGGCCGTTGAGACGGTCGGCGACCTTCGGCAGGTCGGGCAGATCGACGCCGGTGCGACCGGGTTCGCCCTGCTCGAAGATGAGCTTCTCTTCCATCTGCAGGCCGCGATGGCCGGAGGCCGTCGCAATCTCTGCGGTCGGCGCAGCGTCTTCGCGGGCGATACGTCCCTGCGACTTGTCCATCACAGAACCTCCGCCAGGGCGCGGGCGAAGAGATCCATATCCGCCTCGGTATTGGTCTCGGTCGCCGCGACGATCAGGTGATTGGCAAGATCGGGCTTGTCCGGCCACAGCCGCGCGGCCGGCACGCCGGCGAGTACGCCCTTGCCGACCAGACGCTCGACGAGCGGGGACGCGGGCTCGGGCAGCGTCAGCGCGAACTCGTTGAAGAACGAATCGTTGACCACGGAGATGCCTTTCACACCCCCGAGCTTCTCGGCAAGCTGCACAGCGTGGGCGTGGTTGATCTCCGCCAGGCGCGTGAAGCCATCTTCACCCAGCAGCGACAGATGGATGCAGAAGGCCAGCGCACATAAGCCGGAATTGGTGCAGATATTGGATGTCGCCTTCTCGCGGCGAATATGCTGCTCGCGCGTCGAAAGCGTCAGAACCCAACCGCGGCGTCCATCGGCGTCGACGGTCTCGCCGGTCAGGCGCCCCGGCATCTGGCGCACATATTTGTCGCGTGTGGCGAAGAGCCCGACATAGGGCCCGCCGAAATTGAGCGCGTTGCCGATCGACTGGCCTTCGCCGACGAAGATATCGGCGCCCATCTCGCCCGGCGGCTTGAGCAGCCCGAGCGATACGGCCTCGGTCACGACGACGATGAGCAAAGCCCCGGCCTTTTGCGCGGCCGCGGCGAGCGCCGCGTGGTCGCGAACATGGCCGAAGACGGAGGGATTCTGGACAACGACACAGGACGTGTCTGCGTCGATCTGCCCGGCCAGATCCTCGACTCCCGCCGCGTCAGGCATTGCCGCTTTGGCAGAGAAGCCGCTCCAGCGGCCATAAGTCTCGATCACCTCGCGGTAATGGGGGTGCAGGCCGCCGGACAGGATTGACTTCGTGCGCTTGGTGATGCGGTTGGCCATCATCACCGCCTCGGCGGCGGCCGTGGCGCCGTCGTACATCGAGGCGTTCGCCACATCCATGCCCGAGATCAGCGCCACTTGCGTCTGAAACTCGAACAGCATCTGCAGCGTGCCCTGCGTCACTTCGGGCTGGTACGGCGTGTAGGAGGTCAGAAACTCGCCGCGCTGGATCAGGTGATCGACGCTGGCCGGCACGTGATGGCGATAGGCGCCCGCCCCGAGGAACGAGGCCATCGACCCCGCTGGCCGGTTCTTAGCCGCCAGCGCCGCGATCGTGCGTTCGACAGCAAGCTCGCCCTGATGCGCCGGCAGGTCGACATGGTCCTCGAGACGCGCTGCCACAGGAACGTCGCGATAGAGGTCGTCGACCGAGGCGGCGCCGATCGCCGCCAGCATGCTGCGCCGATCGTGCTCCGTGTGTGGCAGATAGCGCATCAGCCAAGCCCCGCGATGTAGGCTTTGTACGCCGCCTCGTCCATGAGCTCGTCAAGTTCGCCTTTGTCTGCCAGTTTGATCTTGAAGAACCAGCCCTCGCCCATGGCCGCCGAGTTGACCAGGCCGGGATTATCGGCGAGCGCCGCATTCGCCGCGGTGACTTCTCCCGCCACCGGGGAATAGACCTCGCTTGCAGCCTTTACCGATTCGACCACCGCGGCCTGGGCGCCTTTGGCTATTTTTCTGCCCACCTCCGGCACCTCGACGAACACCACATCGCCGAGCTGGCTCTGTGCATAGTCCGTAATGCCGACCGTGCCCGTATCGCCCTCAAGGCGAATCCACTCGTGTTCCTTGCTGAAACGGATTTCCGCCATGAGGCCTCCTAGCCGCGATAATAACGATGAGGGACGAAAGGCATGCTGACGATGGTCGCGGGCAACGGCTTGCCGCGCACGACCAGGTTCACCGCCGTGCCGGGCCTTGCCCACGCCGCGGGCACATAGCCCATGGCGATGGGCTTGCCGATGGTCGGGCCATAGCCCCCGCTGGTTACGGTGCCAAGGGGCGTGCCATCGGTGCCGACGATTTCCGTTTGCTCGCGCGCCGGGGCTCGGCCTTCCGGCTGGATCCCAACGCGCTTGCGTCTTGGGCCGCTCGCCAGTTCGCGCGTCACGACATCCGCACCCGGATAGCCGCCCTGCTCGCGGCGTCGCTTGCCGACAGCCCAAGCGAGATCAGCCTCGATCGGGGTTGTCGAGCGGTCAATGTCATGGCCGTAAAGGCACAGGCCGGCTTCGAGCCGCAGTGAGTCGCGCGCCCCCAAGCCAACGGGCTTCACCTCGGGTTCGGCCAGCAGGAGCTTGGCGAGGGCTTCGGCCTCGTCGGCCGGGCAGGAAATCTCGAAACCGTCCTCTCCGGTGTAGCCGGAGCGCGTGAGCCAGCAATCGATGCCGCCGAGGCTGGCGCGCGCGAAGGTCATGAATTTCATCGCCAGCGTCTCGGGCCCGAGACGGCTGATGACCTCGGCGGCCTTGGGGCCCTGCAACGCCAGAAGCGCCCGGTCGGCGAGCTCTTGGACCTTGACCCGGCTGCCGATGTGCTTCTGCAGATGGGCGACGTCCTCAGCCTTGCACGCCGCGTTGACCACCAGAAACAAATGGTCCCCGGCGTTGGTCACCATGAGGTCGTCGAGGATACCGGCCTTCGGGTCGGTGAAAAGCGTGTAACGCGTGCGGTTGGCCGCGAGGCCGGCGATATCGCCGGGAACCAGCGTCTCGAGCGCTGCCGCCGCTCCGTCGCCCCTTATGGTGACCTGGCCCATGTGCGAGACGTCGAACAATCCGGCGGCGGCGCGGCAATGCTGGTGCTCGGCCAGAATCCCCGCAGGATACTGGACTGGCATCTCGTAGCCGGCGAATGGCACGAGCTTGGCCCCAAGCCCACGATGCAGATCGTGGAGCGGCGTGCGCTTGAGCGGGGCAGTGCTGGCGGGGTCGGTCACAAGGATGCTCCGGTTGCGCTTCCGGAACGCCCGCGATAGCGGGCGTCCCACGGCGCCCCCTCTGTCCTTGGACCTGAAAGATTCGCCGCAGCGGCCTGGTGAGGTCGTCCGCGACTTACATCTTCGGTGGGGCGGCCTGCGATCAGGCGTTGCCCACTTTCCAGAGTTTATCGACCCGCGCGGTCCTTTTGCCTGAGAGTTTCCGGGGCGGTTGCTCCTTCGGCGCCATGCTTCCGGGTGAACCCGGCGGCACGGTCTCTCCCGCGCGAACCTTGTAAGCTTGAGGCCGCTCCCCGTGCCTTGTCAATCCGGGGAGTTGCTATCGGGTCTTCTGGGTGCGATTCCAGGCGAGATCGTCGGCGCTCAGCTGGAAGCCGACGAGAATCTGGTACTCGGTCGCCGTCTTGAGATCGGCCAGGGGAATATAGGGCTCGAATTCGCTCAGCACCAAGCCCATCCGCGTGCGGTTGTCTTTGAACTCGAAACGCACCTTGCCCGGCTGCTTGGTGAGGATGTTCTGCTGCGGATCGAGAATGGCGACCCAGTAGTCGAACTCGGCCACGCGACTGCGATCGGCAGGACCGCGATCGCCGATCATGGCGATCTGCAGATCGACGGTCACCGACTTCTTGTCGTATTTGCACTGGAGCAGGATGTTGGCGATCTCGCCCTCCGCGACGATGTCGGTGAGATCGCGGCCGGGGCCGTCGCGGAAGCGCGTAATGCTCGCCGAGTCGGCGGGGATGATGCCACGGGGGCAGGCCGCCTCCGGCTTTTCGCGCGAACACGCTGTCAGCAGGAGGATCGACGCCAGAAGCACCGGCGCCAGGATTCGACCGGGAATGCGCATCACGGCAGGTTCTTGTGCGAACCGTCACAGAACGGTTTCGTCTTCGTCGCCTTGCAGCCGCAGAACCAGAGCTTCTTCATCGCTTCCGCCTTGTAGGCCACCGGCTGAATGCCCGTGCCGCTATGCGAGCCGTCGCAGAAGGGCTGCTTCTTGCTGCGCCCGCAGGCGCACCAGAAATAGGCCTTCCCGGCCTCCACCTCGACCGGATACGGAGCCTTTGCGGCGACCACGGGCTGGGCTGGCATGTCGTTCATTTCAGGCCTTTTTTCGCCACAAACCGCGCCTATAAGGCGCGCTTACGGGGCTTCCGTCGTACGCCCCTTGGGAGTAGTTTGATCGCCGGATTCGGCTTGGGCGCACTCTAGAGAAGGCTCCATGATTCGACAAGATTCGGCGACCGGCGCGCAGGGCGTGGCGGTCGCGCCCGAGCGCCCGAAGCTCGTCGTGCTGCTTGCCGGCCCGCGCGGCTTCTGCGCCGGGGTCGACCGCGCCATCCTGATCGTCGAAAAGGCCATCGAGCGCTACGGCGCCCCGGTCTACGTACGCCACGAGATCGTCCACAACCGTGCCGTGGTCGAGCGGCTGGAGGCCAAGGGTGCGGTCTTCGTCGATGAGCTCGCCGAAGTGCCGAACGACGTGCCGGTGATCTTCTCCGCCCACGGGGTGCCCAAATCGGTCCCGGCCGAGGCCGAAAGCCGCAAGCTCTTCTATCTCGACGCCACCTGCCCCCTGGTCAGCAAGGTGCACGCCGAGGCCGAGAACCACCACGAGAACGGCCGACAGATCATCCTCATCGGCCATGCCGGCCATCCCGAGGTGATCGGTACGATGGGACAGCTGCCGGACGGCGCCGTGCTGCTGGTCGAGACGGTCGCCCAGGTGCAGACGATTCAGCCGACCAACCCGGACAACCTTGCCTACATCACCCAGACGACCCTGTCGGTGGACGATACCGCGGCGATCGTCGAGGCGCTGCGCCGTCGCTTCCCCTCGCTCGTCGGCCCCCGCAAGGAGGATATCTGCTACGCCACGACCAACCGCCAGGCGGCGGTGAAGGCGGTGGCGGCACAGGCGGACGCCGTCCTGGTGGTGGGCGCGCCCAATTCGTCGAACTCGATGCGCCTGGTCGAGGTCGCGCGCCAGGCCGGCTGTGAACGGGCGGCGCTGATCCAGCGCGCGGCCGACATCGACTGGTCGATGCTCGATGGGGTGCGCCGCCTCGGCATCACCGCCGGCGCCTCGGCGCCCGAGGATCTGGTCCAGGAGGTGGTGACTCTGTGCCGCGAGCGCTACGACGTCGCCATCGAGAACGTGATCCTCGCGGAAGAGAACGTGCGCTTCAACCTGCCGCGCGCCTTGGCGGGCTGATCGCTTCATGGCTGTCTATACCGAGGTCTCCGACGACGAGGTCGAGAAGTTCGTCGGCGCCTACGACATCGGCGAGGTGATCGCGCTCAAGGGGATTGCCGAGGGCGTCGAGAACTCCAACTACCTGCTGCAGACGACGCAGGGCACCTACATCCTCACGCTCTACGAGAAGCGCGTCGCCAAGGCAGACGTGCCCTTCTTCCTCGCCCTGATGGATCACCTGGCCGCCAAGGGCATGCCGAGCCCGACGCCGATCCGCGCCCGCGACGGCAAGACGCTGCGCGAGTTGCACAAGCGACCGGCCGCCATCATCAGCTTCCTGCGCGGCATGTGGCCCAAGCGCATCCTCGTGACGCACTGCAGTCAGGTCGGCGAGGCGCTGGCGCGACTGCATCTGGCGGTCGCCGATTTTCCCATGCGCCGAGCCAATGCCCTGGCCCTGCCCGGCTGGCGCCAGCTGTACCAGAGCTGCCAGGCTCGTGCCGATGAAGTGCTGCCGGGGCTCGCCGACGAGCTCAAGCGCGAGCTCGACGAACTGGCGGCGCAATGGCCGAGCGGGCTGCCGGAAGGCGTGATCCACGCCGACCTGTTTCCGGACAATGTCTTCTTCCTCGGTGACAAGCTCTCCGGGCTGATCGACTACTATTTTGCCTGCAACGAGATTCTCGCGTACGACCTCGGCATCTGCCTCAACGCCTGGTGCTTCGAGACGGACAGCAGCTTCAACGCCACCAAGGCCCGCGCCCTGGTGCGCGGCTACAAAAGGGCCCGGCCGGTGAGCGCCGCGGAGATTGCCGCCCTGCCCGTGCTGGCACGCGGCTCGGCGCTGCGCTTCCTGCTCACCCGGCTCTACGATTGGCTGCATCACCCGCCCGGCGCGTTCGTCAAGCCGAAGGATCCGCTCGAGTACCTCAAGAAGCTGCGTTTCCATCGCTCGGTGAACGGCACCGCGGCTTACGGATTGTAAGGAAGCTCATGCGCGTTGCGCTCTTCGCTCTCTTGATGCTGGTCAGCGCGCCGGTGGCGGCGCAGACGCCATTGCCGGTGCCCGGTGCCCGCGACGATTCCAGTACGGTTCTGCATCTCAGCGAGTTCGCCGAGAAAATCCTGCGCCAGGACCGCCTCACCGCCCAGCTCCGCGCCGAGGCCACGGGGCCGGACGCGGGACGCGTGCAGGCCGAGATCAACCGCCGCATGAGCGCCGCCCTCGACGCCGCGCGGCGCGTTTCCGCGGTGCGCACGGAAACGCGCGGCTACTGGGTCAACCAGGAGCGCCCGCCCAACCAGCCTGTCCGCTGGCGCGGCCAGCAGATGCTCGTACTGACCAGCACGGACACCGCGGCCGTGCTGGCGCTGGTGGGTGAGCTGCAGCAGGCCGGGTTGGTGATGTCCGGCATGAATTTCGACCTGTCGCCCGAGGCGACGCGGGCCGCCGAGGACGAGCTTACGGCGGAAGCCATCCGGCGGCTGCGCGAGCGCACCGATCGGGTCGCCGCCACCTTGGGTCTGCAGATCCGCAACGTGCGCGACCTGCGGATCGGCCAAGCCGGCAGCGGTGGCGGCGCCCGGCCGATGATGATGCGCGCCGACGCGGCCAGTGCCGCCGCCGCGCCGCCGGTCGCCGAGCCGGGAGAAACGACGGTCCGGGTCTCGGTCGACGCGGAAGTGGTCCTGGCGTCCCGCGCCCGCCCATGAGTGAGGCCGACGAAAACGACGCCGGTGACAGTGTCGTCGACGCCTTCACCGACGGCGCCTGCAGCGGCAATCCGGGGCCCGGCGGTTGGGGAGCAATCCTGCGCTGGCGCGGCCAGGAGCGCGAGATCTCGGGGGGCGAGGCTCAGACGACCAACAACCGCATGGAGATGATGGCGGCGATCTCGGCGCTCGAGACCCTGAAACGCCCCACGGTCGTGCGCATCCACACGGACTCGACCTACGTGAAAGACGGCATCCAGAAATGGCTGCCGGCCTGGAAGAAGCGCGGCTGGAAGACGGCCGACAAGAAGCCGGTCAAGAACGTCGATCTGTGGCAACGGCTGGAAGCCGCCACCAACCGCCATGCCGTCTCGTGGCACTGGGTGCGCGGCCATTCCGGTCATCCCGAAAACGAGCGGGCCGACGCCCTCGCCCGCGCCGCGATCGCGACACTGCGCGAGGGCGGCCTCGCCTAGAGCGGCTTGAGCAGCGGCATCAGAGCTGCTTGAGCAGCGTCTCGGCGCCCGAGATCTCGAAAGCACCGGGCTTCTCGAGATTGAGCTGCTTCACCACGCCGTCGTCAACGATCATCGAATAACGCTGCGAGCGCATACCGAAGCCGACATCGCTGCGGTCGATCTCGAGACCCAGCGCCTTGGTGAACTCGGCATTGCCGTCGGCCAGCATCAGGACCTTGTCGGCTACGTTCTGGCTCTTGCCCCAGGCGTCCATGACGAACGCGTCATTGACCGAGACGCAGGCAATGGTGTTGATACCCTTGTCCTTGAGAGCATCGGCGTTCTGCACGAAGCCCGGCAGGTGCTGGCCCGAACAGGTGCGGGTAAAGGCGCCCGGCAGCCCGAACACCGCCACCTTCTTGCCCTTGAACAACTCGTCCGTCGTCATCTCCTTCGGCCCGTCCTTCGTCATATGCCGGACCTTGGCCGAGGGAATCCTATCGCCAACCTTGATCGCCATGGTGTCCTCCCCGGACATGAAAAGGGCGGAGCCTTGGCTCCGCCCTTCTAATCTCTCCGCTCTTAGAGCTGCTTGAGCATCGTCTCGGCGTTCGACACTTCGAAGGCGCCGGGCTTCTCGACGTTGAGCTGCGTCACGACGCCGTTGTCGACGAGCATCGAATAGCGGCGCGAGCGCGTACCCATGCCGTAACCCGAGCCGTCCATCTCCAGGCCCAGGGCCTTGGTCAACTCGGCGTTGCCGTCGGCGAGCATCAAGACGTTCTCCCCGACGTTCTGGTTCTTGCCCCAGGCGTCCATGACGAACGCGTCATTCACCGACAGGCAGGCAATGGTGTTGACGCCCTTGCTTTTGATCTGGGCGGCGTTCTGCACGAAGCCCGGCAGATGCTTGGCCGAGCAGGTGGGCGTGAATGCGCCGGGCAGCGCAAACAACGCCACCTTCTTGCCGCCGAAAATCTCGTCGGTGGTGATGTCCTTCACGCCGTCCTTGGTCATATGCTTGATCTTGACCGACGGAATCTTGTCGCCAACTTTGATCGTCATTGTTGCTCCCTTTCCTGGTCTACACGTCTGGCGCGAGCGGCCTTTGAGGCCCCAGTCATAGCCCGCCCGGCGGCGGTTTTCACCCCCCACGAACTAGGGGGATTAGCTTCCGCCGGGCCGCGGCAGGCTGGGTGGGCTGGCGTCGCTGGTGACCGGAGCCGTGACCTGCGCCTTGTCCAAGGCCGCGACGACAGCCTCGCGTGAAAGAATTTCGGGGAGTGGAATGCCGGCTGGCGCCCCGGGTCCGTAGACCACGTTGAACGGGATGCCGTAGCGCCCGAAACTCGCCAAGTAGGCTGCGATCTCGTCGTTCGGCCGGGTCCAATCGGCGCGCATCGGCACGAGGCTGCCATCGGCCAGCCGGGCTGCCACATCGCCGCGCGACAGGACGACCGCCTTGTTGACCTGGCAGGTGATGCACCAATCCGCCGTCACGTCGACGAAGACCACCCGGCCGCCCCGCACCAGCGTCTCGATGCCGGTCAGATCGAAGGGCCGCCAGGTATCCGAAGCGACCACGACCGTCGATGGGACCGATCCCGTGGTGAACGCGCCAGGCACCAGGAAGGCCACCACAGCTACTGCGGCCAACGCCGCACGGCCACCCACGCGCCACGGCCCGCTCGCCCGGCGTATCAGCCAGAGCCCGCCGAGCAGGACAGCCAGCAGGCCGCCCAGCGCACCCGCACCCGCCACGCCGGTCTGGGCGGCGAGCACGCTCAACAGCCACCCTGCCGTAGCCAGCAAGGCCACGCCAAGAACGGCTCGAAGGCGGTTCATCCAGGGGCCGGGCCGGGGCAGCCAGGTGGCCACGCGGGGAAAAGCGGCAATGGCCAGATACGGCAGAGCCAGGCCCACCCCCAGGGCCAGGAAGATGGCGACGATCTCGACCGCACCCTGGGCCAGCGCAAAACCGACGGCCGTGCCCACGAAGGGCGCCGAGCACGGTGTCGCCAGAAGCGTCGCCAGCATTCCCGTCAGGAAGGCCTGACCGGCGGATTCCTCGTGAAGCGGCGCAGCGGGGGTCGCGCTGACCGCAACAGGCAGGCGGATATCGAACCACCCCCACAGATTGGCCGCGAAGAGCGTGACGAGCAGCGCCATGGCGATGAGGAATACCGGCTGTTGGAACTGCACGCCCCAGCCGATCGTGGCGCCGGCCACCTTGGCGGCGGCGAGAGCCAGAGCCAGGCCGGCGAACGAGGTGACGATCCCGGCGGCGGAAGCGAGGAAATTGCGGCGCACGCGTCCTGCCGCGACGCCACCATGGCCGACAACGCTAAGTATCTTCAGCGAAAGCACCGGCAACACGCACGGCATGAGATTGAGGATCATCCCACCGAGCAGCGCCGCGAGCAGAGCCGCGACGAAGCTGAGCGGGGTGGCTGTCGGGGTCGGCAACCCCGCATCGAGAGCGAGGCTGCGTTCCATGGCGCGCTCGCCATCGACGAGCGTCAATGTCACCGGTACACCGGCCAGCGATTGAGCCGCCGGCGACCCTCGCACCGGAATGAGCAGGCGAACGGCACGGCCCGCTTCCGAGAGGCGAATCTCCGGACGTCCGAACCCGAGATCGGCCGCGGGGCCGCTGGCCTCGACGATCACATCGGGATTGCGGAACGGCGTCAGCGCGCGCGCCGTCACTTCGATACGCGGCGAGCCCCCGCCGCGCCAGGCGGCGCGCTCGATGGTCAGACCGCTGCCGGCGCCATCGCCCGGAATGCGTGCCACGAACCGGTCGATGAGGTGTGCGTGCGGGCTTGGCTGCGCGGCGCCCGCCGGCAGGTCGAGCGTGAGCGCCGCCTGATACGGGATGCAGATCTTCTCGCAGACCAGGTAGTCGAGAGCGAGTTTCAGGCTGAGCGGCGCGCCCGGCGTCTCCACCTGGGCCTCGATCGGCAGCACGACCTCGTCGCCGTAGCCGAACGTGTCCAGACCGAACAGCTCGAAACGCTCCGGCGCCGGCCAGCGAAACCCGGCGCTGCGCAGGTTGCGGGAACCGGCCCAATCCGGCTTGGGCGGAAAGCCCGCATCGCCGGGTGAGCGCCAGTAGATCTTCCAACCGGGCTCGAGGCGAAACTGCAGGCCGATACGGACCGTCTCAGCGGTGCCGGTGGCCGTTGCCGCCGCCACGAGTCGCACCTGGGTCTGATCGGTGCGCGCCCACTCGGACGCGGCCGGCTGAGCTTCGGCGCGGCCGACCAGGAGCAGCGCCAGCGCGCCCAAGAGCCAGGCTGTGACCAAAACATTTCTATTTTGTTTCATGCGCTTAGCAATAATGACGCGGCACGACCGGATGGCTCAACTGTTCCATTGTAGTCGCGGGCAAGACAACCCAACCGGCACAATGCCGTGATCAAAATCGCCGCTGTGGTAAGCTTGCCTTAACACCTTGCGGTTCCTAATTGGTGAAGCATGATTACCAAGCTTCCCTCGTTCTACACTGGGCACCTGCTCGTGGCGATGCCACAGATGGAAGACCCCCGTTTTGAGCGCACGGTCGTCTACATGTGCGCTCACAACGCCGACGGGGCCATGGGACTGGTCGTCAACAAGCCCTTCGACGCCATTACCTTCCCCGATCTTCTCGAGCAGCTGAGCATCGAAACCGGCCCGAAGACCGAGCAGATCCGGGTGCATTTCGGAGGTCCCGTCGAATCCGGCCGCGGCTTCGTGCTGCACTCCGATGATTACGTACGCGACGGCACGCTCAAGGTGCGGCAGGGTTTCGCGCTGACCGCAACCGTCGATATCCTGAAAGCGATCGCGCAGGGCGAAGGCCCGAACCACAGCCTGCTCGCGCTGGGCTATTCGGGCTGGGGCCCGGGTCAGCTGGAATCCGAGATCGCGTCGAACGGCTGGCTCATCGTTCCCGCCAAGCCGGAACTCGTCTTCGCGGGTGACCTGGACGAGAAGTGGGAAAAGGCCCTAAACGTGATCGGGGCCAGCCTCGGTTCACTCTCGGGCTTCGTCGGCCGCGCCTGATCTAGGCGAGCCGCGTCAGCAAGGTTCCGTAATCGTCGAGTCCGCCCAGCGGGCCCATCGCCGCGACGGTTGGCCGTCCGCTGAAGATGCGTTGCGCCGCGCGGGCAACATCGTCCGGCGTCACGCCGTCG
>Ga0196963_10000909_pt1 | contig 22401 bp, 15 predicted proteins | sample S1_5metaG_FD_148600 | JGI IMG/M metagenome (GOLD analysis project Ga0196963, IMG submission 148600) | Soil microbial communities from Anza Borrego desert, Southern California, United States - S1_5 | ecosystem: Environmental > Terrestrial > Soil > Desert | place: USA: California | collected... | reverse complement strand
CGGCCTGCCCGGGCTCGACGGCAGCAAGCTGGCGGGCGACTACCAGGAGAGCATCGCCGTCGCGGCGCGCCAGGGGGCCGTGGGCTTCCGGCCGGGCGGCTATGTGCTGCCGCGCCAGGGGCCGCAACAGCTCGTCCTGCGCACGGTCAACACCGACCGGGTGTCGGTGAACATCTACCGGCTCAACGACCGCAACCTCGTGCCCCAGCTCGCCGAGGTGGGCGGCAGCCTCTACCGCTGGACGGCCGACCGGCTGCGCGAGCGCCAGGGCGAGCGGGTGTGGACCGGCACGCTGGAGACCAAGGGCCCCCGCAACCGGACGGTCGAGACCGGCCTGCCGCTCGACAAGACGGTGGGCGGCATCGCCCCCGGCGTCTATGCCGCCACCGCCGTGCCCTACCGGGAGAAGGTGCCCGGTTCGGATTTCGAGGAATACGACGACGAATACTACGATCAGCCGACCCAGTGGTTCGTCGTCACCGATCTCGGCCTCACCACCTTCCGCGGCGATGACGGGCTGACCGTCGCCGTCCGCTCGCTGGCCGACGCCACGCCGGTGGCGGGGGCTGAGCTGCGGCTCTACGCCCGCAACAACAAGGAGCTGGGCGTGGTGCGCACCGATGCGCAGGGCCTCGCCCGCTTCTTCCCCGGCCTGCTGCGCGGCGAGGGCGGCAACGCCCCGCAGGCGCTGTTCGCGCAGGGGCCGGCGGGCGACTTCGTCCATCTCGACATGGACGAGCCGGCCCTCGACCTCACCGACCGCGGCGTCTCCGGCCGCGAGCGGCCGGGCCCGATGGACGGCTTCCTCTATGCCGAGCGCGGCATTTACCGCCCCGGCGAGACCGCCGAGGTGACGGTGCTGCTGCGCGACGACCGCGCCCGCCCGGTCGGCGGCCTGCCCCTCACCGTGAAGCTGCTGCGGCCCGACGGGCGGGAGGTCAAGCGCCTCGCCCTCGCCGATGCCGGCGGCGGCGCCTACCATGCCAGCCTGCCGCTGCCGGGGGCGGGGCCGACCGGCATGTGGACGGTGGCCGCCCATCTCGACCCCGAGGGCCGGCCGGTCGGCTCGACGAGCTTCGACGTGCAGGATTTCGTGCCGCCGCGGCTGGAGGTGTCGCTGGACTCGCCGGCGCCGACGCTCGACCTGTCGGGCGGGGCGACGGTGGGCCTCAAGGCCGACTACCTCTACGGCGCGCCCGGCGCCGGCCTGCGCGGCGAGGGGACGGCGGTCATCGAGGCGGCGGCCGAGCCCTTCCCCGCCTTCAAGGATTTCCGCTTCGGCCTGGAGCAGGAGAGCTTCGAGGCGCTCCAGGTGCCGCTGGCGGAGTTCACCACCGACGAGCAGGGCCGCGCCGAACTGGCGGTGGCGCCGGAGGAGGTGCCGCAGACCACCAAGCCGCTCTCCGCCGCCATCGAGGCGCGGATCTTCGACATCGACGGCCGCGCCACCCGCGACCGGCTGACCCTGCCGGTGGCGGGCGAGCGGCCCTTCATCGGCCTGCGCAGCCGCGACGGGCTGCAGATGGAGGAGCGGCGTCCGGCGACCTTCGAGGTCGTGGCGGTGGACGGGACCGGCCGGGCGGCGGCCCAGGACGGCCTCGTCTGGCAGCTCTTCCGCGAGGATGTCGATTACAGTTGGTATCGCGAGGGCGGGCGCTGGCAGTACCGCACTCTGGTGCGCGACACGCTGGTGACCGGCGGCCGGCTGGCGGCGAAGGCCGAAGGGCCGGCGACGGTCGAGGTGCCGGGCGGCGAATGGGGGCGCTACCGCTTCGAGGTGGCGACCGCCGACGGCGCCGCGGCCTCCTCCCTGCGCTACCGGGTCGGCTATGCGGAGGGCGGCGGCGATGCCGACCGGCCCGACATGGTGGCGCTGACGCTCGACCGCCCGCACTACCTGCCGGGCGACCGGGCGCGGGTGACGATCAAGCCGCCCTTCGACGCCGAGGTGCTGGTGGTGGTGGCGGACAGCGCCGTGCGCCGGACGGAGTTCCACCGCATCGGCCGCGACGGCGCCACCATCGAGCTGGGCGTCGATGGCGACTGGACGACCGGCACCTATGTGATGGCGATGGCCTATACGCCGAGCGGCGTCCAGGGCCGCTTCCTGCCGCGCCGCGCCGTGGGCCTCGCCTGGCTGGCGACCGACCCGGCGGTGAGCCGGCTCGACGTGTCGCTCGACGCCCCGGCCGAGACCCTGCCGGAGCGCCGGGTGACGGTGCCGGTCAAGGTGGCGTCGGCCGAGGGCTGGGCCAAGACCTTCGTCACCCTCGCCGCGGTCGACGACGGCGTGCTGCAGCTCACCGACTACAAGGCGCCGGATGCCGGCGCCCACTACTACGGCAAGCGCCGCCTGGGCGTGGAGCTGCGCGACCTCTACGGGCGGCTGATCGACCCCAGCGGCGCCGTGCCGGGGGCGGTGCGCAGCGGCGGCGACGGCGACCGCCAGCTCGCCGGCCTCACCAAGCGCAGTTCGCGCGTCGTCTCGCTCTATTCCGGCATCCTGCCGGTGGGGGCGGAGGGCGTGGTTCAAGTGCCGCTCGACATCCCCGACTTCCAGGGCCGGCTGCGGCTGATGGCGGTGGCCTGGGCCGGCGCCAAGCTGGGCCGCGCCGAGGCCACCCTGCTGGTGCGCTCGCCGGTGGTGGCGGAGGCGACCCTGCCGCGCTTCCTGGCGCCGGGCGACGAGGCGCAGACCCTGGTCGACCTGCACAACCTGACCGGCCCGGCCGGCCGCTATACCGCCACCCTGACCGCCGAGGGCGCGGTGACGGTCAAGGCCGGCAAGCTGGAGTTCGGCGACCTCGCCGCCGGGGCGCGCAAATCCCTGCCGGTGACCCTGTCGGGCGACAGCGTCGGCACGGCGGTGCTGCGCCTCGCCGTCAGCGGGCCGGAGGGCACGACCCTGCAGCGGAGCTGGGACCTCACCGTGCGGCCGGCCCAGCCCTATGCGACGCAGCGCTTCGTCGGCGCCCTCAAGCCCGGCGAGCGCTTCACCGCCGGGGCCGATCTAGCGGCCGGCCTGCGGCCGGAGACGGTGAGCGCGACGCTCGGCGTCTCGACCCTGCCGAATTTCGACGTGGCGGGGATCCTGTCCGATCTCGACCGCTACCCCTATGGCTGCGCCGAGCAGACGACGAGCCGCGCCCTGCCGCTGCTCTACGTCTCCGACCTCGCCCGCAGCCTCGGCCTCGGCGACGAGGGCGGGCTGCGCCAGCGGGTGCAGGGGGCGGTGGACCGGGTGCTGGCCCGCTACCAGGGCGACGACGGCGGATTCAGCCTGTGGGGCGGAGGCGGGTACGACGACGAGGATCCCTGGCTCACCGCCTATGTGACGGACTTCCTGGCGCGGGCCAAGGCCTCGGGCTTCAACGTGCCCCAGCCGGCGCTCGACCGCGCCCAGGGCTGGCTCACCCGCTGGGTGGAGCGCAATCGCGGCACCGCCAAGCCCGACATGGTGGCCTATGCCACCGCCGTTCTGGCGCGCGGCGGCACGGCCGGCCTGCCGCTGGTGCGCGCTGTGGCGGGCGGCACCGAATGGAGCACGGCGGTCGGCCGCTCGGCCGTGGCCGATGCGCTGGCGCGGCTGGGCGACGTGCCGGGCTCGACGGCGATGCTGGGCGGCATCGACGCCAATTCGCCGCTCGCGGCGCTGGACGACCCCTATGCCACGCCGCTGCGCAACGCCGCCGTGGCGCTGGCCCTGGCGGCCGGCAATCCGGCCGCCGACGCCGACCGCGTCGCCAAGCTGTCGGACCGGCTGGGCGCGCAGATGTCGGAGGCCCGGCACCTCAGCACCCAGGAGCAGGCTTGGCTCATCCTCGCCGCCCACGCCCTGGTGCAGCGCAGCGGCGACATCGAACTGGCGGTGGACGGCAAGCCGCTGCCGGCCGGCAAGGCGCCGTTCAGCCGCAAGCTGGACCTCGCCGCGCTGCAGGCGGGGGTCACGGTCGAGAGCCGGGGCCGCGGCGCGGCGACCCGCGTGGTGACGGTGACCGGCATTCCGACCGAGCCGCTGCCGCCCGAGAGCAGCGGCTTCACCATCGAGCGGCGCTTCGTCGATGCCGCTGGCCAGCCGGTCGATCTGTCGACGCTGAAGCAGGGCGACACGGTGCATGTCGTGCTGGAGGGCCGGGCCGCCAATCCCGGCCGCCCCGCGCTGGTCGTCGACCTGCTGCCGGCCGGGCTGGAGATCGAGCCGGTGCGCCTGTTCCAGCCGGCCCGCTACGACGAGAACGGCGAGGAGGTCGCGGCCGACACCACTTGGTTCGACAATGTCGGCGATCAGGTGCATGTCGAAAACCGCGACGACCGCTTCGTCGTCGGCTTCACCACCGCCGGCGACAAGGGCGGCCGCTTCAAGGTGAGCTATGTCGCCCGCGCCACGACGCCCGGCCGGTTCATCTTGCCGGCCGCCCAGGTGGAGGACATGTACCGCCCGTCGGACTTCGCCCGCGCCGCGCCGGGCAGCCTGACGGTGGCCCCGCGCTGACGATGGGCGGCGCCCGGCCACGGCGCCTCGCCGCCGCGGCCCTGCTGGCGGCGGGGCTGGGGGCGGGGGCGCTGCTGCTGGCCGACGCCCTGGCGCCGCCGCGGCTGGAGCGCTACCGCGACACCTCCGTCCAGGTGGTGGACCGGCGGGGCGAGCTGCTGCGCGCCTTCACCGCCGGCGACGGGGTGTGGCGGCTGCCCGCCCGGCCGGCGGATGTCGATCCCCTGTTCCTCGCCATGCTGAAGGCGGTCGAGGACCGCCGCTTCGACCGCCATCCCGGCGTCGATCCCCTGGCGGTGCTGCGGGCTGGCGGCCAGGCCCTCGGGGCGGGACGGGTGGTGTCGGGCGCCTCCACCCTCTCGATGCAGGCGGCCCGGCTGCTGGAGCCGCGGCCCCGCACCCTCGGCGCCAAGCTCCATCAGGCGGCGCGGGCGCTGCAGCTGGAATGGCGGCTGGGCAAGGCGGAGGTGCTGGCCGTCTACCTCACCCTCGCGCCCTATGGCGGCAATCTCGAAGGGGTGCGGGCGGCGAGCCTCGCCTGGTTCGGCAAGGAGCCGCGCCACCTGCTGCCGGCGGAGGCGGCGCTGCTGGTGGCGCTGCCCCAGGCGCCGGGGCGGCTCGATCCCAGCCGCGACGCCGCGGCGGCGCGGGCCGCGCGCGACCGGGTGCTGGACCGCGCCGCCGCGGCCGGGCTGCTCGACGCGGCGGCGATCCAGGCCGCCAAGGCGGAGCCGGTGCCGACTGCGCGTCGGCCGCTGCCCCTGCTGGCGCCCCATCTGGCCGAGCGGATGGCGCGCGAGCGGCCGGGCGAGCGCGTCATCGCCACCACCCTCGACGCCGCCGCCCAGCGCCGGCTGGAGGCGCTGGTGCGGCGCGAGGTCGGCCGCTTCGAGCCGCAGGCCAGCATCGCCGCCCTGGCGGTCGACACCGTATCGCGCCGCGTGGTGGCGGCGGTCGGCGGGGCGGATTACTTCGCCGCCGGGCGGCAGGGGATGGTGGACCTCACCCGCGCCGTCCGCTCGCCCGGCTCGGCCCTGAAGCCCTTCATCTACGGCCTCGCCTTCGACCGGCTGATCGCCCATCCCGAGACGGTGGTGGACGACGTGCCCACCCGCTTCGGCCTGTGGGAGCCGGAGAATTTCAGCGGCGCCCATGCGGGGGAGGTGACGGCGCGCCACGCCCTCCAGCGCTCGCTCAACGTGCCGGCGGTGGTGCTGCTGGACCGGCTGGGCCCGCAGCGCTTCGACCGGGCCCTGGCCGAGGCCGGGGTGGCGATGCGGCTCGACCGTTCCCAGGAGCGCATCGGCCTCGCCGTCGCGCTCGGCGGGGTGGGGGTGACGCTGGAGGAGATGGTCACGCTTTATGCCGGCCTCGCCGATGGCGGCACGGTGCGGCCGCTGCGCCGCGGCCCGGACGCGCCGGCGGGGGAGGGGCGGCGGCTGCTCGGCCCCGCGGCGGCGTGGCAGGTGGCGGATGTGCTGCGCGGCGCGCCTCGCCCGCCCGGCTTCGCCGCGGCGGAGGACGGGGGCGGCCGCGGCATCGCCTTCAAGACCGGCACCTCCTACGGCTATCGCGACGCCTGGGCGCTCGGCTTCGACGGGCGGCACACGGTCGGGGTCTGGGTCGGGCGGGCCGACGGCACGCCCTGTCCGGCCTGCGTCGGGCTGCATGCCGCGGCGCCGGTGCTATTCCGCGCCTTCGACCTTTTGCCGCGGGAGGGCGGGTTGCGCCTGCCCGAGCCGCCGCCGGGCGTGCTCGTCGCCTCGACCGCCGCCCTGCCGCCGGCCCTGCAGCGCCTGGGCGCGACGCCCAGCGCGCAGATCGCCGGGCCCAAGGCGCGGCGGGCGCTGAGCATCACCTTCCCGGTGGACGACACGGAGGTCTGGCTCCAGCGCGACGGCGACGCCTTCGCCACCCTGCCGCTGGAGGCGCGCGGCGGGCAGCGGCCGCTGCGCTGGTTCGTCAACGGTCGCCCGCTCGCCGCCGCCGCTTGGCGCGACCGCACGGAATGGCGGCCGGACGGGCCGGGCTTCGCCACCGTCACCGCCATCGACGCCGCCGGCAACGTCGCCCATGCGGCGGTGCGGCTGACCGAGGCCGAGTAGCTACAGAATCGCCGCCCGCCACGCCGCGACCGCCGCCAGGAAGCCGAGGCGCGGCGAGGCGAGGACCGGGCGGCCGAGATCGGCCAGCAGATCGGCCGCCGGCGCCATCGAGGCCTGGGCGAGGACGATGCAATCGGCGTCGCCGGCCTCCCGCCGCGCCGCCGCGGCGATGGCGGCCTGGAATCCGGCCCGGTCGCCGGACTGGAACAGCGGCCAGGCCTCGGCGAGCAGCAGGCTGCGGAGGGCGACCCTCCGGCCGGCGGCGGCTGCGGCCTCGGCCAGCAGCGCGGTGGTCGGCTCCAGGGTGGAGGCGAGGCAGGCGACCACCAGCACGGTGTCGCCCGCCGCCGCGGCCCGCTCCGCCATGGCGCGGTCGAGCCGCAGGATCGGCGCCGGGCTGCCGTCATTGGCTGCCTCCGCCGCCGGGCCAAGGGTCGAGCAGGTGCAGAGCACCGCCCCGGCCGTGGCGGCTTCGTCCAGGAGGCGGGCGCGGAGGCGGGCGGCGAGGTCCGGCGACACCCCGCCCGCCGCCATCGCCTCGGCCAGCAGCTCGGGCGCCACGGCATGGCGCAGCGGCACCTCCGGCGCCAGGGCCGCGGCCAGGGCGTCGAAGGTGGCGATATGCGCGGCGGCGGTGTGGAGGAGGGCGAGCGGGCGCGGCCCCGGCGGGCGCCCCTCCCGCCGGGGCGGGAGGGGCGGCCGGGTCACGGCGTCACCGCGGTGGCGATCTCCCGCTTCACGCCCTGCGGCTTGCGCAGCTCGTTGAAGAGCTGCTGGGCCTGGAGGGAGGCGGGGAAGGTCGGGCGGTCGACATAGCGGCCGGCGCCCTGCTCGGTCATGAGCTGCCCCTGGGCATAGACCACCTTGCCGCGGCTGATGGTGTGGCTGGGCACGCCCTTCACCGTCATGCCCTCGAAGATGTTGAAATCGACGTTCTGGTGGTGGGTCTTGGCGCTGATCGTGCGGGTGCCGGCGGGATCCCAGACCACGAGGTCGGCATCGGCGCCGACGGCGACCATGCCCTTGCGCGGGTAGATGTTGAAGATCTTGGCGGTGTTGGCGCTGGTGATGGCGACGAACTCGCTGGGCGTCAGCCGGCCCTCGTTCACGCCGTGGTGCCACAGCACCGCCATGCGGTCCTCGATCCCGCCAGTCCCGTTCGGGATCTTGGTGAAGTTGTCCCGCCCGGCGGCCTTCTGCGGGGCGCAGAAGCAGCAATGGTCGGTCGCCGTGGTGTGGAGGTGGCCGCCCTGGAGGCCGGCCCACAGGGCCTGCTGGTGGTGCTTCGGCCGGAAGGGCGGGCTCATCACATGGGCGGCGGCGAAGGCCCAGTCCTTGTTGTAGTAGACCGATTCGTCGACGATCAGGTGGCCCGGCAGCACCTCGCCATAGACGCGCAGGCCGGCGGTGCGGGCGCGGGCGATGGCGTGGGTGGCGTCGGCGGTCGAGACGTGGACGATGTAGACCGGCGTGCCCACCAGGTCGGCGATGGCGATGGCGCGCTGCGCCGCCTCGCCCTCGACGGCGGGCGGGCGGGAGAGGGGGTGGCCCTCCGGCCCGGTGATGCCCTGGGCCAGCATCTTCTGCTGCAGCATGAACACCGCCTCGCCGTTCTCGGCATGGACGGTGGGGACGGCGCCCAGCTCCAGGCAGCGGGTGAAGCTGTGCAGCAGCACCTCGTCGTCGACCATGATGGCGTTCTTATACGCCATGAAGTGCTTGAAGGAGTTGACGCCGTGCTCGCGCGCCAGCACCCCCATCTCGTCCGCCACCTGGTCGCTCCACCAGGTGACGGCGACATGGAAGGAGTAGTCGGCGCAGGCCTTCTCCGCCCAGCCGCGCCATTGGTGGTAGGCCTCGATCAGGCTCTGCTGCGGGCCGGGGATCACGAAGTCGATGATCATCGTGCAGCCGCCGGCGAGGCCGGCCTGGGTGCCGGTGAAGAAGTCGTCCGTCGCCACGGTGCCCATGAAGGGCAGCTGCATGTGGGTGTGCGGGTCGATGCCGCCGGGCATCACGTACTGCCCCCCGGCGTCCACCACCTGGGCGCCGGCCGGCACGTCGAGATCGGCGCCGACGGCCCGGATGGTGCCGCCCTCGCAATAGACGTCGGCCTTGAACTGCTGGTCCGCCGTGACGACGGTTCCGCCGCGGATGACGATCGACATGCTGCCCCCATTGTCCGGGCGCTGGGGTGCCGCCACCGGCCCCCGGCCGCGATTTGACTATGCGGTCAGGTTACAACACGGCGGCGGCGGAGCAAGCGGATTACGGGAAATCAGCGCAGGTGGCGGTCGGCCTCCAGCGCGGTGGGGGCGAAGCCGAACAGCCCCTCCGGCCGGAAGATGAGCGTGAGGATCAGCAGGGCGAAGCTGGCGATGCCGACCGAGGCGCCGTCGATGTAGCTGGCCCACAGCGCCTCGAACAGGCCGAGCGCCACGCCCCCCGCCAGGGCGCCGAGCGGGTTGCCGAGGCCGCCCAGCACGGCGGCGGTGAGGGCATGGAAGCCCAGCGCCGTGCCCATGTAGAAGTCGCCCGTCCCGTAGAGCACCGCCACGGCGGCGCCGCTGAAGCCCGCCAGGCCGCCGCCGGCGGCGAAGCTGGCGGCGGTGACGCGCACCGTGTCGATCCCCATCAGGGCGGCGGCCCGGCCGTCGGCCACGCAGGCGCGGTAGGCGCGGCCGTGGCGGGTGCGCAGCAGGGTCCAGGCGATGGCGGCAGCGATGACGGCGGTGACCCCCAGCAGCCCCAACTCGCTCACCGGCAGCGTCACCTCGAATCCGCCGCCGGTGTAGAGCGGCAGCACGGCCGGGGCCACCGGCTGGAGGGTCAGCAGGTTCGGCGTCAGCAGGGCGCGCACGGCGTTCTGCAGGGCGATGCCGAGGAACAGCGCCGCGACGAGCGGCGCCACCGTGCCGGCCCGGCTGGCGAGGCGGCGGAAGACGAGGCGGTGGCCGGCCCAGCCATAGGCCGCGCCGATCCCGACCGCCAGCGCCGCCACCGGCGGCAGCCACAGCAGCGGCGGCAGGGCGAGGCCGAAGAGCGGCGCCAGCATGAGGGTCGCCATGCCGCCGATCATCAGGATCTCGGCGAAGGCGAGGTTGACGATGGCGGTGGCGCCGTAGACGAGGCTGATCGCCAGGGCGAGAAGGGCGTAGAGCCCGCCGATGGTCAGCCCGTCGAGCACCCGCTGCGCCAGCAGCGCCGCCTGGAAGCCGGCGGGCTCGGGCGCGGCCTCCGCCTCGGGCGCGGCGATGGGCAGGTCCAGTTCGCGCTGGAGCAGGTAGAGCGCCGTCTCGCGCAGCGGCGCGCCGTCGACCGTCACCCCCAGCAGCACGTCGCGCCGGGCGCCGTAGGCGGCGTCGGCGAAGCGGCAGGCCAGCACGCGGCCCTCGCCCCGCGCCTCCACCACCCGCTCGCCGGCGGCGCGGGTCTCGACCGCGGCGGTGTCCGACACCACGGCGCCGAAGACCCGGCCGCAGATGCGCGCCTGCTCCGGATCGGTGCAGCCGAGCAGCAGGGCGCCGAGCAGGGCGAGGAGGAGGAGGGCCGGGCGGATCACGGCCGCATCATCGGCGACGGTCGTTGGCCTGTCAAAGCCCGGCCTGCTAACGTCGGGCACGGCAAGGGAGGCGGATATGCGGTTGTGGTGGGCGAGTCTGGGGGCGGTTCTGGCGGCCGGCGCGGCGGGGGCCGAGCCGGCGGCGCTGCCCTCGGCCGTGGCGGCGCAGATCGCGCCCCAGGCGGGGGAGGCGGGGCTGCTGCTGAGCTGCGCGGCGGGCGAGGACGGCTACCGCACCCTCTGGCTCACCCTGGCGCCCGGCCGGGCGGCGGCCCGGGAGATGCCCTTCGTCGCCAGCCCGCAGAAGGAGGGGTTCCGCTATCTGGGCGTCGCCGCCGCGCCGGAGCGGTCGCTGGACTTCAAGGAGGAGGACGGCTCCGAGCACAGCTTCTCGATCTCGCTCAAGGGCGTCTGGGCCGGGCGCGACCCGGCCGCCGCCAGGGCCGCCCTGGAGAAGACACTTGCCGACGAATCGGCGGCGGCGTTCGAGAAGCTGCAGGCGCTGCGCCAGGCCGGCCAGACCGAGGAGCTGGAGTCGCTATGGCGCCGCGAATCGATCCGCTTCGTCGGCGACGGCGTGCTGAGCCTCCACCACCATGTCGGCTCCTATGTCTACGGCACCGCCCATCCCAACCACGGCGAGTTCTGGGGCACCTATCCCTTCACCGCCGCCAAGCCCCCGGCGCGCAACGTGAAGCCGATGGCGCTGACCGACATCCTGCCCGGCGCCGACCTGAAGGCCATCGCCGCGGCGCAGACGAAGGCGGCGCGGGCGGGGCAGTTCCTCGACTCGCCCTCCGACGACCCCGCCGATGCCGAACTGCTGGCGGCCGATTTCGCCGAGGTGGCGATCGAGCCCAAGGCGGGCGGCTTCGTCCTCGCCCAGCGCGAGGGCCGCACCCGGGTGCTCGCCCTGGCGCCGGTGGAGGCGAGCTATGCCGCCTCCGGCGACTACGAGCTGCTGGCCGCCGCCGATGCCGGCCCGGCCCCCAAATCCGCCGCGCCCTATAACGAGTTCAAGCTGTCCTGGGCCTCGGTGCGCCAGGCTTGGCCCAATGTCCAGGACGCCTTCCTCGCCCCCGGCGACCGCGCCCTGGCGGTGCTGGCCGGCGGGACGGTGACGCTCTACGAGGGCGCCGGCGGCGCCCGCCTGTGGCGCGGCGCCTTCCCCTGTGACCGGGTGGTGGCGGCCAATTGGGCCACCGGCAAGGCCGTGGCGCGGTGGACCGCCGAGTTCGACCGGCTGCGGTGAGACATGCAACGCGCCGGATCGTGTTTCACCCGGCTAAGCCTTTGATTTCGCTGTATCCGCCTGGAACAGGTGAAACATCGATGTTTCATCCCGGCCGTCGTTTGAAACATCGGTGGAACGCGGGTGAAACACCGCGGGGATCGCTCTGCGCTTCTGGGGTTGGCGGGGCTGCGGCGCGGCCGGAGTCGCGCCCGATATAGGACACTGAGCCTATCTTAGAACGCCCCGCCGGTCAAACTCCGCCGCTATCCCGCCGCCGCGAAGCCGCCCAGCGCGGCGCGGCTCTCCGCCTCCGCCCTGCGCAGGCCGATATCGTCGAGCCACAGCGTCGGGTCGTCGAGCGGGGTGAGGGGCGGGAGCAGGGGGTTGGGGATGTCGAAGACCAGGCGGCGCGACAGCCCGGCCTCGACGAACATCCGCTGATGGGTGCGGTAGCCGGTGAACAGGGCGGTGAAGCTGCCATCCGCCAGGGCGAGCCGCAGCCCGCGCTCGATCCGGTCGGCCAGGGCGGCGTTGTGGCGGCCGACGAAGAAGTAGATCGGCAGGGGGTAGCGCAGGGCGAGGTTCGGCTCCACCACCAGCTCGGGATGGTCGAGCTGGCGGATCGGCAGCTCCTGGAAGGGCTCCGGCGCGCCGCGGGGGAAGAAGTCGCAGCGCCGCTCCCGCACCAGGCGGAACAGCGCCTCGTAGTCCCAGGAGGTCACGGGGTCGAAGCCGGCGGCGCGCAGGATCTCCACATCCGGCCAGTCGGTGCCGGCGCAGGGGCGCAGGCGGAGCAGGTCGTCGAGCGTCCGCACCTCGGCGAAGAGCGGCAGGGCGGCGCGGTGGACGATGAACAGGCGGAAGCCGAGAAGCCCGCGCATCAGGGGGATGCGCACCGGGATCAGCCGCCGCTCCAGCTCGGCCGTGCTGGCGAAGGAGCCGACATCGATCCGCCCCCAGCGCCGCGTCAGCGCCTGGGCGACCTTCGACTGGGTGTAGCCCAGTTCGATCGGCTCGGCCACGGCCGGGCCGTCGGTCGCCGCCGTCTTGGCCAGCGCCAGCTCCAGCACCCGGGCGAAATAGTCCGACCGGTCGTCGTCGGCGGTTTCGGCCAGGTGGTACACCACCCGCTGCACCCCGCCGCCTGTCAGGCGTTTCCAGATCGTCACGACTCACACGCTTGGCTCGGACTAAGCCGTACGATGATACATCGAATGCTAGCCTATTGTCTCAGCGATAGCGGCGCCCTGCCACTCATTGCCGGCCTGTCGATAGGTTCGCCGCTGCGACGCCCAGATCGAAGCGCGAGGGCGGGCGGGCGCCTCGGTCGCGAGGTTCTTGCCGCCCGGACAATAGGTCCTTGAGCCCTTCACCTTTGGTGCCAAGATGGAGCAGTACGTTGAAATGACGTACGAAATAAATCCGAGAACAGGCGACATGGTGCTGCGCTCATCCAAGACCGCCGATGTGAAGAATATCAATGGGGTGAAATATGGTGTCACGGACAACGGCGCTGTTGTCGGCGAACACACGACACTAACGAAGACCGAGGCTGCAATCCGCAGCGGTATCGCCGATAATCGGGCGACGAATTCATCGGCGAACGCGTTCGGGCGAACTTACGGCGTCTCGGCCGAAGGTGGGATGCGCAACGGCGCAGGGACACTGACTCATGATGAGGCTGCCAGACGGATAGCGCTTTCCGATCGGCGCGGCGGTTCCGATGGCGCCGGCAGGGGTGGGCCGCAGAAAGAAAAATCGACCGGCAGGTTGGCCGGACCGGTTTGAGCTTGGCAGAACTGGCCTTCCCCTTTACGGCCCGGGCCGGAAGCCTGAGAGCAAGAGAGAGAAATGAGGACGTTGTACATCATGTTGCTGCTGACCGCGCTCTGCGCGGTCGGCCTATTCGCGCCGCTGATCAGGATAAACCTCGTATGCGGGGATCATCTGAAGTACCCGTATATCACTTACAGCGCCACCTCCCAGGAAGTCCTGTACGCAGCGTTCCTGGAGGGGCTGGATGGGGTCAGCATCTGGTACCTCAAGGGACGGTACCCGTCGGTCATGGTGTCCCTCTATGACTGGATGGATGCCGATATGGTGTTCAGCGCGATCCTAAAGACGAAGCCCATATTGAAGGAGTGGGGACAGCCGGAGGACGCGCCTGTCTTGAAATGCGACCTCGAGGTGGCTTAGGGCCAGCGCCATGGGCGTCGACTGGCCGAAGGCGATGGATCGGCAACGACAGTTAGCTCTACAGATAATCTGCCTATATCGGATTCTGCTATTTCGATTGCCCTCTAGAACTATCGGAACCCTGCCCTAATCGCTCGGCAGCCCGCACGCCCGCAGCGCAAAGGTCACGACCGCCGCCACCGCCTCGTCGAAGCCCGAATCGTCCAGCGGGTCGCGGCCCAGCACGGCCTTCACCTGGATGTCGAAATCGGCATAGGTCTGGGTCATCGCCCAGATGGCGAAGAACAGGTGGGGCGGGTCGACCGGGGCGATGCGGCCCTCGGCGATCCATTGGCGGATGACGACGCTGCGCGCCTCGACCGTCTGGCGCACGTCCTGGGCCAGGAAATCCCAGGCCTGGGGCGCGCCGTGCAGCAGCTCGGTGGCGAAGAGCTTGGAGGCGTGGGGCCGCAGCCGCGAATAGCCCATCTTGGCGCGGACGTATTCGGCGATGGCCTCGGCCGGGTCGCGCTCGGGCGTCAGCACGTCGGTGCTGTGCAGCCACAGCTCCAGGATGTTGGCGAGGACGGCGCGGTACAGCCCCTCCTTGGTGCCGAAATAATAGTGCAGGTTGGCCTTGGGCAGGCCGGCCGCCGCGGCGATGGCCGCCATGCTGGCGCCGCCGAAGCCCTGTTCGGCGAAGACCCGCTCCGCCGCCTCGAGGATGCGCTGCTCGCTCGCCTGGCGCGGCCGGCTGGGGGCGCGGCCGGGCGGGCCGCCGCGGGCTTCGGCCTGGCCGGCGGCGCTGTCGGGCGGGTCGCTGTGTTGCAGGGTCATTACGGAAATCTTGATCGTTTGGTCAAATCTGCCATACTCGGACGAAAGAGTACGTCAGTGCCGGTCGTCGAAAAAGCAATCTCTTTGCGGGAGAGGACCTTCATGTCGGGCCAACCGGATATCGCGGCAGGTCGCCTGCCAGGGGCGGAGATCGCCGCCAATTTCGACGATGTGCACCCGCCGCTCAGCCGCCAGCAGGCGCTGGTCGAGGCGAGCCGGTGCTATTTCTGCTACGACGCGCCGTGCCAGGAGGCCTGCCCCACCGGCATCGACGTGCCGCGCTTCATCCGCGGCATCCAGAGCGACAATGTGAAGGGCGCGGCCACCACCATCCTGGAGGCCAACATCTTCGGCGGCATGTGCGCCCGCGTCTGCCCGACCGAGATCCTGTGCGAGGACGCCTGCGTGCGCAACACGCAGGAGGCGAAGCCGGTGAACATCGGCGCCCTGCAGCGCTATGCGACCGACTACCTGTTCGACCGCGGCATCCAGCCCTTCCAGCGCGCCCCCGCCACCGGCAAGACCGTGGCTGTGGTGGGCGGCGGCCCGGCCGGCATGGCCTGCGCCCACCGCCTGGCCCTGATGGGGCATGCGGTGACGGTGTTCGAGGCGCGGGAGAAGCTGGGCGGCCTCAACGAATACGGCATCGCCGCCTACAAGGTGCCGCACGACTTCGCCCAGCGCGAGATCGAGTTCATCCTGTCGCTGGGCGGCATCGAGGTGCAGACCGGCAAGGCGCTGGGCCGCGACATCACCCTGACGGCGCTGCGCAAGTCGTTCGACGCCGTGTTCCTCGGCATGGGCCTGGGCGGCGTCAACGCCCTGGCGCTGGAGGGCGAGGCGATGGAGGGCGTGGTGAGCGCCGTCGACTACATCGCCAAGCTGCGCCAGGCGCCGGACAAGGCGGCCCTGCCGGTCGGCCGCAAGGTGATCGTCATCGGCGGCGGCAACACCGCCATCGACGTGGCGGTGCAGAGCAAGCGCCTGGGCGCGGAGGACGTCACCATCGTCTACCGCCGCGGGCCGGAGCAGATGTCCGCCACCTGGGTGGAGCAGGAATTCGCCCAGACCGAGGGCGTGCGGATCAAGCACTGGGCCATGCCGCGCCGGCTGATCGGCTGGCAGGGCCATGTGAAGGAGGTGGAGTTCGAATACACCCAGCTCGACGCCGACGGGCGCCTGGTGGGGACGGGCGACACCTTCACCCTCTTCGCCGACACGGTGTTCCGCGCCATCGGCCAGACCTTCGTGGCCGATCCGGTGCGCAGCGACGCCCAGGAGCCGCTGGAGCTGAAGGGCGGCCGCATCGCGGTGAACGCCGATTACGAGACCTCGCTGGACCGCGTCTTCGCCGGGGGCGACTGCGTGGTGTCCGGCATCGACCTGACGGTCAGCGCGGTGGAGGAGGGCAAGCGCGCCGCCCACGCCATCGACCGCCGCCTGCGCGCCTGAGGAGGGCTGCAACCATGGCCGACATCCGCTCCAACTTCATCGGCATCAAGTCGCCGAACCCGTTCTGGCTGGCCTCGGCGCCGCCGACCGACAAGGCCTACAACGTCGTCCGCGCCTTCAAGGCGGGCTGGGGCGGCGTGGTGTGGAAGACGCTCGGCGAGGACCCGCCGGTGGTCAATGTCAGCTCGCGCTACGGCGCCATCAGCTACAACGGCACCCGCGTCGCCGGCTTCAACAACATCGAGCTGATCTCCGACCGGCCGCTGGAGGTGAACCTCCAGGAGATCAAGGAGGTCAAGCGCGACTTCCCCGACCGGGCGATGATCGTCTCGCTGATGGTGCCCTGCACCGAGGACAGCTGGAAGGCCATCCTGAAGCGGGTCGAGGACACCGATGCAGACGGCATCGAGCTGAATTTCGGCTGCCCGCACGGCATGATCGAACGCGGCATGGGCGCGGCGGTCGGCCAAGTGCCGGAATATGTCGAGATGGTCACCCGCTGGTGCAAGCAGCACAGCCGCATGCCGGTGATCGTCAAGCTGACGCCGAACATCACCAACATCCTGGGCCCGGCCCGCGCCGCCAAGCGCGGCGGCGCCGACGCGGTGAGCCTCATCAACACCATCCAGTCGATCTGCGAGGTCGATCTGGACGCCATGGCGCCGACCCCGGTGGTGGACGGCCGCGGCACCCATGGCGGCTATTGCGGCCCGGCGGTGAAGCCCATCGCCATGCGCATGGTGGCGGACATCGCCCGCGACCCCGAATGCCAGGGCATGGCGATCTCGGGCATCGGCGGCATCGGCACCTGGCGCGACGCGGCCGAGTTCGGGGCGCTGGGAGCCAGCACCTTCCAGGTCTGCACCGCGGCGATGCACAAGGGCTTCAAGATCGTCGAAGACATGGCCACCGGCCTGTCCAACTGGATGGACGAGAAGGGCTACGCCTCGATCCGCGACTTCACCGGCAAGGCCATCCCGAACTACGTCCATTGGGAAGACCTCAACCTCGACTACAAGATCGTTGCGCATATCGACCAGGACCTCTGCATCAAGTGCGGCCTGTGCCACATCGCCTGCGAGGACACCTCCCACCAGTCGATCGCCGCGCTCAAGGACGGCACGGCGCGGAAGTACGAGATCATCGAGGCCGAATGCGTGGGCTGCAACCTTTGCGCCCATGTCTGCCCCGTCGACCACTGCATCACCATGCAGCGCCGCGACGACGGCTCCTCCTACCGGAACTGGAAGGTGCATCCGAACAACCCGATGCGGCAGCAGGCGGCGGAGTGACCCCCGGCCCCCTCCCGCCCGGCGCGGGAGGGGGCGCCCGCTTGAACGGCATGGCGCTTCGTTGAGCATTTGGTAACCTGACTGCCTGCGCGGCAGGCGCGACGCAACAGAAGAGAGGGGCCGTTCAACGCCTTGCGCGCTGGCACGGGCGTTGCGAGTCCTCCCGACACCGAACAGAGGACGGCATGCACAACCTCCATATCGACAGCGAGCGCCTGTGGGGCACCCTGATGGAGACGGCCCGGATCGGCGGGACGGCCAAGGGCGGCATCTGCCGGCTCACGCTGACCGACCTGGACCGCGAGGTGCGCGACTGGTTCCGGGCGCGGTGCGAGGCCCTGGGCTGCACCGTGACGCTGGACGAGATGGGCAACATGTTCGCCCGCAGGCCGGGCCGCAACAACGCCCTGCCGCCCATCGCCATCGGCAGCCACCTCGACACCCAGCCGACCGGCGGCAAGTTCGACGGCGTGCTGGGCGTGCTGGCGGGGCTGGAGGTGCTGAGCACGCTGCATGCCGCCGGCTACGAGACCAACGCCCCCATCGAGGTCATCAACTGGACCAACGAGGAGGGCAGCCGCTTCGCCCCCGCCATGTTGGCCTCCGGCGTCTTCGCCGGGGTCTTCACCCGCGATTTCGCCGACAGCCGCGAGGACCGCCAGGGCCTGAAGTTCGGCGACGAGCTGGACCGCATCGGCTACCGAGGCACGGAGCGCTGCGGCGACCGCCGGCTGGGCGCCTTCTTCGAGCTGCACATCGAGCAGGGGCCGATCCTCGAGGCGGAGGAGAAGACCATCGGCATCGTCACCGGCGTCCAGGGCATGCGCTGGTACGAGGTGACGGTGACCGGCCAGGAGGCCCATACCGGCTCGACCCCCATGCATCTGCGCCGCAACGCCCTGGTGGGGGCGGCACGGCTGGTCGAGCGGGTGAACGCCATCGCGCTGGAGCACGCGCCGCTCGCCGTCGGCACGGTCGGCCTCGTCGAGGTGAAGCCGAACAGCCGCAACGTCATCCCCGGCGAGGTCTTCTTCACCGTCGATTTCCGCCATCCGGACGATTCGGTGCTCGACCGGATGGAGGCGGCGCTGGAGCGGTCGCTCGGCGAGATCTGCGAGCCGCTGAAGCTTCAGGTCGCGCATAAGCGCATCTGGGATTCGCCGGCGGTGCGCTTCGATGCCGGCTGCGTCGAGGCGGTGCGCCACGCGGCGGCGGAGGCGGGGTTCCCGGCGCGGGAGATCGTCTCCGGCGCCGGCCACGACGCCGCCTACATCGCCCGCGTTGCGCCGACCGCCATGATCTTCGTGCCCTGCGACGGCGGCATCAGCCATAACGAGGCGGAGAAACGCAGCCAGGATCAATGCGCGGCCGGCGCCCAGGTGCTGCTGCGCGCCGTGCTGGAATACGACCGCAGACTGGGCGAAACCCGATGACCGTGATGCCCTTCCAGCGCCCCGGCGAGAAGAACGGCCAGGCCCCCGGCACCGCGCCGGTGGTGATCGAGGCGCGCGACCTCGGCCTCGTCTACCAGACCCCCGACGCGCCGGTGACGGCGCTGGAGGGGGTGAACCTCACCGTCCGCCGAGGCGATTTCGTCTCGCTGATCGGCCCGTCGGGCTGCGGCAAGACCACCCTGCTGCGCATCGTCGCCGATCTGGTGCAGGCCACCTCCGGCTCCATCGCCATCAACGGCATGACCCCGCAGGAGGCTCGCCGGAAGCGGGCCTACGGCTATGTCTTCCAGGCGCCGGCCCTCTATCCATGGCGCAACGTCGTGCGCAACGTGATGCTGCCGCTGGAGATCATGGGGGTGCCGGCCGAGGAGCGCCGCCAGCGGGCGGAGCGGGCGCTGAAGGTGGTGGGGCTGGAGCAGTTCCAGAAGAAGTTCCCCTGGCAGCTCTCCGGCGGCATGCAGCAGCGCGTCTCCATCGCCCGCTCGCTGAGCTTCGACCCCGACCTGCTGCTGATGGACGAGCCCTTCGGCGCGCTCGACGAGATCACGCGCGACAACCTCAACGTCCACCTGTCGCGGCTCTGGGCCGAGACGGACAAGACCGTGATCTTCGTCACCCATTCCATCCCGGAGGCGGTGTTCCTGTCCTCGCGCATCGTCGTCATGTCGCCGCGGCCGGGGCGCATCCTGGAGGTGATCGACTGCGACCTGCCGCGCCAGCGGGCGCTGGACCTGCGCGAGACGCCGGAATTCCTCGACATCGCCCACCGCGTGCGGGTGGCCCTGCGCAAGGGCCATTCCTACGAGGAGGAGGGCCACTGATGCCCGCCGCCCTCAGCCGCCGCCGGGAGGGCGCGCGGCCATGACCGCCCTCGACACCCTCCATCCCGCCCGCCCCACGCTGTGGGGCCGCCTGTCGGGCGGCCATGCCGTGCCGGTGCTCACCGTGCTGCTGGCGGTGCTGGCCCTGTGGTACGCCGCGGCGGTGTGGATGAACGCGCCGCAGATCCGCGACGAGGCGGCGCGCAACAATGTGGAGCTGTCCACCGCCGAACTGGTCGGCCGCGCCTATGCGATGGAGCGGCCGGTGCTGCCGGCGCCGCACCAGATCGCCTCCGAGCTGTGGCGGACGACGGTGGCGATGGCGCCGACCTCCAAGCGCAGCCTCGTCTACCACGCCTGGGTGACGGTCTCCGCCACCCTGGCGGGCTTCGCCATCGGCGCCGTGCTGGGCGTGGTGCTGGCGGTGGGGATCGTCCACAGCCGGGTGCTCGACCGCTCGCTGATGCCCTGGATCATCGCCTCGCAGACCATCCCGATCCTCGCCATCGCGCCGATGATCGTCGTGGTGCTGGGCAATATCGGCTTCACCGGCGTGCTGCCCAAGGCGGTGATCTCGGCCTATCTGAGCTTCTTCCCCATCACCATCGGCATGGTAAAGGGGCTGCGCTCGCCGGACCCGATCCAGCGCGAGCTGCTGCACACCTACAACGCCACCGAATCGCAGGCCTTCTTCAAGCTGCGCTGGCCGGCCTCGGTGTCCTTCCTCTTCCCCAGCTTCAAGGTGGCCATCGCCCTGTCGCTGGTCGGCGCCATTGTCGGCGAGCTGCCGACCGGGGCGGCGGCCGGCATCGGGGCGCGGCTGCTGAGCGGCTCCTATTACGGGCAGACGGTGCAGATCTGGTCGGCGCTCTTCATGGCGGCGTTCCTCGCCATGCTGGCCATCGCCCTGGTGGCGCTGGCCGAGCGGGCGGTGGCCCTGGGGCGGGGAGGGCGGCTGTGACGGCGCGCGGCAATCTCGGCGATCCCCTGCGCCGCGGCGCCGTCGGCCTGATGGCGGCGGTGCTGATCGGCGCGCTGGTGGCGCAATACGTCCATCGCGGGCTCGACTTCTACAACTCCACCGGCCTGCTGGCCGCGGTCTGCCTGATCGTCGTGGCGGGCGCCGCCGTGGCGATGGGGGCGCTGGCGCGGTTCGACCATTGGGCGGCCCGCCTCGCCGTGCCGCTGCTGTTCGGGCTGCTGCTGCTCTGGGCCTGGGAGGTGGCGGTCGTCGGCTTCCAGGTGCCGCGGGTGCTGCTGCCGGCGCCGAGCCAGATCGGCCGCGTGCTGGCCGAGCGGTGGGACACGCTGGCCCTCGACTTCCACCAGACCTTCATCCGCTCGGTGATCCCCGGCTACGTGATGGGCTGCGGCGCCGGCTTCCTGACCGCCATCGCCATCGACCGCTCGCCCTTCCTCCAACGCGGCCTGCTGCCGCTCGGCAGCCTGGTGAGCGCCATGCCGATCGTCGGCATCGCGCCGATCATGGTGATGTGGTTCGGCTTCGACTGGCAGTCGAAGGCGGCGGTGATCGTGGTGATGACCTTCTTCCCCATGCTGGTCAACACCCTGGCCGGGCTGCAGGCGGCGGGCTCGATGGAGCGCGACCTGATGCACTCCTACGCCGCCAGCTATCCGCAGACCCTGACGAAGCTGCGCCTGCCGGGCGCCTTGCCCTTCGTCTTCAATGCCCTCAAGCTGAATTCCACCCTTGCCCTGATCGGCGGCATCGTCGCCGAGTTCTTCGGCACGCCGATCCAGGGCATGGGCTTCCGCATCTCGACCGAGGTGGCGCGCATGAACGTCGATGTGGTGTGGGCGACCATCGCGGTCGCGGCCGTCGCCGGATCGGCCTTCTTCGGCGCGCTGGCGGCGGTGGAGCGCGGCCTGACCTTCTGGCACCCGTCCTTCCGGCGGGGCTGAGGACCAAAACCGAACGAACGAACAGGGAGAGCACTCGATGAAACGGATTGCAGCGTGGGCTCTGGGAGGTTTGGTCGCGGCGGGCTTCGCCACGTCGGCGCAGGCCGCCGATGCGGTGAACCTGCAGCTCAAATGGGTCACGCAGGCCCAATTCGCCGGCTACTACGTCGCGCAGGAGAAGGGCTTCTACAAGGAGGCCAACCTCGACGTGACGATCAAGCCGGGCGGGCCGGACATCAGCCCCGCCCAGGTGCTGGCGGCCGGCGGCGCCGACGTGATCGTCAACTGGATGCCGGAGGCCCTGGCGGCGCGCGAGAAGGGCGTGCCGCTCGTCAACATCGCCCAGGTCTTCGACAAGTCGGGCATGATGCTGACCTGCCGCAACGACGCCAATGTGAAGACCCCGCAGGACTTCAAGGGCAAGACGCTGGGCGTCTGGTTCGCCGGCAACGAGTACCCCTTCCTGTCCTGGATGGACAAGCTGGGCTACAAGACCGACGGCGCCAATGCCGATGTGACGGTGCTGAAGCAGGGCTTCAACGTCGATCCGCTGCTGCAGAAGCAGGCGGCCTGCATCTCGACCATGACCTATAACGAATACGGCCAGGTGCTCGACGCCGGGCTGAAGCCCTCCGACCTGACCGTCTTCAAATACGAGGACCAGGGCGTGGCGACGCTGGAGGACGGCCTCTACGCCCTCGAATCCAGCATCAAGGACCCGAAGAAGGCCGATGTCCTGGCCCGCTTCGTCAAGGCCTCGATGAAGGGCTGGGACTATGCGGTGAAGAACCCGGACGAGGCGGCGATGATCGTCCTGGAGAACGACGCCACCGGCGCCCAGACCGAGGCCCACCAGAAGCGGATGGCCGGCGAGATCGCCAAGCTGATCACCAACCCCACCGGCAAGGGCATCGGCTACCTCGACCCCGCCGCCTTCGACCGCACGGTCAATGTGCTGATGGGGGGGAAGTCGGCGCCGGTCATCACCAAGAAGCCGGAAGGCGCCTACACGCACGACATCTTCAACAAGGCGATGGGGATGTGATCCCGCGCC
>Ga0196963_10000908_pt1 | contig 22401 bp, 25 predicted proteins | sample S1_5metaG_FD_148600 | JGI IMG/M metagenome (GOLD analysis project Ga0196963, IMG submission 148600) | Soil microbial communities from Anza Borrego desert, Southern California, United States - S1_5 | ecosystem: Environmental > Terrestrial > Soil > Desert | place: USA: California | collected... | reverse complement strand
TGCGCGAAGACGGGCATGTGTCCGAACGTCGTCATGCGGCTACTCCTCGACGTCAAACCGGGGCTTCGGCCGCCCCATGTGGATGTGGACCACCGCGGCCCTCACGGCCTGCAGCTCGCGGGGGTCGGGCGTCTTGCCGCTCTCCGAGCGGGCCACGAACAGGTCGCACCACTCGATCGCCGTGAAGTCCAGCGTGGTGTGCGGGGTGGGGATCTCGCCCTCCCCTCGCTTCTCGGGCCAGAATTCGAAGCGCATTCCGCCGTCCGGCAGCTCGCACCACGTCACCCCGGCCTTGCCGTCCAGTCGGTGCCTCTGGCCGTCGCTCATTCGGACCTCTCAGCGCGGGCGCATCAGGAGCGCCCGCAGTTGCTTGCACCGATCGCAGTGCCCGAAGCCGTAGCGGACGTTCCGCTTGATCCGCACCGTCCCGCCACAGGTGCAGGGGCGATAGGCGATGTTCCGTGACGTGGGGACAGGGGCCGGCCTCGGCACTTAGTTCTTGGCGTCCTTGGCCTGCTCCACGAGGGCGCGCATCGCCTCCGCGCTGAGGTTCTTCGCCTTGCCGCGCGAGGACGTGTAACCGAGCTGGGAGAGAACGGCGACCACGAGGCCGGCGATCTGCACAGCCGCGCCGTTCGAGCTGAGCGCGGCGACGAGCCCGGCGCCCTGGGCCAGGAGGGACAGCCAAAACTCCGACGTCTTCCAGCCGGGCTTCACGCCATCGAGGCGCGTCTTGATGTTCACCAGCACGTTGCTCACCGAATCAGCCATTGGCTCTCCTATGGGGGCGGCGGAGAGGGCCTCGCCCCCACCGCGCGCGCCGTCTCGAACAGGGTTCGCTTGATCCACTCGATGTCCGTCTCCAGCGCCGTTAGCCGCAGCTCGTGGGCGTGGAGCTCAGTCACCGTCCCGCCGTGGGAGGCCGCGGAGGCGTGCTCAGCGATCACCCGCTCCACCTCGGACACCGTGGCCAGGGCGTCGATCCGCCGGGTCATGCTCACCGAGAAGACGATGAGCACCACCAGCGAGCTGCCGAGCACCTTGGCCGAGGTGACGAAGGCGACGAGCCGCGCAAGCGGCCCCTTCTGGTCGCTGCTGGCCTCGGACATCGCTAACTGCTCCTAGGTTCGTAGCGCTGAGACTAATGCGTCACTCTGACGCTCAGACCGCGTGCTGGTACAGGACGACATTCTCCAGCGTTCCCGCCGTGGTGCCGTCGCTGGTGAGGTAGGCAATATCCACCTTGTCGTAGGCGCTGGCCGTCGAGAGAGTGAAGCTGGACGTGGAGTACCAGCCCGCGGCACCGTTGATGTTGATGTCGGCGGAACCCGCGTCGCCGGTGAGCCGGATGATCACGTTCCCCGATCCCGCAGTCCGAGAGCCGTAGGCATACGCCATCGTCTTGACCGTGTTCGTCCAGGCGACGTTGTTCATGTACGTCCCGCGGAACTGCGCCGGGCACGGGATCCCGGCCGTGGTCGAGCTGCGCGCCCCGGTCGAGCCGTCGAACAGGTTCGTGTAGCTCGTCCCAGCCGCGATGGTGACGGAGCCGCCGGTGGCCCCGTCGTTCGCGCTCCAGTTGATGTGGTGCGCCCGGTGGTTCTTCGCGATCTCGTACGCGTAGAACGCCATCCCGGTGGCGTCGTCCAGTTCGTTGTCGGTGATCTGCCCCCGGGTCTTCAGCCGGCCGTTCTGTAGCCTGGCGTCGGTGCCGTCAACGAGAACGGTGCGGGGCTTCTCGTACAGGTAGCAGCCCACGATCCGCGCGCCCCCGCGGGACATGATCGCGAAGTCGATGTCCGAGCGGCTGGTCAGCGCGTACTCCGCGCGCATGACCGAGACCACGGACATGTTCGTGGCGTAGGCCGCGGAGCCGCCGTAGTTGTGCTCCGTCACCCCGGTGTTGACGTCGGCGGCATCGGAGCCCCCGATCTGCACCTTCCAGGAGCAGGTCTGCCCCACGGCACCGTGCCACGGCGGGGCCACGTGGACCTCCACCACCAGGCGAGAGCGGGCAAAGCCGGAACGGAAGCGGGTGCGGTAGATCGTGGCGAAGCCAACGATGTTGTCGGTGTCCTCGCCGGGCCGGACCGTCCAGCCGGGGATGATCACCCGCCGCATGGCGTGGATGTGGTTGATGGCCCGTGCGAGCGCCTTCGCAAAGGGGCCGTGCGCCTGCTGGCCGTTGCGGCAATAGTGGGACGCCACAACACCGGCGAACGTCACCGGGACCCATTCGGTTGCTGGACTCGCCACGTTACACCGTCACGTCGATGGGGTCGAACCAGGCCGAGACGATGCGGAGCCGGTCGCCGTTCGTCGGCGCGGCCGCGTCGTTCTTCGCCTCGAGCGTCACGTAGCAGTTGCCGTCAGGGCCGGGGAGCACGGTGAGCGTGCCTTCCACCCAGTCATACGTGTTGGCCGTGCGGGTGGACGTCGCCTGGTTTTTGTCGTTGGGGAACGTCATCGTCAGCGCGTTCGGTCCCGTCCCCGCTCCGGTAGGCATGGTCGCCGTTGCCGTCCAGCGCCAGCTTGCCGTGTCGGCGCCCCCGGGTCCCTGGACGAGCATCCGGTATCGGAGCGTTGTCGCCTGCGGCGGGCAGCGGACCAGCCACATGCGGATCAGTTCGTAGCTGTTGGAGCTCGACGTGACGTAGGTGGTGAAGCCGTAGCTGATCGGGTGCTGGTTCGTGATGTAGGCCACCGCGTTGTTCACGAAGTCGGCCATGTCCCGAAGGAACCAGGGGCCCAGTGAGTAGCCCTCGTCCGTCAGCCCACGCGTGTCCTTGAAGCGGCGCGTGGGGACAACCACCGTGTCCGTCTCGTCGTTGTCCGCCTTGTTGGCCCCCCAGAGCTGGTTTTTGTCGGTGGCGTTGATCTTGCCGTCCGAGTCATCTCCAACCCAGACGCCGATCGCCTTCTGCGCCGTGGTCGCGTTGGCGTAGATGTCATACGTGACGTAGTAGCGCTTGGCGCTGTCGAACGCCGGGGACGAGAGCGTAGAAGACAACGTGAGGCGGGACCCGCTGATCGCCGTGATGGTCCTGCTCCACGTTGTGGTGGTCTGCCCGTCGTCGATCGCGAAGATGCGGATGACGTCGTTCTGGGCAAAGTTCGAGGCGTCCACCGCCTCGCCGCTCAGGCTGAACTCGTGATCGCGCAGGTGGAGGTACGGACCCAGCGAGTCGTATCCGAAGTCGCCGCGCGAGTAGTCGAGCATCCCGGTCGGCGCCCAGCTCTGGACCGTGGGCGGGATGAGCAGCGTCACCTGCCCCTCGCACGTCGCCGGGTCGTAGGAGTGGGCCACGATCCACGCGCGCGTGGCGTTGTAGCCGTAGTCCCCGGTGGTCTGGTTCGGGGCGTCGTCGTCGGTCAGCGCAACGATGTCGCCCACGCTCGCCGATGCCAGGCTGGGCCCGATCGAGCGGGTGAGCAGGCGCATCGCGTTGCCGAAGAACGCGATGATGTCGGCGCCGGTCCCGTCCGCCCACGCCTTCACGCGGGACAGGTCGGTGTCGTAGAGGTTCGGGCATTCGTAGGTGCTGGAGCGAACGCCGTAGATCCCCTGGCTCACCGTCTCGTTCAGCTCGAGGGTGTCCTTGTACTTCTCTTCAACGGGGTCGTAGTTGTACTTGAGCGTGACCTTGTTGGTGATGTGGGAGCCGCCGTCGCGCGCCGTGGTGTACCAGTTCGAGCCGGTGTTGTTCGCGTTCAGGGTCCAGTTCACCGTGGCGTTGGCCGGCATCGTGGTGGGCGTGACTGCCGTCAGCTTCGCGTTCCGCCAGGTGAGGTGGAACCCGTACTGCTGCATCAGCCCTTCCACGATCTCCGCGGCGTTCTGCCGCTGGTGGATCAGGAGCGTGCAGACCATGTTGCGGCGCTGCTGGACCGCAACGATCGAGTTCATGTCCACGATCGTGGAGGGGAGGCCGATCCCAACGTCGTCGGGCCATTTGTCGTACGTGGCGTCGTTGTAGTCGGTGACGCCCGAGGAGAGCAGCAGCCGGCCAAGCACGCGATGGAGAAAGCCCTGGGCCACCCAGACCTGCTTGACGCGGATCGTCTTGTTCTCGTCGTCGCCGACGTAGATGACGAACGGCCACGGGCCAACGTTGATCCCCAGCACCGTATCGTCGGCGGGCGCGAGCGGGTTGTATTGGCCGCCCAGATCGTACGTCCCCACGCGGGTCAGTGAGCCAGCGGCGTAGTTGACGCCGAGGATCTTTCCGCTGTGGAGGCCGCCGTCCACCATGACGAACCCCTCGCCGGTGAACCCGGGGACGTCCACGGCGGATCCGCTGGGCTGGTTCTGCCACGTGCCTTGCTCGTTATCGACCGGGATCGTAGTGGACCACGAGAACATGGCCCGAACGGGGGGGCCGTCGCTGATCGCCACGGCCTTTGTCGTGCTGCTCGTCGAAAACTCGTCAGCCTCCGCCTCCGCGGATCCATTCTTGAAGCCGAGCCTCTGCAGCGCAGGGCTCTGGCGCTTCTCGCCGGAGTCAGCGTCGTAGCCGTAGAGATTCATCCGGATATTGACGTCCTCCGAACCGGCTCCGATCGTCCCGGTGACAACGAGAAGTCGGGTGCGATTAGAGCCGTCTCCCTGCGTGACATTGCTGAGTCGCCACGAGTAGGCGGGGGCTGGAGTCGCTCCGCGGATCCCCGACTCGATCGCGTCCATGAGCGTCGTGTTTGTGTACACGCCTGCGGCCAGCGAAAAGGAGGCCCAGTTCACGACGGTCGTCGAGCCGTAGTGAACGCCCTCCACGAACTGGAGCGTCTCCGCGTTGAGGTGGAACCCCTCCTTGACTGTGGCCGACCACTGGTCCCGGAACACCTCCTTGCGGAGGATGTCGTCTTCCACCGAGACCAGGTCGAAGTTCCAGATCCCAGTCGCCCCGTCCCGCGTCCAACCGTTGATCCGTCCGCAGAACACCAGCCGGGCCGAAGACTTCGGTAGCCACGTTCCGGTGGTCGGGTCCTTCGCGGTCAGGTAGATCATGACCCCGCGGCGGTACCAGGCCCGCGGGTAGTCCGAGACCTCGACCCCGGGCTCATCCTGCTTGGTGTCGAACGGGAGTCCCCAGGCACTCTTGCCGGCGAACGGGAACTTTCCACGGGTGAGCCCGGCGAAGGTGGTGCCCGTCTTGCTGGCGTAGGTGGACGCTTCGTGGCCGAAGTAGATCGTTCCCGAGTTGGCGAAGCCGGTGGTGTCGAGGACGGTGATCGGCGTGTCGTTCCGGTCGATCGCCGTGTTCTCCTTCATCAGGGTCACGTTCGCCGACTGGTAGGCCTCGGCCATGATCAGCGCCAGGGACCCATCCGCGTCCACGATCTGGGCCGTCCAGGGCGACGCGTTCAGCTTGAAGTTGATAAGGTCGATCTCGCGCGAGAGCGCGGAAGGCATTTGGAGCGTGGGCTTGAGGTTCGTCCAGTCCCCGCCCCACGTCGCCGTTACCAGCTCGTTGCTCGTCGTCGCGGCGTAGTTGTAGCCCTGAAACTCGAGGACATACGCCCGCTGACTGCTGGGCAGCGCGCTGATCTGGTCGAGGGTCAACGCCACCTAGAACCCCCCGCCGGTCGCCACGTGGACGTACGAGACGCACGGCAGCTCGAAGTCCCAGAGCCCGTCCCACCCCACCACCATGCGCCGCGGCCCCGTGGCTACCGTCTGTCCCAGCCCTTCGCGCAGCACGTCCTTCCACTCCGTGTAGCTCGAGGACGTGGCGTCTCGGTGCCAGCGGAGCGTGCAGCCCACCGAAAGGCAGTCGCTCCAGAACGTCTCAAGGGACTCGTTGGTGGTCGCCTCGTCCGCCGTCCAGACCTTGCGCTTCACGAGGCCACGGAACGCGAACAGGTTCTCGTACGTCTTGTTGTACGTGGTGCCCCAGACGGCGCCGCTCTTGGCGATCGTGATAACGCGATCCGAGCGGCGGCCGCCGGTCGCCAGCAGCGAGGCCGAGAGATCGGACGGCTGCACGTTGGGCAGGTAGAGGCCCTTCACATGCGCCGTGCCCACGGCCGTAGCCGCGGCGGCGTAGGCGGAGGCGAGACCGAAGCGCGTCTGAGCCGCAGCGTTCGGGTGGAGCTTGCGGGTGCCAGAGCCCCAGGTGATCGTGAGCAAGCCGGTGCTCGCGCTGATCGATACGGTCGTGTTGGCGACGATCGCGGCCAGCTTGGTTTGAAGATTGGACAGCAGCGAGACGGAGCCGCCCTGGGCGGTGGTCGCCCAGAAGTAGTCCCCAGCATCGATGTACGTGGTGGTCCCGTTGGTGTTGAAGGCGTCGCCGTCCACGGTGAAACCCCACGTGGACGCGGCAACGGTGTGCAGCGCCTCAAACTTCCCCAGCGTGACCGAGGAAGAGGTAGTGAATGACCCGGTGGACATTTATGTCTGGAGGCCCGATTGGTCGAACCAGCGGAAGCGGTACTGAACGGTCCCAGCGCCCCAGCCGCCGTCCGGGACGAGCGAGAAGGTCCACGGGCTGCCCTGCGTGCCGAGTCCCGTGACCGTGGACTGCGCGGCGTACGTCCCCATGAACGTCGTCGTGCTGACGTCCGAGTCGAACGCCACGTACCAGTCCTTGTCCTGCGGCCGCTTGATGTAGAGAATGACGCCCTGGTAGTTGTCGTCGTACGCGCCGGTGATCGTGAGCGGCGCGTTACCAGCAACGTTGGTGGCGCCGTTGGTCGGACTGATCGTGCCCTCGGTCGGAGCCGAACCGGCGGCCGCGTCATCCGCGTCGTAGAACGAGACGATCACGCAAGCGTGGACGCCCGAGCTGGAGCCACCCGCCTTGGTAAACGCGATGTCCCCCACACTGCCGGCGGTGGCCTTCGTCGCCCAGCCGCACAGCACAAAGCCACCGCCAACCGTGGTGCTGTAGACCGAGGTCCAGGTGACCCCAGTCCCGTTGGCGGCCGTGTAGGTGCCCAGGTTGTTGTTGTTCGCCGCGAGGCAGACGAAGATCTCGTTGTTCTTCTGCGAGGCGACGTTCCGGATCGTGCTCGTCGCCTGCGTGGCCGTGGCGCAGGTCTGCGAGTGGACGATCTGGGCGATGTCCCCGCCGCGCACCACCCAGCCCGTGGCCCTGTTGCCGCCGTTGTTGCCGGAGGCCACGTTGACCATCGTGAAGTCCCAGTTGCTGGGAAGGTTCGTGACGTCCACCACCGTCATGGCAAACAGGAAGACGCACGCGTCGTCACCGTCGGCGCCAGCGTTGTTGCCCGCCTGGCAGCGGCAGACCCGGCGGAAGTAGTTCCCATTCGCGCCGGCCGGCGGGGACATGCCGATGTCCACCTCCGCGCTGATGTCGCAAAGAATGGCGACCATGATGATGTCGCCGTTCGCGATGTTCACCCCGCCGCCCGAGTCCCAGACTGCTCCGGCCCCGTCCTTCTGAAAGTTGATCGTGAAGTCGGTGTTGAGGGTCGTGTCGGTGGACTTGAACCGCTCCGCCGTAGTGGACCCGAGAATGGAGACAGCCATTAGGGCACACCTCCGGCGTTCGAGAGCCCCGGGCAGAGCCCGGCGCTATCGCGCGTGGGGGTCATGTGCGGGTTGGGCTAGGCGGCGCGCCGAGACCGTCCCGAGGCGCGGATCGCTCCAGCTGTCTCGGCGTTGGTCAGGGCCTTATCGATCGCTCGGGCCAGTCCATGCTCGTCACCCACGTAGCCGGTGACGTTGATGATGATCGGAGCACGCTCGCGATCAGGGTCGCGGTGATCGCGGTGGGAGGGCATTGTGTACCCGCCGCCCGCCGCCGACGCAGCGCCGCCGGCCGCGGCAAACTGCCCGGTGCCCTGGCCGATGGCATACGCAGAAGCACCGGCCACCCCGGCGGTGATCGCGAAGATGCCCGCGGCCTTGAAGTGCATGGCGGCCGGAAGTCCGCCGAGCGTGCCGCCGATAGCAAGCGCGCCAAAGCCCATCGCCGTGTGGTACAGAGCGCGCGCGGCAGACTCCGTGGCGAGGGACTTAAGCGCCGCCCCGGTCGCCTTGGCGAACGCCATGCCGATGGACTCGGATCCGGTGACGGCGGCATCCACGGCGGCGGCCATCCCCGCAGAGAGTGCAGAGAATCCAGACGATAGCGCCTCGTGCTTGGTTTCCGACCAAAACTTGTCGTTCGCCGCCTTTTGCTTCTTGCGCTTCTGGGCTCTGGCGGCCTCGCCTAGCCAGTTCTCGTTGGACGCCCCTCTCGCATACGGGTTCTCTTCCTTCCCGCCGTAGTAGTCGAGCCCGCTCGGCGATGACAGGCCGGGAACGAAGAAGGGGCCGGCCATGCGTCCGCCGTCGCCCTTCACGGTGTCCCACTCGTCGAGTGCTGACGTGTCGAATCCAGCCCCATCGCCGAAGCCGATTTGCTGGTCGAGGAAGTTGGCATACGTGGAGTAAAGATCGGAGCCGCCTCCGCCCTCGTACGCTGGGCCCTCCCCTGGCTTCTCCTTGTGCTTGCCCCTGCTTAGGCCCTTGCCGTACTCAATCTCCTTGAGGTACGTGCGGTACTCCTCTCGCGTCATCCATACGAATTCGCCGGTCGAGCTGACCTGGACCTTGATCTTCCCGGACCTGATCTGCCTCTCTTCCTCGACGAGTTCGAGATTCCTGTTTCTGCGGCGGAATCCAATCTCCTGCTCCGCCTTGTCGCGCATGCGGTCGCGCTCTTTCTCGATCTCGATGGCGTCCGGGTCGCGTCCGTGCTCGACGAACAGGCGGGCTCGCGTTTGCTGGTACGTTTCCACCAGGTCCACGCGAGGGGCGCGCTCCGTATCGGAGAACCAGTCCCACAGCTTCTCCAGCCCCATCAGGGACTCGGCGATGGCCTGCCCGAGGTAGAACTTGAAGTCGTGGATCCAATCCTGGGTCGCCGCCTGGATCTGCTCGATCTGCTTGAGCATGGGGTCCGCGAACACCTCCGTGTCCGCGATGATCTTCATCTCGATGAAGGCCTGATTGAGCTGCTCCTGCTTGGACTTCGTGTTGTCGATCTGGATCCCGAGCTTCTCAAGGCCGGCGAACTCGCCGGTCCGAATGGCGTTCTCCAGCTTTTGGGCGATCGTCATCGCCTCGCCGAAGCCCTGCTCGGCCAGCGTGTGCGCGGCGCCGGTGAGCAGTTCGACGCCGTCCACGGTGAGCGCCATCTCCCCGCTCATGGCTCGCATGGCGAAGCGCAGGAGATCGACCTCCCGGACGGTCCCCTCGGTCTCCGCGCGCATCTTCGAGAGCGCGTCAACCGGCACGGAGGCGCGGAGCGTCTTCATCTCGGCCGAGAGCTTGGCCATCTCCAGCGCCGCCTTGCCGCCCTCTACGAGTGCGGTCATGGCGGCCATGCCCTGGTTGAAGACGAACAGCCCCTTGGCCATTCCGGCGAGAAGTCCTCCACTCTCCTTCGACTTCTTGCCCATGTCGGTAAGCTGCGCCGCGAGAGTGTCGACCTTTCGCGTCAGCTCCTCGACGTTCCTGGACGCACCGCCGGTGTCGGCCGCGATCGTGATCCCGACCTTGGCGGTAGTGTCAGCCATTTCTCCCCTTCATTGCCGTGCGCTCGTGGAGCGCCAACTCGTACGTGTTCCAGACAGCGGCCATCTCAGCCGCCGCCTCCATGATTGGGTTTTCGCAGCCCGGAAAGTACGCGGTGAGATCGCCGTTCTTCGCGACCGCGCACGCGTAGCTCCCCTCGACGGCCGCAGGCTGACGGACGAGCCAGCCTGGGCAGACGTCGAGCGGGACCTCTTTACCTTCCGGGCCCGGCATCGTCAGTGACGCCATAACCGGCACGGATCCGACGACCCCGGGGAGCTTGCACTCTGTCCACTCGGAGCGATCGATCCACCCGCAATGGAGCGCGCGCCGCGGGGATCCCTCCTCCTCCAGTGCGGGGCAGGAGGAGCAGTCGTAGGGCTTGCCCCCGTTGCTATCGGGGCCCTCGTCCTCTACGAGCAGATAGGGGATCAGCCTCAGCGCGGCGCGGACAAAGGGGAGAGCCTGCTCAGTTCGATGATCCGCATGCCCAGCTCCATGAAGAGCAGGGGTTCGAAGATCCGGTCCAGGGTCGCCTTGTTCAGGCGCTTGCCGTCGTCGGCGTTCTGGAACTCCAGTTCCACGTCCACGCCTTCGACCTTGTAGCCGGTCAGCCCCTTCAGACCGTAGGCCACCGCCTCGTTGGCCTGCACGAGATCGCTCAGCGACCACACCCGGAGGAACTGCATCCGCGTGAGCGGGCCGATCTCGAACTCGGCGACGGTCATTCCCTCCTTGGCGGGAACGTATTTCATGTCGCCGGTCTTGATGAACTCCGCCCAGTCGTAGTCCTTGTGATCCGTGTCCAACGCCGGATCCCGGGACCACACGTGCTTCGTCTTCGCGATCAGTGACTTGGTGATCAAGCAGTAGCTCCTTAGCCGGCCAGGATCCGGATCGCCGAGCGGGTGAGCTCGCTCGTCGTCGTCGCCCCGCTGACGCCCCGGAACTGAACCGTAGCGTACTGCTGGCCGTTCACGTTGATGACGCGCGAGGGGCGATTGCCGTAGGGCATCACGCGCGGCATGTAGAACCCAACCGCCCGGCCGTTCACGGCGCTGGCGGTAAACAGGATGTGCTTGTAGGCGATGGAACTGTTGGCCGTGTCCCACCACGTCTTGTACGTGGTGGCGGTGCTCCAGGGCAGATCCACCGTGAGCGTCGGCTTGCAGACCGTGCGCTGCCAGCCGACGATGTGCTGGTAGGTCCCGTTTCCGCCGGGGCCGTAGATCGGCTCCAGGCCCAGCTCTAGATCCAGCGAAATGCGGCCGGGGGTGATCGTGGCCCTGGTAGCGGTGCCGACGTCGTTGATGAACATCGAGCCGCCGGACACAGGCTGGCAATCAGCCGCCGAGGCGGACGGGGACGAAGACGGGATCGTGACGTTGGCGTGGTCCCAGTAGGCCGCGCGGTAGCGGTAGGTCACGGTCGGCTTCGAGGTCCCGCCTTCCAGCGGGAACTCCAGCTTGAGCCCCGCGAGCTGGCAGCCCATGTAGTGGACCGGCGTCCCCGCGGTGGTGTGACCGACCATGAAGCGCTTGGTCCCGAGCGTGTTCGCCAGGGCCGCGGACTCGTCGTGGTAGGCGACCTGAACCGCGTACACCACGTCACCGTTCGTCGTCGGTGCAGCCGGCGCGGCGGTGAGCAGGTTCAGCACGTCCGGCGAGGCGTCCGTGATCGTGCCGATGATCAGGAACTGGCCATCGCCCCGGGCATCGCCCTTCACGCCGATGCGGCACGCGCCACCGGCGGAGAACGTGGTCCCGGCCGTGACGTTGATCGCCGTGGCCGTGGAGCCCGCCCCGGAGATCGTCGTCCCCACGGACGCGGTGTTGCCGCCCCCGAGGCCGTCGGAGATCAGGTCCTGCTGAAAGGTCTCGGTGAGAGCGCCGGCCGCGGTCCCGCCGTGGCCGACGAGGTAGGTGGTGAACGAGACCTCTCCCTCGCGCACGCCGATGTGAGGGAGCCCCTCCTCGTCCATGCGCGAGCGGATCGAGCCGTCCGGATCCCGATTCTGCATCGGGTTGTGGTCCGGGACGCCGAGCGTGAGGATCCGGTGGGTGTACGTGTTCGAAGAGGCAGCCTCCGCGTTTTCCGCAAACGCGGACTCCGCCGAGTAATGAACCTCGCCGAGCTGGAAAGGAGCGGCCACGGCAATGCCCTTCCTGGCGACTTCCCCGCGGGGGCGCCTCGGTTGGTTGGAGCAGCGAGCCGCTTAGAGCGACATCGCGCGGTAGAACGAATTGCGAACTACGAACTCTTGGAACCAGACCTTCGAGCCCTCGGGCCGGTCCGGCACCACGCGGAGCACCTCGGCCAGGTTCTGCCCGGACAGGTAGTTGTCCGGCGTGAACACGGCGTCGAAGATCTGCACCGCGTCGGACTCCATGACGTCCTCGATCCCGTCCAGGTCGTCGGTGCTGTAGAGCCCCACCTGTCTGGGGTAGGCCACGGTCAGTGTCGCCTCAACGAGCACTTCCCGGGCGGCCGTGTCGAAGAATGGCAGGGGCTCTTCCGTGCCGGTCACGCGGTAGTCGAAGAAGCGGAGCTTCTCGCTGTTCGGCGACTCGGCGGCCCACTCGCGCAGGGTCTGGGACTTCTTCGGCGCGCGGCGGAATAGCTTGTCCACCGGCTTGGCGGTCGGCGTGAGCGCCTCCAGCACGGTGTAGACCTGCGCGCGGATGAGCGCGAAGGTCGTGGTGTTGACGGCCACGGGCTAGGCGCGCTTGCGCCGGATGCAGTAGAGCGTCCCGCCAGCCGACTGCTGGATCACCGACACGTAGCCGTTCGATCCGTTGGCGGTCGTGTCGTTGACGCTGTTGCCCACGTAGATCAGCCGCGGCACCTTGGCCCACAGCGGATTGCTGGACCCGGTCGCCTCCACGTCGTTCCCGCCCTGGAGGAAGAACGCGTCGGTGCTGCTGGTGATCTCCCACAGCCCGGCCGTGAGAAGCGCCGTCCGTCCGTGCGTCCCGGTGTACGCCACCGAGGTGGGATTGGACGTGTAGACGTGACTCTTCTCCTCGGCGACTGAGGGGATCTGGAGGTCGTTGGCTGCCATTGGCTAGCTCCTATCGGCCCCTAAGCCACATCTGGCGGGCCGGCTCGGGCGTGATCGCGCCCGTGGTCCCCGTGTCGAGCCACGCCCGGAGCGTGGTCCCCACGTGCTTCTCGAAGAGCGTGGAGTAGCGCCGCTCCACGTCGGCCACCGTCTGATCGTTCGGCATCGGAATCCCGGCCCTCGCAACCACCACGAGGAACGCCGCCTTGCCGAGCTGCGTCAGGGTGAACGGGTCCCGGATCGCGTCCGGGTCGAAACCCGCCGCAACCAGGTCGAGGTGGACCATCTGGGACGCTTCCTCGATCTGGGGCTCGAAGTCCTGCCCCCTCTGCTGCGTCCACTCCTCCCAGATGATGTCCGGTAGGAGCGGCTTCACGTCCGCCAGCGAGAGCAGGATCTTGAACGGCTGGCGGCAGACGTCGTAGGTCGTCCAGGACGTCCGGGGTACACCCCCCGCCGTGGAGTACTGCCATTCCACCCGGTAGGGCGGTGAGCGGGTCGTCGTGGACGCTGGCGCATCCAGGTTCGGCGAGATGCCCCAGACGTTGATCTTGTCCGTGCCGACGTTCGCCGAGCTCAGCGTGAAGACGTGGCGCAGCCCGATGAAGGTCGCGTTCGTCGCGTAGTCGAAGGCCAGCGGCTCCTCGGCCGTGACCGCCGTCCCGTTCACCGCGGAGGGGATCACGATCTCCCGCTGGCCGCTGGCGTTCGTCAGGACGTACCTGCGGCCCACCACCACGCCGGTACCGGACGTGAGGGTGATGGAGCGGCGGTTGGTCTGCGAGTAGCCGGCCGCCGCGGAGATGGTGGTGGAGACGGTGTCGAGGGTCGCGGACGAGCTGGCGATCTCCGGGGCGTCGTCGTTCGACGCGTCCCCCTTGAACACGCGGTACGTGGCCGCGGACGTGGGGGCACCGTCGGCGATCACCTCGGCAGACGGCGGGTAGAAGTCGATCGTCTGCCCGGCGCGCCCGGCGATCACGGAGACGTGAGGGGACCAGCCCATGGCGTGCTTACTTGCGGCTCCGCTTGATGGGGACGGTCACCGCCTCGGAGGCCCGCTGTACGAGGGCCGAGACGTCGCCGGTGGCCTTTTCGATCTCCACGACCAGGTCGTCGGCCCTGGCCGCAGCCGCCGCGTAGATGCCCGCCGCCCGGAAGTGCGCGTCCGCCGTGGACGGCGGCGCCCCCTTCATCACCACGCCGTCTTCGGGATATGGCTCGGCCGGGTGCCACCCCTGCACGAGCTTCGCCTGGCAGAGCTGGCGGTACGCCGCGGGCGTAGCCGCGGAGAGGCGGCACAGGTAGCCGCGCGGGTCAGTCCACATCCCGGACTTGATGTCGGCGGGGTTCATGGCTTCTTGACTCCGAAGGAGAAGATCGGGCCCGATGGGAGCGCCCTGGGATTCAGGTAGTCGCCGAAGACGTTGTTTGACTGCTCGACGACCTTGAGCATGTGGTCAGCCACGATCGACATCCGGCGCTTCATGTCCTGCCGGTCCTGTGGCGACCCGCTATTGATCGCGGCCATCTCTCCGTCCGCGGCCGCCTTCAGCAGCCGGTTGCGCCACTCGGGGAAGATCTCGAGGAGCTCCATCCGCTCGAGGAGCTTCCGGTCCTCGGAGTTCTTCGGCCGCTTCTGCGCCTGCTTTCGCTTCCAGTCGATCGGCCGCGAGATGACGGTGGTGTTCTCCCCGACGTCGCCGCGATCGAGTCGCGCCTTGCTCTCGCCCGGCTTGACCTGGGCGGAGTCGTCGCGGGCGTAGGACTTCGGCGTGAGCCAGTCCCTGACCGCCCGCTCCTCGTGCTTCTTGATCGTCTGCTCGACGATCGGCCGCACGAACGCTTCCGCCGCCCGTGTGTCTGGGAGCCTCCCGGCGATGCGCTGTTGCTCGGCAACGCCAGCGACCGCGCGGGCGACAGCCTGCCTCCCGGTCTCTTCCGAGACCGGGGTGGGCGCGGGCTTCGACTTCTCCATGGTGCTACTCGGCGCGGCCCTTGGCCTTGCCCTGATTCATCGCGGCCTGAGCGGCCATGACGGCCTCCACCACGGTCTTGACCAGGGTGTCGGTCATCTCGGCCTGGCTAGCGGAGCGCTGCTTCTCGAACTCCAGCATCTTGCGCTGGTAGATCGACATGAACGCCGCCTCTTCGTTCTGCTCGTACTTGGCGTGCGCAAGCCGGCGCTTCTCCGCCACGGCCAGCGCCCAGGCCAGATACTCCTGACCGCGCCGTCCATAGGCGGCCTTGCCGAGCTCGAGGATCAGCCAGCCGCTCTTCTCCTTGCCCTCCATCGCCCGGGAGGCGGTGCCAAGACCGTCATCTCCATTCGGGTACTCAGGCGTGGGGCGGCAGGTGGACGTCGTGACGGGATGGATGTTCCCCTGGAGATCAACGCCGCGGACGTAGCGCTGGAACGGCATCGTTCGAGTCTCGCGCCCGTTGATTCGCACGTTCCGCGTGCCCCGCTGGTCCTCCGGCGTGGTGAGGGCCGCGCCGGGCTTCCACTCCACCGTGCGGTACTGCGGCGGGGTGTACTGTGGCGTGAACTGGTCTACGTCTTTCGTGTAGTCGTGCGAGGGGTCGAAGTGAAACGGAACATCCGCCTCGCGGACGTACTCCTCCCCGTCGAGCGGACGGGGGATGATCTGGTAGCCCTTCGACGAGTCGAACCAGCGGGTAGTCATGCAGTGCCCTTCCGAAAACGCACGAGGGGCGAGCAGCCCGGAATTGAGCCGCTCGCCCCTCGTGTCAGGTCGTACGTCTTAGGTGACGGTGGTGATCTTCACGTAGGCGAAGTCGTTGACCTCGGTCATCCCGTAGGCCATCGTGACCGCCACCTGCATCCCGCCCGAGAAAACGGGGTTGGAGAGCATCGAGGGCTCGGGCATCCAGCCGAGGGCCACGCCGGTCGCCGACTCGGTCGGATAGGCGTACCCATCCACCGCGCCAGCGCCGATCGTGTCCGCGCCCGAGGCAGTCCCCAGGTTGCAGGTGTAGTACCGCTTCCCGAGGAACGACCCGGCGTAGCCCGAGGCGTCGGGCGACTCGAGCAGGCCGCGGCCGGCGCCGTCGCCCAGGATCGCGGCACCCGACGACGTCGCCTCCGTCCGCAGGTTCTTGAGCTGCGTAGGGGTGGCGAAGACGTTGTAAGCGCCGTTCGACTTGTTGACGGTGTGCTGGGTGTCCAGCGCGACCGCGTTCGCGATCGTGTAGGCCGCGCCCGAGGTGCCCACCGAGGTGGACGCGTTGGGGAACTGGCCCCACACGTCCGTCTCGAACTTCTCGAGGCACATCTTCGCGCCGTCCTCGAGCGCGATCATCATCAGCCCGTCGGGGCCGAGCATGTTCGTGCGCTCCGCCAGCTTGGTGAACTGGCGCAGGATCCCGACCTCGGCAACGGTCGCCGAGGCGTTCGCCGTATCAAGGGCGACGTTCGAAAGCCCGGTGGCCTCGGTGATGGTCCCCGAAAGCGCGGTGTCCTTCGTGATCTTGGAGAACGCCTTGATCTTCGAGCCCGGATCGAGGCGCTCGATGCGCACGAACTTCTGCGCGGGAAGGCGGTCGAAGGCGTACCAGGAGAACGACTTCGACAGGGTCGTGGTAAGCCACCCGGTCAGGGTGGACGTGGTGGACTCATTGGCCATGACTGCTACCTCGTCTTCAGGCGCTCCGCGAGCTTCTCCGCCAGCGCATCGACGCTTCCGCCGCTGCCAGGCTGATGCCGCTCGTGGAACGCGGCGAATGGGTGAGCGCCGCCCTGGGAGGCGACGTACTTTTTCCAGGAGCGGAAGAACTCATCCGCCCCGACCTTCTCGGCGTACTCCTGGCTCCATTGGAACGGATTGGCCGCGATCTCAGGCCTGTTCTCGGCGACAGGAGCGCCCTGATTACTCGACGCGCCCGTGGGCGTCGCCGGGGTGGGTTTTGCCGCCTGAGCGGCAGCAGCCGCAGCGCGCTTGAGTCCGAGCAGGTCAAGCGTCTCGTTCACCCAGGTCCCCACGTCCGTGGGCCCCTCGGCGTCAAAGAGCTTCTGCACGGCCTTGCGCTGCTTGGCATCCGTGATGCCCGCGTCCGCGAGCGCATCTCGGAGCTCGAGCTGCTTGTTGAATGTCGCCTTGACCGCCTCGACGTCCGTCGGCGCGGCCTCGGCCTTCGCTGGTGCTGGTGCGGCAGGCTTCGGGGCCTGCTGCTTGAGTTCCGCCTTCAGCGCCTGAATCTCGCCGAGGGCCGCCCGGAGGGTGGTGGCCATGCCCGCCCAATCGCCCTTGGACGGGGCGGCTGGCTCAGACGCGGCCGGAGGCGCTGGTGTTGCCGGCGGCGGCGCTCCGTCACCGGATCCGCCACCACCATTTCCCTCGCTGTTGTTGAAGCAGATGCGGCGAGAGAACCGAGAAAGAAACGACTTCTTGCGAATGAGCATATGGGTCCACCGTTCCGGCCCCACGTCCGTGTGGGCCGGTCCTGGTTACGTGGCGCTTTCGGGTGTGCTAGCCGATGCCAGCCGAGACGTGGATGTAGTCGATCGTCCCGGTGTGAACGTGCGAGTTCTTCGCGATGATCGCGATGTACGGGGTGAGCGCCACCGTCGGCGTCACGGCCGAGGCGACCGTCATGCGATGGGTTCCGTCGATGTAGAACTGGGCGTTACCGCTCGCGTCGATCTCGATGCGGTAGACGTGCATGTCCGAGTCCTTGACCACCGTGGAGCCGGTGACCGTGTTGACGTCGGCGATCGTGGTGACCGCGCCAATGACGTTCCCCGAGGCGCCGTAGAGTGCGCCGCTGGTCGGGATCGACGAGTAATAAAACCCGCAGAACTCCGTGGGGACCGAGGTCGTCAGCGCGCTTGCCGCGGAGACCACGTAGGCGAGGCCGTTCGTGTAGGTGACCGCGTCGGCGAAGCCGATCGTAAAGTCACCGTCCGTCGCCGTGGTCGTGCCGACGAACTTCGCTCGCACCTCAAGCACCAGGGGGCGGTTGGTTGCCATGGTGCTGGGCTTCCAACCGACCAGCTTCCCGGCGATCTCCTGGGCGTTGTTCGTGGTGCCGCCCGTGGCGCCGATCGCCACCGTGGCACCCGTTGCACCGGGGGCGAACTGGGTAGCCGCGCCGGTCTCCGTCGTCACCCAGTTCTGGGGGACGTGCGAGTTCATCGCGCCCGCGCCATAGGCGAAGTGGTCGAAGATCCGCGGGGACGTCTCTTCGATGGTGGCGCCGTTCACGTAACGGACGGCCTCCTTGCTGTGCTCAACTCCGTAGGACGGGAAGCTCCTGGACATGGCGTGCGTCTCCTAGTTCGCGTTGTTGTCAGGCGGGTACGCGCACGCCTGGTGCGCCGGCCCGTTGGTCGTGTCGATCAGCCCCCACGCGATCTGCCTGAAGCAGACGAAGCAGCGGGGGATGTGCTTTCGCGATCCGGTGTCGCTCTTGGGGCGCGCCGGCCGCGCCTTACGCGGGGGCATCGGGCTTCCGCCCCGTGGAGGCCCGCTCGGCGGCCTCGTCCCGGCTCATCTTGTTGTCCCGGACCTTCGGCCCTAGCGCGCCGTTCTGCTCGGCCGTCTGCCCGGGCTCCTGGGCGTCGGAGTCCAGCGAAGCATTGGCCTCGCGGAGGACCTCGATCACCTCGCCGTTCTCACGGGCCTTCTCGCGGATGTGCCACATCGCAAGGGCCCGATTGCCGCCATACTCCGGGTTGTCCTCGAGCACTCCATCGAGGAAGGACTTGCGCCCCTGGCGGACCTCCTCGCGGAACGTGTCGAGCTGCGTGCGGCGATCCACGCGGTTGTGGAGCTGCCCTAGATCGACGACGAGCGAGGCCTCGGCGGGGAGCTTGTGCTTTGGGTGCTCCTGGCTCACGGCCTTGGCCACCTCGAAGACGCCCATCTCGGCGTGCCAGAGCACGTTGGCCAGTTCGGCCACTCGCTCCTTAAGCCCCTCGTCCGCCCCGGCCTCCCCGCCGCTCTGGTTCAGCCTCTCGCGGCTGATGCCGTAGTTGGCGGCGACCGTGGTCTCGTTGGCTTCCTTGGCCCGGAGGAGCGCGGTCGGATCAGACTCGAGGTTGATCGGGAAGATCTGTCCTCCCACGCCCCCGATGAGGATCGACTCCTCGTCAGAGACCTGGTCCTTCACGAAGCTGGCGACGTCCCCGTTGTAGGCAAGCTGGATGTGGCTCTGGGTCTTTAGCTTGCGGATCGTGATCAGGTCGATCAGCAGGTCCATGAGGGCGCCGGACTCGAGGTCCCCACCCTTGCTCGTGTTCCAGTAGCAGCCGACGCGCCCGCTGGAGTGGACATCGACCACCGGGATCCTGCCGAACGAGTGCGGCATGATCGAGCCAATCAGGTTCCCATTCGCATCGAACGAGAAGGTTCGAACGTCGTCCCAGCAGACGTACTTGGTGACCTTGCCGTTCACCCAGCCCGAGTCAAAGATGATCGCCAGCGGCTTCGTGGGTGCGTCGGGGTCCGGCACCACGGACACCATGTCCGCGGTCATGACGTCGGCCGTCATCCGCGCCTGGCGGTTGAGGTAGCGGATCCCGGCGAACACCGCCCCGCTGGGCGTCAGAAGCCGGGCGATGTCGTCCATCCGCGCGTTGAGCTCCATCTCACGGACGAGCTCTCCGTACGCCACCTGCTCTGCCGACGGCGGCGGCGGCCCCTTCGAGAAGTCCTGCTTCTCGGCCCCTGGCATCATCACGCGCCGCATCGGCGCCCTGGCGTAGAGCGGGCGGGCCAGCTCGTCGGAGATGCGCTTGATGAGGGACGTCCCGCCGACGAACGGAATGAACGCGTCGAGCGCGATCCGGACCGCTGGCTCCTTGAAGACCTGCGTGATGTGTTCGCGCAGGATCTCCGCGTACTGATCCCTGTAGAGCTGGATCCGCCTGCGGACGCACGTACGGCGCCAGGACTCTTCCTTGCTCGTCACCGCGTCCAGCGCGATGCCGAGCCAGTCGCCTGGTCCGGCGATGGCTTCGAGTCCCAAGGTGGTTACCGGTTGTAGAAACGCTGCTGCCTGCGGAGCTCGGCCTCGCGCTGCTGCGCCGCCGTCATCTGCCGCACCGTGGGCTGGGCCTGGCCCTGGGCCCGGATCTGCTCCCACGGGTACATCCCGTACTGAACCGCCGAGGTCCAGTGCGAGGGGTCCGTGATCCCGCTCTTACGGTCCTTCTCGGGCTCCCCGTGCTCGTTACGCTGGCTGATCAGCAGGGACTGCACCAGGTACTTGCACTTGGGTTGCCGGTTCGCGTCGCAGTCGATGAAGAACCGCCGCCGGCCCACCGCGTCCTCCAGGAGCGCGTTCATCATGGAGATGCGGTGCTCCACGGTGATGCGCCCGTGTGTCGCGGGCTTCGTGTCCAGGTGCGCGTTCTTGAAGATGTTGTAATCGCTCTTGTCCGCTTCCTTCGTGTTGAAGTGCGGATCGGCGACCACCACGATCTCCGCCGGGTTGTAGAAGCGGAGGATCTTCCGGGCGTGGATGTCCGTCTCGCCGTTGGACGTGATCTCGTCGATTGCCCACCAGAGCCGCTCGCCCAGCCGGTTCTGGTAGCACTTCAGAATCACAGAAGCGTTGACCAGGACGCCGAAGTCCTGGCCCACGATAAACTTGCACGGCCGGTCGTAGAGCTTGAGCGTGATCTCTTCGGTGACGTCTCGGAGCCCCGAATAGAACTGCCGCTCCACGTCCGTGGTGGCGAACGCCGGGACCTGCCCCCGGGGCACCACCGTCTTGGCGAAGTCGAACCGCGGATAAAGCAGCCGCTCGGGCGGGACGTCTTCCGCGAGGATCTTCTCCCGGTAGTCCCGCTCCGAGAGGTCCCCCTTCATGCGGAGCCAGTAGTCGGGCTCCACCCACGGATTCTGAAACCCCGTGAAGTTGATCCGCCGCCGGTCAGGCGCCGTCTTGAACGACTCGAGCCGGACCCGGAACGCCGGGACCTGCGCGTTGGTCGCGGTCTCGAAGATGATATATCGCTTGCCCGCCCGCCGGCCGCGGGTCGCGATCTCCGCGTGACCCTCGTCCGTGACGTTTTGGCTCTCGTCCACCACCGCCCAGTCGAACGAGCGGCCCTGAAGGGGCGAGCCGTACTGAGCCGAAGAGGCCCTGGCCGCCAGCACCTGAATCACGGTGCGGTTGGCAAGGACGATCTCCTTCTTGCTGGTCTTGACGTCCTCGAGCCACTCCGGGGGGCAGGCTTCGAGGAAGTCCCGCCAGAGGATCTGGCGCCGGTCGTTGGTCGGGGCGATGAGACCGCCCACCGAGTTTGGTCGGGCTATGCCCATAAGCAGCGCCCGGCGAACGGCCGCGAAGGTCTTGCCGGCCCCGGGGCTCCCCAGGGCGAGGACTCGCAGCACCCCGGGCTCGTCGAACGTGAGCACCGGGATCTGGCCTTCGTGACAGGCGATCTCCCGGATGACCTTCGGCTCGCCCACGTACTTGCGGAGGAGCCGGTCGTACCGTCCGCCGTAGACCGTCGGCAGGAGCTCGGCCGGCTCGGCGGCAAAGTCGTGGGGCTTGCCGGCGGGCCATTCTCGGTGAGGGATGCCGCAGGGGCAGCGCCACACCCGGAGCTGGGCCCCGAGGTCGATGTAACGGTCGTCTCGCCGGAGCAGGCTGGCGATCTGCTCTCGGAGAAGCGACTTCTCTGATCTGGGCAAATGCTACGGCTCGTCGGGCGCCTCCGTGTCCACGGACGCATGCTGCCGATCGGCCGCCTCCCTCTCTGCTCCGCGGTTCTCCAGGTCCTGGGCGTCTCGCAGCATCTGCCTCAGGGTTTCAAGCTCGCGCCGCTCGTTCTCTTGCGTGAGGGCGGCCAGCTTGGTGCGGGCCATGTCGTTTAGGACCTTGGCCCTCGTGTGCTCCACGATGTCCCTCGCCGTCAGGTAGGCCAGGAACTTGAGGTACTTTCGAATCGACGCTTCCGTGTCCCCGAGGGGCGGGAGGTCGTCGATGTTCCGGGGCGGGTAAGCCACTACTCCACGTCCTCTGTCAGCTCCGCCCCCAGCGCCTTCAGGGAGCGGGCCGTCTCCATGACCGCCTTCAGCAGCGCGGCCTTGTTCTTCGCAACGATCCCCTGTGCCACCTGCTCCAGGGCCTTCTGTGCCGCCGGGGTGCTCATCATGAGCGCCGCGTTCACTCCGCCGCCCACGCGGGCCGCCAGCCGCTCCACAGCGGTCATCCCGGTGCGGTCTCGCCTGAGCCCACGAGCGCCCGCGAAGTAGCCGCGGAACGCACGAAGGGCCGCCTCGTACACCATCACGAACGAGGCGGCCGTCATCCCGGACTCGTTGCCGGGGACCGAGCCGCCCATGGGCGTGAACTTCCCGATCTTGGGAGCCCGGAAACGCTCGTTGTACTTTCTGACCGTGCGGGCGATCCGGGAGTTGGCGGTCTTCGCCACCGCCCTCAGCACCAGCGGGGCGTTCTTCTTGACGCCGGTTCCGGCGGGCCGGCCACCGCGCTTCCCCTGCTCTGCGCGGTACTCGCGGCGGGCGACCGTGTCCGCGTCCAGCGGCGGGAAGGGACGGCCGTCAATCCACTTGCCGGTCAGCAGGTTCGCCCGCGCCTGCTCGCCGAGAGCCACCGCCAGCGGCTCCGCGATCTTCTTCTCGTCGAGGTCGATCCACAGCTCGTCGCTCTTCACCTCGACGAACGATTGCCGGCCGTAGCTACCGCGCCCGCCCGCCCGGAACCGCTCCGAGAGGGAGGCCAGGATGTTCACCGGCTTGCCCATTACGTGGAATCGCGTAGTTACGTGTGGGGGCTAACACCCCCGGGATTTCAAGGGTTCCAATCGCGCCAGAGG
>Ga0196963_10000906_pt1 | contig 22419 bp, 22 predicted proteins | sample S1_5metaG_FD_148600 | JGI IMG/M metagenome (GOLD analysis project Ga0196963, IMG submission 148600) | Soil microbial communities from Anza Borrego desert, Southern California, United States - S1_5 | ecosystem: Environmental > Terrestrial > Soil > Desert | place: USA: California | collected... | reverse complement strand
CGCCGACGACTTACGCGCCGCGGCGACGTCCGTGACCATGAGGGTCAGAGAACGGAGGGTCGGCTTGCTGTCCTCCTTTTCCTTCGTCCGGTACTTGTCGAAGCGATAGGAACGGAGCTTGGCGCCATAGGCGATGTGCGCGGCCATGTCCGGAGCGCCGAGCGGCGCGCCGGGCAACTGATCGACCTGGATCGTGGCGTTCGTCTCACCGACGCGGTTGAGATGGGCGACGATGGTGCCGCCGACCGCCTGGAGACGCAGGGCGTCGAGCTTGTCGAGCTTGCCGAGGCCGACCAGCAGGATGCGCGACAGCGAAAGCCCCTTAGGGGCCACGATGTCCAGTATGTCGTCCTTGCGGCCCTTGAAACGGCTCGACGTCATTGCGCGGGTCAGGATGCCGCCCGACTTCTTGTCGAGCGCTGCCGCCGAGGGGGTCATCTTGCGTTCTTCGTTGACGCCCACGATTAACGTTCCGGAATTCGTATGTTCCGGCTTCGCAAACGCAATTTTCATGGATGAATGTTCCTCTTCGGCGCTCCAGCAGCCCTTCCCATCGACCGTCTCGACGGGAGTACTCAACGGGCTGAAGGCGCCGGAATCTAGCCGCAATCTGTGGATAAAGAAAGTCTCGGTTTTCAAGGCGCTACGCGCCTGTATTCTCGTTTTGTTCCATTAATTTCCCACAGGATTAGAGCGAACCGTCACCGCAAGCCCCCGCAGTGCGGCGACCGCCGGCGTGCTAGATTGGTTAAACACTGATTCGATCCCGCGATGCGCATCTCCTCCACTCTCTCCGCCTATATCGGCCGGCATTTCCTGAGCTGCTTTTTGGGCGTGCTTTGCGCCCTGCTGCTCATCGTCTTCCTGTTTGACGTGATCGAACTGCTGCGTCGGTCGGCCGGGCGCACCACGGCCCCCGTGGAGCTCCTCGTTCAGCTGACGCTGCTCAAGATGCCGAAGCTGGCCCAGGAGATGGTGCCCTTCGTCATCCTGTTCGCCTCGATGATCGCCTTCTGGCGCTTGACCCGCAGCCACGAACTGACGGTCGTGCGCGCGGCCGGTGTTTCGGTCTGGCAGTTCCTCTTCCCGGTGGCCGGGACCGCGGTGCTGATCGGCGGCCTGATCCTGGCGATCTTCAATCCGGTCAGCGCGGTGCTCTATTCCAAATATGAGCAGCTCGAAGCCCAGCTGTTCCGCGGTCGTTCCAGTCTGCTGACCGTCTCTCCCACCGGCGTCTGGCTCCGCCAGGCCGAGGGGGCGACGAATTCCGTCGTGCATGCGCTGCGCGTGGCCTCCCAGGATTTTGAACTTTACGACGTGATTATCTTCACCTTCGAAGGCCAGGACAAATTTGTCGGCCGGATCGATGCGGCCAGCGCCCGCCTCGAGCCGGGTTATTGGCTGCTGACCGACGCGTGGGTCACGAGCCCGGATCGGCCCGGACGCTACGAACATGAGCATCGGCTGCCGACCGATATGACGCGCGAGCGTATCCAGGACGGCTTCGCTTCGCCGGAGACGATTTCCTTCTGGGATTTGCCGGCCTTCATCCGCACCCTTGAAACCGCCGGGTTTTCCGCAACCCGCCACCGGCTCTACTGGCATCGCAGCATCGCCGGTCCGCTGCTGCTCTTTGCCATGGTCCTGCTGGCCGCCACTTTTTCCCTGCGCCCCCCGCGCCGGGGCGGCTCCATCCGCTTGATCATGGGTGGCGTGGCCTGCGGCTTCCTGCTCTTCTTCATGTCCAACCTCGTGGCTGCGCTTGGCCAAAGCTCCAGTATCCCGGTGATCCTGGCCGCCTGGGCACCGGCCGCCGTCAGCACTCTGCTGGGCATGTCGATGCTGCTTCATCTGGAAGACGGCTAGGCGTATAAATCGGCCCGTGAAAACCGTTGCCCCCCTCTCGTTCGCGCGCGGCGTCCTGATCGCCGTTATCCTGGCCGTCTCGGCGGGCGTCGTCGATGCGCAATCCGTTCAGCGCATCGCCGCCGTGGTTAACGACGAAGTCATCTCGGTCTACGACCTCGAGAGCCGGACGATGCTCGTCATCGCGACCTCAGGCCTGCCCGACAATGCCGAGACAAGGCGCCGGGTGCAGCCGCAGGTCCTGCGCAATCTCATCGACGAGAGGCTGCAGGTCCAGGAAGCCGACCGTCTCAACGCCACGGTCAACGAACGCGAGATCGCCGAAGCCATTCAGCGGGTCGAGCGCGCCAACAACATGCAACCCGGACAGCTGTCGCAGGAGCTCGCCAATATCGGCATCGACCGCAGCGCCATTGTGTCGCAGATCAAGGCTGGTCTGGCCTGGCAGAAAGTCGTGTCGCGCCGGCTGCGGCCGGCTCTCCAGGTCGGTCAGGACGAGATCGACGAGGTGCTGGAGCGCATCAACGCCAACAAGGGCGCCGTCGAATACCTGCTGGCCGAACTCTTCCTCTCCGTCGAGACGCCGGAGCAGGAGGACGAAGTCCGCCAGACGATGGAGAATATCCTGGATCAGATGCGCCGCGGCAGCGCTTTCCAGGTCATGGCGCAGCAATTCTCGCAGAGTGCCTCAGCATCGACCGGCGGCGATATCGGCTGGGTCGAACGCAGCCAGCTCGAGGACGAGGTTGTCCAGTTCCTCGACCAGATGCAGAACGGCCGGGCGACCCCGCCCATCCGCACCGCGACCGGGTTTTATGTCTATCTGCTGCGCGAAAAGCGCACGCTGGCCGCGCCGGCGCCGGAAGACGCCACGGTGAGCCTTGCGCAGCTCATCCTGCCAGTCGAGCCGAACGCCACCGAAGCAGACGTCGCCAGCCAGACCGAGCTTGCCGAGACCGTGCGCGAAAGCATCACCGGCTGTGCCGACCTGAAGCGCGTTGCCGGTGAGCTTGGCCTGCCGGGCGGCGACCCCACGCCGGAGCTGCGTATCGGTGATCTCAATCCCGCGGTCCGCCCGCTGGTGAGCGGGCTCAAGGCCGATGAAGCCGCCAAGCCGATCCGTGGCGATTCCGGCATCGTTCTCGTGATGGTCTGTGCGCGGAAAGAACCGCCTTCGAATCTGCCGAGCCGCGAGGATATTGCCGAGAACCTGACCCGCCAGCGGCTCGATCTGATCGCCCGGCGTCATCTTCGCGACCTGCGCCGCGCCGCCTTCATCGACGTCCGGGTGTAGACGTGGAAAGCCGGCTTCCGCTGGCCGTCACCATGGGCGAACCCGCCGGTATCGGGCCCGAGCTGGCGCTCAAGACCTGGCACCTTCACCGCCACGACCTGCCGCCCTTCTTCATCATCGCCGATCCAGGCCATCTCGCGTCTCTGGCGCAGCGTCTGGCGTGGACCGTACCGATCATTGCCATCGACCATCCCGGTGACGCCATGGACGCGTTCAGCCGCGGCCTGCCCGTTCTGTCGGAGGCCCTGCCCTCCGAGGTCAAGCCCGGCAGTCTCGATCCGCGCAACGCGAGGGCCGTGATCGCGGCCATCAGCCGCGCCGTCGACCTGGTCCAGGATGGACAGGCCGCTGCAGTCGTCACCAACCCGATCCACAAGGCCGCTCTCTACGAAGCCGGGTTCAATCACCCCGGCCATACCGAATATCTGGCCGAGCTCGCCGGCGGCGATCCGACGCCGGTGATGATGCTGGTCGGCGGCGGACTGCGCGTGGTGCCGGTCACGATTCACCTCGCCCTGCGCGAGGCGTTGTCGGCGCTCGATGCCGGGCTGATTGTCGAGCACGGCCGCATTGTCGCCAGGGCGCTCACCGCCGATTTCGGCATCGCGCGGCCAAAGCTGGCGGTCGCCGGCCTCAATCCTCACGCCGGCGAGGCGGGCTCGATGGGCCGCGAGGAGATCGAGATGATCGGACCGGCGGTAAAGGCCTTGCGCGCGGAAGGCATCGACGCCGAAGGGCCGTTGCCGCCCGATACGATGTTCCACGCGGGAGCGCGCCAGCGCTACGACGCGCAGCTCTGCATGTATCACGACCAGGCCCTGATCCCGATCAAGACCCTGGCCTTCGACAGCGGGGTCAACGTCACGCTCGGCCTGCCGTTCGTGCGCACCTCGCCCGATCACGGAACGGCCTTCGATATCGCGGGAACCGGGACGGCGAACGAGGCCAGTCTGGTGGCTGCCCTGCGCCTGGCGGCGGAGATCGCGGCCACGCGCGTGCCTGCGTCCCTCGCCGCCGTCTAGTGTCGCAGCCAGAGGTCTCGCTGCCGCCGCTGCGCGACGTCATCGCCCGCCACGGGCTGGGCGCTCGCAAATCCCTCGGCCAGCATTTCCTGCTCGATCTCAACCTGACCGGCCGCATCGCGCGCGCCGCGGGCGATGTCTCGCAAGGCACCATCATCGAGATCGGCCCCGGCCCGGGCGGCCTGACCCGGGCACTGCTCGCAGCCGGAGCCCGGCATATCATTGCCATCGAACGCGATCAGCGCTGTCTCGGCGCCCTCGCCGAGATCAGTGACGCCTATCCCGGGCGTCTGGAGATTATCGCGGCCGACGCCCTGACGGTCGCGGCGCATGAGCTTGGCGACGCGCCCCGGCGCATCTGCGCCAACCTTCCGTACAATATCGCGACGCCCCTGCTGCTGGGCTGGCTGCGCCACGCGCCGGCCTTCACATCCTTGATCCTGATGTTCCAGAAGGAGGTCGCTGACCGGCTGGTGGCGGCGCCCCGCACCCCCGGTTACGGACGGCTGGCCATCGCCACACAGTGGCAAACCGAAGCGCGGCGGCTGTTCGACATCGACCGCCGAGCCTTCACTCCGCCGCCCAAGGTCGCCTCCACGGTGGTCGAGCTCATTCCACGCGCGGCGCCCGTCGCCCCGGCCGATCCGCTGCTTCTCGAGCAGGTTACGGCCGCGGCCTTCGGGCAGCGGCGCAAGATGCTCCGTCAGAGTCTGCGCAGCCTGGGTGTGGACGCCATGGCCCTGCTTACGACCACCGGCATCGAGCCGACCCGCCGGGCGGAGGAACTGTCGATCGAGGAATTCTGCGCCCTGGCTCGTGCGCTCAGCGGCCTTCGCGCAGCCGGCTGACGAACTCCGCCACGCCGACCAGACGACGGCGGCTGAGGCGTTCGGCGGCCAGCACCGCCTGGACCTCCGCGACGCTCTGGGTGAGATCGCGGTTGATGACGATGTAGTGATACGCGTCCCAGTGACTCATCTCGTCCGACGCCTTGGCCATGCGCTGGGCCACGACCTCCGGCGGATCCTGCGCCCGGGTCTTCAGGCGCTCCTCGAGGTCCCGGGTCGAGGGCGGCAGGATGAAGACGGTTACGAGATCATCCGGCAGCTTGCTTTGGATCTGCTGCGTCCCCTGCCAGTCGATATCGAACAGCACGTCGTGTCCCTCGGCGAGCGCGTTCTCGACCGGCGCGATCGGAGTGCCGTAACGGTTGCCGAAGACGGTCGCCTGCTCGAGGAACTCCCCGCGCTTGACCATTCCTTCGAAGCCTTCCGGTGTCACGAAGTAGTAGTCCTTGCCCTCGATCTCTCCCGGCCGCTTGGGGCGCGTCGTCGCCGACACCGACATGAAGAGATTCTTGTCACGGCTCAGCAGTTCGCGCGAGATCGAGGTCTTGCCCGCCCCGGAAGGCGACGACAGGACAAGCATCAGGCCGCGGCGGGAAATCTCCATCATCCCGTTACTCGATGTTTGCGGCCTGCTCGCGCAGGCGATCGATGGCCGTCTTCAGCGCCAGGCCCACATTGGTCAAGACGACGTCGGTCGACTTCGAGCACAGCGTGTTGGCTTCGCGGTTGAACTCCTGCGACAGAAAGTCGAGCTTACGACCGATCGGGCCACCTTCACGCAGCAGCGACCGGGCGGCGCTCGAATGCGCCTTGAGCCGGTCCAGCTCCTCTCGCACATCGGCGCGCGCGGCGAGCAAGGCGGCCTCCTGGGCCAATCGCTCTGGCGGCAAGGCCGGCGAGCCCGAAAGCAGTTCGCCGATCTGGGCTTCGAGCCGCGCCTTGATCGCGGCGGGCTGCGCGCCGGCGCAGGTCGCCGCTTGCGCCGTCAGGCGCTCTATCTCATCCAGATGGGCAACAATAGTCGCCTCGAGTTGGCGACCTTCCTCGGCACGTGCCTTGCCCAGCCCTTTCAGCGCCTCGTCCAGCGCACTGAGCAGCAGCTTGTCATCGGGCGGCACAACGTCGTCGCCGGTCTCGAGCACGCCGCGTAGCGCCAGCAGGCCATCGAGGCGTGGGGCGGCCGCTTCGAGCTCGCCCTGCAGCTCGCGCACGATCGCCATGACGGATTCGAGCGCCGCACGGTTGAGCCTGATCCCCGAGGCGGTTTCGCGTTGCGGCTGGGCCAGCACAATTGAGATGTTGCCGCGCGACACGCGCTTGGTGACGGCGGCGCGGGCCGCGATCTCAAGCCGGTCAAGGCCAGCAGGCAAACGGCAGCGAACGTCGAGACCGCGGCCGTTGACGCTGCGGATCTCCCATTGCCAGCCGGTTGGCCTCGCACCGCCGACGGGCGCGCTCGCATAACCCGTCATGCTTGAAATTGGCACTCGCTCCCCCTGACTCCGCTCAAAATCTAGTATTCTCGAAGGCGCAAACTACTATAGGCGCGGGCCGCGGACAACCGATGCACACTGCACGCACGATACTGATCACAGGCGCCTCCAGCGGCCTGGGCGAGGCACTGGCCTTGAGGTATGCGCGGGCCGATACGGTGCTGGCGCTTCACGGGCGGGATGCCCAGCGCCTGGCCACCGTCGCCGACGAATGCCGCCGGCGTGGGGCGAAAGCAATAACCCAGATTGGAGACGTGACGCAGGCTGTGCCCCTCTCCGCCTGGATTCGCGACGTCGACAGCCGTCATCCCATCGACACCGTCATCGCCAACGCCGGCCTCTCCGGCGGTACGGCGCGCGGCATTGAAGGGATCGAACAGACCCGGCGCATTTTCGCGGTCAATGTCGACGGCGTCATCAACACCGTCATGCCGCTGATTGTGCCCATGGCCCGCCGCGGGAAGGGACAGATCGGCATCATGTCGTCACTGGCGGCGTTCCGGGGAATGCCCGGCGCCCCGGCCTACTGTGCCAGCAAGGCCGCCGTCCGGGTTTGGGGAGAAGCCCTGCGCGCCGAGCTCGCGCCGAAAAAGGTCGGCGTCTCCGTCATCTGCCCGGGCTTCGTGGTCAGCCGCATGACGGCCACCAACGATTTTCACATGCCGATGCTGATGACCAGCGAACGCGCCGCATCGATCATCGCTCGCGGCCTGGCGCGCAATCGGGGCCGCATCGCCTTTCCCTGGCCGATGTATGCACTGGCGCGGATCATCGCGGCCCTGCCTGCCGCTTTGATCGACCCCCTGCTTCGCCGGGCGCCGCGCAAGCTCTAGGGTAAAGGCCTAGCGCACGACGTCCTTGAGCCGCGAATAGAGAAACTCGGCAACCCGCCGTGAGCCCCGCCGCGTGGTGTGTACGTAGTCTTGGAAGTCGCCGGGCTGAAACTCGATCTCGGCTCCGAGATCGATGCAGATGGCCTTTTGCTCGCGACAGGTCTCCATGGCTCGGTTATTGAAAAGGGTTTGGGTCCGATAGTCGGCAAGCCCATTCGACAGCGGGCCACCGCTGGCGACCGTCAGCCGGTCGCCGCGATGCCGATAGGTGCCGCGGTGCTGGGTCACGATGATGGGCTCGGCCCCGAACGCCCGAATCCGCTCGATCAACCGACGCACACGCTCTCCGAATTGCGCGACGCGCTTCGCCTCTTCAGGACTTTCCGCTGAGAAGTCCGCCGGGCGCTGGATTTCGCGCCACACCACCCGGGACCAATCCACTTCGCTGTGCAGCAGCCGGGCCTGGCGCGCCGTTAGCATGCCCTTGAGCGTGCGTTGCAGTTGGTAGAGTGCGCTGCGATCATTGATCAAGCGCACTATTTTCTCGGTCAGACCGTGGACGGCGATATCGTCGTGCTGCGCCTGGAATTCTAGGTGAATGTCGTTGATGCCGATGTAGCCAAGAACATAACGCGCCTTCAGCCCAGGAATGATCGGGAACCAGTGATCGAAGCTGCGCAAGTGGCCAAGGGTAGAATGTCCATCGACTCCCGCGTTGACCACACTGACGGTGCGACCTCCTTGGCCAAGCTTCTCAGCGAGGATTGCGGTCCAGGTGTCTCCCTCGCCGACATAAAGCTCGTTTGTGGTGCTCCCACCGATTGCGAGGATATCGATGGTGGAGGGATCGTCGTATTCGCCGCGTAGCCCGTAACCGTCTCGCCGATACTGGAAAACCGATTTCCCGGACAAAGTCTGTCGCGCGAAAGAAATTTCGACGTTGCGAGGTATCCCGGCCGGAAACAGGCCGCGGGCGCTGAACCACTGCCCGAAAGCCAATTCCGCCACCACCGCCGCGCTCAAAAGCACGGCGAGATTGATCGCAATAAGCCTGACAGCCGGGCGAAAGCGAACACCCACGGAGACGCTCTCCAGGAAGATGAGGGTTCTAGCGCGCCTTTGTGGGCCAACTCACATGTTTTTTCGTTAAAGCCGGCTATGTTCGCTACTGAACGCTCGGCGCCCGTCCGCGCTCGATCTCGCGCAAACGGGTGACATTGCGGTTGTGCTCGGCGAGCGTGCGGGCGAAGACATGACGGCCCATACCATCGGCGACGAAGTAGAGCTCGTCCGTCGTCGCCGGTCGCAGTGTTGCCTCCAGCGAGGCGCGCCCGGGATTGGCGATCGGTGTCGGCGGCAGGCCTTCGAAGATGTAGGTGTTCCAGCGATGCGGCGTCTCGAGATCGGCCCGACTCAGCGGCCGGTCCATCGGTCCCTTGCCGCCGCTGATACCGTAAACGACCGTGGGATCGGCCTGCAGGCGCATGTTCCGCCGCAGGCGGTTGATGAACACGGCCGCGACCCGCGACCGCTCCTCGCCGATCGACGTCTCCTTCTCGACGATCGACGCCAGGACCACGGCCTCGGCCGGTGAGCGCAGCGGCAGGTCCGGCGTTCTCTTGGCCCAGGCCTCGGCGAGCACCTCGCTCATGGCCCGGCGGGAGCGGGCCACGATCTGGCGGCGGGCATCGCCCCAGGAATAGAAGAAGGTCTCCGGCAGGAGCTCGCCTTCGCCGGGAAGCTCGCCGATATCGCCTTCCAGTCCTTCCGCCGCGGCGATCAGGGCAACCATCTGGGCCGTGGTCAGCCCTTCCGCCAGGGTCAGGCGCCGAACCACGGTCCGGCCGGCAGCCAGCATCGCCGCCACGTCACGCGGTGAGATGCCCGCTGAGAATGCGTACTCGCCGGAGCGCAGGCGCGTTGCCGTCTCATCGACCCGGGTGCCGAGCTGAAAGGAATACGGCTCGGCGATGATGCCGGCACGCCAGAGCTGGCGGGCGATGTCGTTCACCCCCGCCCCTCGCGGAATCACCAGCGTCCGCGGCTCGTCGAGCGGGCCCGGCAGCGTGTAGCGGCTCCAGCCGAGGATGACGACAAGCGCGCCGACGAGGATCAGGCCGGCGCCAAGAACCAGGAACGAGCGCAGGCCGGCGGCCATCACGCCCGATCCCGGCGATCAGTTCACAGCCGAGACGACCAGGCTGGCGTTCGTGCCGCCGAAGCCGAAGGAGTTCGACAACGCCTTCTTGATCACGCGCTTCTTGGCTTGGTGCGGCACGAGATCGATGTCGCAGCCTTCGGACGGGTTATCGAGGTTGCGCGTCGGCGGCGCCACCTGATCCCGGATCGCGAGAATGCAGAAAATGGCCTCGACGCTGCCGGCCGCGCCCAGCAGATGCCCGATCGACGACTTGGTCGACGACATGGACAGCTTGTAGGCGTGATCGCCGAACAAGCGCTTGACCGCGCCGAGCTCGATCTCGTCGCCCAGAGGTGTCGAGGTGCCGTGCGCATTCACGTAGTCGATATCCTCGGCGTTGATCTTGGCGCTGCGCAGCGCCGCCTTCATCGAGCGGAAGCCGCCATTGCCGTCCTCGGCCGGCGCCGTGATGTGATGCGCATCGCCGGACATGCCGTAGCCGATGATCTCGGCATAGATCTTGGCCCCGCGCTTCTTGGCGTGCTCGTATTCCTCGAGCACGACAATGCCCGCGCCCTCGCCCATGACGAAGCCATCGCGATCCTTGTCCCACGGACGCGACGCCTTCTCGGGCGTGTCATTGAAGCCGGTGGACAGCGCCCGTGCCGCGGCGAAGCCCGCCATGCCCAGGCGGCAGATGGCCGCCTCGGCCCCGCCCGCAACCATCACGTCGGCATCGCCGAGCTGAATCAGGCGCGAGGCATCGCCGATGGCATGGGCGCCGGTCGAGCAGGCCGTGACCACGGAGTGGTTGGGCCCCTTGAAGCCGTACTTGATCGACACCTGGCCGGAGGCGAGGTTGATCAGCGCCGACGGGATGAAGAACGGGCTGATGCGGCGCGGGCCCTTCTCGATCAGCGTCTGCGAATTCTCGTAGATCGTCTGCAGGCCGCCGATGCCCGAGCCGATGAGCACGCCGGTGCGTTCGCGGCTTTCATCGTCCGTGGGTTTCCAGCCGGAATCCTCGACCGCCTGCACCGCCGCGGCGACGCCGAAGATGATGAACTCATCCATCTTGCGCTGGTCCTTCGGCGCCACCCAGTCGTCGGCATTGAACAGGCCGGACGAGGTTTCGCCGCGCGGCACCATCCCGCCGATCTTCGCCGGCAGATCGGAGACATCGAAGCTCTGGATGGACCGCAGGCCGGATTCGCCGGCAATCAACCGCTTCCAAGTCGGCTCCACGCCGCAGGCAAGCGGCGTGACCATTCCGAGACCCGTGACAACGACGCGTCGGCTCATAGTCTTCCCTCGATCACCGAATCATCGAATCGATGTTCGACACGGGGCCACGCCGAAGCGCGGCCCGCCATGCTCACTTGTTGCGGGATTCGATGAACCCGATGGCGTCCTTGACGGTCGTGATCTTTTCCGCCGCGTCATCGGGAATCTCGCAGCCGAATTCCTCTTCGAACGCCATCACCAGCTCGACCGTATCCAAGCTGTCGGCGCCGAGATCGTCCACGAAGCTCGCATTCTCCGTGACCTTGGCTTCGTCGACTCCCAGGTGTTCGACAACGATCTTCTTGACGCGTTCTGCGACGCTGCTCATCGGCAAGGACCTTTCCGCTGGATGGCTGACAAACTGAAATTATTCATGGGCTTCGACTACGCCCGCCGGCCGCTCGGGTGCGGCCACAAACCGCCGGTGGGGTAGCATAATTCGTGGTGCATGACTAGCAACCCGCCGCCCGCCGGGCAAGCCCTTAGCGAGGCGGTTTGGCGTCAAATCATTGCCATCCCGCCGTTGACATGGAGGGTCTGGCCGGTGACGTAGGCCGCTTCGTCGCTGGCGAGGTACACCACAGCCGCGGCGATATCGGCCACCGCCCCCAGCCGGCCGGTCGGGATCGCCGTCAGCAGGCGGGCCTTCTGCTCTTCGTTCAGCGCATCGGTCATCGGCGTCGCGATGAATCCCGGCGCCACGCAATTGACGGTAATGCCGCGCGAACCGACCTCGGCCGCCAAGGCCTTCGTCATGCCGATCATACCGGCCTTGGCCGCGGCGTAATTCGCCTGGCCGGGATTGCCGGTGACACCGACGATCGAGGTGATGCCGATGATCCGGCCCGCCCGTCGCTTCATCATGCCGCGCATCGCGCTGCGCGCCAGCCGGAACCCGGCGGTCAGATTGACGTCGATGACTTTCTGCCAGTCCTCATCCTTCATGCGCAGCGCCAGAGTGTCGCGCGTCAGGCCGGCATTGTTGACCAGGATGTCGATCTGCCCGAGCGCCGTCTCGGCGTCCTTGAACAGCTTGTCGGTCGAGGCCGCGTCGCCCAGGTCGCCGGGCGCCAGGACGGCGGTCTCGCCGATCTCGGCCTTGACCGCTTCCAGGGCATCGACGCGCGTGCCGGAGAGCGCGACACGCGCGCCCTGCCGGGCCAGAGCCTTGGCGATCTCGCCGCCGATGCCACCCGACGCGCCGGTGACGAGCGCGCATTTCCCAGCCAACGAAAACATGAGGTTCCTCTGCGATACGGTTCAGAAATAGGCGATCAGGCGGCCGCCGGCGACCACGCCGAGCCAAAGCGCGATCGAGGCCGCCGCTCCGGCGCGCGCCGTCGACGGCGCTATGCCACCGACCCAGGAGGCGACGCGGCGCCACGGCCCCAGATGGAAGGCCAGCATGTTGAGGCCGGCGAGAAGGATCAGCGCGAGCTTCACGCGAAAAGACGGATTCTCGGCGATCGACGTCGCCTCCGTCGCGAACAACAGCAGCCCCATCGGCACGGCGAGCGAGAAGCCGATCCAGGCCACGCGCAGCAGATGCTTCGCCGCAGCCTCGAGCGCGATGCCGCGCCCGAAGCCGAGCACGCGCAGATCGAAGGCGACGATCGAGCCGACGAGGATGGAGAATCCGACGATGTGCAGCGTCTCGACGGCCGGATAGAGGATCAGGGACTGACGCATGGTCTCGCCGACCGCGCTCATCTCCAGCGCGTGCAGGATCCCTTCGCCGCTCCCCCCGTGCTCCATCGGCTTAGCGCAACTCGACGGTCTTACCCGCAATCGTGATGCGCTCGGCGCGCATCTCTTTGGGATCCGTCTTGTTCGGATAGCCGACGACCGTGCAGGTTTCGCCGATCTTGAAGAACGCCTCGTTCAGACCGCGATTCTCCATGCGGAAGGGCGGCGCCAGCGTGCACAGCCATTCCTTGTCCGCCGTCGCCAGGACCAGCTCCCCGTGCGGATTGATGTATTTGTACGATTTGATGGTGCCGTTGAGGTTCAGCACCTGAGCCGCGTCGTAGCCGCCCCACCCATGATGGGCCCGGGCCTCGCCGCTGCCGCAAACGGCCAGCGCGACCATGCCGAACATCACCTGGCGTCGTGTCATCAGGGTCATCAGCGCCTCCCAATCAGCGTGATCGGCAGTTTACAGCGTTTTGGCGAAGGCTTCGATATCCGCCGGGCCATTGACGGCGATACCGCTCAGCTCGCCATCGATGCGCTTGGCTAGGCCGGTCAGGACCTTGCCCGCCCCCAGCTCGACCAGCGTCGTGACGCCCTGGCTCTTCATGTAGAGCGCGCTTTCGCGCCAGCGCACCATCGCCGTCACCTGCTTGACCAGGAGGTCGCGGATCGTCAGCGGATCGCTGATCGACGAGGCCGTGACATTGGCCACCAGCGGCACCAGCGGCGGCGCCATCATCGTGCGCTCGAGCGCCTCGGCCATCGCCTCGGCCGCCGGCTGCATCAACGCGCAATGGAAGGGCGCGCTGACGGGCAGCAGAATGGCGCGCTTGGCGCCCTTGGTCTTGGCGATCTCCAAGGCGCGCTCGACCGCCGCCTTGGCGCCGCTGACCACGACCTGCCCCGGCGCGTTGTCGTTGGCCGTCTGCACGACCTCATCCTTGCCGTCCTCGGGATTCTTCGCCGCTTCCTTGGCGACCGCCTGCGCCGCCTCGAGATCGAGACCGAGCAGAGCCGCCATGGCGCCGGTGCCGACCGGCACGGCTTTCTGCATCGCCTCGCCCCGCAGACGCAGCAGGCGGGCGGTGTCGGCGAGCGAGAAGGTGCGTGCGGCGGCCAGCGCCGAATATTCGCCCAGCGAATGGCCGGCAACGAATTTGGCGTGACGGCCGAGATCGAGCTTCGCCTCCTGCTGCAGGACGCGGACGACCGCGACGCTCACGGCCATCAGCGCCGGCTGCGCGTTGGCGGTCAGGACCAGCTCCGTCTCCGGCCCCTCGAACATGATCCTGGAGAGCTTCTGCTTCAGGGCCTCATCGACTTCCTCGAACACCTCGCGCGCGGCCGGAAACGCGGCGGCGAGATCCCGCCCCATGCCGACCGCCTGGGATCCCTGTCCCGGAAAGACGAACGCCCGTGTCATGCCGATTCCCTTCGAAGAAAGCCGGCGTCGCTTAAGCGCCCCGCCAAACCCTGTCAAGCCGACCCGGGGTGATATAGGCACTCCAAGACATTTTGTCCAGAGGCCGGGATGCGATACAGATATGATACAAACGGTACAGCCCGGCGCCGCCTGTACCGCAAATCATCCCGCCGAATCAAAGGCCTGCAGGAGGGCCCTCGCGGCTGCCCCACGGAAGACACAATCGACCTCGGGCGGCACCGCGCCGCCGATCAACAGCGAGGCGTGTGTTCTGCTGCCGATTCCGAGCGCTTCGCCGGCAAAGAGCCCCCTCACCGAGCAGAGGCGTCTCCCCCTGTTAATCCCTGTCAGCGTGCCGGATTGCGCGCCGTGACGATCCACGCCGCGCCGTCGATCATCACCGACCGCTCGCCCGGGCGGCCCGCGAAGGCGGCACGAACCGCGGCCGAGGCGCGGGCGCGGATGTCGTCGGGCTGATCAGCGAGCGCACGCGACAAGGGGCCGACCTCGAACGCCATCTCCACCGCGTCGTCGAGCGCCGCGTCCCGCGTCACGCCCTCGCCGAACGGGATGGAAGCGTCGAAGGGCGCGATAGCGATATCGGTGAAGCCGGCCGCCGTCAGGATGCGCGCCACCCGCCCCCGGTCGGCGAACGAGAATGGGCCGGGCGCTTCGGGATCGGGCGGCGCGGGCGGCGGGACGAGGCCCTTGATTGCGCCCATCGGCAGGCGCCCCCAATCGTTCTCGCCCGCGCCGCGCCAGCAGACGAAAGCGACCCGCCCGCCCGGCTGGAGCGCGCGGCGCATATGGGCGAACGCCCCTGTCGGATCGTCGAAGAACATCACCCCGAAACGCGAGAACAGGATGTCGAACGCGCCCTCGGGCAGCTCGGCGCTGCTGGCGTCGGCCACCCGGAACACGGCCGGCGTATTCCGTGGCGCAAGCGCGCGCGCCCGGCCGATCAGCGGTTCGGATATGTCCACGCCCAGCACCTGGCCCCCCGCGCCGACGCGGGCGGCCAGAGCCAAACTCGACGCGCCCGCGCCGCAGCCGACATCGAGCACGCGCTCGCCCGTCGCGGGCGCGGCGGCTTCGATCGCGGCCTGGCCGAACACCGCCAGCATGGCGTCGAGCCGGGCCTGGTTAGCAAGCCAGCGCTCCCCGCTTTGGCCATTCCAATCGGCGACCTGATAGGCGTTTTGCTTTGCCATGACATATCCTTGTTCTGTTCGTTCTTAGCTAAGCTATCTTTGATCGAGGCAAGGGGGAGCCAATCGATGCCAAAGCGCGCATCGTCTCCAGAGATCCCGCCTCCACCAGCCATAAGGCGCCAGACCTTCGTGTGATCTCGTCTCATGCGTCGAGATCGGTGCTGCCTAGCGCCGGACTTCGAAGGACAACCGCGCCGCGGCAACCGGAGAAGGGAATCTGTACTCTCAAACCAGCATCGATTGCTGGGCGAAGATACCCGCCATCGCGCCTTGCCATGATGCCGTGGTGACCGAGGGCATGAGGGGGTTGGCGAGGTCGCCGGCGGCGTAGATGCCGGGCATGCTGGTTTCGCGGCGCTCGTCGACCTTGAGGGCGATGCCCACGGGCGTATCGACCGTGGCGAGGCCCAGTGATTCATGCAGGCTTGCGGAGGGCTTGTTGCGCGGATGCGCGAACAGGATGTCGACCGCGACATCGGGGCCGGTATCGAGCTTGACGGTGGCGTTATGGCCCCCGTGATGGTCGATCTCGGTGATCCGGCCATCGACGACAGGTATGTTGCGGCGCGCCAGATCGGCCCGGATATCGGGCGGAATGTCGTGACCATCGGCGAAGAGCGTCAACCTGTCGGTCCAATCGTGGAACAGCCTGACCTGATTGTGCGACTGCCGGCCGGACCAGACGAGGCCCCAATGCCGGCCGGCGACTTCAAAGCCGTCGCAATAGGGGCAGGGCACGATGGACGTGCCCCAACCTTCGGCAAAGCCCGGAATATTAGGCATCTGGTCGGCAACGCCATAGCTCAGGATCAGGCGACGCGCCCCAAGGCTTTCGCCATCGCCAGTAAGGACAGAGAAATTGTCGATGGCGCCGGAGACGCTGTCGGCCCGAGCATTGACCAGCCTGAGCGTGGGATAGCGCGCCAGCTGCTGCCGCGCCTCGGCCAGGATTTCCAGCGGTGGCTTGTGATCGTGGCCGAGCAGCCCATGCGAATGGCCGGCGAAGCGGTTGCGCGGCAAGCCGGTATCGAGAACGCTAACCTTGCGGCGGGCACGGCCGAGCTGCAGGGCGCCGGCGAGACCGGCAAAGCTGCCGCCGATGATGATGACGTCATCCATGGTGTGGGGCGCCGTATTGTGAATGGAGGGGGCTGGAGACCATCGTCATCGGAGCTGTCCTTTTTGGGCAGCACCGGCAGACAACCCCCTCACGCTCTTGGCCGCCGCTTGCAGGAAACGCTTCGCCAGCCGCTCGTCATTGACTGCCCGCGAGAGGAGGACCGCGCCGACCATCGTCGAGAGAATAGCCATGGCCTTACCGCTGGGCTCCTCGCCCTCCGCCTCGCCAAGCAAACGGCCGAACATCTCGAGGTACTCCTTGATGCCGGCTTCGAATGACGCCTTCACCTCGGGGCCCTGCCGAGCAGCATCCGCGCCGAGTGCAACGAGCGGACAGCCGTCCATCCGTTCTGCGCGATGCTCCATGCTGAGAAAGAGCCCGATCACCGCAGCGAGCGGGTCCTGCGGATTTGCGGCGGCTGCGGCTGACCGCCGGCCGGATGCGCTCTCGAAGGCCCGTCTAGAGGCCTGCGCCACCAAGTCGTCCTTAGAGGCGAACTGCTTGTAGAACGCGCCCTGAGTCAGCCCGGCCGCCTTCATCAGGTCCTTGAGGCCGATGCCGTCAAAGCCGTGCTCGCGAAAAAGGCGGCTCGCCACATTGATCACGGATTGACGGTTTTCCGCGGCCTGGGCGCGACTCACGCGCATCGGCGATCTCCATTTAGCTTGCGTTCGTAATCTATATAAGCCATATAGAGGTCGAACGCAATCTATTTCGGTCGGCGCCATGGCCATGAAAATGAGACCCGCCCTTTTGCTTGGGGGCATTGTGATCGCGATGCTGGGGGCGACCGCCCTCGTCACACTCTCCATGCGCACCAAGGCCGCTTCTCCCGTGAGCGATCCGAGGCAGGACCCGCCGATCGTCAGGCTGACGACGGCAACGCGGGTCGCTGAATCCGAACGCCGCTTCACGGGCGTCATTGCGGCCCGGGTGCAGAGCAATCTCGGGTTCCGCGTCACCGGCAAGATCGTGGAACGGCTCGTCAATGTCGGCGAGCCGGTCAAAGCCGGCCAGCCGCTGATGCGGATCGACGACACCGACCTTCGCCTCGCGCTCACGGCGAAGCGCAACGCCGTCGCGGCCGCCCGCGCATCCGCCGTCCAGTTGGAGGCAGACGAGCGCCGGTACGCCGGTTTGCTGACCAAGGAGTGGGTCTCGCGACAGCGCTACGATCAAGCGAAAGCGGCGTCGGATACAGCCAGGGCGCAACTCGCTGCTGCCGAAGCCTCCGCGCGGGTCGCCGAGAACGAGGCGGCCTATTCCGTCCTGGTGGCGGACGCGGATGGAACAGTCATCGAAACGCTCGGTGAGCCGGGACAGGTCGTCTCTGCGGGCCAGACCGTGGTCCGGCTCGCCCAAGCCGGTCCCCGCGAAGCCGTGGTCGGGCTTCCCGAAATGATCAGGCCGGCGATCGGCTCAGTAGCCGAGGCCACAGTCTATGGAAGCAATGGACGTCGTTATGCAGCCCATCTCCGGCAGTTGTCGGATTCCGCCGACGCGCAGACCCGCACCTATGAGGCCCGATATGTACTCGACGGGGAGGCCGCAGCAGCGCCCCTCGGCGCAACGGTCACCCTTCGGCTGGCAAGCCAGCAGGACCAGCCGGAAGTCCAGGTCCCGCTGGGCGCCGTGCTCGATGACGGCCGGAAGACCGGCGTTTGGGTTCTGGACCGCGCCACCTCGACCGTACGCTTTCAAAGCGTCAAGCTTGTCCGGTTGAGCGGCGAAACCGCCGTGATCGTCGGACTGAACTCCGGAGATCCGATCGTTTCGCTCGGCGCTCATCTCCTGCAAGAGGGCGCTCGCGTCAGGACTGCTGACAGGGGCAGCTGATGAGCCTCAATCTTTCCGCGGTCGCCGTTCGCGAACGGGCCGTCACCCTGTTTTTCATCCTGCTGCTGGCGGCCGCAGGTGCCTATGCCTTCCTGAAGCTCGGACGGGCGGAGGATCCGGCGTTCACCATCAAGAACCTGACCGTCACGACAGCATGGCCGGGCGCCACAGCGCGCGAGATGCAGGATCTCGTTGCCGAACCCTTGGAGAAGCGGCTTCAGGAATTGACTTGGTACGACCGGGTGGAGACGAGCGCTCGGCCAGGGTTTGCGTACATGACGCTTACGCTCAAGGACAGCACGCCGCCGCATGTCGTCCAGGAGGAGTTCTACCAGGCCCGCAAGAAGCTCGGAGACGAAACGCGCAACCTGCCGCCCGGCGTGCTCGGCCCCTTCGTCAACGACGAATACTCGGACGTGAGCTTCGCCCTGTATGCGCTCAAGGCCAAGGGCATGCCGATGCGGGAGCTGGTCAGGCAGGCCGAGGTGATCCGCCAGGACCTCCTGCACGTCCCCGGCGTCAAGAAGATCAACATCCTCGGCGAGCGTCCTGAAAGGATATTCGTCGAGTTTTCCTACGCCAAACTGGCAACGCTCGGCGTGTCGGCACAGGACATCGTTGCCGCCCTGCAGCGCCAGAACACCCTTACACCCGCAGGCTCGATCGACACCCAGGGACCGCGGGTCTTCATCCGGATCGATGGCGCTTATGACGGCGTCCAGGCAATCGCCGACACGCCGATCATCGCTGCAGGGCGGACTCTAAGGCTCTCTGACATCGCCGAGGTCCGCCGCGGCTATGAGGACCCTCCCACCTACATCATCCGCCACCACCGTGAGCCCACCATCATGCTCGCGGTAGTGATGCAGGAGCGCTGGGACGGCCTGGCGCTCGGCAAGGCGCTGAAGGACAGGGCTGCCGTCATCGCGCAAACGCTGCCGCTCGGGATGACGCTCGACAAGGTGAGCGATCAGGCCGTCAACATCAATTCGGCCGTCGATGAGTTCATGATCAAGTTCGCGATGGCGCTTGGCGTGGTGCTGCTGGTGAGCCTGCTCAGCCTCGGCTGGCGCGTCGGCATCGTCGTGGCGGCTGCGGTTCCTCTGACGCTTGCCGTCGTGTTCCTCATCATGCTGGAAACCGGCCGGTTCTTCGACCGCATCACATTGGGCGCCCTCATCCTGGCGCTTGGCCTTCTGGTGGACGACGCCATCATCGCCATCGAGGCGATGGTGGTGAAAATGGAAGAAGGCATGGACCGCATCGGAGCGGCGGCCTACGCCTGGAGCCACACGGCGGCGCCGATGCTGTCCGGGACGCTCGTGACCATCGCCGGCTTTCTGCCCGTCGGATTCGCCCCCTCGACGGCCGGCGAATACGCCGGCAACATCTTCTGGGTCGTGGGGTTCGCCCTCATCGTCTCGTGGGTCGTCGCGGTTGTCTTCACGCCCTATCTCGGCGTCAGGATGTTGCCCGCGATCAAACCGATCGAAGGCGGTCATCACGCGATCTACGGCACGCCGAACTATCGGCGCCTGCGACGGCTTATCACGCTGGCCGTGCGCCACAAAATCATGACCTGCGCGATCGTTGGCGTCGCCTTCCTGCTGTCCGGCCTCGGCATGAGCGCCGTCAAACAGCAGTTCTTCCCGACTTCCGACCGTCCGGAAGTATTGGTGGAGGTTCGCCTGCCAGAAGGCACCAGCATCGAGACGACGACCGCCGCAGTCGAGAAGCTCGAGGGCTGGCTGGGCGGCCAGCCCGAGGCCAAGATCGTCACGAGCTATGTCGGTCAGGGTGCTCCCCGTTTCTACCTGGCGATGTCGCCGGAACTGCCCGATCCTGCCTTCGCCAAGATCGTCGTGCTGACGCCGGACGCGGCCGCGCGCGACGCGTTGAAGCACAGGCTTCGGGAAGCCGTGTCACAGGGGCTTGCTCCGGAAGCCTCTGTGCGCGTTACGCAGCTTGTGTTCGGGCCCCCTTCACCATTCCCGGTCGAATTTCGGGTGATGGGACCTGATCCGGCACAGCTCTACGAAATCTCTGAAAAGGCACTCGAGATCATGCGCGGCGTCGCGGACGTGCGTCAGCCCAACCGCGATTGGGCCAATCGCGCGCCGGTTCTCCGCTTCACTCCGGATCAGGATCGCCTGAATCTCATCGGCCTTTCTCCGGCGGAGGTGAGCCAGCAACTTCAGTTCCTCCTTACCGGCATCGCTGTCACCCAGGTCCGGGAAAGCATCCGCAATGTTCCCGTTGTGGCCCGCAGCGCCGGTGGCGAGCGGCTCGACCCGACGCGTCTGACAGACTTCTCGCTGACGAGCCGCGACGGCCGTCCGATTCCGCTCGACCAGATCGGTCATTCGGAAATCCGCATGGAAGAGCCGGTTCTGAAGCGCCGCGATCGCACACCCGTCATCACCGTCCGCTCGGACATCAATGAGGCGACCCAGCCGCCCGAGGTTTCCAAACAGGTCATGAAGGCGCTTCAGCCGTTGATCGCATCCCTTCCGGCGGGCTACCGCATCGAAATGGCCGGCTCGATCGAGGAGGCCGCAAAAGCCAACAGCGCCTTGGCCGAGATCTTTCCGGCCATGATCGTGGCTACGCTCATCGTGATCATGCTACAGGTGCGATCCTTCTCGACGATGGCGATGGTGCTGCTGACCGCGCCGCTTGGGCTCGTCGGCGTCGTGCCCATGCTGCTCGCCTTCAACCAGCCATTTGGATTCAACGCCATCCTGGGCCTGATCGGGCTGGCCGGAATCCTGATGCGCAACACGCTGATCCTCACCGAGCAGATCAAGGAGAACCGCGCCGCCGGCCTTGACGACTACCACGCCGTCATCGAGGCCACCGTGCAACGCACCAGGCCCGTGATCTTGACCGCATTGGCCGCTGTGCTGGCGTTCGTGCCCCTCACCCACTCCGTCTTCTGGGGGTCGATGGCCTATACCCTGATCGGAGGCACGGCCGTCGGCACGGTGCTGATCCTGCTTTTCCTGCCGGCGCTCTATGCCGCGTGGTTCCGGATCAAGCCGGCAGCGGATCAGAGCCACGGGGATCCGATGACGGAACCGGCCTTACGGACAGCAATGGCTGCCGAGTAAGGCTCCGACATCCACTCCGACCCGATTTAAGTGCTACAAAACAATGGGTTGTAGTGCAGTCCGGCTCCTGAAACGGACCTTGCGCCGGCAGACTTTCAGTGTATAGTCCCGGCCCTCAAAGCGGCGGGGAGACATCCCGCCGCTCTCCTTGCCGGCATCACCGTCCTGCGGGACACCGATTCCGGCTTGGCCCGGCGGCCCATTTCTCAATACCGAGGGTGACGCCGCTCCGGGCATTAGCCATAGGGAGACCTTATGCCGTTCTACGAGAACGTCTTTATCGCGCGTCAGGACCTGTCCCCCGCTCAGGTGGACACCCTGGCCGACACCTTTGCCGCCATCGTCACCGAGAAGGGTGGCGAGGTGAAGAAGCGCGAATCCTGGGGCCTGCGCAACCTGTCCTTCCGCATCCGGAAGAACCGCAAGGGCCATTACGTCATGTTCAATCTCGATGCGCCGCCGGCGGCGATCGTCGAGATGGAACGCAACATGCGCCTCAACGAGGACGTGATCCGTTTCCTCACCGTGCGCGTCGACGAGCTCGAAGAGGGTCCGTCGGCGGTCATGCAGAAGCGCGACGATCGTGGGGAGCGCGGCGAGCGCGGCTTCGGCGATCGCGGCGGCTTCGGCGATCGTGACCGCGGCCCGCCGCGCCGTCGCGATGACGGTCCCCGCGAACCGATGGCTGAAGGAGTCCCGGCATGAGCGACCGTGGTGATCGTGGTGACCGCGGCGATCGTGGCGGTTCGGGCGGCGGCGCCGGCGGCTTTGCCGCACGGCGTCCGTTCTTCCGCCGGCGCAAGACCTGCCCGTTCTCGGGCCCGCACGCGCCGAAGATCGACTACAAGGATGTCCGGCTCCTGCAGCGCTTCATCTCAGAGCGCGGCAAGATCGTCCCGTCCCGTATCACGGCGGTGTCGGCCAAGAAGCAGCGTGAGCTCGCCCAGGCGATCAAGCGCGCGCGCTTCCTCGGCCTGCTGCCGTACGTCGTCAGCTAAGGGGTAACGGCGCGGGCCCTTGCCCGCGCCGTCCTCGAGCGAGCCTGATCCCATGCCGATGTTGGCCATCGCCGCGGCTGCCGGTGCTGCCAGTGCTGCGTTCTACGCCGCGCTGCTCTCCGGCGCGTTCGGCGCGCTGATCCTCGCCTATCTCGCGCAGCTTCCGCTGTTCGTGATCGGGCTGTGGCTCGGCTTCGCCGGCGCGGCCATTGCCGGGCTCGCGGCCGTGGTGGCTCTGGCCGCGGCCGG